>Ga0315899_10002873_pt1 | contig 18892 bp, 21 predicted proteins | sample LakEriMetagenome_2_FD_203518 | JGI IMG/M metagenome (GOLD analysis project Ga0315899, IMG submission 203518) | Freshwater fungal communities from buoy surface, Lake Erie, Ohio, United States - Buoy 4 MA112 | ecosystem: Environmental > Aquatic > Freshwater > Lake | place: USA: Lake Erie, Ohio... | reverse complement strand
CGGATAAATTAAATGGCCGTAATATTAATGTATCTTTTACTAATAACTCTAACGTTCCTATTGAAGTAATGGTATTTATATTTTATTCTGATGAAATTGCTATTGATGTTAAAACAGGTCTTGTAACTAGACACAAGAACTAATTTTTTTTATCATATTGTTATTAGAACATAATAATATTATATGCTTTTGACGGAGGGATTTTGAGGGTGTTTTTTTGGGAATAAGTTCAACACTGATTGACGCTCATACGTTACCCGGAAAGCTCGCGCTTGCTTGCTTGCTGCAAGCAACAGACAGAAGGGTTAAAGGTTGGTTGCGGTAAAACCAAAGGCTTTATAAAGACTAGAGCGGAGCTCATAAAGCCTTCAGCTTTAGTCTTTAGTGTGGGCGGAGGAATGGGCGGAGGAATGGGCTGAGGTATGGGTTTAAGGTGGTTATCACCTTTTAAACTAATACGCCTTTGGCGTATTAGTTTGGCGACGTTCGCCGCCTTCGGCAGCGCCCACAATGAATAGGCGGAGGTATGGGCTGATGGATGGATACTTATATATTATTGACTGCCTCCGGCAGGTGGTCGCATTCGATTCCAAGGTAATTATTGCCTGCCTCCGGCAGGGGTTGCATTCGCAAAACAAGGTAATAAAATGCGTCGCCGTAGAATGAATGGGCGAAGGAATGGTCGGAGGGATTGCAAACGATATGTACAATAACGATGTTGGTAAGGGGGTAGTAAATGCCTATGAAGCTTATGAAGCAAAATAAAAGGTGGCGGCCTTTAGGGCGCCTGTTTGCTTCATAAATTTTGGGCTGATTCCTTAGCGACATCGTTATTGTACATATCTATACTACTCGCACCTAAATAAAATTTGATGCGGTTTGACTCTTCGCAGGAACTTCGAACAGGCGTCGTGGGGTGCGCGAGGAGACATGTCGCTGGAGGCGGGTGCCGCGGGGGCGCTCCCGTATGCCGGGAGACGGGATGCCATGGGGCGGCCGGTATTGTCGGACGGGCTCGTCCGCGTGACAGGTCAGGTTAAAGGGAGGAGTATTTTGTGCAGTCAGGCCAACCAGCCACTGGCCAGTTTCGTACTCCTGGTTTCTTTTATAAACAAACATCGATTCAATCGTCCGCGGACGAGCGCCGGATCTGCACATTGTCAGCTCTGTTCGACCTCCTTTCATTGTGTGTGCTTGTGTGTGAGTGTGTGTATACGTCCTGGCACTGCGTGGCTCGCTGTTAATTGCAGCCTGACTAGCCCACGCATTCTGGAACAAAGCTCTAATGAGTTCGCCAGCAGACAATGCGTGCCAGCGCGTTTAGTCTCCCGGGCTCGAGGGCGAGAACGGATACTCGGCCTGGGTGCAGCGCCCTCGTCCAGACTCGTGCTGACCCTTGGGCGGAGGTCCCAGCAGGTTCAGCGGCATCTACAATTCCATCGCCTTTGCTGTGCGGTATGATGATAATAATGGACCTGACTACCTACACCAAAGACGAGCCTGCCATCATGCCGGAGGGGCGTACAAAGCCGTTCGGGTGCGGCGGCTGCGGCTCCACACGCGGCAGGGGCACACTGGCCTCTGCCGCGCCATCTCCCATGGCATGAACCTTAACCTCAGCTTCCTTGCCCGATGATTTGCTGCCGGTAGAAGCTGACGCACGCGGTCAAGCGCACCGTGAGTCAACCCGCACACGAGAGGAGTGTTGCTGAGTTCTAGCCACGAGCACGAGGCGGCGCAGAAATTTGACATCGCCATGCATAAAGAAAGCAGAAAACGAATTACCCCCAATTGACGGCAGGCGGCGCCAGAGATTGCCCCAGCTCCGTCACTGACGGCGACCGTACGTACTCACGCGCAACGGCCGGGAAGCGCTCACGCGGGACGGACGTACGAGGAGTCATTCCAGTTCTCTCGACCGGGACGGGGGAAGTTTCGACGAACGATGACACCGTGGACGGACCCAAGGGAATAGGGGCCCTATTCGCCCCTGCCGCGCGCGCAATATCATCACTGAATTTGCTGCACGATTTTGCTGGCTACTCGAGTCTGTCCCTTCTTGCGTTTGCGACTATCAGCGTGCCTCTCAGAGCCTCCCCACCCCCCAACACACCTCGAATCCGCCAAGCCCGTACTGCGAGACAGGGAAAAGGACTGACGCAAGAGCACTGACGTACACTCAAGAAAGCGTGCGGAACAGCAACTGCGGGCAAGCGACAAGCGCAAAGGGCAGATAACCTTGAGGAGGACCATAAACCCCAAACAGTTTAGGACTCTCTGAGAGGAGCATGACAAGTCCTCTTCAAGCGTGTGTGTGTGTGTACGTGAGTGCGTGATTGTGTGGAGTATCCCAGGTCTTTACCGTTTGCGGGAGGACTCATGTTGACAGCCGGCGGGGCGCCATAGGGAAGACTGTCGCCAAAAGAAACATTTGGCGCACCATAAGAAACACTTGGCGGAGAGACTTGGCTGACAGGCCGGCCTACAAATTCTCCCAAGTCAGAGTCGCAGTGCATTTACTATATAAACAACAAAATGTAGATTACTTTTGAGAATTTGTACCGTTGCCCGGCCCTTGATACCCCATCACGTTGCTCATGCGCGTGTCCAATGCTGCCAACTCTTGTTCGCGCTGCGCCGACATCGAGGGCACGGGTAGCGTCCGCGTGTTTGGCGTCACATTGTAGAAGCTGGCTTGCTTGGAGGCGGGCTTGAGCGTGGCGAGGTCCCCGCTCTGGGTCTTTTGCTCGTACACCGGCACCGTGGAGGCTGGCATCACAGCATCCTCCAGCATCGTCGCGATAGGCGGTGTGAAAACGGGTGGGGGGCCCTGCACTCTAGGGGGTGTGGTCAGCTCAACTGGCTTGGACGACGGCAGTTGAGGGCTTCTAGGCGGTGCTGGCGCACGCGACGGCGAGACCGGGGGCGGCGGGGCGGCAGTGGGCGCCTGGTCAAGCTCCCGCTTGTAGCGACTGAGTTTGGCTTTCAGCGCTGCCAACTGCGCATCGTCTGCGGCCGTCTTGCTGGCCGGAACAGCCGGAGTGGATCGTGTGATTTTTTCTGGCGATTTCGGTGCTGATTTGGGTGCAGGCGGGTCGTCGTGCGCCTCAGCGATCACCGACTCTTGGATCTCCTTCTGGATGGCCTTGAACTGCGCGGTCACGCTGCCTTCGCACGGCTCCTCGTGCGCGTGCGCGTGCCCGCGCCCGTGCCCGTGTCCGTGCGCACGCACCATGCCTGCCGGCAGGGCGTCGGCCAACTTGGGCTGTTGTGGCGGCAGCAACTTGACCATGGACCCAGGTCGCACTGTCGGCAGCGCAATGCCCTCGCAGCGGCGTGTCAGCACACCAGAGAGCAGGGGCGAGTCTGGCTGGCCCGCCTGTTTCTCCAGTTCCGTGGCCACTTTCATGGGGTGCAGGTCGCGATTAGCAGGGTCTGGGTGGATCAGTGTGTCCACTATGATGCTGCCTGCAGAAACACGCACAACCTCAAAGAGATGCGGCGGCAAGCCTGAAGCGTTTGCCAGGTCCTGGGTCAGATTGTTGTTGAAGGCAACTCGCTGTGGTGACCCCTTTGACCCTGCGTCCCTGAAATCCAGAGCGAGTTTGAGCGTCATTTCGACAGGCTTTGCTTCGGGCAGAGGCACATCCGACACATGCAGACCACCCATGTTTGCTTCCGACAAACGCCGCGAGCGCTCAGGTGAAGCAGCTTGTGATGCCTGCCGCGAGCGCTCAGGAGAAGCAGCTTTCGATGCCTTCCACGAGCGCTCAGGTGAAGCATCTCTGAGCGGGGTTGCATGTGATGGCACGGGGGGGCCTGCGGGGTCTGGCCCTCCTTGTTCAGGCATTTTCGATTGGGGCGACATTCCAGGTGGTGCCGCCGACCGGGCAGGCTTTGTCTTGCTCATTGGCTTTCGTCCAAGGATGCCAAAATGCCCCATCACCTGCAGCATTTCTTCGCCGCTCAGCAGCATCAGCTGTTCTTCCGGGACCTCAAACAGCTGCGCGTAGCGCTGTGCAAACTCGCTGGCCCATCGCTGCGTGTGCCACCGCAACCCCACGTCAGTGTCAATATCAGATCGTCGAGGACAAGCACGAATGAGCAAGGTGAGCGCAGGGACCTCAACAGCGTCAGGGCCGCCGTCTGCGGCACCGCCTAGCGTATGGTCGTTGCTGTGGATGATCGGATTCATCCACACACCGTTCACCGAGTCGCAGGACTCGAAAACCATGCCACGCTGCGACTGCAAGTAGGTGAAGTACTGGAAGGCAGCCCACCTGTGGCTCTCAAGCTCCTCCTCAGGCGACGCATTCGCAGGCGGGAACAATGAGAGCCGGCACTTTTCGTAATCGTCCTCGTCCGTCAGGAGCTCCTCGCACATGATTTTTGGACGGTTGGAGCGCTGCACAAGCTTGTAGATGACGCGCGGCATGAAGCCAATCGGGAGATCAGGCTCCAGCTGGCGAAAGAGGCTGCAGCACAGCTCAGCCAGCGCGTGCGACTTGACTTCGTCGTAGACATCCTCGTCCTTCTGGCCCGCAAGCGACTTCTTGAGCACCTTGGTGCGGCCGTCGGCGAGGTCGCGCATGCGGATGCAGCCATACTTATTGCCGTGCGCGAACATGCGGCGCGCAACCTTCACCTGGGTCTTCGCCGTCGACCACACATTCTGCATGGCGTCAAACACGAGCATCTCTGCGTCCTCCTCGGCCACCGTGTCCACATCGTACAGCTCATTCACGTCCACGCCCTCGGATTGCATCTGCTCCCGGAAGGACCGACTACGGGACTGTGGGGCCTCTGGCATCGCCATTGTGAACCCCCTCGCCACTAGCAACCTTCTTCCAAGGGGACTGCGAGGAGGTGTGTGTTCCGTGTACACATTTTTCACCCGATGAGCACACTCTGCACAGGATGAAACAAGCAGCTTAAGCGCAGGGGCAGGGAGGCAGGCACGGCGCACCCTCTTCCTTCCTGTGCGTCAGCAAGCACACGCCAGAAGACAGCAGTTTCCTGCTGCCCGCACGAGAATGGCGTGGCGCGTGGCGCAGCGCCTTTCGTTCGCGCTCCTGCTGCTGTTCGCGGTGCACGTCCACGACGGCGAGGGGAGAATGTCGGAGCGGGAGTTTGCCTCACTCCTGCACCGCTTCCGTGAGGACGGCCGGCATCTCCCGGACGAGCAATTCCATTTGCTCTACCAGCAGGTCAACACCATGTTCTGGAACTCCCCCGACAGCGTCGGAGTGGGCGCCTCGGGCCTCGACGGCGTCACCTACAGCGTGATCCTCTACGAGATCCCGCCCTTTGTGCGCCTGGCTGACCTCCAGGCCGTCGGGGGCGACCCGGGCAATGCCAACCAGACGCGCACGCCCCGCAACGGCGGCATTAGCGGCATTACCGTCGACTTTCTGAAGCTGGTTGAGGACCACACCGGCGCCACTTTCCATTACTACTATCCGTGCCGCAAACTTGACCTGCGGATCACCGGCAAATGCGACGCTGAGCTGGCACAGAGGGCAAACGAGTCGCTCGCGATGCTCAAAGGCGGGCTCAGCGCAGAGGAATCCGAGTATGTCGGCGGCGGAAGCTCGCTGTGCGGTAGCAGCAACAAGTGCTTTTCCGCCGGTGCCCACAAGATCTCAGAGGCCCTGCTCATCAACTTTTATCTGACGCAGCCCATTATGATGACGGGCTATCGGCTCGCCACCCTTGCTACCCCTAGCGGTCTCGATATCCTCTGCCTCGTTTCGTCGACGTCTGCCGTGTGGTGTAAACTGCAGGCCGGAAAGGGCCTTCCTCGCCTGACCATGTCTGTTTGGGCGTGGCAGCATCCAAGTTGTTTGATTGGGCCAGTCCGTTCGACTATGTTGTGTGGATCGTTATTGGATTCGAGATCCTGATTGTACGTGCATTGCCGCATGCATACATACCCCGGGCGCTCGGCCCGCCCAGTTTCTGCCACGGTCCGCGCAAGTGCCCCCCGTGTCGTTTGCGCACTGAAAAGTGGTTGCGCATTGAGCAGTGTGGGTTTGCAATCTACTTAGTGGAATATCAGGCCTGCAATGACGCTTTTCCTACAAACCCGCTAACGCGCCTGTTTGCAACCATGTACTATTCCTTCACGATTGTCTTGGGTTGTGCGGACGCGCAACCTGTGACGCACGGCGGCCGTGTCATAGTCCTGGCGCAGCTCTTCTTGACCGTAATACTGCAGGCCGTATTCACGGGTAATCTAAACAACATCTTGCTCAATACGCCGATGATTAGCCAGGTCGAGACGTTCCAGGACTTCACCAATCCTCTAGCCCCCAAGTTTAATTCGCGCAACACTATATGCTACCCCGCTGCTGATTTGGTTGCGAAAAACTACCTGGATCTTGAGGCTGGCTTGCATCAGGACGTTCAAATGAATATCGTTACTGCCCCGGACGTGCAGGCAGAAATTCTGAAAAGTTAAGTGTCCTGGCCTAATTAGTACAATTCAGAATTAGGATAAAACAATGACTTTCCAGAATTTTGCCACAGTCGTGCCTGCAGCTCGTTTACAAGGGCAACGTGACTGCCGCATTCTACGATGCACCGGTTTTGCAAGCGGCTATCGGGACCAACTACATGCAGACGGGCAGGTGCGGATTGGAAGGCGGGTTCTGCAGCGAATGGGACACTCCCGCTGCGGACTGCCACTGCAGCATCCGTCAGCCTGGGTGTACACTAAACTACTCCAATACGTCTGTTCAAGAGTGCCCACTTGTCGTAGACCCATTGTGCAATCTCACCTTCACACGGTCTCAGTCGTCCATGACGCTGGTGGGCGAAATTTTCAACCCTGTGGGCTACGCTCTCGTGTTCCCGCGCTCGGACTACTTTCAGGATTACCTGGCATTCAATCAAGTGCTGCTCTACGTGCAGGAGCAGGGTCAGATGCAGCCGCTCATCGATAGAGCAGTTGCCATGCCGGACTGCGCCTCTGACATCGGAGGCAATGCCCCGCAGGTCTCAAACCTCCATCTTGCACGCGGTTCCCCTTCATACTCATATTCAAATACATATATAGTATGTATATGCATATACATGTATGTATACACACGCGCGCGCGTGCACACACACACACACACACACACACACACACACACACACACATTCACCCACTCACTCACATACACACACACATGTCACATCTGGCGCGGGAATCTGACTCCTTTTGCTATTCGCCGCGCAGGCTCGCTGATATCGCTTGCGCACAGCCCCTGCCCCCCGCCTCCACTGGAGTGACGTGCTCTGGTCTGTTGCAGGTGGGGATCACGCACATGGTCGGGCTCATGATCATCATTGGTGTGGTAGCCTTGGGAGGTTTGGGAATTGGTTACTTGGAAATTATCGTTCGGATTCTGAGCAAGTGCGGCTGTACATGTTGGAAAAAGACAGAGCCGCCTGAGCCCCTGCAGGAAGAAAAGGTAGTATCACCCTCTTTGTCCTACGCTCGGTTCACTGCCTTGTGCTCACATGCGCGCGCATGTCCTGTTTTTGTTTGTTTCAGGGACTCTCCTACACCCTTAACCCTCACCCCTACTCTAATGCAATTCCCAATGACGTTGTTGCCATGGACAAACGCGTTTGGCGCAGAGAGTATTGCCGTATGCGAACCTCGCGCCGCCAGTGCTACCGATGACCTTGGAAAAGATTTCCATTCCAGACTGCCTGGAAGAGATCAAGGTGAATGCGCTCTCCTTCTTGGACCCCTGAATCCATTCCCTTCGTCTACCATTCCATGCTCTCACAAGCAAGAGAGTACAGAACTTCTACACATACCCGCAAGGCGCGCTGTCTGCTATGCCCCCCTCTCTTCCCTTCTTCTTGCTTTCTTTTTGCAGTGCCGCCACCGCGGCACACGCCCTGCATTTCCGTTGCCTGCGTGCCTCCATAGATGATGGAAGTTGCTCTTTTTTGCGCGCGTTGCTGACTGCCAAGTTTCGGGTGCAGGGGCGGCTGGATGATGTGGAGAAGACGCTGCAGAAAGCCAACGCTCAAGCCGGAGCAGCCATTGCTATATTTGAGCGCTCGGTGCCTCCGAAGAGTCCGTGAGGCCTCAGGAGAGTGTGAGCGCGAGAATGGCATCAAAAAGTCCGCCCTAAGATCTTTGTCCACGCCGGCGCACTCGGCACATTAGCTCAATGTCTTTCACCTGATAGCCACTAGCGTTTCAGTGCAAGTCCCCTGCGCCGCCTGACGGGGCAAGCAAGCGGCAGTTCAACTAGAGCGGCTTGTTTGATCGGCGGCGCCCGCTCACTACCTGGGCTTTTGTAATATAAGTTATTTGTTCTAGCTCGTCGAGCGAGCGTCTCAGTCTGCACCTGGGACGCTGTGACAGAGATCGCTCTGGAGATACGAGGCTGCTTTCCACCGGACGTTTCCTCGCGCAGACGGCAGCCGCGTCCCGCCCCCCAAAGTGAGGGTACGGGGCGAAACCCAGAGAGGAAGAGGGCAGGTCCTCCGATTGCCAGTTGGGGTTGCCACAACAATGATGCGTCAGCGGCTCAAGCAGGCATCACATGTTGGGTGTTTATGTGTTTACATTTACGCTCCTTAAGAATCTTATTAAGACTGTACAGGCATGAGTGTCATGTGCCCGGCACATGGCCACGAACTCCAGCTACCCCTCCTCAACTTTTGCCCCGTCCTTCTGCGCAGAGGTCTCATCCTACTCTACAATTCCCTTTCGGCGTCAAAGTTCGCCCGCGACGACACGCTCGCGCAGGCCATCGCCGCTGTTCTTGGATTCCTGTTGTACTCCTGCTTGATCGGCATTCACCTCTTCAGCAGCAGGAACAGTCTCAGTTGTGACTGTGACGGCCTCCGACCTTTGCCGCACCCCACCTGCAGTGGTTGTCACTGACTGTTTTTCCAGCTTCGGCGGGCTCTTACTCGCACCTCCATGCCTCGTCTCTCCCCCCTCCTCCATCGGATTGGCCACAGATTTCTCTCGGGACACGGGCCTCTTCAAACCTCCCGCCCCACCCTCCGCCTCCAGAGCATTCGCTGTCGTGAGATCATCCAGCACTTTCTGAGTCTTGGCGAGTTGCGACTTTGTCTCAATCAGCTCTTCTGCCAGGCGCGCTGCCTCCTCCTCCACCTGGCTCATCTTGAAGATGAGGTCAGAGATTTTGCGCGCCTTGATACGGCTCTCCTCCTCCTTCTGATTGAGCTTGATCTCGACCTGGTCCTTGTCCATTTCTGTCTCGCGCATCTTTGTGGTCTGCGACATGACCTGTGCCTCTAGTTCGCGCAGGCGATCGCTCTTCTTGTTGCGCCTTCCCGAGGTCTTTTCGTTTTCAGCACCTGCTTGCACCTTCTGCAAGGCCGCTTCCTTCTCGAGCAGCTGCTCTGCCAGCGTCACGCACCTGTCCTGCGCCTGGGTGCGCGCCCGTTCCTCCGAGTTGACTTTGCTCTGCAGCTCTCTCACCTTGTGGCGGAGTCCTTCGAGCGTGTCATTTTCCGCCACCTCTATCCGCGCATTCGCTCTCAGGTACTCGTTTGTCCCGCCACTAAGGCCGCCACTGGCAGAGGAGGCAGGGCGTGGGGCCACTGAACCGAGAGGCGGGCGAGAATCACTTACCCCGGCGCCCAACTCGGGCGGAGCGCTCATGCGCCCGTCTACGCCACCTGCTGTGCTGGCACGCGAGCCAGCTGTGGATCGCCGGAGGCGCGTGGCAGATTTTGAATGGGACGGCTTCTGCTCCGCTGCCAGCTCAGCACGCACATCAGGCGAAAACTGAAGGCGAGCCATGTCGATTCGGTGAACCGTCGCGTAGAGTTCCAGCTTTTCGCTCAGCTCGCTGCACCGCCGCTGCGAGTCCCGGAGGAGCGACTGCTCTGTCATGCGCTGCTCTTCGAGCACGTTGAGCTTGCTCAACACGTCAAGATTACGCTTGCGGAGAGCCGCAACTTCATTGTCCGTTGAGCGATTGTGTAGACGCTCGGCAATGCGCAGTTCAGTCTCGCCCTGCAGCTTTTGCGTTGACTTTGTGTTCTTATCGAGGAGTATTCTTGTTCGATTTTCAAGCAGGCGGCGCTGAGCCTCGGAGGCACGCTCTGAGTGGTCCTTGTCCTTGCGCAACTCATCCAGCGTCTTGGTCAGCGCTTGATTGTGCACTCGCAGGTCCGTCAGCTCTGACTTCAAGCGTTTCTTTTCAATTTCTGCGGCCTCTGTGTCTTTGAGCACTCGAAGCTTTTCTGACAGATCTTTGTTTACTTTTTCAAGCTGCTCGATTCGCGAGACCACCTTTTTTGTTTCGTCAGGCATCTGCAGCTGCATGTTGCGTTTGTGCACGCGCTCTGCCGCCTGCAGCTTGTCCAGGTCTGCCTTCAAGGCCTTCTCGCGCTGCTCCGTCTGGGCGTGCTTGGACCGCGTCTCTTCGAGCATGGCGTGCATCTTGTCGCGCTCCTCGCCGAGGCGCTGCATCTGCATCGTCATTTTATCCATCGATTCCTTGCTCTTGGTCATTTCTACCTCTTTCTTGCGCAGCTTTTCCACTAGCTTGTGCCGCTCGCCCTCTTCGACTCGCGTCTTGTGCTGAGCAGCCAGCAGCTCGTCACGCAGACTCTTAGTTTCGGCATCTTTCTTGCGCAGCGTCTCCCCGAACTCTTGGGACGACGTGTCCAGCAGCGTCGTCCTTTCCTGCATCTCGGCGAGCCGCGTGCTCTGCATACGTAGATTCTCTTTCAGTACCGACACCTGTTCCTGCGCTTGCAGTTTGAGCGCCTCCTCCTCGCGTAGCTGCGCCTCCATTTCTTCAATGTCCACTCCTCCGCTGCGCCCCCCCGTCTTGCCGGTGGCGGTGCTCTTCTTGGCGAATTTGGCCGCCTCGTCCTTGCGCGCCAGCCGGCACACCTGATCGAGGTCGCTCTGAATCGTTAGCTTGAGCAGCTGCGTCGCCTCACGTCCGATGGCCTCCTCGAGCACCGACAGGCGCAGCTCGAGCTCCTCGGACATCCGCGTCTGCACTGGGCCGAGGAGCGAGGGGACGTTCCTGACCGACGACACGTCGAGCTGCGTCATGAATGTCCCTGATAGCACGTCGGCACGCGGCTGACTCCCCCGGCCTGGTGATCCCCCCGGCGGCGAGCCGGAACGCCCCGCGCCATCGCTCTGGCGCGCCGCATCTGCAGCCTCCTCTGGCATGAGCTCCTTGAGCCGTTTGAGCTGGGCCTCCTTTGACACTTGGCCCTTTATGTCCACCATCGGCACGCCAGCCGTCTCGCCCAGCAGTTTGTTGGCCTCGCGCAAAGTCTGCTCGAGCACCATCGTGTCCTCCTGAAGGTTTTGCTTGAGCTCCGAAATGTTCCAGTGCGCAATCTCCTCCTTGCCCTGGTTCGCGGCCATCCGCTTGTCGAGCGGCGTGCCCGCCGCGCCCTTGGCTGCCGCTGCGGCTTTGGGCGGCATTGCGCCCGGCGGGTGACGTGCGGCGCGTACGCGCACGAGCCCCTTGAATCCTTATCGCCCTCGCGTCATGCCCCTTCCCTAGCGCCTTTCCGTTGGAATAGTTTCCGACGGGTGACGACGGTGGAAACCGTGACCCTGACGAGGAGAAAATCGTCACGAATAACTGTTTTTTCTTGCCCGAATTACAAAAGCGGTATGCACAAACGCATCGTGTAAGGACTTGGCTGCAGGCCGGCATCATGTGCCGCTGGCCGTGGCTCATGAGCAGAGAGCAGCATTCATGTGCCGGAGCGCGCGGTGCGCCGGGCCCCGAGAGCGATGCGCCGCGCGCACCCTAACTGACTGACTAACGGCGGCCCGCCTGATGAGCAGAGCAAACATGTTCTCTCTCCTCCTGCAGGCCAAGAACAAACAGATGTCACAGCTGTCCGAGTACATTGGCTCCATAGGCGTCGAGGGCGGCCAGGGCGACGCGGACTACAACTTCGGTGAGCGCAGGGGGCGGTGCGTGGGTTGAGCGCAAGGGCACAAGCACGCCCGGTGGGCGGGCGGCATTCCACCCGCGGCGTGCCGGCCGCGCTCAGATGCGGTGCCCTGCTAGGCGGGCGCCTTACGTCACACGTCTCGATTCATGCTCAGCTTTGGCGTGCCCTCGGGAAAGGGGGACGCGCTCACTCCTCACTCGTGCTGGTTTTTTGTTGCGCATGGCAGGCGACTACGACGATCACGATCGCTGGGGCGCCGCGTCCGGCCTGGGCGACATTGACGACAAGGAGTTTTCCACTGGCGCCGGGGTCGGGGTGAGTTTTTGCACGCTGCCTTTCGCCTGTGTTCTCTCTGCCGTGTTGCTGAGGTTCCTTGACTGCGATCAGCGTGCGTTGACTGTCACGCCCGCTTTTTCTGACGCCATTTGTATTGGGCTCAGTTTGCCTAATGGACGCAGTCGTGATGGGCGCAGTCTTGCCGAATTTAAATCGTGCGGCGCTGCTTTTGTGAGGCGGGTGCCGGTGCAGCGGCGGGTCACAAGACGGTGTGAGGGTCATAAGACTGTCTGTCTGGACTCGGATTTTTATTAATCACCCGTGCCGGTGTTGTTATTTTGTTTTTGGTGTTAAAAAGGACATACGCTGGTCCCATATTGTGCACTGTCGTGCCCTGGAAAGCGTCTAGTCAGCGTTTGCAGGAGCAAGAGGAGCTGCGTCCGCAGCACACACTAAGTTCAAATCTCTTCATTTTTTTTCAAATCGAAGAGATTTGAGTTCAAATCTCTTCTTGACTTTTTTGTCTGTTGTAGCACCTGACAAAGATAGCGGCTCAGCCACTGCCTTGATTCGCAATCTCTTCGCAATTTTGCGAGTTCGGCACTGGTATTCTTCTCTTGCATTTCTTTTCCCGGAATCTTAAGTGCTCAAGAAAAAGGAGGGGGGCGCTGGCTATTTCCCTAACTATGAGGATCGACATCGCCCCACACCAACGCCCTCTCAAAAACATATGAACCAAAAGCCAAGACCGTCTACGCCACAATCCTGCCACTGAGCAACCACTGTAAGACTTTTATCTTTTGTTTCTGAAAGAACAAATAAAAGACAACAACAACAAAACTTCCAAAAACCGCTCTGCACAGAGCTTTGTTGCGTGCCGCGGCGATGAACGCCGAATGTTCGCCGGTCACATTGAGTTGGAATAAACAACAAGCTAGACTACCTTCACAGCCAGAACGTGAATTCCGGCGCGTGAGCACCTTGACTGTTTCCAAACAGGCCAAATACGGAATGTCCCTCCCCAAGCCCTCTGTCTATCTACCCCATATGGCCTGCTGGACACAATGGGTATTACACGCGATCTATCTCCACTCTTCCATCTCCATCTACTTGAAGAGCGCGTCCAAGGAGGCTGGATCTAAATCTTTGCGCGTGCGCAGCACGTTGCGCGCCTCTTCTCTAGTGAGCGTGTCGTCTTCGAGATCCGCAAAAATGTCGACGGCATCTCCCGGCTGCCATCAAGAGCCAGGGATTGGAAAAACGAGCAAAAACATGTGTGTCAGCCAAATTAGCCGTAGATATAAGATGTGACACAAGACATGTGAACCAGTGGAATGAAGAAGGGAATTTCTCGGGAGAGCGCGTGTGGAGTCGACTGACAGTAGAATAGATATGTACAAAATGACTGTCGGTGACAGGTATAGTTACTAAATATTTTTTTTTATAATATTGTTATTACAACATAATAATATTATATGCTTTTGACCATGCCCGGATGGATGGGTGGGTGGGTGGTGGTGTGTGAGGTTAAAACCAAGGTTTTATAGAACCTAAAGGCTCTAGGGTGGATAGGTGGGCGGAATGATGGGTTTCAAGGGTTGGTTTCATTAATATAAACGATATATACAAAATGACTGTCGGTAAGGGTGGAGTGTAAGCTTATGAAGGGCATGAAGTAAAATAAAGGGTGGCGCTCGTTAGCGTGCCTTTTTCCTTCATAAATTTATGGCTGACCGTTACCGACAGTCATTTTGTACATATCTATACTACTACTGACCCGCTCCACCGACACGAGCAGGGAGATAGCACGCGCCCGTTTCATGATATTTCGGCATTTCTTGTCTGGAATGAGCGCGCCCTCTTCAGGATCATCAGTCAACTGTCCTCGGGTGAAGATGTCGATGATTCCTCGGAGCTGCGCCTGCAAGCAAATGCCGCCTGCCTCTGTGAAGTCTCCTCCCCCCAAGGCTATGCCCTGGAGGAGAGAGAGAGAGAGAGAGACCGTGACAAGGCCGTGACCAAGCACGGAGAGCAAGGCACCGAGAGCGAGCGCGAGCGGGCGAGTTAGTCTGACAGACCTGGAAGGTACGCGTTAGTCTTGCCAAGAGCAAATTTGCGTGTAAATAGAAATATGTGGATGTAGGGTTTAGGTTTAAGGGCAGTGTTTAGGGTTAAGGGTTTAGGGCTTAGGGCTTAAGATAGATATATGTCGATGTAGGGTTAAGAGAGACGGAGATACTCTCTGTAGATACTCTCCATAGATTTGTAGTTAGTAGTTAGTAGTTAGTAGTTTAGTTTTAGTTTAGTTTAGTTTACTTGCTATGTTCTAGGAGATACTCTCTGTAGATACTCTCCATAGATTGTAGATCTTTCAAGTGATCGATAGATATTTTCTGTAGATAGTATATACTAGATAGATATTTTCTATAGATCGCAGATACCTCGAGGCGCAGTGCCAGTTTCTCAAGGAGAGAGACGGAGATGTGCTCTACCACCTAAACCCTAAAAAAAAAACCCTCCTAAACCCTAAACCCTAAACCTTAAACCCCCTGGCAAACCCCCTGGCAGATACCTCGAGGCGCAGTGCCAGTTTCTCAAGGAGGGAGACTGAGATGTGCTCTACTACTGTTCTGTCGCACGCGCCCTGCAAGGGAAGCACTACCTGCCACGTTTAGGGTTAAGGGTTTCGGTTTAGAGTTTAGGGTTTGGGGTTTGGGTTTTCGGGTTTGAAGCACTAACTGCCACGTTTAGGGTTTAGGGTTTAGGGTTCGGGGTTTAGGGTTTAGGCGCCCTGCAATGAAAGCACTGCCTGTACAGAGACACAGACGACAGGCACACATCATACACACGTCATAAACACAAACTTCGGTATGAAGTATGATTCGTACTAAACTCTCTCTGTATCTCTCTCTCTCTCCTCTCTCTCTTCATGACACACACACCTCTTGAACAGCACGTTCAAGGCGTGCTGGCAGCGGTTGTGAGTCCCCCCTTCCCCCCTTAACCCCCCCCCGTGTTGTGGTTTTCCCCTCCTCTTGTTTCCCCCCAGTGAGCTTGGAAAAGAGCCCCCTTTTGGGATGGTCTGTGCTGAAGACAAGCTCCGGCGCGCTAGCCGCAAAGTTTGCGCGTGAGAGCATCCTCTCGGCCTGGCCAACGACGTCAGTAAGTAGGAGGAGGAGAAGGACGAGGAGGAGGAGGAGGAGGAGGAGGATTCATCCTCTCGGCCTGGCCAACAACGTCAGTGTGTAGGACAATTTTGAGTGGTAAAAAAATGAATAAACCTGACCAATAACATCAGGCGCAATTAGTAGGACAACTGCTTCGGTGGCAGAAACGCTGAGTTTGTCTAACGAAGCTTTTATGTCATCGAGTTCCATCTGTAGCGCGCCCAGCATCTTTTCTCCGGCCTCCGGGAAGTGGGCGACAAAGTTGTGTGTCAACTGATCGCGTAGACGCGTTGTGCACCTGAAGTAAAGTGAAGTCAGTTCGTGAGTACACTCAAGTGGCACTGTCTACTACGGTAGTTGAGTGAAGTTAGTATGAAGTAAAGTTAGTTAGTACACTCAAGTTACACTGTCGCTGACACCGCACAACACAGTTACTCAACTACTATACCAACGTCAGTCAACTACCATATTAACTTCAACTACTTTACTGAGTGGCACTGTCGCTGACATCCCACAACACATACGCGTTGTGCACCTGCATGAGCACCCCAGGTCGTTGAGGAAGCCCACGAGATCTATGGCGTCTTTAGATGTTGTGCCCTCTCCTACACACACACACACACACACACACACACACACACACACACACACACACACACACACACACACACACACACACACACACACACACACACACACACACACACACATACGTATGTAATACATACGTATTATTATCATATACGACTTCATTAAATAATATTTTTTGAATGTCGTGGTTTTTTGATAACAATGTTCTAATTTTTAAATCTGAAGCTAAATGCGTAGCAATAATAAAATTTACATCATCATGTAGAGCTAAAAACTTCATATTAATGATGTACTCAAATATTGAAGCAGTACTGCTTTACAATATCTATATAATATATGTAAGCGACAAGTCTTTAAGCCATTTATGAAGTAATTATTATTAAGAAATTTTATGAAGTAATTAGCATCATAAATAAAAAAACACATTATTTAAGGGATTTTTACAAGGGTCCCCTCTTGGGGGCCTCTCTCACGAACCGAATTTTAAATAGGACGTAAAAACACGAAGCAAACACAGCGAGACGGACGTAATAATAAATATGTCCTCATTCCTGAAGCAAAGATTTTAGGACGCAAAACCACGAAGCAAACACAGCGGTGAGGACGTAATATATGGGATGGGTGGTTGAATTAGGACGCAACATGTATGTACATACATACATATGTGTAATAATACCTTTCAATTTATGTAAAAATATAAAATTGAAATTGGATGTATATGAAGCAGATGGTTATTATATAAAAGAATGTTATGATAATAATAGAGATAAACATGTATATATGGATAAAGATTTATGTTATTATCATTTTTTACAATAATTTTGTATTTAAAGAATGTTTTTATTTTATTTTAGAATAAATATGTATATTTTCTAATATACATATTTATTATTTATTTTGTGGTTAATTTCTCATATATTTTATTTTTTTATTTTTTGATTCTTCTGCATTATTACAAGGGAAATTTTCAATTAATTCAATTTTACAATTAATGTAACTACGATCCATCATCATGTAAAATTTATCATACTCCCAATTTACTTGTGATTTTGATTTAATTCCAAAATTCAACGTACATCTGCTTAATGTATCACAAGTACTACCAATATATACGACATCTCTAGTATTTGAGAGATCTTCGTAAATTTTGAATATTTTTGCACTTTTAAAATCATCATTTTCCTTAGCATCATACTTACATCAAATTTAAATATTTACATAAATTATCGTTATGCATGATATCTCCAAATAATATTTTTTGAAGGTCATGATTTTTTGACAATAATGCTCGAATTTTAAAATCTGAAGCTAAATGGGCGGAAATGTTAAATTTTACATCATCATTTAGAGCTAAAAAGTTCATGATAAATGATGTGCTCAAATATTCAAGCAGTACTGCTTTACAATATCAATATAATATATATAAGCGTCATGTCTTTAAGCCATTTATGAAATGATTTTTTTTAAAAAAATTTATGAAGAGATTTGCATCATAAATTGAAAAAACACATCAAAATTTCAACAGGACGCAAAACCACGAAGTATTTACAGCGTGAGGACGGATTAGTTAGGACGTAACACGTATGTACATACATACATACATATGTATGTATGTACGTGTTGCGTCCTAATTCGCCCACCCACACCATAAATTGCGTCCTCACCCTGTAAAAGACTTCATAATTTTCGACCTGTTGAAATTTGGCTTCAAAAAAGGACTAACCCAAGGGTCCCGTCCCCCCTTGTAACGACCTTAATAATTAATTTTTTTTAAATCTATGAAGTAATCACTTCGTATTTATTTTTACTTTATAAGAGTAATTTTGTCAAAAGACTTCGTATTTTTTTTAAAAAAAATTATGAAGCAAACACTTCGAAGGTCTTTGAAAAAACATTTACTTAGAAAAGGGCTCAAAGACAAGACGCTGATATATAATATATAGATATTAAGACCACTACCACTTAATATTTTAGCACATCGTATATCAAGAACTTTTTAGATCAAAATGATGATGTAAATTTATCGTTTCTAAGCATTTATTTAGTGATTGTAAAATTCGTACAATGTTTTCGTCAAAACATCATGATCTTCAAAAAAATATTATCTGGAGAGATTGTGTTTGATGATGATACGTATGTATTTACATACGTGTTATGTCCTAATTAATCCACCCATACCAAATATTACGTCCTCGCCGCTGTGTTTGCTTCATAAATATCGTCCTGAAAAATGTTGCTTCACGAGTGAGGACATATAACATTTTACGTCCTCACGCTGTAAAAGACTTTATAAATTTCGTGCTAATTTAAATTCACTTCACGAGAGAGGGCATCCCAGGGTCCCCCCTTGTAACGTCGTCCTTATATCAAGCAAACACAGCGACGAGGACGTAATATATGGTATGGGTGGATTAATTAGGACGTAACACGTATGTACATGTATATACGTATATACGTATGTACATACATACATGCATACATACATACATACACACACAAACACCTGTAGCTCGTGCAGCATGAGCGTGACCCTGGTCAATGAGAGGTGCATGGATGTGTTCGCGGAGGATCTCCACCTATACACACACACACACACACACACACACATACATACATACGTATGATACATATATATATATATGCATATACACACACACATTCACCACGGAGTTGCCCAATGGGAGCGCGGCCACCATGGAACTAGTCTTGTACGCGCGAACTGAACATTTTTGCACCTGGTCAATGAGAGGTTTAGGCTTCAGGGTACTAGTTTTACTAGGTTTGAGAACTAGTCTTGTAGGCGCGAACTGAACATTTTTGTACCAAAAAGAAGACATCTTGGATGGCGATTGCAGTGTTGGTGTCCGGGTTTCTCTCCTGAACGAGAGAAAAGAAGACATCTTTCACAAAAAGAAAAGAAGATATCTTCC
>Ga0315899_10002871_pt1 | contig 18895 bp, 6 predicted proteins | sample LakEriMetagenome_2_FD_203518 | JGI IMG/M metagenome (GOLD analysis project Ga0315899, IMG submission 203518) | Freshwater fungal communities from buoy surface, Lake Erie, Ohio, United States - Buoy 4 MA112 | ecosystem: Environmental > Aquatic > Freshwater > Lake | place: USA: Lake Erie, Ohio... | reverse complement strand
CCGCCGCCCCCCCCCCCGCCCCCCCCCCCCGCCCGCCCCCCCCCCCCCCCCCCCCCCCCCCCCCCCCCCGGGAAGTAAAGTTTCAGGTCGGTAAGTACAACGCCCTGTCGAATAACACAGCCGCTGGGCATTAGAGAACACATTAGGAACACATTAGGAACACATTAGGAACACATTAGGAACATATTAGTAGCACACAGTAACACAGTCTCGATATGCTGGGGCACTCGCGGCCCAGCATATGGTAGCGAGCACTATACCCCACATATATACACACATATGTATGTATATATACATACGTATGTCTCCTGCTGCGGCATGACTCAATGACACAAGTCTGCATCTATCTTCCGGGCCATGGACAAGCACACACAAGCACACGCAAGTCAACCGCCTTTGGCACACCTCAGTGTTTTTTCTTGCAACCTCCAGCTGCTCTTGACGATCGCGCTCCGAGCTAACACCAAGGTCAAGCGTAGGAGGAGGAGCAGGAGGGGGAAACACGAGGTTTTCCCACCTCTCGAGAGGCTACGCCTCTTTCCAGCTTGGTTCGGGTTTGAGTATGGGATTGGGATTGGGATTCACATTTGCCTCACCACCGTTTTCTCACACACTATCCAGTAATAAAACACACTATCCTCTTCCCCCGCGTCCACTAAATTTAGTGCACGTAGTGCACTAGTGGATGTAGTGGTCAGACTAGTCTAGCAAGCCGAGGCTCGTGATATGATACAGCACATGTCCTCCCCTATCCTCCTCCCCCCCCCGCGCACAGCTTTGTAATGGGTCCTGCAGTAATAAGCAACACTGTGACATATTCGACACTTGCCTTCACTTGAAAAGAAAACTGAGGGCCGTCTGCTGAGGCTGTGATCCTCAGTCTCAGAGTCGTGTGTGTGTGTGTGTGTGTGTGAGAGAGAGGCAGAGTCAAGATTTTTGCAACCAGGACAGCGCTTCCAAGGACTTTGCATTGCAGGTGCACGCCGAACGTTTGCCGTGGGTGGGCAACATAGCTGCTTTCCGTGGATGGGCAACATAGCTCCAGCCAGGAGGAGCGACCAAAGCGACACTCTGCCATTTCGTTGTGTACCTTACACCCGCAGACAAAGGTAATGATATGGCATCATGTCCGGTTTCATCCTCTCTTTCAAAGACACGCAACCTCAACAACTACCCCTACGCGTATATGTATAGGGGACTAGATCTGCGTTATGGTGATGCGGAGAGACGAGCACTGTACAACTACAAGTAAATGCGGAAACACACGAGGAAGAACAGAGTTCCTCCGAACACTAGTGGTCGAAAGCCGAGATCGTCCTCCTCTTCCCAATTCTCCACACCACGGTCGAGCCAGACCGCGTGGGCATGATTATGCCCCACACACACATACACCCCTGGGCCTGATATTGCTCAAAAATGCTCAAATAGCCATTTGACAATTCTTTCCCAGGGTTTGAGCATGATCATGCCCAGGGTGTCTGTTTACAAGTTGACAATCCTCTCCCTGGGCAGTCATGGCCAGGGTGTCTGTGTGTGCGAGCATGACGTCGTTGCAAGTTGCAAGTACCAGCAACATTTCTGGTCATTGGCGCAGCCAATGCTGTGACCCAAAAGAATCGCCATCACCTTGACCTCTCGAGTCGGTGGACCGAGAGGCGCGAGAGTCCACGGAGCGCGTTGAGAGCGGCGCCGTATCCCACGGCGGCTTGGATAGTTGCACACCGCTCCTGCCCAATTGCATCGTCCACCGTTCGCAATGAGCACCATGTGTGAGAAGGGACAGCGAGGGGTGGTCATGGGTTCTTTTATGCGCCGCTCGCGCAGAAGCAACACCTAGGAGTCGTGGATGAACGAGGTGTCGATGGAACTTCGTCAAGGTCCGTGTAAACGAGCGTGGCTGCACCTGCGCCTGCTGCCAGCGTGAGCGTTGTGACAATCACAACGTGCCCGAGGGGCCACATCCCAGCCCGGCCGGACACAGAGCTGTGAGGATGGCGCGGAGCCGGAGGCGGAGGGGAAGCCCGGGTACAAATCGACTTCGTCGGTCAACCATCTGAGTACAGAGAAGGTACGAGAGATATGTACACGTAATACCGCTGAGGGCACACCCAACAGGTTTTCTAGTCCGGGGGGCTCCATTCCACCCTTTTTTTCTTTTCTCCGTTCGGTCGAAAGGGTGGAAACAGAATCATGGAAACGTGGCGGCGGAAGGCATGCTGTATGGCGGTAGCACCCGAAACGGAGGCACGCCATTCCCAGAGGCTCGCGGCGACGTCTGTCGCCGAGGCCCGCCCTTGCTGCGATGGTGACGAGGACTCCAACTCGGTGTCGGAAGCAGCACACACACAGGCTCTTGATTGGACAGCCGAGCAGCAAGCATTCGCTGCTGCGCGCAACACGGTCCAGGCGCTTAAGGACGGATCGTGTCTCGCCGCTCGCCACTCGCCGCACGCTTGTGCAGGCGGACGGCGCGAACGCATTGGAACTCTCGAGGAATGCCAGGATCGGCCGGAATACGCACTGGAGGTTGTTAGCAGAAGTTGGCGAGGAGCACATCCTCCGGGCCGCTGCAGAGCTCCCCATCTGCTCCATAGGAGCGATCGGAGCCGGCGATGCTCGTACGCAGTGTCTGCGCTGCTCTGGTTTTATTGTTTCACGATGGGCCTGATGCCATCCGTGCGAAGCGTGCCGCCGCACCTGCGCGCGTGCCCGGGGCCACTGGACGGTAGAGACTCGCAAATGTGCCTGTCGAGTGGCACAGTCACGTTTTCAGCTGGCCACTACCGATCCGCAGTGGGCGTCAAGAGCTCAAAATGTTCTGTGACTGTGGGTATTATGAACTGCACTGTGAGGCTGTCTGAAGGGCGCGTGCTCGTCACAGTTCAGCGCCAAGGAGGATTCGCTGGCCCGGGCGGTGTTTCGTTCTCGACTGCCTCCGGGTCGGCAGAAAGCGGTCTAGACTTTCTTGCCACCAGCGGCGAGCTGTCCTGGAGTCCATTCCAGGTTCTGCTTCCTACGTGTCCTGTGTGTGCGTGCTCGAGTGCGCGCATGTGGGGATACATGCGTGCGGCCTAGGCTGGCGAATACACGAAAGTGTAGAGGATACTAAATTGAGTACCAATAAACAACACACACTCTGCAAGTGTATGGGTCTGCAAACTATATGTGCACGGTTGACGGTCATTTGGTGGCTTTGCAGGGGGAGCCTCAGCCGATTGAAGTCGCGCTGATCGACGATGGAGTCTATTTTCCTGGCAAATATAAGACGACATTCAGCATTAAACTACGGCCCGTGGACACTGCGCTCACTGTCGCGTCTCGCTTGAGCGTTTGGCCGGTTTCGGAAGCTCGCGTGACCATCATCAATACCAATGCGCGCACGGGCACGATCCGCCTGGTGGAGGAGATGGTAGTTGTCGACGAAGATCAAGGCACTCTTTTGCTCAACTTGACACGCTCTGGAGGCGCCGATTGCGACGCGACAGTGAGTTACCGAACTGTAGCAATACCGGGCGCCGATTTTGGGCACTATGGCGCAGAGCATCCGTTTCAAGTGGGCAAAGTGCTCTGGGCCGAAGGTGATGCCACGGTAAAGACCATTTCGCTCCCCATCATTGACAACTCCGAAATTCAGCCAGGCACCGAGACATTTTTTGTAGAATTATACGACGCAGGCTGCGCTTCTTTTGATCTTGGTGCTCCGTCTCCGGGAGTACGCACGAAAGTGGTGGTTGTGGATGATGAGGACGTCGGAACATTGGTCGTTGAGTCCAAGCACATCACCGTGCGTTCAATCGACGGTGAGGTAGACGTATCAGTTCGGCGCGTCGGCGGCTCGGCACGCTCGATCTCGGTGGATTATAATGTTGTGGCTGGGACTGGCGAGCCTGGACGCGACTTCGCGCCCGTCTCTGGGTATCTTGTCTGGCGGTCTGGCCAGAGTGGCATCCGCAATCTGCGTGTCCAGCTCCTTAACGACACTAGCACAACCACGGTACTGCAACGGGACTTTACAGTGCGCTTCCAATATGTCATTGGGACGACGATCGATGCCGACGAAGTGCGTGTGACAGTTTTGAATGCCTACGCGATGCCTGGCAAGATTGGGTTTAGCTCTATGGCAGCGTGTCGCAACCCTCTCCCGCTGCAGTCTGACCTTTGTGTAACACACAAAGAGAACGAGACGGCTGTGCTCAAACTCATTCGAACAGAGGGGTATGCTGGGAGTTTGAAAATCGTGTACAGGGTAGAAAATCTAACACGCACGGGCAACGACAATGTCGGCGTGACGAGCGGCACGGTGACGTGGGAGGACCAGGATGGGACGCCCAAGTTTATTTACGTGCCTCTGCTATTCGATTCCGACCCGCGTCCGCTGTTGGATCACGTGGTTGTGATCCTCGAGGATTCTGAGCCGTTGGCGCCAGTTGTGGACAAGCAGCGGAGCAAGGCTTACATCTCAATCATGGATCAGGATGGCGGAGGATCGTTCTCGATCCAAGCCGCGCAAGCAACTTTTTTTGAGTCGGCTGGCTACGTACAACTTCTCGTGTATCGACATGGCAAGGTTTGCCTGTCTGCTTTGCATGCATTTATCTATGGTATATTTTACCCTCTTTGAGCTGATGTGTTTGCTGCAGGGGCAAGGGCGCGTAAGCGTGGACTTCGAGACTATCGAGGGCAATGCGTTACACGATGTAGACTTCTTTCAAAAGAGGGGCGCCCTGGTCTGGGACGACGGCGATACTTCACACCGCGTGATTAGCATAGAATTGGTGAATGATGCGACCAGTAGATTTCGCTTGATGTTCAAGCACATGTTTGTGCGTCTGACCAACAACTCAGGAACCACGCAGCTTGACCCCCACGCTTTCATCTCGGCTGTTTACATTGTGGATGATGAAGCAACTACGGGGTTTCTTTCTTTCGCGCCCAGCTACGTGGATCCCGTCACTAAGACTGTGCGCGACGGACCTGTGGTTTACCGGGTGCGAGAAGGCGTCGACGACCACGTCAATTTCACTGTTGTCCGATCGGGGGGAAATCAAGGCAATATGTCTGTACGATACCGAAGTGTCGGTTCTTCGGCGCGCGAGGGTGTGCATTTCAAGAGCACCAGCGGCCGCTTAGTGTGGCCCGAGGGCGATAACAGTGATCGCACGATCTCAGTCAAGCTTCTGAATGATAACGATTTTTCACCGTTTGTCGACGTGAACACTTTCAGCCTTGTTCTCGAAGATATCACGTTTTCGAATGGAGTGTTGAGCGCGCAAGCATACAAAGGGCCTCCCACCGCCTATGCGAACGTGCTTGTGGCGGAAGATGACGGGTTCGGTTTGCTTGGTCTCGAAAGGACACATCTCACTGTCGACGAAGATGTTGGACAAATCAATATTTCTGTTGTTCGCAGCGCGGGGTCTTCCGGCGCAGCATCTGTCATGTTTGGGGCCACAAGTGGATCTGCTATTAACGTGGCAGCAGACAGTGCTTTGCCGAAGGCGTGTACCCAGACACCGCCTGCTTCGCAAGTGGTGGAGGCAGTTGCGGGGCAGGCCCGGGCAGTACACTGCAATGCCGGCGCAGAGGATGATGTGCATAGTGCTAGCATCTTTTTTTGGGACTATTCGACTCAGTTGTGGGACCGAAAGTGCGTGGAAATCCGTGAAAGTGCCGTGCGCAACAGACTTTTCAACACGGGCACCCCTGTGACAGCACCACGGTCGGCATCATATATCCTTGATGCCAGACTGGTAGCCATTAGCGCCCTGCCTTCTGCCTTCGACTATTCCATGTCCGGGTTGATCGCAGCTGCTGCAAACGCGACGGTGAACGCTGATTTCGCAAGCGCAGATATTTCCGCAGAAGGGGCCTGGCAGCCTGTAGCGCTGCCCCTGCAACAAAAGGTGGTTTACATCGACTGGGACAACAAGAAGTTGGCATGGTGTGACACGTGCCAGAATTCTGATGGCCTCGGCTGTGAAAATGAATCATCCGGAAGCGACAGTGGAAGCGGGTCTGGCAGCATTTTCGGCAGCGGCAGGTGATACACCACCTTCTCAAGTGCCTGCTCCTCGCTTGTTGTTGGACCCAATTGTGAAGAATCTTTTGTGCCCAAAGAAACTGACACGGTTCAAAATGTGTGCAGCTGCCGACGATACACCTTTCAAGAACTAGGGATTCTATCGTGTTTTGGCGGCCACGACCTGACAAGAGCACACCAGCTCTACGTGATAAGCGATGGAATCAGTGCGCTCCACGTAGGCGCTGCTTTGAAAGAATACCGCATCGCTGCAAACTATACTTGCCAAGACACCTGGTGCAACACCACCTGCGCACATGATTGCGCCAAATTGGACGGTGGTATCAGCTCGAATTTTTCAAGATGCATGTTTCAATGCTTCATCAGTCACAACAAATCTACAGATGTCTTGTACGAGCGGTTTGTGGACAAGCACATGCCTGCGTGGGTTCGCATGCTAGGGACACCAGACTGCAGAGGAAACGCGAGTCTTGTGCATTTTGACCTGTCGACACTTGAGGTATCCGTGCAGCAAGTCAAGGGCTTAATGGTCGCAGAGGACGAGTGGTGCGGTGGAAGCTTCAACACCTCAAATGCTGCTCGCGTGATGTGGACCGTCAACGGTAGGGTCATGTACCGCAAGTGTGGCGCAAAAGCACAATTGAACATGGTCTTGGGAGGCAGCATGCATGACGCCATGGCAGAATCAGATCTTTATCAGTTCCAGACTTGTGCTGCTGATCGATTTCCCGAGTGCAACGAAATAGGAAAATTGGTCGGGAGCCGCGACTTGATTCAAGAGGACGTTTTTGCGCACGTGGATGAGAGTGGATTTCTCTACTTTATGGACAGCGGAGGCACGGATGGGCTGTTTGGGTGCAAGAGTAAGGATCATTACGGTCTTCTGCGCACTAGCATCGAAGTTGGTGCGCCCTTTGCCAACGACTATCATCTGCCACAAGAAACAGCCTTGGTATGGACCGATGGGGATAATGTGCCCAAGAATCTGACGCTTTACATCGTTCGAGATGGCTTTGTGGATTCAGCGGTGTGGGAGTACTTGACGATCTATCTCTATCATCCTACTGGCGCTGCATTAGACTTTAGGCGTAAGAGCATCGAGGTGCGCATTCGCGACATAGATGGTCCTGGAGAAGTGACGATGAGCGTCAATCACAGCCATCAACTTGATCCGGCATTCCGCTCACTACGTCCTGCACCAGTCCCAGAACGTGGCATCTGTTGCGGTGGCAATTGCGCTGAAGTTGCCACAAAGCCTGAAGAGGCTATTTGGTGTGCACGTGCTACTTTACATCGCTCGTCTGCAAGAGGTGATCATTTCCTGATGTTGTTGGTTTCGTCTAGACAGTGATAAAATTATGCATAAGCTACACGCATAAGCTAGTTTTGCGAGTGGCATGGTGTCTGACAGAAGGATCACCCACTTTGCATACCCATCGCACACCAATCGTAAATGCGATGTAGCAGTGCAGCCCTGGTTTCCGGTTTAGAATTGCGATGCAAATTGCCTTTCGACGTCGACATGTTGTCTGATAAATGATGTGGTGATGGTGCTTCGACTTGTGAACAGGTGCAATTTGTGTGAGTGTTGCTCCGGTCGGCTGGCAAGGGGATCTTGATAATGGCCTCAGCGCACGAGCAGGAGAGCATTTCGTAAACAAGAGCACGATTGTTTGCTGGTCACACGGAGATGTTACACCCCGCTCTGTCCAAATCGCTTTTGTGTATCATCCCGCCTTTGATATGCTCCACAAGACTCTCAACCTGAATCTAGAAAGAGCGACCGTTGATTCATCGCAGCGCAGGGATTGGCAAGGGGGAATTGCGAAGGTAGCACTTGGGGAGCCGCTGCAGCTGATGATTGAAGACGCAGATATGGACACGGGTGTAATCAGTATGGGCGTGGAGCACAGCGGACAGCACGTCTTTCTCTTTAACGTGCGTGCGAACTTAGACACAGCCTTGATCCCGGTCCATCGGATTGGGGGTATTGACATGGACCTCTGCGTGGCATATGAAGCAACAAGCTGGCCCATGCAACATGTCGACGCGGATAGCGGCAGCGGCAGCGGCAGCGGCAGCGGCAGCGGCAGCGGCAGCGGCAGCGGCAGTGTGGAAATTGTTCAGACGATTATCTTACCCGTTGTCCTGCAAGTGACTGACGGCAGCCATGGCGCAGGCGATTGGTGTGGCCAAGGGTTGGTGGGGTGCGAAGGAGCAAACAGCGCAGGCAAGTGCGCAAATGGCGTTTGCACTCTTGTCGAATACGTGGATGTCATGCAAGCATCTGCGTCCACGTCTTGGGCGGCAGCTGATGGCGACTATTCCAGTGTATCTGGCAAACTGTGCTGGAAGCAAGGAGAGTCTAGGATGAAAAAAATTGCCATCCCCCTTTTTCTCGCCACTGAAGCGGACAGTCTGTATCAGACATTTCGTGTGCTGCTACACGACGGCACAATTGGGCTTGAAGGCCAAGGGCTCTACTACGCTGACCTGCTGCCGTCTGTCTTGCCGGACGCGAACATGTACCGCGCCGTGAGTGAGTGTCGTGCAGATATTTGTTTGGACGAAAAACAAGTGGTAGTATCGTGTGGTCATCTCAAATGCTCATATGCTCTGAGTTCGGAGGCTGCTGTCGTCATGATGAATGCGCCGGGGCCAGGATACCTTCGCCTTGTCAACACTACTTACTTTGTCCCTGAAAATCTTCCAGGAGGCCAGATTCTGATGGCGGTGCAACGAGTTGGAGGTTCAAATGGAAACGTTAGTGTGGCGTTTTCGGGTTTTGCAAGTGAACATGGAGTGGCAAATGCTGAGCCTGGAGTAGACTACAAAAATGTCTCTGGAATGCTCAGGTGGTTGGACGGAGACGTAGCTGAGAAAACGATTGTGGTGCCCATATTGAATGACGAGCATTACGCCAAGGGTCGTTTGCTTAAGTCTTTTGACATCGCCATCTTCAACCCTGTCGGAGGTGCGACTCTCTTGCGGAGCCGAGCTTCCACGATAATAGTAGACGATGATGCTCGGCCGGGAAGTATTCAGTTTCTCGACACCATGAGCTCGGCAATTGAATCTGATGGCAACATTACTCTGCGGGTCATACGAACCGGTGGAGATGATACTGCGGTGTTTGTGCGCTATCACGCAGGATTTTCACCAACCACGACGATGGCGCCAATGCAGCCAGTTGCAACTGCTCATTCCCAGTATCTCGTGCAGGAAACATACCGATGTCGCACATTGCTGCAAGGGCAGGTTTTCGCCAGCAACTCGAATGACAACGCTTTTGCTGCCTTCGACTCCGATCCTTCAACGTTTTGGGACGAAAGACTGCGGGGAAAACAAAAAATAACGTTGGGCTACCGCTTTTCTGGCTGCACGCTTTTGGGAGTCTTTGTCAAGAGCTACACAATTCTAACGGGCAAAGGTGCTGGCGGAGCGGTTTTCCGCGGCTGCCCCGAGCAGTGGGTTGTGCAGGCAAGAGCATCATCTTCTTCCTGGGTCACATTAGACGAACAGAAGAACCAGACATGCAGCCCTGATGGACGCAAATATGCGCTGGATCCGCAAAAGATTGGTTATTTTTTGCATTATCGCTGGGTTTTCCAAGGAAATTCGGGAGGGGTTGTCCCGATTCAGATCCATGAAATTTTCCTCGAGCTCGCCGGCGAGCAGACTGCAAGTAATTTGATCGAAAGGATGGTCTGCAATTCAAATACAACTTGCTGTGAATATGGATCAGGCTCATGTTCTGCTGCCTTCCTTGCCCCGGGTTCCATCCACATCCCGTTGTTTGGTGTATCACCTGATTATGCACACAGTGAAGGGCTGCTTTCATGGGCTGAAGGAGATTCGGCGATCAAGACAATCTCAGTGCCTATTGTCGATGATTGCCTGGGGTGCTCGGGCACCACCTGCTTCCAAGCGGGGCAGACCCACGACAGACCCATCGAAAGTGTTGCAGTGCAGCTGACCTTGCCATCCGATGAAGACATGCACGTTATGACAACGGCGCCTGCTACGTATCCATTCAGGCGACCGGTCAGCATCAACAGCACGTTTGCAACGGCAACAGTACAAATTCAAGACGACGATGGCCCTGGAGTTTTGGTGCTGAAGGCACCTTCCTGCGGTGACCAAGGAGGACGAAGTATTCCTTCTTTCAAAAGCATTGCGAATGAAGAAATTCAGGCTTTTGATGCTGTTTGTCCGGTGCTGGAGAGTGCAGGAAGGGTGGATTTGAGCGTCTCGCGGTTGTGGGGATCTCGAGGGGTTGTCAGCGTCCGCTACTCGGTTGAGGCTGTCTCTGCCGTTGCTGGAGTCGATTTCACTCCGCTGTCAGGCACACTTGTATGGGATGACACAGATTCTTTGACCAAGACCATCAGTGTGCCCATTTTCGAAAGACCTGGGTTTCAAATTGAGGCCTATGCGCGCGTATTCCAAGTGAAATTGCACGGCGATTTCGTGGACGAAAATGGGATTGGAATGGTGGCAGGAGGTGCTGCTCTGTACACCTGCAGCAAATCTATCTCCGGGGTATGCGTTGATCCGGACTGGGATCGTCTGAATGTGACAATCATTGATGAAGATGCAAAACCTGGCTCGCTGATCGTAGAGAATGATACCTACGCAGTCAATCAATCCGAAGGCTATGCCGTGATTGGTGTTGTCAGGGCAGGTGGGGCTGACTTCAATTTGCGTCTGAAGTATGCTACAGTGCCGGCCAGCGTCGATTCTGGCAGGGCCACGGCTTGTCAAGACGCGTCTATGTCAAACTGTCACTACTATCCTACATCTGGATTCTTGAACTGGAATCATGGAGAGAGTCAAGTAAAATATATCACCGTCAAACTGACGGACCACGGAATGAAAGGTCCATATGTTTCATTTCGACTCCAAACACAGGGTGCATCTAGAGACACGATCTATCCGTGCGGAGGCTACGCCAGATCGGTTTCCGACAATACGCTGGTGTTCGACTATCAGGCTGTGTATTGCACTGAGTTTAGCTCGAACGCCGATATCAAGGTCCTGGCCTCGGCAATCGTTGGTGCTGGCTATTTGAAGATGCGCTTATATGCATGGCCCCCAGTCGTCGTGAGTGCATTTGGCATCAACTTGGCTGCAGTAGCCGTAGATCGCATCGGCGGTGCCTCGGGCATTGTGTCAGTGCAGGCTCAGACTATCGCATCTAGCTCTGCCGTCCAACGAGAGCATTTCGATGGCATACAAGCTAGCTTCCGGTGGAATGACGGCGACAGTAATCCTCGCGTCCTGCGCATTTCCGTGATTCCAGACAGCATTCCTCGGGACAAAATGGTTGAGTTCAAGGTGCGTTTGACCGCTGCGTTCTTCAATTCAGGCGTGGATGCCGATGCATCTAGTACACGCATCTTCATTCGGTCATCCCAATTCACCCCGAAGTTTCTTTCCATGACTATTTCTGAAAGCTCCACGGTTCAGCATGAGATGAACTCGATCTCACTTGACTTCTCGACGAACGTGATGCTGGGACCAGGTGCTACAATCACCGTCAAGGGTCTTGTGAACACAGCAGATGTCGGGCACAATCTCGAGCTTGAAGGCGGAGGCGCTCATGTGTTCGGGGGCATTGTGCACTTTGACCACCTGGCAGGACTCGCGCGTTTGCAAGTCATGTACGACCAGATACTGCTCCCGGATCAGTCCTTTACATTACGTTTCAAAGTCAAAAATGGAGCACAGGCTCAACGATTGCAACGCGCCTTCATCTCTGCATCCGGACATCCGGCTTGCCCACAAGAGTTTGTTGACGGCACGCAACTGTCTTGTCCGGAGCCGGTCAGTATTCGACCAACGGAAATGGCCGGTCTGATCCTCTCCTTCGAAACCAAGGCCTTCACAGCCTCAGTGACCTCAAGCCTGTGCTCATATTCACCATGCAGAGCTTCGGTATTCTACGGTGCTCAAAACTTGATTTTTGTCGACATGATGGTGCCAGAAGCAGAGATCTCACTGCCTGGGGGAACTGAAATTTCCTTCCTGGGGTTGGAGGTAAGTTCGAGCGAGACGGGAAGAACATCTGCCACCATCGTCAATTTGCGTGGCAGCGACGTCGGCAATAGCTCGGCCAATGCCTCTGCCATTTGTGTATGTAACACCCCGAAGTGTGCATGCGAGCATGTGTTTACGGGTTTGCCGCTCAATATGCCTATCCATTTGCAGGCAAAGCTGCAGTGCAACGCCCTGGGTCGAGTGGCACAGGGCGTCGACGAGGTTCGTCTGCGAATCGGCAAACAACAATTCACGTTCAACGATCATCTTCGACAGCCAGCTCGCAATTGCGAGCGTAATTGTTCCTGGTACCACGATTTGCTCGCACCCGGCTTCGATGTGAGCTCGCATGTTTCAATGTTGGGTGAGCTGTTTGTGTCGATTGAAAGCAACGCTGAGGTCGACTTGTGCAATCAAGGCAACATGGTGCACGGTCTCTTGCACCTAGATTGGACATTGGGACCAACAGCGTCAAATAGCGTTGTTGTCGAGGCAACATGGAATGCTTTGGCAGGCCGCGTGGATCTGTCGATTCCATTGGGCATGTCGGCCGTTGACAAACTCTCGGTTGCATTTCCACTACGCAATCCTCCAGTTCAACATTCGGGTTCTCAAATGCTGGTGCTGGTTCGTACTCCCCAGGGCACAAGCTACGGGCCTACGCGAGCCAAGGGTTCCGTGCTGCATGCGTCGCGCCAAGCGTCCATCAATCACTTCAGCATCGGCGAGAGCACGCCTACTCAGGGCGCACTCAACGTGATGGAGTTGGAAATCGGCTTCAACGGGCAGATTGGTGCAAGTCCAGAGGGCGTATGGATTACGATCAGCGGCCTCTTGAATTTTGCGTCACCCTCAACAGGCAGTCTGAGGCTGCAACCATGTCAAGACTGCTCATATGTGCCATCTGATCCAGATTCACCTGCAGAGTCGACGGACCTTGCTCAGTATATTCAGTCTCCTGACGCAACAACTGCTCGATGGGATCAAGCAACGGGAAGGCTCAGTTTCTATCTCCGCGCTCCAGGTCCTACGTACCTGATAGTCGAGTCAAAATTGAAGGCTCGTGTACATTTAGGGAACCGGGACAAGGCAAGCACTGGTTCCCTGCCCATAATTACTTTGACAGGGAGTCTCGTGGTTGGAACGTCGAGCAACCTTCCGGCCAAAGATTCATCTTCCAGGGTTTTGACTGGTCAGGTGGTTGCCAATCCGTTGATGGCTCATATTGATTATTTTCCATCGACAGGATATTCTCATCCGAAAATTGTGATGAAACTGACCATGAATTATGACGTGATGCACGGCGATGTCGTCACCATGATAGCACCGCGCCTGACGGTGTGCCCCACTTTCTGCTACGAGGGACGGTGTACCCGGCAAGAAAAGGCCTGCGCAGTATCTCCCCTGTCATTTTATGTGCAGTTGACCAATGCCAACATGTCGGGTGCAGGTGACGGCACAGACTTCATGTCCGCAACATGGTATGAGCTAGAAAAACGGCTTGAGTTCCATCTTTCAGGAGGTCGTGCTCTATGCAAAGGGCAAGTGGCGTTTGTGTCACTGGCTTGGGATCGGTGCGCGAATTCAAACATTCTGTTGCCCCACGCAGCTGAGTGTAGTAGGTTCCAAGTCCTCCCTGACGATGTTCCAGTATCTGGAGAAAGCTCTGTAGAGACGGCGATTGCTGGTTGCGTAAATTCGACCGGATGCGTTAACTTTCAAACCTCGTCTATTTCGAATTCCCGCGTCGACACAAAAATTGGTTTCTACTGGGGGCAGCCTGTTTATGAAATTGTAAACCATAGCGCATTTGAAGCCTGCACGGAACGTGAAACGGCAGTTGGACGGAGTCATTTTTCCGCACAATTGCACAATGGCTCGATTTTTGCCCTAGGAGGTCTAACGACATGCGCTGTTGATGCTGCCTCGGAAGCCCGCGTGTCCGATGATGGATTGATTTGGCGTAGTACTGGAAAGGGCCTCCCTTGGCCAAGGCTAGATTTTTCCACCGTATCCTTCCGTGGTTACATGTGGGCCATTGGCGGCAGCAGATTGGTCAATGACGGCAAATCCAAGTATCTCAGTGTCATGCATGATGTGTGGCGCAGCACCGATGCCACACAATGGGAGCTTGTGGCTTCTGCAGCTGCGTGGGAGGCGCGTTCGTTCCATGCTTCTCTTGTATTCCAAGACAAGATCTGGATCATTGCGGGTCGCAATCAAACTGAATCCTCCCTTTGTGATGTGTGGTCTACTCGAGACGGCCGGGCGTGGAGATTGGTCTCATCGTGTGCTCCATTCCAACCCAGGTTCGGTCACGTGGCGACGGTTTTTGCATCAAAAATGTGGGTATATGGTGGAGAAAATGAAGCTTCTGACGTTTGGTGGAGCATGAATGGACAAAACTGGACAGCAGCTACCATGTCGGCAGCCTGGGGCCGTCGCAGACTGCCGATTGGCCTCAGTTTCGATGGTAGGCTCTGGCTCGGAGCAGGGTTCGTCAACAACGCCAAAACCAAGACAAAAACAGCCTTACGTGATTTGTGGTACAGCACCGATGGTATAACCTGGGAAGTCGCTAACTTGGTGCCACGCATTACTGCCGGCGAAGGCAGGCAGCTTCTGGTTTTCCAAAACAGGTCTTTCCTTCTCATGGTTGTGTTTTGAGCGCAATCAAAAACCGGGTGCTTGTCACGATACTGTACACTTACAGACTTCGCTGTGTATTGAGTGATGGTTCTTGCATGCATGCATGCAGAAAATGACATTTGGTTGATTTTGTTTCACAGAATGTGGGTTCTGGGCGGAGCGTCGTCTGTGTGTCAAGATTGTGGTGACGTATGGATGGATGCGTACAGTTCGGCACGCTTCAACGAGCTCCAGGTCAAAACGAGTACTCATGTACATGGAGCTGACAATCGCGTGCAACTTGACTTCTCGCTCGATCGCATGATGCCACCGGGCTCTAGAATACAAATTCACTTTGATGCTGAGAAGCTCAATGTAACTAATGGCGAAACAACTGTCCTGGGGCGCAATCGCGCCTGGTTTGAACCCACTGCAAAATGGAACGATGAACTTTCGGGTCTGGTGTTGACTTCCGCTCGAAGCATTCCCGCGCATGCGCATGTGTCGATATACATAGTGACTTCAAACTCAGACAAAGCAAGAGGATCCTCGGGTCTAGAGGTCAAAGTGTCAAGTCGCAGCGATTTCTTTCCGAGCCTTATTGGACAAAGCTGGGCCAGTGCCGGACCGTTGAAGAGCGCTTCTTTTTCCCCCCGAGTTGTTGGCTCTCCATTATCGAGCCCTTCTTCGTCGACCAAATTGAGAAAGATTGTTATGATGGACGTTACGGTGCTAGGATCTGTCTTCATCTCCAGCATTGACTTGCATTTGCCAATCCCTCTCAGTTTCCAGGAATGGAACTTGACGGCGTCAACGCGTCCTTGCGACGAGTCGTGGTGCAACAGCACATGCAATCAGAATTGCATCATCACGGCAGTGACGTACTCTGACATGATTAATTGCGAGTACCAATGCTATGTGGACTTTGTCAACAGGCCTCAGACGCTGGACATTTACTACAAGGAAGGGTCCTTTGCTAGTGCCAAGAGAAACCTTTCTGAATGGAGACTGCTAGGGCGCGTGGCCACTCAAAACCTTATGCACTTAGACAATTCGTCTCTTCGTTTGCATTTGTCAGATCTCACGTCGCAATTTTCAGAGGAAGGTGCCCGACAAATTGGGACGCAGATGCAGGACCCGGCAGGATTACCGGGCTTCACGCCGGTCCAAACATGGCTGGGCGCGCGGCCGTCATGGGTTAACAACTCTGCTCGCTACATGAGCAGTACACTGGGCAGTGGCGTGGACTTGCGAAAGGTTTTTAATCTCAGCGACGCTGGGCTGTGGCACTCAGGCAATGGGACGGGAACATGGAGTGAGGCTGGATGTCCGCATCTGCCCACATGCCCGATGCACTGGCCTTTCAACAAGAATCAGTGGATTGCATTCGATACTGGGATGTGCTACACTCTTTCAGCATTTCGCACCACCTTTCCCAATTACACACAGGTGCCAATATACAACTTTGGGGGAATCAAGCGCACCAACATCAACGAAGACGATTGGTCCAAGGCTCATTTCAGGTACTTTGAGTTGCAGTACAGCACAGCGAGGCTAGAGGGCCCCTGGCGCGTTGCCTTGAGTGGCGAGGCGCAAGCAGGACTGTCAACTCAGCAGTTTCCGTTTCAGCCTATCACAGCGCGCTACTGGCGCCTTCTCCTCAAGGACAACTTCGATTTTGGATATTTCGCGCTCCAATCCATCGAGTTCTTTGGCTTTGCTTCTCCCTGGTGCTCAGACTCAAGTTGGTGCCACGCTTCAGAGCAATGTCGGACGACTCAAACCGATTTGATATCGGTGCAGTACAACCAAGACGCGTCTCTGCACCAGTATGCCCTCGCACTTGAAGCGGGTGTGCACTCGTTCATGCTGAGGGCCAGTCATGGCCTTCCAGTATCAGACAGCGACAGGCGACGGAGCGACGTTGACAAGTCTGACAGCACGCTGATGCTGCATCATGCAGCGGAGATCGATCGCATCTGCTCCGGTCCAACCTGCGCAAAAAACGACCCGGTGCGCATGAAAATGGAGCGCACATTGCCAATCGCGACAAGTCCAGTAGGACCAATTAAGCATTTGAGACTGCCCACGAGTTCAAAGCTCTGCCATGCCCAATTCCGCTTGGTTGTGAAGGAGATGATAAACTTGACCACCGGACCCGGCGATGACAGCGGTAGATATATATGCCTCGATCAGTTTGCTTTGTTTCAGCAGATTGATCCGCAGTGGATTGCGCATAATATTTCCTTAGCTCAGATTGTGGTGGGTGCGAGTTCACAGCGTGAGGGATATCTTGCAGAAACAGCTTTCAACGGCGAATTCGCTCCCGGCGATTCAAACAGCAGCAACTCGGCCACATTTTGCTGGTCAAGCACCGAGATTTCACAGTCCAAGGAGTGGATCTCTGTTGCTTTCCCAAACTCAATTTGTGTAGCAGGTTATGCACTGCTCGACCACAGCGCCCAATTCTCGTTTTCCGCATGGGAACTACAGGGATCTGATAATGGAAGGAACTGGACTACGATCGATCGCAGGCGACAAGAAATTTCAACGCACCGCCACTGGAGAAAGTTTGCTCTGGCGCAGTCACGCTCTACAAACTACCTCTTCTCAAATGGGCGTACATACGGTTATGCTCCTCCTTCAGTTTCGACTTCCACTACCGACGCTGTGGGGTCCACCGGTGATGACGGCGAAAGCCCCTGCTTATATCGTGTTGATGACGATCAACACTGGGCTCTGGAGCAGCTCTTCAGAGGCGGAGGAGTGCATGACGTGGCACACTTTGTCATCGCGCAAGAGCATTTCCTTGCACTTGCACGTTCAAGGACCTCGGCTGGTCCAGATGGAGTGTCAGAGGTCATGCGCTGGGATGGTCAAGCTTTTGTGCCAGACCACACGCTTCCGATTGGATGGTGTACGTCTGTTGCCTACTTTACACAGAACGCGGCACACTACCTTGTTGTATCCGACCACGGCCGCGATGCGCCGTATATGAGCTCAGATGTGTCAGTGCTAAAATATCAAGGCGCAGCTGATGGATGGGCAGAGATTCAGCGTATTTCGCAGTCTCCATTAAGCTCGATCCATGTCGTCAAGCCGTATTCCGCTGCAGGCATCCTCTACCTGATCGTGGCCCTATCGACATATAGTTCAGATTGCCAGGGTGCCTTTTCGTGCATGCAAAGCGCCGTTTTTGAGTGCGATGCAGGAAATCGTACGCAAGACCTTCGTTTTCACACCTCTGGGTATCTTGTGGCGGATGCGCTCCGCTCGCAGCGTTGTGGATGGATTGTGGCACCCCCGAAAGCAAACTCTGTGACGCTCACCTTCTTACAGCTTGATACCGTGTCATGCTGCCGTGAAATCAAAGTGTACTCTTGCACCGATGCTTCGTGCGCGAACAAGACAATGCTAGAAAATTTAACACATAGCGGTAGTCTGGGTACACTGTCCTCTTCTACTGGCGTGCTTGCAGTCGAATATGCCGCATTCGTCCCCAAGGTTTACGTCGTATGCACCGGCAGTTGTGAGAACACTGAGGCTTGTACCTCTGCTCAAGGTTCTGGATCTGGCACCATTACTGACGGTCCTGATAATCATCAAAATTCATGGACATGTACCTGGGAAATCAGTTTGGATCAAGCGTTTGTTGGCACCAGCCTCTCATTCGAACTTTTGGAGTTCGACACAGAGCCAACTCATGACACATTGAGTATATCTACATGTATTACACCGGCTTGCACATTTGAAGTGTTTTCCGGACAGACTGTGCCTTCTGATAATTTTACGTCAACGAGTGGACGTTTAAGGGTCAGTTTCACATCAGCAGGCAGTGCTTCAGCAGTTGCATGCGCTGTGTACACGGACTCGTCATGCCCGAGTGGAGACCGGGTGAAGCGCGGGCCCGACTGGCAGTGGGGGAATCAAGACGGTGGCGATGGTCTCGGCACAGTGCAGAGTAGGGATAGTGCAGGGTGGTGCAGAGTGGGGTGGGACAACGGCGGTTCGAATAGTTATCGTGTTGGAAAGGATGGGGCCCATGATTTGTGCTCCGCCGGCAGCGGAATTCCAAAAGCCGGCTTTAAGGGCACTTGGACGTTGCATACATCGCCGCCTACATCTGGCACGTTCTTTGAGGCCCAGTTTGACTCTACGCTCGCCGTGTCAGGGCCTGGTGCTCTCATC
>Ga0315899_10002866_pt1 | contig 18912 bp, 15 predicted proteins | sample LakEriMetagenome_2_FD_203518 | JGI IMG/M metagenome (GOLD analysis project Ga0315899, IMG submission 203518) | Freshwater fungal communities from buoy surface, Lake Erie, Ohio, United States - Buoy 4 MA112 | ecosystem: Environmental > Aquatic > Freshwater > Lake | place: USA: Lake Erie, Ohio... | reverse complement strand
TGCCAAGCCGGCGATCGTCAGTTTCGATCAGATCTATTTCGACCCGCAAGGGCCCGACACGCCGGAAAGCGTCGCCGCGATCAAGGCGCGGCTGAGCGCCGGAGCCGCGGCAACGGGGTTTGGCCAGCCGACGATGCTCCCATCGCGGATAACGCGCAGCGATGCCGATCTGGTGGCGCGCGATTTCGGTGCGGATTTTGCCGCGGCGGTGGTCAAGCTACCGGTCGGACAATGGTCGGGGCCGATCGAATCGGGGGTCGGGGTCCATCTGGTCAGATTGACCGAGCTGGTGCCGCCGAAGGCCCCGCCGCTGGCCGAGGTGCGCGCCGAGGTGCAACGCGAATGGGAAAATGACCGCCGCATCAAAGCCAGCGAGGCCAGCTATGCGCGGGCGCGGGCGCGCTACAATGTGGTGATCGAAGGGCAGCCATGATGCGCCGCTTGCTTCTGGCGCTGTTGCTGCTGTGGGCGGCACCGGCTGCCGCTGATGAATTCAAGCCGGCCTATCTGCAACTGACCGAGCGCGGCGCCGGGGCCTATGACGTGCTGTGGAAGGTCCCGGCGCTCGATGAGGCGACGACGCTGAAGGTCAAACCGGTGTTTCCGGCCGGCACCCGCGACGTCACCGCTCGGCGCAGCAGCTTTGCCAATGGCGCTGCCGTGGTGCGCTGGCAGATCGCGGTCCCCGGCGGTCTGAATGGCCGAACCATTGCCTTTCCCGACCAGGCGATCACCCGCATCGACATCCTCGTGCGCGTCGCCCGCGCCGATGGCACCGAGCAGCTTGGCCGGGTGCTGCCCGGCACGGCGGGCTTCACGGTCACCGCCAGTCCCGGCCCGTGGGAGGTCGTCCAGACCTATACCGTGCTCGGCATCGAGCATATTCTTGCCGGCATCGATCACCTGTTGTTCGTGCTGGCGCTGGTCATTCTGGTGAAGGGCACACGGCGCTTGCTGTGGACGGTCACCGCCTTCACCATCGCCCATTCGATCACGCTGGCGCTGGCGACGCTGGGTGTCATCAACGTGCCCGGGCCGCCGGTTGAAGCCATCATCGCGCTGTCGATCGTGTTTGTTGCCAGCGAGATCGTCCAGCAAGCGCGCGGCCGCGAAGGCCTTGCAGCGAGGCGGCCGTGGCTGGTGGCGTTCAGCTTCGGGCTGCTCCACGGTCTCGGCTTTGCAGGGGCACTCGCCGAGGTCGGCTTGCCGCAGAACGCCATTCCGCTGGCGCTGTTGTTCTTCAACGTCGGCGTCGAGATCGGGCAATTGCTGTTCATTGCCGGGGTATTGCTGCTGTCGGCGCTGGTCATGCGGCTGACAGCGGGGCGCTTTCACACGGCCAAGGCGGCAATCGTGCCGGCCTATGCCATCGGCGGCATTGCCAGTTACTGGGTCATCGAGCGCGTCGCGGCGTTCTGGGGGTGATCATGAAGCGATTTTTTCGCACGATCATGATCTGCCGCATCGCCCTCCTCGGCGCAGCGACGGTCGTCACGCCCTTGGCGAGGGCCGAAGAAGTCCCGGAAGAAGACCCTGAAATCATCGTCAATGGCCGCGCCATCGACCTTATCGGCATCACCAACGCCGGGTCGTCCGGCGTCGTCGGCTATGGCGATTTCGACCTCCGGCCGATTTTGCGCACCGGCGAGATGCTCGAGACCATTCCCGGTCTGATCGCTACCCAGCATTCGGGTGAGGGCAAGGCAAACCAGTATTTCCTGCGCGGTTTCAACCTCGATCACGGTACCGATTTCGCCACCTTCGTTGATGGCGTGCCCGCCAACATGCGCAGCCACGGCCATGGCCAGGGCTATACCGACGTCAATTTCATCATTCCCGAACTCGTCGAACGCATCGATTATCGCAAAGGCCCCTATCATGCCGATGTCGGGGATTTTTCAGCGGCAGGCACGGCGGCGTTCAAGACATGGGACCGCCTGCCGGCACCGATCGCCGCGTTGACGGTTGGCCAGTTCGGCTATGTCCGCGCCGTTGCGGCGGGCAGCGTCGAACTTGGCAAAGGCGCGCTGCTGGCCGGCGGCTCGGCGACGTTCGACAACGGCCCCTGGACGCTCGATTCCAACCTCCGGCACTACGCCGGACTGGTCAAATACACCCAAGGTTCCGGCGACAACCGCTGGAGCCTGCAAGCCGGCGGCTATGACGGGCGCTGGAATGCCACCGACCAAGTGCCGGAACGCGCCATCGCCAATGGCCTGATCGATCGCTTCGGCTTCATCGATCCCGATCTCGGCGGCAAGTCCACCCGGCTGTGGCTGTCGGCCGACGGGCAATTGGGCGGCACAAGGTTCAATGCCTATGCCGTCGATTCAAAATTCAATCTCACCTCGAACTTCACCTATTTCCTCGACGATCCCGTTGATGGCGACCAGTTCCAGCAGGTCGACCGCCGACAGCTTTATGGCGGCGCGCTGTCCCACAGCTGGGTGCTGGCGCCGGCGCTGACGCTTAAACTCGGCGGCGATATCCGCTTTGACGATATCGGCGCGGTCGGCCTCTATCGCTCGGTTGCTGGGGTGCAGAGCCGCGCCGTCCGCGAGGATCGGGTCAAGCAGTTCAGTGTCGGCGGCTTTGCCGAAGCCGAATATGCGCTGACGCCGCGCCTGCGCGCCATCGCCGGGCTGCGCTTCGATCACTTCGGCTATGACGTCAGCTCGAGTATCCCCATCAACAGCGGCACCGGGACGCAGGATATCGTGTCGCCCAAGGTCGCGCTGGCGTGGCGCGCGGCTCAGAGAGTCGAACTTTACGCCAATTATGGCAGTGGCTTTCATTCGAACGATGCGCGCGGTGCAGCCATTCGCATCGATCCCAATACGCTCGACCCGGCCGATCCCGTCGACCTGCTGGTGCGCGCGCGCGGTGCCGAGTTCGGCGCCCGGGTCGCCAGCGGCGCCTTCAACGCCACCCTCGTCGGCTTCTGGCTGGGGCTCGATTCCGAACTGCTGTTCGTCGGAGATGGCGGCACAACCGAGCCCAATGCCGCCTCGCGGCGCTTCGGCGCCGAATTCGCCGGCTTCTGGCAGCCCAGCGACGCGCTGGTCGTCGACCTGTCGGCGGCTTGGACCAATGCCCGCTTTCGCGGCGTCGCGGCCGGTGAGGACCGCATCCCCGGCGCGGTGCCGTTCGTGCTCGCCGGCGGCGTGACCCGGCACCTGACCGAGGCGCTGGCGACGACTGTGCGGCTCCGCCATCTCGGCAATGCGCCGCTGATCGAGGACAACAGCGTGTCGTCGGATGCCACGACGCTGGTCAATCTCGGTGGCTACTACACTTGGGGCAAGCTGCGCCTGGGCATCGACATCTACAACCTGTTCGATGCCAAGGTGCCCGACATCAGTTACTTCTACGCCTCGCGCCTGCCGGGTGAGTCAGCGGACGGCGTCGAGGATCGTCACATCCACCCTGCCGAGCCGCGTCAGGTACGGGCGACAATTCGGGTTGCGTTCTGATCCCTCGGTAAACAAGCCCCTTGTGACCGGGCAACCACGGGATCGCTAGACGCGTAGACGCCGCCAAAGTCCACTTGGCCTATTCGGGGTCATACTAGCGATCTGCGAGATTTCTTCACAGAAACCGGCACCATCTCTTCCAAGTCATTGAAAAGATGGTGGGCGCGACAGGGATTGAACCTGTGACCCCACCCGTGTGAAGGGTGTGCTCTACCGCTGAGCTACGCGCCCGTCCGAAGGGCCGTGAAGCCCGGACAGGGGGGCGCCTTTACTGTGGACGCACACGCTTGGCAAGCGCTCGCGGCGCGACTTTTTGCGAGCGTCTTTGATCAATCGGCCAATAATAACTGCATCAACCGCACCATGCCGCCAATAGGGGCTCTGCGAGCCGAAGGAGCAAGCGGGCGGCCGGGGCATTCGAGGCAGAAGGCCTGCACGCCGCTGGTGCCCATCAGCCGCTCGGCATCATGCAGCAGACGGCTTGCCAGTGCGTCCTGCTTGCGGGCCACCAGCGCGAAGGGATCGCTGCCCGCCATCACCGCGGCCTTGCTCTCGGCCTCGTTGGTCAGCAACCGGCGGATCAGCGGATCGTAATTGTCGTCCTGGGCGCCAAGAAACACCGGGTGCCATTCGCCCTCTTTCAGCCCGGCCTTGGCACCGGACCAGGCGAGCGCATCCTCCAGCCCGCCGAACTGGTCAACCAGACCGATCTGCCGCGCCGTGCCGCCATCCCACACCCGACCCTGACCGATGCCGTCGACCTGCGCGACAGAAAGCTTGCGGCCTTTCGAGACCCGCGCGAGGAAATCGCGATAGGTCGAGGCGACGCCGGCCTGCAGCACCGCGTCGATCTCGGGCGAGAAGCCGCCGATGATATCGGGCTGGCCCGAAAGCGGCGTGGTGCGGTAGCCATCGGCAGCGACGCCGATCTTGGCCGCCAGCGGCTCGAAGGTCGGCAGCACCGCGAACACGCCGATCGAGCCTGTGATTGTCTCGGGCTGGGCAAAGATGCGGTCGCTCGAGGTGGCCACCCAATAGCCGCCGCTGGCCGCAATATTGGCGAAGGACACGGCAACCGGGATCTTGCGGTCCCGGAAGCGCTGGATTGCGCGGCGGATTTCCTCCGATGCGATCGCCGAGCCGCCGGGCGAATCGACCCGCACCACCAGCGCGGCCAGATCATCGTCGAGCGCCTCGTCGAGCAGATCGGCAATTCGCGTACCGCCCGCTGCGCCCGGGCCAGCCTCGCCGTCGACGATTTCGCCCGCGATGGTCACCACGCCGATCGCCTTGCCGCCGCTTTCGGGCCCGACATCGGCAAGGAAGGCGTCGAACTCGCTCGCGGCAAAGGCGCCGGGCAATTCGCTGGCGCGGTCCTTGCCCGCGATGGCGGCCACCCGTGCGCCGAATTGCACCCTGTCACCCAGCTTGTCGACGAGGCCCGATTTGAGCGCGGCATCGGCCAGATCACCGCCACCGGCCGCAAGCCAGCCTTCGGTATCGCCGGTCATCTGTGCGAGCTGCGCTTTGGGGCGGGCCTTCTTCACATTGGCCTGCCACTCGGCCCACAGCGCGCCGTAGACCCCGCCGATATTCTCGCGCGCTTCGTCCGACATCGAGTTGCGGGCGTAGGGCTCGACCGCCGACTTGAAGGTGCCGGCGCGGTAGATCCGGGCATTGACCCCGACCTTCTGGAGCAGATCGGCAAAATAGAGATTGGCGCCGCCCGGCCCGGTCACCAGCGCAAGGCCTTGCGGATCGAGCCACACCTCGCTCGCATGGGCCGCCAGCAGCATCTGATCATCGGTATAGCCGAGCGCATAGGTCAGCACCGGCTTCTTGGCCTTGCGCACCCGGTCCATCGCTTCGCCGATCTCGGTGAGGTGCACCTGGCCGCCGCCCATGAAGGTGGTCATGTCGAGCACAACCGCGCTAATTCGCGGGTCTGTCGCCGCGGCATCAAGCGCGCGAACGAGATCGCGGGCGCGGTATTCCGCGACCGGGGCGGAACCCGAAAGCAGCGCCTCGATCGGATCGAGCGCGGACTTTTCCTCGACCACCCGGCCCGAAAGCGCGATCAGCAGCGCGCCGTCCTGCACTGCGCCGGGGCTGGGGCGGGCCGAAAGGATGCCGAACAGCGCGACGAAGAACAATAGCATGAACAACAGAACGAGCCCGTCCTTGACCCCGACGAGCACCTTCCACACCTTGCCGACAAAATTCATTCAATCGCCCCTTTGCGCTTCCCGGCCGGTCTAGGGGTTTTGCAACGCAACTTCTATCGGAAAGCTTACGCGATGGGTTGAGCGGGCGACATCCCTCGACGAAGGGCCCAGAACCGTTGCAGGCTGCGGCTCTTGGCCCTAAGGGGCTTGCTTTAATGGGTGCGAGCAATCCTCCAGCGGCTTCGGGCCGCTTTCCCGCCGGGCGACTGGCTTTCCCGCATCGTGATCTCACCGGGATCGGCCAGCTTGCGCGCCACGAGATCCTCTATCTGCTCGACCAGGCCGAGCAATGGGTCGCGCTCAATCGCCAGAGCGCCAAGCATTCGGATTTGCTGGCGGGCCTGACGATCATCAACGCCTTCTTCGAAAACTCCACCCGCACGCTCTTGAGCTTCGAGATCGCGGGCAAGCGGCTGGGGGCGGACGTCGTCAACATGCACGCCGCGCAAAGCTCGGTGAAGAAGGGCGAGACGCTGATCGACACCGCGATAACGCTGAACGCGATGCGCGCCGATGCGATCGTGATCCGCCACGGCTCCTCCGGCGCGACCGGGCTGATCGCCGACAAGGTCGATTGTCCGGTGCTCAACGCGGGCGACGGCAGCCACGAACATCCGACGCAAGGCTTGCTCGATGCGCTCACCCTGCGCCATGCCTTGCAGGAGCGGGGCGAGACGGCCGACGACTTTACCGGCCTCAAAGTCGTCATCTGCGGCGACATCCTGCACAGCCGGGTGGCGCGCTCGAACATATTGTGCCTCACCGCGCTGGGCGCCGATGTGCGGGTCTGCGCGCCGCCTGCGCTGATGCCAACCGAAGTGGAAGCGACCGGTGTGCGCGTGTTTCACCGCTTCGATGATGCGCTGGCGGGCGCAGATGCGGTGATAATGTTGCGGCTGCAATCGGAACGGATGAGTGGGCAGTTCATCCCCTCGACGCGTGAATATCGCCACCTTTACGGGCTGACGATGGACCGGCTCGCACTGGCCGCTCCCGATGCTCTGGTGATGCACCCCGGGCCGATGAACCGCGGGGTCGAGATCGATAGCGAGGTGGCCGACATGGAAGGCCGTTCGCTGATCACGCGGCAGGTGGAAATGGGCGTCGCGATCCGCATGGCGTGCCTCGACATCCTGACCCGCGAGACGCGCGGGGTGGATGGCTGGGCATGAAACAGGTGCGCCCCTTCACCATCACCCATGCGCAGCTGGTGACGCCGCAAGGCGTGGTCACCGGCGCGATCCGCTGCGCGGATGGGCTGATTGCCGCGGTCGGCAGTGATGTTGTGCCTGTTGATGGCGATGCGCTGTTCAATGCGCGCGGCAAGCTCGTCGCCCCCGGCCTCGTCGATCTCGCGGTGTTCGCGGTCGACAAGCCGGCGTTCCATTTCGGTGGGATCACCCGCGCGGCCTTGATGCCCGATCAGTCGCCGCCGCTCGACCTGCCGAGCCGGGTCGGCTTCATCGCCAAGAGCGGCAAGCCCGATCTGTGGGTCCATCCGCTCGCGGCTGCCACCCGCGCGCTGGAAGGCCGCGAGCTCTCCGAACTGGCGCTGATGCAGCAGGCGGGTGCGCGCGGGGTCGCCACCGGGCGGCAGTGGATCGCGGATTCGGGCGTGATGCTGCGGCTGCTGCAATATGCCGCGATGCTCGATCTCGTTGTGGTCACACATGCCGAGGATGCGGGGTTGACGGGCTCGGCGGTCGCCACCGCGGGCGAGATTGCCACGCGGCTCGGCCTGCCTGCCGCGCCGGCCGAGGCCGAGGCGCTCGCCATCGCGCGCGACATTGCGCTGGCTGAGCTTGCCGGGGCCAAGCTGCATTTCCGGCAGGTCACGACCGCAGCGGGCTTTGCGCTGGTGCGCGAGGCCAAGGCGCGCGGGGTTGCGGTAACCTGCGGCATTACGCCTGCGCACTTCATGCTGTCCGATCTGGCGACCGCCGATTATCGCACCTTCACCCGCCTCTCGCCCCCCTTGCGCAGCGAGGCTGACCGGCAGGCGGCGCGCGCCGCGATTGCCGATGGCACCGTCGATGTGATCGCCAGCGGTCACGATCCGCGCGGGCCCGAGGACAAGCGCCTGCCATTTGCCGATGCGCTGCCTGGCATGGCCGGGGCCGAGACGCTGCTCGCCATGGTGCTCAATCTGGTGCGCGACGGGGTGATCGACCTGCCGCGCGCATTCGATCTCACCGCCGGCAATCCCGCGCGGCTGCTCGGCGCACCTGCGGGTGCGCTGGCCGTGGGGCTGGAGGCCGATGTGGCCCTGATTGACGCGGGTGCGCCGTGGATCATCGACCGACGCAAGATGGAAGCCACCGCCGACAACACCCCGTTTGACCGCCAAGGTGCGCAGGGCCGCGTGCTGGGCCTGTGGAAGGGCGGGGTCAGCCTCGTTTCCTGAGCTTCCAATACAAAACGCCCCCGGTAAGCCATGGCTCGCCGGGGGCGTCTCGCTGCGTGATCGCAGGGGGGGAACGTGTCAGCGGCTGGCGGTGTTTGCAGCCACACGCGCACCGCGATCAACCGCGCCAGCCGGCGGGCTCGAAGCGGCGTAGGTGAAGCAACCGCGACCGGCCGACTTGACCGTGCCGCACATGCCCTTGGCGCTGTTCACGCCGAAGCCGGCGGCTGCCACGCGCCAGAAGGTGCGCCCGTTCGCCACCGCTTCGGTGATCACGACATCGTGATCCTTGAGCTGCGGGAACTCGCCCTTGAGCACGGTCCAGCCGCGCTGGGCTTCGATCTTGCTGTTATAGGCGCCGAGCTGGACGAGGTGCGTGGCGGCAGCTTTGTTGGCGGCCATGCGCGGCAGGGCAGGCTCGCTGCGGGCGGGCAGTTGCTGCACCACCGGGTTCGAGACATATTGCACGCTGCCAGCGACGCGTGCCGGAGCGGACGCGGCAACCGGGGTTGCAAAGGCTTCGGCAAAGCTCGGCTGCGACGCGGCTTCGGCCATCTTCGGCGCGGCGACCGGGGCAGGAGCAGGCGTGGCTTCGGCCATCACCGGCATATCGGCCTGGGCAGCGGCTTCGGCCACCATCACGTCGCTCGCCGGGAAGTTGGCGAGGGCGAGCTGCTGCGGCTGGCCGCCATCGGCGCGCGCTGTAACGCCGAGCATCGCGGCGACGCGCTGCTGGTATTGTTCGGGGGACGAGGTTGCGGCCCATTCGACGATCCGCGCATCAAGCTGGTCAGCCGGCACGTCTTCGGCCGCCATCACCCGCGCCGCACGCCAGTTGCCTGCCAGCGCATAGGTGTAGGCGAGGTTCTGGCGCAGCTTGGGGCTGGCTTCCTCGGCGCTGCGCAACGCGTTGATCATCACATGCACACCGCGTTGCGGCTGGCCGGCGAGCGCATAGGCAAGGCCGAGATCGGCGGGATTGATCAGCTTGGCATAGTCATCGAGCACCTGCACGGCAGCTCTGCCGTCGCCCAGCGCGGTCTTGGCGAGCGCGAAGCTCAGCACGGTGCGCGGGTCTTCATTGCCAAGGTCGAGCGCGTCGCCGAAGCTGGTCGCAGCCGACTCGAAGCGTCCAGCCTCGAGATAGGTGGCGCCCAGCAGAGCGCGGAAGCTGGGGTTGCGCGGATCCGCCAGCACGGCGGCTTCGGCGTGTGCGATGGCCTTTTCGGTCTGCCCCTTGGCAAGCGCGGTCTGCGCGCTGGCGAAGGAGACATCGCCGCGCGGTGCCGCCGACATGGCGCAGCCGGCGAGGGCAAGGCTGGCCAGTGCGGTCGTGACGGCGAGCGCGAGGCGCGGCGCGGTGAAGCCGGTCTTGGTGCTGCGGTCCATGGTCATTGTCCCCTGTTGATCCTGTCGGTTCGCGGTGGTTGGTCGGTATCAGTGGCGTTTGACTTGCGCGGCGATCACATCGAGATCGTCGAATTCGGCAAGCATGGCGTCGAGCGCTTCGGTCAGCAGCACCTGCGCGCTCACGCCCTGCAAGGTCGCGGCAAGACGCAGCTTGAGATGACGCTCCGGATCGAGCCGCAGCGTAAAGGCGGCGCGGCGTTCGGACGCTGCGGGGCGGATGGCGGGGCGGGACGGCGCAATCGGCGCGCGGCGGGTTGCCAGCGGCGTGACTTGAGCCAGAGCCGGAGCCGGAGCAGCAGCCAGCGGCGTATAGACCTGCTCTTCGGCGTCCTCGTCGTATCCCTCGGCCTCGTCGTCGTATTCGACGGCCGTATAGGCAAATTCCTCGAAAGCTGCGTCTGCGGCGTCTTCGGGGCCGGTCATCACCGCATCGGCGAGCACGCGCTCTACGAGGCGGCGCTGCTGGCGGCGCACGATCGGGTTGTGGTTGGCGGCCGGATCGCCCGCGGCAACCGCGGCGTTGATCGGCACCACATCAGCGCTGTCTTCGCTGTCGCGTTCCCCTCCGTCTTCGTGGCCCATGTCGTTCCAGCCGAGATCCTCGAACTGTTCATCGGCCAGCGCGGCAATTTCTTCCTCGGCCGCAACCAGCGGCGCGAGCTGCGGCCGCATCGCGGGCTTGGCGCCGCCCTTGCGTGCGAGCAGCGTGGGGCCAAGCGAGGCAAAACCGGGTTCGGACATCGTCCTGGTTCCCTGCCCTTGCGGTTACTGAGCCACCCGGCGACCGAAGCCACCGGCGGGACGCGGCACGCCGCCCATCTGCTGCACAGCGCCATTGGGGGCAGGGGCAAAGATCGTGCGGCGGAAATTCTTTTCGAGCCGGTCGGCGATGTAGCGCCACAGCGCGCCGATCTCGGCGGCGCTACGGCCTTCGGGATCGACTTCCATCACGGTGCGCCCGTCGATCATCGACGCGGCGAAATCGGTGCGGTGGTGAAGCGTGATCGGCGCCACCGTGCCGTGCTGCGACAGCGCAACGGCGGCTTCCGAGGTGATCTTGGCCTTGGGCGTGGCGGCGTTGACGACGAACACCAGCGGCTTGCCGGCGCGTTCGCACAGATCGACCGTCGCCCCGACGGCGCGCAGATCATGCGGGCTCGGGCGGGTCGGCACCACGATCAGTTCAGCAACCGAGATCACCGACTGGATCGCCATGGTAATGGCGGGCGGGGTGTCGATCACGGCCAGCTTGAAGCCCTGCTGACGCAGTACCTGCAAGTCATTGGCGAGTCGCGAGACCGTGGTTTGAGCAAAAGCGGGATATTCCGCCTCGCGCTCGTTCCACCAGTCAGCCAGCGATCCCTGCGGGTCGATATCGATCAGCACGACCGGGCCTGCGCCCGCGCGCTGGGCCTGGACGGCCAGATGACCGGACAGGGTGGTCTTCCCCGATCCGCCTTTCTGCGATGCCAAAGCGAGTACACGCAACGCCTGGGTCCCCCTGGATTAACACCGCTCTGGGTTGCCCTACTGCGACCCCGATTAGCGGCTGGATGTGGACGGGATCGCAGGATACCCCTAATTTTGGGTTAAAGCCGCGTGCTTTGATGCAGATACCGCATCGCCGTGCCGAGCCAGACGGCCTGAGCAGAAAGGCGTCGGCGTATGGCAACGTTTTGCTAACTCTGTTGTGATTAAGATTGGGCGACCAACACCGCACAGGATGATGCGAGGCGCTTTATGGCTACGACGATCTCTGGAAAGACAGTGCGCTTTGGCCTTGTCGCCGCGCTGTTTGCGCTCGCGGCCGCGCCGGCGCTGGCCGACGTCAAGGCCGGGGTCGATGCGTGGAGCGCAGGCGATTTTGCCCGCGCGGTCACCGAATGGCAGGCGCCTGCCGCCGAGGGTGATCCCGACGCCTTTTTCAATCTTGCGCAGGCCTATCGCCTCGGGCGCGGGGTCGAGGTGAGCAATGAACGTGCCCGCACACTCTATGAGGAAGCGGCGCGGCGCGGCCATGTGAAAGCGGCGGACAATCTCGGGTTGATGCTGTTCCAGGAAGGCGAGCAGGAAAAGGCCATGCCGCTGATTCGCGCCGCCGCCGAACGCGGCGACCCGCGCGCGCAATATGTGCTCGGCCTGTCGCACTTCAACGCCGACTATGCGCCGCGTGACTGGGTGCGCGCCTATGCACTGATGACTCTGGCGCAAGGGCAGGGCCTGCCGCAGGCGCAGGTTGCGATTACGCAGATGGACAGCTATGTGCCGTTGGTGCAGCGCCAACAGGCACAATCGCTCGCCCGCAAGCTCGAAGCCGATGCCAAGGCCCAGCGCAGCGCCGCTCTGACCGCGGCCGAGCTTGGCAGCGATGCCCCGGCGCTCGCCGCTGCAAGCGCGCCCGCTGCCACGCACGCCCCTGCTCCGGTCGCGTTGCAGCCGCGTCCTGCGGTGCTGGCGAGCCCGGCTCCGGCGCCTGTTACGACCGTTGCTTCGCGTGGGCCTGCCCGGGTGAGCACCCGCACCGTTGCGCCGGCGCCTGTGCCGGCTCCGGTGACGCTCGCCGCCGCGCCTGCGCCCAAGCCTGCAGCGGCTCCGGCGGCGGCTCCATCCCCGCGCACGGGCGGCAATTGGCGCGTGCAGCTCGGGGCCTTCGGGGTCGCGGCCAATGCCGAGCGGATGTGGAGCCAGCTGGCCGGCAATCCCGCGCTCGCGGGCACGAGAAAGACGCTCCTTCCCAGCGGCAAGGTCACCCGGCTGCTCGCTGCCGGCTATGCCAGCGAGGCCGACGCCAGCCGCGCCTGCGTCCGCCTGAAGCAGCAGGGGCAAGCCTGTCTGGTCGCCGGACAGGGCTGAGCATCGCCGAAAGCGCGGCGGGGTTCGACCAGCCGCACTTCCCAAGCGCGCTGAAGTTGCTAGTCTTCCAACCACAACTGGCTTGGGGGATCAGCCATGAACGAGACGCTTACGCCGAACGCTGGGGAGGAAATCTTCGGCGACGCGCCCGCCGCCATCGCGCCGGTCAGTGCGGCCGAGCGGATAGACACGCTCGATTTCATCCGCGGGCTGGCGGTGATGGGGATCCTCGCTGCCAATATCGTTGCCTTCGGCCAACCGATTGACGCCTATATGTACCCGGCCGCGTTCAAGGTGGATGCAGGCGATCCGGGCGGGTGGATGTGGATCGTCCAGTTCATCCTGATCGACGGCAAGATGCGCGGATTGTTCACCCTGCTGTTCGGCGCAGGCATGTATCTGTTCATGGAGAAAGCCTGGGCGCGCGGCGCGACCCGCAAGCTGCAGGCGTGGCGACTGGCAATCCTGATGGCGTTCGGGATGATCCACTTCTTCTTCATCTGGCCGGGCGACATCCTGTTCTATTACGCCTTGTTCGGCTTCATTGCGCTCCCGTGCCTCAAGTGGAGTGTGAAGACCCAGCTGTGGGTCGGGCTTGCGGGCTATATGCTGGGGGTCTTGCTCAATGCCGGGCTGACGATGCCGTGGCTGATCGTCGACACGGCCTTTGGCGAATCCTCGCCCGAAATGCTTGCGCAGCGCAAGGAGATGATCGCCGGGATCGACCAGACGCTGGCGCACAGCGATGTGCCCAATAATGCGATTGCCTCGGGCGACTACGCCACGCTGGTGATGCACCGCCTGACCGAGCAGTGGAACGAGCTGCTGCTCAATGCGCTGTTGTTCGGGTTCGAGACGCTGCCGCTGATGCTGATCGGGGTGGCGCTGTACCGCATGGGGTTCTTCAGCGGGGCGTTTGACCGCGCCAAGCTGCTGCGCTGGGGCTGGATCGGCGTGATCGCCGGAGGGATGGTGCATCTGGCCATCGGGCTGGTGGTGCAGGCCGGGGGCTTTACCTACTACGGGACGCTCGCCGCGTTTGTGGCGTGGAGCCCGCTGCCGCGGCTATGGATGGTGCTGGGCATGGCCGCGCTGCTGCTGGCCTATGCGCCGTCGGCCACGAGCTGGCTAGCCGAGCGGGTGCGTGCGGCGGGGCGCGCGGCCTTCACCAATTATCTCGGTACCTCGATCGTGATGATGTTCGTGTTCCACGGCTGGGCGCTGGGCCTGTTCGGGCAATTGAACCGCCCGCAGCTTTACATCGTGGTGGCGCTGGCCTGGGTGCTGATGCTGGCATGGTCCAAGCCCTGGCTTGACCGCTACCGCTATGGTCCGCTCGAATGGCTGTGGCGCTGCCTGACCTATGGCAAGGTCTTTCCGCTGAGGAAGTGATTTTCTACCTTGCTATTGAGAGTGGCTCGCATACATTCGCTCCTGCAAACGCTTCGCAGGAAAGATTCGTCAGCCCATGTACATCTGCATCTGCAATGCCATCCGTGAGAGTGATTTGCGGAAAGCCGCGCTGACCTGCGTTGGCGATGCCGAGGCGACCTATGCCTGCATGGGCAAGCGTCCGAATTGCGGCCAATGCCTTGGCGAGGCTCAGGAAATCATTGACGCTGAACGCGCGGGCGCCACTTGCGACAAATACGCAGTAGTAGCCGCCTGACCCGCGATTGCGAACGTCTCGCAATGCCTTGATTCACAAAGAAAAAATTCGCCCGCCTCTTGCGGACATAGCCCGGCAACGTCTATCTAGGACGCGTCGCCGCACACCGGCTTTGATATTTCGCAAAGGACATTCTCCATGAAGGGCGACCAGAAGGTCATCGACTATCTCAACCAGGCGCTCACCAACGAGCTGACCGCGATCAACCAGTACTGGCTGCATTACCGCGTGCTCGACAATTGGGGCCTCAAGAAGCTGGCCGCCTATGAGCGCCACGAATCGATCGAGGAAATGGAGCATGCCGACAAGCTGGCCGAGCGCATCCTGTTCCTGGAAGCGCTCCCCAACTTTCAGGCGATCCACAAGCTCAAGGTCGGCGAGAATGTCGAGGAAGTGCTGAAAGCCGACCTCGCGCTCGAACATGAGGCAATCCCGCTGTTGCGCGACGCGATCGAGCACTGCGAAAGCGTGCGCGACTATGTCAGCCGCGATCTGTTCGCCTACATCCTCAAGAACGAGGAAGAGCATGTCGACTTCCTCGAAACCCAGTTCGAACTGATCGAGCGCATGGGCCTGCACAATTATGTGCAGCTGCAGAGCCAGGCCGCCGGCGAGAAGTAAGTTCGGGCCGCAGGGCTGATCAACAAGGGGGCAGGGACGCTCAGCGGCTCTGCCCTTTTTGTTGGGCGGCTGCCTATTCCTTGGACGGCTGCACGCCGATCGCTGCCAGCCGTGTTTCCAGCAGGAAAAATCCGAGGCCGGTCACCAGCAGCAGCATCGTCAGCACCCACAATGTCGCGATCACGGTGCCGATCTGCGCGGTGATATAGGCCGAGATAAACAGCAAGCCGATCACAAGGCTGATCATCACCGCCGCAGCGGTCGAAAACAGGATCGCGCCCTGCATCAACCGGCGCCGGCCCATGTACCATCCGAGCTCGCGCGCCTGGGCCGCGGTGCGCTGGTCCTCCATCTTGCCCTCGATCCGCTCGATCCGCTGGGCGATCCAGATCATCCGGCTCATGATCACATTCATGACCGCCCCGATGCCTGACAGCAGGAACGCAGGCGCAAGGCTGAGCTGCACCACCTGCTGCACCCGCGGGGTCGAGGCGGTGCGCTCGAGGATTTCAAAAGCAAAGGGCGACTTGGCCACATCGACAGCCGCAGCGAGGAGTTCGATCATCATCGCGGAGCCTCCCTTCAGTCCTTGGCGTAGGGGTTCTTGTTGGCCTTGAGCGTCACCCGCACCGGCACCGCATCAAACCCGAGCTTGGCGCGGATGCCGTTGACGAGGTAGCGCTCGTAACTGGTTGGCAGCTGGTCGAGCCGGGTGCCGAAGATCACGAAGCGCGGCGGGCGGGTGCCGGCCTGGGTGATATAGCGCAGCTTGATCCGCTTGCCGCCGGGCGCGGGCGGGGGGTTGGCTTCGAGCGCATCGTCGAACCAGCGGTTCAATGCGGCGGTGGAAACCCGCTTCGACCACGCCTCGCGGATTTCGAAGGCACCGGCGAGCATCTGGTCCAAGCCCTTGCCGGTCTTGGCGGACACGGCAAACACCGGCAACCCGCGCACTTGCGCAAGGCCATCGTCGAGCGCGCCGCGGATGCCGTTGAACAGCTTGCTGGCGTCCTCTGCCAGGTCCCACTTGTTGATTGCGATCATCAGCGCGCGGCCCTCTTCGAGCACGAGACTGGCGATTTTGAGATCCTGATGTTCAAGGCCCTGCGTTGCATCAAGCAGCAGCACCACCACCTCGGCAAAATCCACCGCGCGGCGCGCATCGGCGACCGAGAGCTTTTCAAGCTTTTCGGTGACATTCTTCTTCTTGCGCATCCCCGCGGTGTCGATCAGCCGGATTTCGCGCACCTCGCCCGATTTGGGATCGGTCCATTCCCAGTCGACCGCGATCGAATCGCGGGTAATGCCGGCTTCGGGGCCGGTCAGCAGCCGGTCTTCGCCAAGCAGGCGGTTGATCAGCGTCGATTTGCCCGCGTTGGGCCGCCCGACAATGGCAAGCTTCAAGGGGCCGGTGGGGCGATCATCCTCGTCCATCGCCGCGTATTCGGCGCGGGCGATGTCGTTGGCCTCGTCCCATTGGTCGGCAGCAGCCCCGATGATCGGCCACAGCCCACCGAACAGATCGGCAATACCTTCGCCGTGCTCGGCCGACATGGCGAGTGGTTCGCCGAGGCCCAGCGCATAGGCCTCCATCGCGCCGCTTTCGCCCGCCTTGCCCTCGGCCTTGTTGGCGACCACCACCACCGGCACTTCCTGCTCGCGCAGGTAGCGGGCGATTTCCTCGTCGAGCGGGGTCAGCCCGGCGCGCGCATCGATCACGAAGATCGCCGCGTCCGCGCCTGCGAGGCTGGCTTCGGTCTGCTTGCGCATCCGGCCCGGCAGGCTGAGTTCGTTCTCGTCCTCCCACCCGGCGGTATCGACCACGGTGAAATGCAGACCCGCGATATTGGCATCGCCCATCCGCCGGTCGCGCGTCACTCCCGGCTGATCATCGACCAGCGCGAGTTTCTTGCCCACCAACCGGTTGAACAGCGTGGACTTGCCGACATTGGGACGGCCGATGATGACAACTTCGGGCTTGCGGGACAGGGACATAATGCGCGCCAAGTGGGCGCAAATGCCGGTTTTGGCAAGCAGTAGGGCGGCCTGTCGGGCGATGGCCGCCCTTTGCTCAGGCCTTGCGGGCTACCGGCGGGTTCTCGCCGAGGTCCTCGTACCATGCCTCGACCGGGCCGGTGAGCTTTATCGTCAGCGGCTGGCCCTTGCGATCCAGCGACTTGCCCGCCTGCACCCGCACCCAGCCTTCGGAAATCGAATATTCCTCGACATCGGTGCGCACCCGGTCCTTGAAACGGATGCCGATGCCGCGCTGCAGTTTCTCCGCATCGAAATGCGGGCTGCGCGGATTGACCGAGAGGTGATCGGGCGGAACGTCGCTGCCAGTGGAGGCAGGTGCGGTGTCGGGGGTTTCTTCGCTCATGGCCGCGCCCTTAATCCCCAATCCCCGCGCCTTCAAGCGCCTTGGCAAGCGTGTTGCGCTTGCCCTTTTGGCTTGGGGGAGATAAGGGCGGCGGCTGATACGCGCGGGGGGCCTTCAAGCTTCCCGCGCGGCTTCGTTCGGGCATGCGGGCGTGGCGAAATTGGTAGACGCGCCAGATTTAGGTTCTGGTATCGCAAGATGTGGGGGTTCGAGTCCCTTCGCCCGCACCAATTCGCCGCCCACAAGGCCCGGCCTTACTGAATTCTAGTGTAGAAGGCATCAGACCAGTTCCCATGCAAACCAAGCAGACCGTCAACGAAGGCCTCAAGCGCGCCTATCTGATCACGATCCCGGCGAGCGAGCTTGCCGCCAAGATCGATTCCGAGATCAAGAAAGTCGCGCCGCAAGTGCGGATGCCCGGCTTCCGGCCCGGCAAGGTTCCGGCCAATCTCGTCAAGAAAATGCACGGCGAGGCGCTGCACGCGCAGGTCGTGAACGACACCATCCGCGATTCGGTCGACAAGCTGCTGCGTGACGAGGTCCTGCGCCCCGCGATGCAGCCGCAGATCGCGCTTGGCGAGGATTACGAAGAGGGCAAGGACGCCGAGATTGCTGTCAGCCTTGAAGTGCTGCCCGTCATCGAAGCCCCGGCCACCGACGGCCTAAAGCTTGAACGTCTGACGGTGCCGGTGACCGAGGCCCAGATCGACGAGGCGCTGGCCGGCATTGCGGGCCAGAACAAGAGCTACAAGGACGCCGCCAAGACCAAGAAGGCGGCTGACGGCGATCAGCTGATCATCGATTTCGTCGGTAAGCTCGATGGCGTCGAGTTCGACGGCGGCAAGGCCGAGGATGCAGCCCTTGTGCTGGGTTCGGGCACCTTTATCCCGGGCTTCGAAGAGCAGCTGGTCGGCGTGAAGACGGGCGTGGAAAAGACCATTACCGTTACCTTCCCGGAAAATTACCAGGCCGATCACCTCGCCGGTAAAGAAGCGACTTTTGATATCACCGTGAAGGCGGTGAAGGTCGAAACCGAAACCCAGATCGACGAGGATTTCGCCAAGAGCCTCGGTCTCGACAGCCTTGAGAAGCTCAAGGAGATCATGAAGGCGCAGCTCGAGCAGCAGACCGCCGGCATGACCCGCACCCAGATGAAGCGAGCGCTGCTCGATCAGCTTGCTGCGGGCCACAGCTTCGAAGTCCCCGCGACCATGGTCGATGCCGAGTTCGAGCAGATCTGGGCGCAGCTCCAGCAGGAAGCCGTGCGCGATGCGGATCCGGCCGCTGCGCTCAAGCAGATCGAGGATGAGAAGGACGAATACAAGGCGATCGCCGAGCGCCGCGTGCGTCTGGGCCTGCTGCTGTCGGAAATCGGCCAGGCTAACGGCGTGGAAGTGACCCAGCAGGAAATGGGCATGCTGGTCCAGCAGGCCGCGATGCAATATCGCAACGAGGACCGCGAGCGCTTCGTGCAGTTCATCCAGTCCGATCCGATGGCCGCCGCCCAGCTGCGCGCGCCGCTCTATGAGGACAAGGTCGTCGACTTCCTGTTCGACAAGGCCGACGTGACCGAGCGTGAAGTGACGGTGGAAGAGCTTCAGGCCGCGATCGAGGCCGAAGACGGCGCCGAAGCTGCCCCTGCTCCGAAGAAGGCTCCGGCCAAGAAGAAGACACCGGCCAAGAAGGAAGCGGCTGTGGCTGAGGAGGCTCCCGTCGAAGCCCCGGTCGAGGCCCCGGTCGAAGCCCCGGTCGAAGCCAGGCCGGCCGCCAAGAAGGCGGCTGCCAAGAAGGCTCCGGCGAAGAAGGCAGAAGCTGAGGCGGCCCCGGCTGAAAAGCCCGCGGCCAAGAAGGCCCCGGCCAAGAATGCCGCCGCCAAG
>Ga0315899_10002865_pt1 | contig 18912 bp, 22 predicted proteins | sample LakEriMetagenome_2_FD_203518 | JGI IMG/M metagenome (GOLD analysis project Ga0315899, IMG submission 203518) | Freshwater fungal communities from buoy surface, Lake Erie, Ohio, United States - Buoy 4 MA112 | ecosystem: Environmental > Aquatic > Freshwater > Lake | place: USA: Lake Erie, Ohio... | reverse complement strand
CGCCGCAGGCAAAAGCTGTAAAGGGCATGAAACTCGCCGTGCTCGCGCAAAGTCAAAGTGTGACTGTGCTGAGATCCCCGAGGAAGTGGGAGGCGTCAGGCAGGGCGCCCGACGGCAAAAGCTGTGTATCTCTTGCTCGTTCTCAGCGCGTGACTCAGTCTGTCATGGTCCTGAATGAACAAGATACTTTCCTCAGTGAGAGAATTTCCAAAAGCGGCGACAAGGTGAAGACTGTTGAGGTGAAGAATTTGAGCGGGCCGTCAACTTACAACGAGGGCCTCTCTTTGGTAAACCTCAAAAACCTAGGTGTCCTCAGCGCTGATGTTATTGTGATCAAGAAATTTCTTGATGATGATGGCAAGGTTTGTGCGGACACGGATGCAAAGGTCGTCACAGCGTGCAAGATGATCGCCCTCCTCCGCAAACAGGTCTCTAGCAAAGCACCGGTGCACCTGGTGGTCAGTATTCACGAAGCGGAAAGCCTTGAACTCCTCCAAACTGTCTGCGCCAATCCGGGCATGACGGTTGAATCCTTGGTCACCGATGAGGTGGAGGCTGGCGTGATATTTCAGCTGCTGCAAACGCCCGTGCTCAAGCCCGTGTATGCCTCCCTCCTTGAAGAAGGGACCGACGTGTTCCTCATCCCAGCTCACCTCATGCTGCCCGTGGGCCAGCCACTATCCTTTGGCTACATCTCAGAGGTACCCTTATCTTTGTGCATGCACATACTCTAAGGAAGCATCTTTGTGCCGGCGCTGCCGCCGTGGGCACACCCACGCCCTACGCGCGCACACACCACAGTGGCGGCTGAGCCTCTCTCCTCTGCTTTATTGCCTCAGTGTCTTCATGGCCTTGTCGTGTGTTGACGCAACCCTTATGAGCATTTTCTTCACCGCCACGCAGGTGGCCATGCATCGCAAGGCGGTGGCAATAGGAGTTCGCAAAGGTGACGGCAGCTTTGAGCTCTGCCCCAACAAACAGAAGAAGATCAACCTCAGTCAGGGCGACCAGATTATTGTCGTTGCTGACTTTGAGTAAGAATGCGTATGCGAAACGGAAGCAGACACACTTTTGCAAGTGAATTTGCGAATAATTTTACGTCGGCAAGAAGGTCCTCCGAGCCAGCGCGACTCCGGCTGCGCGAGACTAGATCCTTTCACGACTCCCTGTCGTGGGATAGAAATGCATCATGCACCACAGAGGAAGGCTCAATTTATCACCATAATACAAGTTAGTTCACATAATTTGCTCATTCTAATTTGCTCTCTCCTTCCTCCCCCCCCCCTCCCCCCTCTCTCTCTCTCTCGCCCTCCCTCCCTCTCTTTCTGTGGGCTTCAAAGGTTGCCAGTGGGTGGGTTAGATGCGAGGGAGGGGTGTAGGCGGAGGACAAGCGCTGACACAATTTCTCAAAAGTCGATGTCTTCCTGGCTCGGCTGCCCTTGGGCAGCGTTGCATAGATGTCCTGGGGTGGAGCTGGGCCTCCTCGGGGGGGGATGCGTATCCCGAGGTTCCTCCAGGGGGCTCGCGAGGGCTGCCTGAAGAGCTCACGCCCGGCACGGTATCCAAGCGGCCGGTGCTCAGTATGTCAGCTTCCAGCACTATTTTCGTCGAGAGGTTCTTCGCTGCATCGGTGGGGTACAGTAGCACGGAAAGAGAGCTGCATCTTCTGTGGACGCACGGCTTTCACTCCGTGTCGCAGGGCGCACCCCCAGCCATCTATACGTGCCGGCGGAGAGGACAAGTGCCCGAAGTACAGAAGGGGAACCACTGAGAGCTCGGCTGGCTTTCTCGTGAGAGCTCGGCGGGAGGCGCGTCAACAAGTTTCCCTCGTCTTTTGATGTTTAAATATCAGTGACCTTAAAAATAAACAATCAAGACAAACGGAAACTTGAAGTCTCAGGCTGAGAGCCTGAGCCTCCGCCGGCCCGGGGGCGAGGCCCGCCGGGGGTTCAAGCCATGTTATTACAAGTGCCAGTGTGTGTCGATTGTATATTTTCAAGGTCGTGTCATGGTACGCCGCCGCGGCGGCCGCGGCGGCCGCGGCGGACATCCCACGCCGGGGGTAGATTTTAACGTCAGTGCCTGGTGTGTGTTGAGGATTTAGTTGAAAAACAAAATAAAACAAGTCTCTTTAAGGTCACCGAGCCGAGTTCTGTACCGTACAGAAAGGTCACGGTCGCGGCTATCTGTTGTCGCCGTTCACACGGCGGTTTGTCTCTAGAGGGGTCCACTGAGCGCTCCGTCCTCACGCCTCTTACCATACCGGCCTCGAGGCTTCGGAGTACTCACGGGAGTCTAAACAGCCTCAACCACTTCCGAGTTCGTGGTAAGTGAAACATGACCGACTTTCTCTGTTTTGTCCTGCGCGCTCGGTCATTCCCTTCTCAGTTGTTGTTCTCAGTGAATGACGGTTGCTGTTCGGAGTGCGTGACCCATTATCTCACTGTTGCAAAGATCAAACACTGGGCTGGTTGGGAGCGATGCTAGCGGGCGGTTGGGAGCGATGCTAGCGGGCGCACGTCATCGCGCATGCTCCTCTGCGATGCTAGCGGGCGCACGTCATCGCGCATGCTCCTCTGCGTCCTCAACAATGCCATCTTTCAGCACCGCGCCACTTCCGCTGCTTTCTCCCGCATGCTGCCGATTTGGAGGCTCAGTGGCAGCTGTGGCCTCCTCTTCTGCCTGCTTTGGTGTCAATAAATGCCGTTGCTCTTCCTCCTCCTCTTCATCTGCCTCATCTGCCGGCGCGGTGCTTTCCTTGGTGGGATCAATCACCAACTCCTTTTCCAACTCCTGTTCCAACGAGCATGACGGCGGCCTGATGACGTCTAGCACATGAGATGTGCTGGCCGCGAGTGGGTGGAGCATCAAGTCCGCCGCCGCATGCAGCTCACTTACACTTGCAGCCGTCTCCACCAACGGTGCGGCAGAAGGCAACGAGCAAGGCGGTGAGGCAGGAGGAGACGACCGAGACACGTGCTTCGGAGCGTCTTCTCCGTCCAGGCCACGCGACACGTACTTTCCAGCACCTCCTGCGTCTCCTTGGTGGCCCACGCGCATTGGAGCGGCAGCGTCTTCTTCGTACTTTCGAGCGCCCTCTCCGTCGCCTTCTGCGTCTGCTAGGCCAACGTACACGGACCCGTTTGCACGTCCTGTAACACGAATTCAGATGCGTGGGAGTAGGTACGTTTCAACCTTCACACACCTCTCTCGCACGACACAGACAACGCGAGCAAGACGGGATCGGACCTGAAGGATAGCTCCGCGTCGCAGCGGGTACTGAGGTGGTGGAAGCAAGAGGCACTTGGGCCGAAGCGCGCGCTGCCCCAGTTGCCGATACTTTCAAGTGAAGTTCTCCTCCGTTTCTCCTGCCATGCGCGTCTTCGCCGCTTGCCTCTCCCGTCCTTGTACCTTCCCCTTTCCCTTCCCCGCTGCTTGCAGCGCTACACCACGGCGCAGCAGCGAGGAGCGAGGATAGGCGCGTTCGCCTGCATTCCACGTCATCAAAGGAGGTGTGGAGCAAGTCTTGGACGATGCTTGCCTCGTCAACCTCTTTGCTCCGGTGCCTTTGGGCGTTCAACTGCACCAGCGCTGCCGCGACCGCCAGCTCACCTGCCTCCTCCGCGCTCACCCGTCCTAGCACGGGACAGCGCTGTGATGCCTGCCCCGTGCTTGCCTTGCCTCGTCTCTCGGGCGCACCCGACTCGAGGAGGTGATTGAGGAGCATGTCCAGTGTCATCTGCGCTTCCTCATCTCCTGACCCTCCGCCCCACCCTCGGCCAGGGGAGGCAGCACGGGTATGGCCGTTCAGGGGTGCCACCGCTTCATGCTCCCCTGCCCTGGTGTCCACGGCATGCACCCGCGCATGGCCCAAGACAGCGTGCAGGCCCGCCTCAAACCCGACAGCCAAAGACTGCACCAAGGGCGTGAAGGGGTATTCCTTGACGTTGTACTTGTGCCTGCCCAACCCGTATTCTTGACCCGCTGGCATCAATGCTCCGCCGCCTCTCCTTTCCCCTCCCCCGCCGACCGACTCCAGATGGGGAGAGTGGGAAGCGGGGGAGGGAGAGGGCTTTTGGACCAAGGCCCACTGCATGAGCTGCACCTGTTCTGGCTGCAGCACGAGCGCCAGATCTATCAACTCGAGAGCGGCAAACGCACGCTCCCACACCTCAGCCTCACCGTTCCCCGCTGCCCCACCCCCCGTGGCGAACGGGGCTGACGCCGAAGCTGAGGAAGGCAAGGGCGCAGGGGTGGCATGACCCGTCCTCCCATCCACCAGCACACAGTCTCTGTCACGGTGTGCGGACACGAGGCGCTGTCGATGGGAGGCAGCGAGGGCCAGCTTCAAGATGCGCGTCACTTCCGACATGATGATGGGCCAAAGCGAGACAAGATGCCGCGCACTGTTTCGCAACAGCACCACGCGCATGCACAGAAACGCCTGCTCGTGCACCTGTTGTGTCGTGCACACGATGCGGTGCGGCAGTGAGCATGTCACGCAAGCACGGCAGGCAAGCACAGGAGGCAGCACGGCAGGCAGCAGCAACTCACGGCCAGTCTCAGCCTGCCATCTGCTGCAAGGCCACAGAAAGTACCAGGAGGAGGAGGCGGGAGAAGGCAGAGGCGCTCAGGCGCAACGCGTCGACGAGCTTTTCCAGAATCTGCGGCAACATGTTGGCGTACTGGTCTGTCTCGCCTGCCATCCTCCCGAGCCGCACACCCAAAGCCGCACACCATAAAAACAGAATCTGTTTCTCTAGAGTTTGTGCGGCGCATATGGCCGCAGGCAGCAGGCAGCTCCCTTTGCGCTGCACTCGTGTGCACTCGTGTGCAGGATCGATGGGCACGAGAGCGGCAAGAAGAAACGAAGGGAAGGCAGGGGCACAGGCTGCGCACCCTCATAAACACGCGCACACATGGAGCACAGGCGCTCATGAAGACGGGCGCTCATCCCCTTCTTCGCACACCCCCACTTCCCCAGCCAAGAATCGGATGAGCGCCACCCCTCCAAGCCATCTTTATGAGAGCCTGTGCTCTGTGCGCGTGTCCTTATGCGGGGACCGCGGGGTTAGGGCTGGAGGGGTGGTGCTCATCCAATTCTGGGCGCACCTCTCACACCAATAGCAAAACCGAAACGGCAGGGAAGGCACGAGGAGGCATGCGCAAGGAAGAAGAGAGCGGACCAGCAAGGAGGACGTAGGCAAGACGACGCAGTTGGTCCGCGTGGCTCCGGCACCTGGCCTCCAGTGTCCCCGAACCCAGCCTGCCACCACCCACAGCGCCATTCACATTACCACAGTGCCATTCACATTATCCACTGTTTCTGCCGTGATAAAGGCAGAGAGGTCAGACTGGTGTGCTTTACGTCGGCATCAAACACGTGTGCTTCACACACGTACCCTTGGGCATGGCAGGCACGTGCTTGCTTCACGAACACTCGCTTACACACCTGCCTCACGTGCTGGCTTCACGTGCATGTGAATGCTTTACTACACATGTCCTCGCTACACGTATACATGTCCTCGCTACACGTATACATGTGCTTGCTTCACGTGTACACGCCTCCGAGGCTTGGTGCCAGCCGCCGACGCAAGGAGGCAAGGGCTATTGACATAGCAGGCATGGGTATTGACTCCCATGCCTCCATGTGTACACAGTGAGCAAGCGAGCAGATGGCATTGCCCTCATCTCCTGCTCCCATCACTCATGCTCCAGTGCTGCGCAGCCCAAGAGAGGGGGGGGAGGGCGGGGAGGAGGGAATGTGCGGGGTAGGACCGGAGAGGGGGGACCCGATGCCAGACAAGACGTTGTGCCAAGAGGGTTTAGGGTTTAGGGTTTACGGTTTAGGGTGGGACCCGATGCCAGACAAGACGTTGTGCGAGGAGGCAGGTGTGCCCGAGGCGGCCAATTCGCTGAAAGCCCCCGTTTCCTGTTGCACCCCACGTGTGCAATGTCACAGTCTCTCTCTCGCCACAGTCTCTCTCTCGTCTACCCCTCGCCTCTCCCTCATCAGTGCGCGCCCCTTCCGGTCTCTGTGCTCGCATGTGCTTACAAGTACAGACATCTTACTTGTACAGACATGAGCATCGTCTCTCGAGACTTGCTGTCTCTGTGCACATCTTACAAGTAGAGACATGTGGATAAACCAGGGACGGGGCAAGGGAGAGCGAAAGAGGAGGAGGGCGGGGGGGGAAGACAGGAACCTGCGACATGGCCACGTCAACGAGCAACGCCCACGACCTGTTGCAGGCTATGCCCAGCTCGAAGAAGTTGGCGTCGTTGAACACCTCCAGCTGTTTACGGTTTAGGGTTTAGGCTTTGGTTTGCTTCGATCAAGACCTCCAGCTGTCACGCTCTCTCTCACACACACGCACACACACAGAAGTTGACGTCGTTCAAGACCTCGAGCTGCCCCTCTTCCTCGAGTTAGTCGCTGGACAGGCAGAGTTTGGGCTCGCTCGATACACGCCATACACGCCTTAAGGGGCGGCTGGCGCGTAGCTCCTCCTCCTCATCTTCACACAAGACATTGGGCACGCATGGAAGGGCAGCAAGGGAAGCGGCACGACGGGGCGGAGACACTGACCACGTCTTTACGCCAGCTCTTGATAAACATAGGGCGGTTCAATGAGGCCAGCACCGCCACGGCCTCGTGCGCCTGCTCCATCCACACTGCCCTGTCCCCTCCTCCGACACCTTTAACCGCTCGAGCGCTAGCCGTGGCAGACAACTCCTGGCGAGGCGATGGCACTTGAACCGATGCCCCTTGAGGCACGCCAGACGAGCCGTTGTACTCGGAGCAGGTGGGTGGTGCGGCGGCAGCAGAGGCGGAAGAAATGCCGGGGGTTGAAGCCGAGGGAAGACCAGGGGTAGAGCGAATGAGGAGCTTCAGCGAGTCCACCACTTTGGTGGTCAACCCGTGCGCCCCGCCTGCGGAACCCCCCATGACGGTTGCGCCGGCAGTCCCCGGCCCTTCCTCGCCGTCCTTCCACACGCGCTCCATGACCACGGCCAGATGCGCCGAGAGCGCCCGCAGCCCACGTACACACCCCTGTCTCTTCTCTTGCACTCTTGCCAGCCGCTCTCGGGCCGCCGCCGCCGTATGCTGTGCATTCCTCTCCTGCCCTCCTCCATTCCTTTCCTCCCCCTCCACCCCCTCGAGCTTGCGGTGAGAAGAAGGAGCAGAGGCAGCTTCAGACCATGAGGGAGCAGGTGAGGGAGCAGGAGTGCTTGAGGGAGCCAAGGCGCCCCGAGTGCTAGAGAGAGCCAAGCCGCCCCACGGCCACCCGGCCCGCGTCTGGCGATCAAGTAGAGCATGCACTAGGGCCAGTGCCGCAATTACCATGAGCTCCAGCACTTCCTGCACCTGCGCTCGCTCTCGCGGGTGGGCAGCAAGGGGCGGACACTTGGCCGTGTAGACGTTGAGCAGCTCCAGCATCTCCAGACACACCTCCTTGTCTCTGCTCCCCGAGATCGCCTGCCCTCAGCCCCACCCGTCACTCCTTGCCCTTCATTTACGCTTCTTTTGCGCAGCGGGTCCCTCTCCGTCCCCCGACCGTCTCACGACTCAACCTAGCACTGGCGCATGGAGATAGGCTTCTGTCCTAGCGGCATATGTGCTAACGACTCTGCAATCAAATCTATCTTGACACCTATACCGTCAGTCCTCACCCTTACTCTCCTGCCATGCTTCCTCTCCCGTTCTCATACAGACAACTGCAAGGCAAGCAAATGCACATGCCATGCACACGGTTGCACGGGGAGCGCAGAGTGCAGAAAGAGAAACTGACTGCAACGTGCGGCAAGGAGGGCGGAGGATTGAGCAGCAAGCGACCTCCTTGATGGCGTTGCAAAGATGCGGCAGGGCACGGAACGAGCCGTCCACGTAGACAGGCAGCGTGGCAGGAGGTACCGACACGCCTAACGAGACGCCTAACGCCGCCCCGAGACTGGTCCCCTTGCCCTCTCGACCAGCCGGGGCATGAGAGTGCGTGTTGCGTTGGTGCAGTAGCTCCTGCGTGTACCCAACAGAGCGCGCGAGGAGCCACCACAAGCACAAGTAATAAGCAAGTGGACGCACGAAAAAGAATGCCGTTGAATGCGGTTTCGCCCTTTGCCACTTGTCCCCTTGCCACTTGATAATCTCCCTCGCATCAAAGTCTGCAAGGACTTTGGATGGAGAGAGAGAGGGCAGAAGACCCATCTCGAAGCCTCTATAGTAGGTCTCTTTTGACACTGTAATAGGTCTCTTTTGACACTAGAAGACCCATCTCGAAGCCTGAGAGACGCCGACGCCAAATTGCCTCCTTTTTTGCTGTTTTGCTGCCTTCTATGCCTGAGCCTGCGCCCTTGTGACATGCGCGCGCGCGCGCAAAATGCAGGGAAAACCAAGCCCACAGAGATTCGTGCATGTGGGGTGCGACAGCGGGGGTACAAGGGGGGGCGGGAAAGAGGGAGAGACCGAGATGAGATGGATGGCGCTGGATTCAGAGTACTTGAGGCGCTGGCTCATCTGGTTCTGCCGCCGCCGCACCGCCTGCTCCCCCGTCATCGCACAAGCTCTCACTCTCTTGTCAACATCCCTGAAGCTTTCACTCTTTTGTCCACTCGCATCCTGCCAGCATACACGCCAGCACACGCACACACACGTACGCACGCACGCACACGCACACACACCTGAACGACGAGGTCGGAGGCATGACAGAGGACAGACTCGTTCATGTCATGGCTCGGCAGCTCATGGGCCAGCACCACCAGCACCTCAATGAGCCAGACGCAAAGCAAGGGCAAGCCGCGGGCGGGGGGGACACCAACAGAGCCCCGTGCGCGCGTGCGCCCGGCCTGATCCCCAGCGCCGACCGCCCGCGTGTCTGGTGCGGAAAAGTCGGCATGTGATGAGGCGGGGTGGGGCCGGGGCGGAAGAGCGTCGGGGCGGAAGACGGCAGGGCTGGTGTGGGCATCCCACACTTGCACAAAGGCAGCAGTGGTCTGGAGCGGATACACCGAGACCAGCCAGCGCAGCAGGTCTAGCAGCCCTCGCCGCAGCCGTCCTTGGTTCTCCCAGCGCCGCCGCTTGTCCTCCTCTTTCCCCAAACACCGCCAACCAACGCCTGCAGCCGGCCGCCCCTTGTCGTCAGCACCTGCTGCCCATGGAGCAGGACACGTGGGGCCCCACACACTCAAGAGCGCTGCGAGGACAGAGGACGTGCCGGCGGCCTCGGGGATCCAGCCGGGAGGGGCAAGGAGCTTGAGCAAGGTTTCCATGCAGCCGTCGTCCAGCGACGCCGCGCCCTCGTCGCTGCTTTTGCCGCCGCCATACATGATCCAGCCCAGAGAGCCTGACCACGCGCCGCCCCTCGGAGGGAGGTGCATGTCTGGGCGCACAAGACCACTGCGCACAGCGCTGCCCCCGATACCCCCAGGATAGTTGCCAGGATAGTTGCCGCCCAGCGCCCCGGCACCCCCCGCCGCCTGGATGGACTGCTTGAAAATAGCCTCGACGGCCTGGAGGAGCGCTAAGACGTGATGCGTCCCTTGATGATCCCCGTAGAAACTGTCCGCCGTCGTAACTCCTTGCACAGCTGCAGGGGTGTGTAGACTCGAGGCATCCGTGCCTGCCGTCACCCTCGCCGCCTCACGGCATGGACCCGCGCGCACCAGACGCTTACAAAGGGAGGTGAGGACAGGAATGAGGAATAGGTCAAGGCGCTCCTGGCGAAAGCCCCACCTCCAGTTGTAGTCCACGCATGAGATCACCAGATGCATCCACGCTAGGCTCACCGACCCGTCCCCCGCATCCTCGTCTTCGATGCCCGCCAACAGAATGCGGAGAAAGAGCTGCCGCGAAACACACAAGGCACCCAGAGTCTCGAAGCCCCCCACCGTCCCCACTACCGCAACTCCGTTCACACCTGGGACCCCCGCGGCCCCCACGGCCCCTTCGACGGGGCTAGGCTGCTGGATGGAGACCGGGAGGGGCATTTCAGGGGCCTGGATGAGAACCGGATGGGCGGCACTGAGCATGTGCTGGACTAGGTCGAGGAGGGTGGCCTGACACGTGGCATCCTGCGCCACCAACGCTACCTCAAGACGCTCCAGTATCGGCAACGCAATCACCGACACTAAATGCATTGCACGCCCAGAGCCCGTCGAGCCCCCGGCGTGCAGCGCCCCTCTCAACAGCTGGCGGCTCTCGCCACCCAGTACAGCCTTGATGACGCCGGCGGCGGCTGAAATCAGCGGGGCAGCCTCGCGAGAAGAGAGGAGGTGGCAGCAGACATGGATGGACCGGGCGGCTATCCGCACCAAGCCCTCCAGGTAGTCGCTCTCTGCCGGCAGATGCTCCACTGTCCGTCCCGCCTGAACATGCTGACTGAGCCAGAGCTGATTCACAGTCTGCTTCCGAGCACTCGCCCCCACGCCCTCGCCGCCAACCCCTTCCCCCTCCTTAGTTCCCCCCGATGAGGGAGGGGACACAGGAACACCGCCCACACCTGCCCTTGCTCGCGCCATTGCATCCCGCGCCGCTCTCCCGCCATACTTTGCAGAGGTGTGCGTCCCGACGCGTACGGATGACAGCTCCTGCGTCATTACGCGCACCCACTTGTTGTCTGCTTCAAGGATGGCGTCGGAGAGGCGAACGAGGAAAGGCGTGGAGTCGTGCATGGCATCCTGAGAGGTGCTGACAAGAAGGCTGATGCGTTTCATGGCGTTAGCAACACATTAGCAACACATTAGCAACACATTAGCGACACCTGATGCGTTTCATGGCGTCTGTCACTCGCTCCACATCGATCAGGGACAGGGTAGACTCAGCGACAGAAAGAGCAAGGAGGAGGAGGGGATCCAACACTTGCCGCACATCCTGTCTCAGAGCCCCGACCAAAAACCGCTGCGCCCTGCGCCGAACAACATCCTCGTGGTGCCCGGCATGTTGAGGGCCGCAGCCCAGGCGCGCAGGCGACGTGCTGATCCCATCGAGGCACACCAGCAGCCCATGCACCAGGAGCGCATGCACGGCCATCCCTCCCACCACCCGTCTTACCCCTCCCTTACCCCCCTTGCAACCAGGCCCCAAAGCGGCGGCAGAAAGAGGGAGAGAGGCGTCGAGACGGCAGGCGCCATTCCACAATCGCTCAAAGCGTCCGATGCCCTGCTCGCGCTCCTCAGTCTCCTCATGCGCCCCATGCCCTCTCTGAGGCGGAGGAGGAAGCAGTGCACGCGAGACCACGGATCGGCAGGCCGGCGCGTCAAAAGCGTGCAGGAGTACCAGCACCTCTGCTGCCAGCTCCTCCGCCTCAGGCACATCGAGGGCAATCCACACGCGCGCTGCCAAGCGCTCAACGTCGAGGCTGCTCCTCTTGCGGCTTCTGTCTTCCAACTTGTCTTGCCCTAAAAGGCGGTGAAAATGAAGGAGGGAGCGGATAGCGTGACACGCCACCAAAGGGTGCGCCAGCTTCCAACACTCATCGAGGCTCACATACAGCCGCTTCAACCAGTCCCCTCCCGCCGCCCCCTCCGCCCGCCTCACCGCCTCTGCCCCCACCTCCTCCTCACTGTCCACCCCAGCGCGCCAACCGTGAGACAGGCTCTCGGGCTCAAGGGCTAGGGCTCCAAGCCCTAGCTCTTGATACTCTCGATACCCTCGTGCCGCTGGGCCTTCAGCTGACTGAGGATGGGCGGCACCGAGGAAGACGAGTTTCGCGGCCAGGTGGCTCGTATGATGCAGCAAACCCAGCAGAGCCTGGTCAAGGCCTGCCATCCTGTGCTCCGCGCCCACTGCCGCTGCCCCATTCAGGTGTGGCAGCAGAGTGCTGGTGCCCTCGGCTTGAAAGACCAAGGAGCGCTCCGTCATGGTTGACGCGCGTCTTGTCTCATCAGTCCGCAGCGCCTTCACCGTTGCGTCCAGCATCCAGGCGAGGCGGCGAGCCGCGAAGGCAGCCTGCGCAGCGTGCGCTCCACATGCTTGTGCTGGCGCACGGGCATTGTGTGGGGTAGTCTGATGGTCACTCTGATGTTGTGCGCAAGCCTCAGCCTCATGGTGTGCGCAAGCCTCAGCCTCATGCTGTGCGCCAGTCTGAAGGAGGAGAAAGGAGACAAGCCAGTCCATGAATTCGAGGCCTTCATTGAGCCACTGGAGGCGCCAGTCGGCCTGCCGCACGTCAAATTCCCTGTCACTTGCTCCGCCGTGCCCCCCGACGAGCGCAAGAGCTCGGGGCAAGACCCACCGGCTCTCTTCCTCGAGCAAACAGCACACATCTGCCATCCATCGCCTCGTCAGGCTCCTCGCGTCCAGAAGCGCAGGGCAAGGAAAGGCGCGTCAAAGACCAGGGGAAAAGACTCAAGGCCCAAGCCAGCATGCGCATGCACGAGACGCATCCCAGCATCAGCACGCACCAGGCACATGGGTGAGCCCACCCACGACACACACGCACACACAGAGGCAGGCAGAGACACAGAGGCAGGCAGAGGCAAACGGCGCAAAGGCAGAGCCAGGCAAAGCCACAAGCATAAGAAGCAAAAGAAGCAAGTGAAGCAAAAGCAGGTACCAGCCAAGACTCGCATGCACATTCGCACCGCTTCCTCCCTGCCGCCGCCCTCCCCGCCACCCACCCCCTCACCACTCTTTTCAACACCCCATCCCGAATGGACGACAATAAACTCGTCGAAGAAGCAGCGCGCTAGACTCAAGCACTCTGACATCTCTGACATCTCTGACATCTCCGAGGAGTCGGAATCATGCGCGTGCGCACTGGCGGCAGGGCGGTTGCGCGAGAGGCAGAGAGCGAGGTGCTGGTGGAGCATGAGCCAGACCATATGCATGTCGAGGTCGCGGATGGTGTTGACAGCGAAATGGTAGCGCTCGCTTGCAAGCAAGCGATGCCTGCCATGCCCACGCTCGCCAGGATCCAAGCGCTCCTGGTTGCCCTCGCGCCGCGCGGATGTGGCGTCGGAAGAAGCAGGGGCGCGCGTGCCCTGACGCTTGTCCACCCCCGTGCGGTGGAGCGCCTGCATCAAAGGCACCACGAGCGCTCGTGCGAGCGCACCCGCACCCCCTTGCCGACCGTCGCCCCAACTGCTGCCCTTGTCCATGACGGCCCGCGCAACTCGGAACGCAAGGGTGGCAGAGCTCGAGTCGTGGTAGGTCTCCTCCAGCAGCCGCTGTACCGCCCATGATATGAGCCAGACAAAGCGCGCCGTGCCACCGGAGCTCTTGTCGCCCTCACTGCAGCTCTCGTCGCTCTCGCCCTGCGCCGACCCATGCAGCGCAGCGGCGGCGCTCTCGCCACCAACACGGTTGCTGACGGCGTGTGCGTGCAGAGGAGGCGAAAGCCACAGGTGGAGGCGACGCGTCAAGGACATGTCGCGGCGTGCATACAGGCGCACGGCAGCGCGGGTGAGCACCATCCACAAGGTTAAAGTGCCTCCCCGCTCGGCACACACCTCGTCCTCGCGTGTGACTATATCCGGCAGGGCGGCGGACGCAAATGGCACGTGCGAGAGGAGCAGGTCGAGGACCGCGCGCTGCACGAGAATGGAGGCGTCCTCCAAGGCTAGCACAAGCCCCCGCACCGCCACGTCCGCGTCAGACAGGACATGGGGGGCTTGCAGCCCGCCGGCCGCGGCCAAGGAGCGCTGGAGCAAGAGCAAGACCGCCTGCCTCCCGCCGCCGCTCGCCCCCAGCACCCACCACAACGTCCTGAAAAACTCATACTGCCCCACAGCACTCTGGATCTCGAAGATGAGGGCCACGGTGGGCTGGAAGGAGCCCGAGGCCTCGTCCTCCAGGGCGGGAGCCAGGGCCATGATGAGCCCGTCTAGACTCGGCACCAGGTGCGGCCCCAGGGGTAGGAAGCTGTCTGTGATGAGCTTGACGCACAAGAGCTTGCACTCCTCGTTGGCGTGCGCAAAGAGGGAAAAGAGCCCTTGGCTCCAGAGCGCCAGATCTGCCGCCAGCTGCTCGCCGCCGATGCGCGGGAGAATGATGCGGTAGACATCCAGTGCCTTTCGGTGCACGCCACTCGGCAGGATCGGGTTCATCGACTGCGCCAGGCGGCGTGCGATGGTGGCCTTCTCGGGAATGACTGCTAGCTTCCCCACCTTTGTTACGTCGCTGTAGTCGGCCCTCGATAGCACCTTGATCAGACGTGACAGCCCACTATATGTATATGTATATTTATATGTATATGCACATGAATATGTATATGTATATGTACGCGCGCGCACTCACATACACTCACTCACACACGCGCGCACACGCACACATGACCGCAAAGTCACCGCGACTACACACACACACACACAGACACAGACACACACACACACACACACACACACACTTACACACACACACTTGCCTTGGCACAGCCGCAGCATATGCACCTGACATCCCATCTCAACACAGCAAGCATCTCAACACAACAAGAACCATGCGGGGAAGCGCACGCATGGGCCCTCGTTGGCCCTAAAAAGAGGAACCTGACATAGTCGGACCAGTCCTTGGACCGATCGAACACCTGCAGCACAGCACGTCAGCCCATGTGTCAGAACGCGCTGGCGAGAGGGGGAATCGCCTGCGTACAGGAAAAGCACCTGAAGGCAGCCCTCAATGTCGGCAGAAAAGGCGCGGAACTTCGGAAACTGTTTTTGGAGGTCCTCGAGCTCGTCTCTCTCCACCATCGCGCTGCCAGCGCGGCGTCTGCCGAACTCTCACTACCTCTGCGCACGCGCGACAAAAAATACACCCGCCCACACGCGCAAGGCGCGCACAGGGAGGGAGAGGGTAAAAGAGCGCGTGCGAGCGAGAGCGAGGGCGAGAGCGAGAGACACAGGCACACAGAAACAGCCACACAGGAGACAAGAGCGTGAGTATTGCGATACCACCACTGTGTGCACAGACCAGGGCAACAATCGAGGTCTCATCATCAAACACGCCACCGCGCAGAGCGCACGCACGGGCTTCAACCGTCTTTGCTTCAACTGGCTTTGCAGCTTCGAGTTGATCTTCGACCGGCTTTGCTACATTCATGAACATTCATGGAGAACATGCATTCCATGTGCTGCCACGAACAACATCGCGTCACGGGCATGCCGACGGAGACGAAGAGCTTGTCCACGGAGGCCCAACGAGCAACAGGAGCGCTGCTCGCGGTGGCAGCATGTGCGGTCCTGGGCTGGGCGTGCGTGGGGCGACATCGCGCGGCGCGCGGCCTTGTGCTGCGTGAAGATCGGTGCGTGTGGGCTTGCGCGCTGTGCGTTTTGCAAGTGCAGACACGTCCGTGTGTTGATGAATGGCGTGCGCGAGAGTGACCCCCCGTGCCGTGGCATCCTTGGCATCCTCGCGGGCAGAGCGTGGGTGGACGCAATACCGGCATTCGGAGCTGCAATGTCCACGGACGACTTGAGCCGCCAAATCAAGTGGCTCCGCAAGCACAACGCGGCAAAGTCGACACCATCCGCGTCCGACGCCTTGTCCTCCCTTCCCTCCCTCCCCCCGACCCGTGCCCCGCTCGTCCCGCCCCCGGCTCCGGCGCTGTCATCTGCAGACTCCCCCTCGGAAGCTGACGGCGACAATGCTGCTAAAGATAGAGGACCGTCGTGGCTTCTGCAGGTCCAACGTCGCTCGTCCTGCGCCTGCGGGCACCTGTTGGGGCGGAAGTACTGGTGGAGGAGAGAGTCTGCCCGCGGGCGCACGGGGCGCGTGCATGTGGGCAATACACGTGCTTGACAGCAAGTGCGGTGACGCAGGCGTCGCAGGTGCTGCAAAAGCATGCGGACCAGCACCAGCTCTACCTGACAACGCCGAGCGGCGCAGCGCTCCAGCCAGGTTGTTGTCTGTGTATACGCCCTACGTTTCCATGCATGTGCGCGACCGTGAGTGGCAAGCGCAAGTGTAATAGGCCCTGCGCTGAAGCAGGCAACGAGGCAGCGGTCATGCGCATGAAGCAGCTAGTGGGCGCCGCCTACAGCGCGGAAGAGTCGGTGGTGGCAGCCAAGACCGAGGCAGCGCGCAACAGGATGGAGCGCCGGCTGCACGCGCAGCTGAGCGTCATGGCCAAGACGATCATGCTGAAGCTGAGCCAGACCTCAGACCCTAAGATTACCCCTAGCATGATGGTCAAAATGAGTTTACGTGTATGTCGCTATAGATGCAAATGAGTACTCTAGTATGAATCTATAGCAATGTAAGTATACGATTATGACTCTATAACAATCGGTGTACGAGTATCACTCTACAGATCAAGATGAGTATGCGTGTGTGTCTGTGTAGATGAAAAAGAGCATACGTGTATTCATGTATGTCTCTATAGACGTGTATTCATGTACGTGTATTCATGCATTCATGTACGCGTATTCATGTACGTGTATTCATGTATGTCTCTACAGATCTACCTCGAAAAGGCGCTGGGCGGCATCAAGGTAGCGGAGCTCTGCAACCGCCTCATGCTCCCGTGCCCCATCACCTCGGTGGGCAACTCGCACTTGGCGGACGTGCTTGCGGGCTTCTCGAAGCCTTCTTCGCTCGCATCCCAGCCAGATAGTGGGGCCTGGGGCGGTAGCTGGCGCACAGATGGGCAGGGGCGTACAGGTGCACAGCGGCGTACAGATTGGCAAACCCTCGAGCCCTCTTCGCAGGGTTCATCAGGCCCTCCTCAAGGCCAAGCAGAGGTTGGGGGTCAAGGGGAAGCGGGCGGTGCCGAGGGGGAGGGGGGCTGGATGAACTCGGGAGGCAAATGGGTGTGGGTTTCCGGGCCACCCCCTGGTTATCGTGCGGTCTGTCCAAGCTCCCCCCCGCATCCTCTCCCCGCACCCTCTCCCCGCACCCTCCCGCCTGTCCAAGCCCCCCTGCCTCTTCCCCCTGTCCAAGGGGATGCCGTGCCACATGAGCCAGTGTAGCAGAGCCTACGCTCGCCGCGCGACAGGCGCGCGCCGGCAGAGGTCAAGGGCGCGGGGGGAGCGGGCGGAGCCCCTCAATTGAGGTCCTTGACGGCTGTGACACTTTGGTTACTTGCGCTTGAGCTGACACTTTGGTTGCTTGTGCTGACACATGCTCACACTTTGCTTTCCTGAGCTTCATCTTGACACATTAGTTCCCCTGTGCTTGACGTCAAGCGACGCAGCCGTTGCAGTGCTCCATCTCATGCAAAAGAGGACTGATGCAGCATGACACACACGCAACCTGGCACGCGGCACACGCAGGTGACAGTGCGGCAACTGCCGCCGCAAGCCACACGGCAGTCAGGCCCACTCTCCGCGCCGCCGCGCCCTGCGCCAAGTGGGGGGCGCACGGGCGAGATCCTGGGACAAGATCTGTCAGGACGCGCACTGAGTGTGCTTGAGCATGCCGCGTCCTTGCACCCGTCTCCCGCTCACAGGCGGCGAGAAGGAGGACAAGCTCGTAAGGAAGCAGGTGCTCGTACGCATGCAAGTGCTGCCGATGCTGGGGGCTCTTCCTCCGGAGGCGGTCCAGCCGCCTCACGCCCTGCGCCGCCCTGGCAAGCAGTGCAGGCGGCCCAAGGAGGGGAGCACAGGGGCGGGGACAGGGGTAGGTGGCAGGAGAGAGGGAGGAGCGCGGGAGGCGGCGAGCGGCTGGGCGAGGGACAGGGCAAGGGGGAGACGTACGCGCAGCAGCTGCTGGCGGGAGAGGTTGAGCTTTTTGGCACCACGTCTCCCCTCGCTCTACAATGATAGACTGACATAATGACATGTTATACTAACATAATGACATGTTATACTAACATAACTGATCCATTCAATACTTTACTACCCGGGTAACATGCTAACATAAGTGATACGAATTAGGTGGAGCGATTTGAGACCAAATCTCGCGAGGCCATTGCGGCCGCGAGCCGTGCTGCCGCCCTCCGCCGCCGCCGTGCTGCCCGCCACCCCTCCCAGCCGCCCTCGCCCCCCCTCCCGGGTACTGCCTGCCGCACGTGTCGGCATGCGCGTGTTCGCGTCCCCGCCCGTGGTGTTCTCTCTCTCTCTCTCTCTCTCTCTCGTGCGCGCGCGCGCGCTCTCTCTCTCTCTCTCTCTCGCTCTCTGTTTGTGTGCATGTGCCAATACGTGTACTCTTTGTGTGTGTGTGTGTGTGCGCGCGCGCGAGCGTGTGTGTGTGTGTGTGTGTGTGTGTACAAGCAGATTCAGTGATGACGACAGTGGGAGGCACAGACAAATGGAAGGGAGAGCGCCACGCCCCCTTCCACCTCATCCCTCCTCCTGCCGCATTCGCGCCACCGCCCCCAGCACCGCCTGGCGCGGCAGGAACGAGCGAGACTGGGGCAACAGGTGGAGAAGTTAGTGGGGCAAAGGCAGCGCAGTGGTGGGCACCCGGCAACGCCTACGTCCTTGCGCTCCCGCATTCTGCCAACCTTGCCGCCGGTGCCTGCCCTCTTCTCTCTTCCTCTTTCTCTCGTGGCGGCGTCTCTGTCCCTCTTCCTCTCTCTCTCTTCCTCTGTTTCCTCTGTCTCGCCTCCTCTGTCTCCTCTGTCTCTGTTAGCTGTGTATCGAATACCATAGGAACACCATAGGCCCCTAGTGCCTCTGCGCCAGTATCACCCCCCCCCCCTCCCCTCTCTTTCTCTTTCTGGGTGCTTCTGCCCATTGCTTGCTTTTGCTTTATCAAAAATGTGTGTATGAGGAGACTTTGTTGCCTGGGTCTCATGTGCGGTCGCCTGGTACCTGCGTCGCATGTCATATGCGGAGGAGGATACATGTGCGGTCACCTGGTACCTGCGTCGCATCCGACCTCATATGGCATTCATGTATCCTCCTCTTCATGTGCGGTCATCTGGTCATATGAGGAGGAGGATACATGTGCGGTCACCTGGTACCTGCGTCGCATCCGACCTCACGTGGCGCCTGCGTCTCGTGTGACCTGACGTGGCACCTGAGTCTCATGTGTCATGT
>Ga0315899_10002864_pt1 | contig 18916 bp, 15 predicted proteins | sample LakEriMetagenome_2_FD_203518 | JGI IMG/M metagenome (GOLD analysis project Ga0315899, IMG submission 203518) | Freshwater fungal communities from buoy surface, Lake Erie, Ohio, United States - Buoy 4 MA112 | ecosystem: Environmental > Aquatic > Freshwater > Lake | place: USA: Lake Erie, Ohio... | reverse complement strand
TCTGACTGACTTCTTAGAGCTTTGAAATCACTTAGCAATAAGGAAAGACGATTATCTGTTTTGGGAGTCCAAAGGGTGATGTCAACCAGTTTTGGTAAGTGAAGGGCTAGTTCGCGGACATAGCGCTCCCAGCCCGTTGTGTAGCGTCTAGAAAGCGATCTAGCGTCAAACCAGACACGATTAGCCATACTTAGAACTTAGTAGGTGAAATGCTCATAACTAAGAAAGGTGAGCACCAATGATGGCAGAAATAGAAAAAAAATGGGCTGCCTGCATTGTTTACTACCAAGACCAAGAATCTCTAAGTAATTTACTTGATTCCTTACAATCCCAAAGTTTAAAACCAACCGCTGTTTTTATTGCCGATAACAACTCAAACCAATCACCAGTGCTAGGAAATTTTTCGTTCCCAGTAACAATTACAAAGCTAACAGAAAACAAAGGATTTGCAGCTGGAGCAAATATAGCTCTTAGAAATGCAATCAAAGACGACTTTGAATACCTAATGCTTTTATCTCAAGACGTTTTACTTTCAAGTGATTCTGCTGAAAAACTTATTAATCAACAATTAATCACTAAAGGAATAACGTTTCCGACAATGATGAACCGCAACACCAATAAAGTTTTTTCAAAAGGTGGATCAGTAAATAAATTTTGGGGCAGCGTAACTTTATCTACTAACAAACCGCTATATGATCCTGACTGGGCAGATGGATCTTGTTTAGTTTTCAGTAAAGAAGTTTTTGAAAAAGTTAATGGATTATTTGAAAAATTCTTTATGTATTTTGAAGATGTCGATTTTTGTTTAAGAGCTAAGAAAAGTGGATTTAGCATTAATCATGTGGACACCTTGGTGTCTCAGACACCAAAAGGTCCAAACCCATTATTGCGAAGCAAGAACAGTGTGATGCTTGCTCGCAGAACTGGCTCAATTCTCTTTAAATCATCGGTTACAAAAAGAAATCTATTGGGAGCAGGATTACTACTTGCTAGATTTAAGCCTCGAGAAGCCGCTAATCGCTTAAAAGGAATCATTCAAGGATGGGTTGCCGAAATTGAGTAGCAAAAGAGGTTTGGGAAATTCTTTTGAATGGAAAACAAACTTAAGAAAAAATATTGCGATATCTGATTTTCTTTCTTTGACTATCGCTTTGTTAATTATTTTAACAATTCGCTTTCCAGATACTTGGAATGGGAATCTAAATGATTATGAAGTAAGAAACATTTTGCTTGGGATACTTGTTCTCTTTTCTTGGTTATTCTTTTTATGGTTTAACGGATCAAGAGATACAAATATTTTAGGTTTTGGCGCAGATGAGTATAAAAGACTTACCAATGCAACTTTGTTAAGTTTCACTTTTATTGCCTTTATTTCTTACATTTTTAAATTAGAAATTTCCAGAGCTTTCGTATTATTGGTATTTCCTTTTGGTTTAGTAATGCTCTTTATAACCAGAAGAATCTTAAGAAGGCGATTATTAAAAGCACGTGCGAATGGCAGATACTTATCGAGAGTGCTTTTGTTTCATTCAGGTAGTTCAGATCCAGTTGAGGCTCGTTTAGCAATTGCGCAGCATGCTGGATTTAATATTGTTCATAAAATTGTTACTGCAGAAAACTTTAAATTTGATTTCAAAGAAATTGTTGCTCAGGCCTTGGCTGAAAAGTGTGATCAAATAATGATTGGCCAATCGGCAATTATTTCTGCTGCTGAATTACGTAAACTTGGTTGGGCTTTAGAAGAAACCAATATTGATTTAGTCGTAGCTCCAGCTGTGACTGAAATCGCAGGGCCGCGGTTAAAGGTAAGTAACGTCGAAGGCTTACCGCTTCTTCATCTGGAGCAGCCAGTTTTTAGTGGCGCAGCAAAGGCAACTAAACGTCTACTGGATTTGATTATTTCTATTTTTGGATTAATTGTCATCTCACCATTTCTAATTATTATCGCGTTAATTATTAAATTTTATGATCGAGGTTCTGTTTTGTATTCTCAAAAAAGAATTGGTCAAAACAATAATGAATTTACGGTTTATAAGTTTCGAACAATGTATGAAGGAAGCCATGAATTAAGAGCGCAAGTGATGGCTGAAACAAACAAAGATCCAAGACTTGCTAAAGATCCGCAAGATCCAAGAGTCACCAAACCAGGTTTGTTTTTAAGAAGATGGTCCATTGATGAAATACCACAAATCATTAACGTATTAAAAGGTGAAATGAGTTTGGTTGGACCAAGACCTCCACTAGCCGAAGAAGTAAATCATTATGAAAAATCAGAAACTCGAAGATTGCTAGTTAAGCCAGGCTTAACTGGGCTATGGCAAGTTTCTGGAAGATCAGAGCTTGATTGGGAAGATGCAGTAAGACTTGATCTTTACTACGTGGAAAATTGGTCTTTGACTTTGGATATTTTGATAATTATTAGAACTGCCGCAGCTGTGTGGCGCGGAGAAGGCGCTTATTAACTAATAGATTTGATGAATTTTTTACATTCATCATAATTTGGCAATAGGCCTTGGGCTTTGGATTCTTCTAGGGAAATTGCTTGTTTATCTTTTTCAGAAAGTATTAGTTCAAGATCTGGCCATTTAACATTTAAAGTTTTATCAAAAGGATTAATACCTTTTTCTCTTTCTGGATTATATTTTTCACTCACATAATAGGTAACAACTGTGTGATTTTCTAAAGCAACAAAGGCATGGGCTAAACCTTCTTCAATAAAGACCGCCGAAGCAGAATTCTCACCTAGTTCAACTACTTCAAATCTTCCAAAAGTTGGTGAACCAACTCTAATGTCAATTACATAATCTCTTATCGAACCTCTTTGGCATTGAACTAGTTTTGCTTGACTGGGAGGAACCATCGCAAAGTGAATTCCCCGCACAGAGCCTTTTGAACTCGATGAAGTATTTGTTTGCTTTATTTTAAAATTTCTACCAATGTGAGTTTTAAAATCTTCTTCTTTGAAAGACTCATAAAAATACCCTCGATTATCATCAAATCTTTGAAAATCAATTTTCCAAGATCCATCAATACTTAAGGGGGTTGTTTTCATATTTATAAAGCCTACCCTTTTTCAACTCTTTGTTTACTAAACCATTTACTTAGCACCAATGAGCATTTCTCATCTCTTACTCCACCCACTACCTCTAATTGCGTATTTCCTTCACGCAAGAGTTCAATTGTGGAGCTATAGCTAACTTCAGTATTGAATGCTCCAAAGACCACTCTGGAGATTCTTGCTTGCAATATCGCTCCAGCACACATCATGCAGGGTTCTAAAGTTACAAATAGTGTTAAGCCCTCTAAATTCCAATTGCTCCTCTTTTGACCAACTTCTCTTAGAACACAAATTTCAGCATGGGCACTTGGATCAGCAGTTGATTCTCTTTGATTAGTCGACATCGCTAAGAGCGTTAAATCTTTGTCATAAAGAGCGGCGGCTACAGGAACCTCTGTGCCAGAGTTCTTGGATTCCAAATATTCCAAAAGCCCATCCATTATTGCTTCATCTTGGGGCCTGGGCTTCATATATTTAGTGTTCCCTACTTTGGTCTTGAGTAAACGATAATCTAATCAAGTACTCAAATATTCAGAGGAAGTGCAGATTAGTGCTCGCAAGAAAACTAACAACAGCTACTTTTTTGTGGATTTTCACAATTTCTCAGTTTGTAGTTATCTCAATCTATTTAGGCCACAGAGCAGAAACCTTCATCACTTTTGATAACTATCTACAAAGTGTGAAGTATGTAACTTTACTTTTACTAGCTTTATTAGCATTAATAGTTTTGCCAAACTGGCGACAACTTAAGAAATTTGAACTCGTCAAATATATATTTGTAGCTCAAATTTTAATTCTTTACTTTGCTATGTTTTATCACACAGACATAAAAGCAATAAACAGTCCCACTATCGTATTGATGCTTTTATTGACTATTGCCATCTTTGTCTTCGAAGTCGATTTAAGAACAATAAATTTAATTTCTATAACTATAGCTTTTTTAAATATTTTGTTTGTAGCGCTTCAAATAACAGAGATTATTCCTGTTGCGCAAGACAACATAAGAGAAGGTTTAGGGTTAATCTCTGATAGACCAACAGGAATATTGTTTAACGCATTCGCAATGAGTTATGCCTCAGTGATTACTTTCGCAATCAGCGCATACTTTTTGAAAAAAAGAAATCTGATTTTACTCAATGTGTTTGCAATAGTTGCTTCTAGTATTTCAATATTTCTTTCAGCAACAAGAACCCCGATTATTTTGGTTATACTTATTGGATTTTTGATTTATGTACAAGATCAAAAAACAATTCAAATTAATTGGAAAAAAATCTCAGTAATAGTTCCCACTATTTTCATCGCGTTTCCTTTGATTTCAATTATTTGGGGAAATCAATTTGGTAACAATAATTTGGCGACACTTAATGGGAGAACTCAACTTTGGACTTGTGTTACTTCTAGATGGGAAGAATTTCTACCATTTGGAGTTGGAGTGCAAGCAGCTTTCCCTAACGGGTTTTGTTCTGATGATGAATGGTTTTCAAAACTAAGACACCCAGAAAATATGTTTTTGCTCAACTACGTTGAATCAGGAATTTTAGGATTAATGGGGCTTGTGGTTCTTTTTGTTATTACTTTCTGGGCTTCAGGAAAAGCTCTTGCAAAAGGTTCTGCTTTACCAATGGCAATTACGACCATATTCTTTATGTCATCTATTTTTTATGTCCCGCTTTTCCACTATTTACCATTTTTGGAGAACCGAACTGCTAATAGAGGAGTGTTTAATTTCTTCCTATTTACCTTTATCTGGATGGCTGTGTTAGCAGCATTTAATAAACAAAAAGTAAAGCAATAACCCAAAAACTGCCTAAAGAAATTAAGTAGAAGCCAGGACGTATTGCTGCTGAGGTTTCGGTTTTTCTCCGGGAAAGTTGAAGAAGCATAACTTGCAGCGTCAACGCTGATCCAAAAGCTAGGGCAGCTGAAACATAACCAAGAGAATCAATAGTGAAATAAATAAATATTGCCTGAAAGATTACAGATAAAGGTGTTGTAATTCCTAAAACCCAAAATCTGTTTAACCAGGTTAAAAGATGAGTATTTGCTAAATAAACAACATAGATTAATGTGCTTATTGAAGTTAGAACTACTGTTTTTTGTACATCGGAAGTAATCTTAATATTTGGGTTTAGTAATTCTAAAATTAAGCCATTCAATAAGGCAATGCCAATAATCATCAAAGTTGCAAGTATGAGTAGCCTTGCAATTGTTGAGTTCAAGTTCTTAAACGCTTTGGTTGAATTATCCTTTAACTCAAGTAAGATTTTATTCAACCAGGCATGATTTAGCGCACTTAAAATCATTATTGGTGCTGTTCCTAATAACATAATTACTTGAAGGTATCCAGAAAAAGTTTTATCAAGTTCTTGTCCAAATATTATTTTATCAATATTTAATAACGCCATCATGGCAAACATATGCGGCAATATAGGGTACGCAGATTTGACAGAATTAAATATTGAGTACTTGTTTTGATATTTATTGTCGTTATTTTTAGTCCAGAGTAAGGCACCTGAAATTAAAGCACCTAATATTGATCCCAAAACAAGAGCAGTTAATGAGTTAGAAAAAAATAAAAAGTACGAATTTATAATGACTACAACACTGGGTAGAAGTGTGCCAATAATTGAGATCAATGCAAATTGCGCTGCTTTATTTTGGGCTCTTGCTAAAGGCAAAATTAATTGCATACAAGCAAGCCCAAATGACATGGCGATTGCTGATAAAAGTACTGAATTGTTTATAAAAAAGATTAGAACTGCAGCAAGAATCAAATAGAAAGAAATTATTTGTTTAAACCATTTAAGAATGCTTGGCCGAGAATCAGCATCCAAAACGTAGCTTCTGCTAATAATTATGGGAAGGCCTAGGGAAAACAAAATACCTAGCACAGCAGCAACAGATGTCACGTAAGCAATTTCTCCAAAAGTCTTTACGTCCAAAACTCTGGTAAGAACAGGGGTTAAAAGAACAGGACCAAGACCTTGCCCGATGGCGCCAAAAAGATAAATATTTCCATCCATCCCAAAAGGCATAAATACTTTTTTGACAGATCTCATGATTTTATTCAACTATTTCCCTAAGTTTGATTTGAGAACTTTAAACGACACTGCTTTAGTGGATCCTGAAAATAAATCAATTCCTCTTGAAGCAATAAAAAATATTGATTTTTGTGGCTTTGGATTCCAACCCAAGATTTCCCTTAGTTCAGTTGGAGACTTCTTACAATTTAAACCTAGTTCATCTCTCCAAAGTTGAGAATAATTGTTGTTTAACAGCTCTGCCCAATCGGTTTTTCCATCCCCAGCTTGTGATGCTTTATCGTCAGGATTTGTAACTGAGTAATCAATTGGTCCACCAATCTCAGCAGTTAACCCTAAAGATGTGGCATAAAGAATAGCTGTACTCATGGAGTTTGAAACATCTTTTGCAAATCTAGAAACAACATCTCGTTGTTTTTTTAAGAACTCAACATCAAATCCTTCTTCCCAAGGAGTTCCACTTCCATGGGTAATTACAGAATGACCAACAGACTCATATTTTTGTTTTGTTTCATCGTTAGTAAAGTCGTATTTGTGAAGCACAACAGTAATTGGACCATGTTTATCTTTTAAGTAACTTGCATACTCTTTACTTGTATCTCCCATGTGCGACCAACCTGAAGAATGGGCGGGATAAGCAATAATTCCATTTTTTTCTTTAATTTCTGATTGTGGATAAACATCTTCCAGATAAAGCCAAGGCGCACCAATTGCAAAAACATTTGATTTACCATTTGCTTTAATTATTTCTTCACACCTTTTGGACCACACAAACTTGTTAGCAACTCTTTTGGATCCTAAATAGTTACCATATCCATCGGTGGCATTCCAGCCGTGCTGTAAATAGCCATTTAACCAAGGCTGACCTTCTAGACCACAATATTTAGCGAGCAGATGAATATGACCATAAAACCTGTTTTCTGCTTGTCCTGAGACTTGAGATAAAAATGTGTTCAAGTTAAAAATCAGCTCACACTTATAAAGGATTCAGGGCCACAAGGATTCTTTTGTTTTAGAACTTCACCTTGGTAAGGATTTTTTATCTTCCATAGTGAAACTGATCCTTCCGATTTAACTAAGTCAGCGAATTCGTTGTAATTGGCTGCACTTGGTCTTGTTGCATCAACAACTAACCAATCAACCCCACTTTTCTGAAATAAATCCCAATTTTGGCTATTTGGGTTAATCAAGAAATCTTGGTTTAGTTTCCAAAAGTCTTCTTTCCAGTATTTATTTAAAATTGGCTCAGCAAGTGGGCAAGTTGTATAAGACCAGCCTTCTAAGAGAACTCTTCTTTCAGATAAAGCTGAAAGAGCAAACTGTCTTGCAGTACAGGTTTGATTCTCTTCAGGACCAGCGCAATGTCGGTTTGTCGCAATTAAATCATTTTTATCAGAATTGTCTTGGAGATATTTTGCTATTTTTGCTGTCCCAATAGTGATGGAATATGGATGTTCAGGCGAAGAATAAGCTTTTTGATCAAATTTTGTTAACCCTGAAAACATTCCTATAGAAAGAGATGTAATTAGAAGGTAAGTAATTACTCTTTGTTTTTGTACTCGGGCAGTAATTACTGCTACCAGTAATACAAAAACTGTTGCCAATATCCATAGTGCAAAAGTTTTTAATACTTGAGCTCTTGGGACAAAGGATGAAAACAATTGGAATAGAACAGGCTGGCCAATTAAGCCAAGTGATATTAGCAGTATTTTATCTACACTTAACTCATTTGCTTTATAAAAAGCACTACTTGCTAGCAATACTCCAATAAATGGGATAACGCTATAAAGCAAAAATAGTTGAGAGTATCCCCAAGTTTCTAGTAAAAGTGTTCCGCTAATTCCTGCAAGAATTGTGATTACTAAAGGAAAAAATGTCTTAAAAGTTTTCTGGTAGTACATATGGAAAGTAACAAAAATAAGGGAGGAAAACGAAACAACAAAAAGAATCATAAATACTGCTATTGATCTTGAATTAAGACTTAAACCATAACCCTCAGCTAATAATCCCAGAGTGCTTAGAGGATTAAGCCAAAGTGAGGTTCCATTTCTTCCTTGACTTGAACTACTGCTACTTACTTGGAGGTAACCAATAATGAAACCGAGCAAAGTAGGAACAAATAAGTTAATTAAATTATTCTTAAGCTTTTCCTTATAATTAAATACTATGTAGGAAACAACCAAAATCAGGATGAGTAAACCAACTGGACCTTTTGACAAGGTAGCGGTAAGGGTTAAAAAAAATAGCACACCTATTTTGATGTTGTTATTTATTTTAATCTGATTATAAGAAAAAATAAAATAAATTGCTAAAATTGCAAAAATATTAGCTGTAAACTGGGGCATTGAAGTTGAGGAAATAAATGGGCGCGCTAAACCAATCTGATCATTTAATTCGGGAAATGTCGGATAAATAGTAAATCCACCTAAAATTATAGAAAAGATTCCTGCAATCCAAGATTTTCCAATCGCTTTTCCTGCGAGATACAAAAGTCCAAAATATAGAATCCCTAAAAGCATGAATTGAGTTTTAAAAATAGAAACCACTAAATCAACTAATCCAAAAAATGAAATAAAAGAACCCAAAGAAAAGGCGCCCCAGTGATACTTAAGTGGAACTTGGGCTTCTGCAACAAAAGGAAAAATACTTGGACCGTGATTACTTATTTCTCCTGCTTGAGCCAATGCGTTGTAAGTATCAGGCCAAACTAAAAACTGGTCAAGATTACTAGACGGAACATAGAGTGATTGCCTGAATAAAAGAATAAAAATAATTATGGAAAAAGTTACAAGTGTAATATTTTGTACATTAAATTCTATTTTATTTTTTAGTTCATTAAGAAAAAAATATTTATTAAATCGAAGAAGTAGATAGAAAGAAAACAACGATAATCCAATAGTTAGAACCCATGAGATGTTGGATAAAGATAGAAGAGCATATAAAGGAATTATCAAAGAAATTATTACCGCTGAACCAATTATTATTGAACTAGTAAGTTCTCGAATCTTGAAAATATTCAATCCAATAAAGGCTCCAGGAATCAGGATCAAGAAAAGAACTGCTCTAGCAGCACCTAAGGAATCACCAAAAGATCCATTATCTAAAAACGGTGTTAGGAATAGAGCTGATGAAAGTACTAACAAAATACTTAATCTGATGACTATATTGCGGTTTTTCAGCGTTTTAAGCACAAGTCAACTATATGCAAAAGATTGGGTTAAGATGGTTCATATGCAGGTTCCTTTCTATAGACACTCATTAGCGCCTGAAAACTCTAAATATGTAGCCCAAGCCTTAGAAACCCCTTTTCTAACTTCAGGTCCAATTGGCAAAGAAGTCGAAGCGCAGATATCTGAATACTTTGGTGCCAAACATGCCAAGTTAGTTAATAGCTGGACCAATGGTGCAGTTGCAACACTTCTTGCTCTAGATATTGGGCCAGGCGATGAAGTAATTGTTCCCGCGATGACTTTTATTGCTACAGCAAATGTTGTTGAACTAGTTGGGGCAAAGCCAATATTTGTTGATTGTGATCCAGACACTTTGTTAATAACTCCAGAATTAATAAAAGCCGCAATTACAAAAAATACAAAAGCAGTAATCCCAGTTCATATGTATGGGCAAATGTGTGACATAAAAGCAATCAAAGAAATATTGCCGAAAGGTCAAAAGATTTCAATTATTGAAGATTGTGCTCATACTTTCGAAGCAAAATTTAATGGGGATAGGCCTGGAAAATACTCAGACGTTTCAATTTTTTCTTTTTACGCCACTAAAAACGTCACTTGTGGTGAAGGTGGAGCAATCATCACTAATGACTCAAATCTGTTCGAAAGAATAATTCAGGCAGTATTGCATGGAATGTCAGCAGGAGCCGCAGATCGATTTAAGGCAGGTCAATATAGACATTGGGGAATGGATCACTTAGGGACAAAAGCAAATCTTCCCGACCTACTTGCTTGCTTTTTACCTGATCAAATTAAAACGGTTGATCAAAGACTCAATGAACGAGAGAAACTTGCTCGCAAGTACGAATCTGCTTTAGATAAAACCAAGATTAAATTTCCAGTAACAAAATCTGGCATCGTTCACTCCCGACACCTTTTTCCAATCCATGTAGGAGCGAATAATAGAGACAATGCCCTCCTTGCCTTAGGAGAGGCAAACATAGGCGCAACTGTTAATTACAGATCTGTTCCGACAATGGGCTTCTACTCAAAGAAGTATGGCTTTAACGGACAAGAGCATCCAGTAAGCACTTCGTGGGGAAATGGAACACTAAGTATTCCCCTGTTTCCAGGCATGAGAGATGAAGAGCAAGATTATGTTATTGACGTATTAATCAATAAAATAGACAAAATGATTGGCGAAAATCAATAATGTCCAAAGTTATGGTCACAGGTGCTGGCGGTTACATAGGCACCCAATTAGTCAGAGATTTAGTAAATGCTGGGCATGAAGTAACAGCTGTAGATCGCTTTTTCTTTGGGAAAGAACCATTAAGTGAATTTGTAGATAATAAGCAAGTGACAATAAAGCAAAGAGACATAAGAGATCTTGATCAAAATGATTTTAAAGGTCATGATGTAGTTTGTGATCTAGCATGTCTTTCAAATGATCCTGCGGGAGAAATTGACCCACAACTTACTTACCAAATAAATAGAGATGGTCGAATTCATGTTGCTAAAACCGCTAAACAATCTGGAGTTGAGAAATACATTATTTCTTCCTCATGCTCTGTTTACGGCAAAGGAGAAGAACCACAGTTATCGGAAACCTCTAAAACTAATCCAATAAGCGTTTATGCCAAATCAACTCTTGAAGCTGAGCAGGAAAACCTTTCAATTGCGGATAGCAATTTTTCTGTCACAGCACTTAGAAATGCGACGGTATTTGGGCTCTCAACAAGAATGCGGTTTGACCTGGTTGTTAATTTGATGACTTTAACTGCCTTTCAAAATAACAGAATCATTGTCATGGGCGGAGGTTTGCAATGGAGACCTTTGGTTCATTTATCTGATGTGTCAAAAGCTTTTAACGCTGTTATCTCTTCCAAAAAAGAGTCCATTAATCAAGAAATATTCAATGTGGGATTAGACAACTTTCAAATCAAAAATCTTGCGTACTTCGTAAGAGAGGAACTTCCATTTCCTGTGGAAATCGATGTTGCTCCTGATGATGCGGATAAACGAGACTACAATGTCATTTTCAAGAAAGCGCACGAAAAAATTGGTTTCAAAGCAGAAATTGGGGTCACGCAAGGAATTAGGGAAATTTACTCTGCTCTGAAGTCAGGCAAAGTTGACGTCGGTCCAAAAACAATTACAGTGCAATGGTACAGAAATATTTTAGACGCAAAAAGATTACTGGATTCTGTTTTGCTTGACGGCAGAGTAATTTAATTAATTTATGACTCATTTATCAGTAGTAATACCTGTCTTCAACGAAAACACTCTAATAAACGAATTGATTAGGAGAGTTAAATTAAATGTTGAAAAAATTACACAAGATTACGAGATCATTCTAGTAGATGATGGCAGTAGTGACTCAACGTGGGAGAAAATTTCATATGAAGCCAGGTTAGAAAAGAGAATAAAAGGAATTAAGTTTTCGAGAAACTTTGGTCACCATTACGCAATCACTGCAGGTTTGCATGAGGTTGATGGACAGTGGGTTGTAGTTATGGATGGCGATCTACAAGATCGACCAGAAGTGATTCCAGAACTTTATAGCAAAGCTCAAGAAGGTTTTGAAGTAGTATTTGTATCCAGAAAGAATAGGCCTGAAAAACTTTATTACAAAATTGCTCAACGATTGTTTTATCTAATTCTCAGAATACTTTCAGGAATCGAGTTTGATTCGAAACAAGCAAACTTTTCTATCATCAACAAAAAAGTAGTTGAAGCTTTTCGCAATTTCCCTGAACACGCTAGATTTTATGGCAGCACTCTAAAGTGGCTTGGATTTAAGAGATCAGAGGTTTTCGCTGATCACGGAGTAAGATTTTCAGGCAAACCGGCTTATTCATTAAAGAAACGAATAAAACTTGCTTCAGATATCATTATTGCATTTTCTGAAAGACCTTTGAAATTGGCGATTGGATTAGGGGTCCTGATTTCAACTTTTTCAACAATTATCGCTATTTGGCTCGTATACGGTAAATTTAACTGGGGATTTTCAGTAACAGGATGGACTAGTTTAATGTTTTCAATTTTTTTCTTAAGTGGCATTCTTTTTGTGATCCTTGGTATCCATGGAATTTATCTAGGTCGACTATTTCAAGAAGTGAAGAATCGACCTTTATATATTGTGTCCGAGAGGTGTAATACATAATTATTTAAGTTCAATTCATGGGTGAACAGAGCTTGCTGATCTAAGATAAAGCTTAAGTAGTGAATTAACTTATTGAGTTCGTAACTAAGGAATGAAACTTTATTGAGACATACTATTGGATAAAAGCACCTATATCGGAATCAAAGATATACAGTTGACCATTCGGATAATTAATTTTTTGGAAATTAATATTTTTTGACCGTACCTGATCTAGCAATTGTGATAAAGATAAAAACTGTGAATAGTTTAGTTTCTCATCAAACCAATTTGATAAATAAAGAAAACTTTTGGAATTTGGATTTTGATTATACCAATTTAAATCCGCGTGATAGTGCTTTGAAAAGAAGTTATCATTAATATCAACAGGAGCGCTCGTAATCTTTCCCTCCGAAATAAGGTTTAGCGAAATAAAACCATTAGAATAAGGACTAAAATAACCTTTAGATATATTTTTTTCAGAAAGTAAATTGTTGACTTGGAAAAGAAAAGTTTGATTAACATTAGAGTTTAATAAGGGTCGTGATGAAATAAAATTGTGGCAAGTAATAACGAAGAGTAAAGAGAAAATATAAAGGTAGATGTGATTACGGGATTTTTGAAGTAAAAGAACTATTAAGAAAAAAAGCGGATAAATGATTGGAATCAAATACCTGGGAAAAAAATCATTATTACTAAACATGTACGGTATCAAAATAATAGCTACAATAACTAGCAATTTTACTAATGCAAAAATAATTAGGGAGGAGGAGCCTCCAGTTATCCTTTTCCCTAAAACAAAAGTAATGCAAATCAAGGTAATAGCAAATGATAACTTTGACATTAGATATAAGAAATTGAAAGAAAAAACGTGGGTGGGGACTAAAGGGAGGGCGTCAAATAAACTCAACCAAATTGCAGGCAAGTTCACCAAGTTGACCCCAAACTGCTCTGGAGAATCAAGTAACAAATTTAAATGAGAATTTTGGTTAGGTTGCGGAAATGAACCCCAAAGGAATTGGTGTGTAAAGTACCCAAGCGCAATTGAACCAAAGCTAAAAAGAATTATTCTCATAGAATTAATCTTGGATTTTTCATCTTTAAAATGTTTTAATAGTAAAACAAAAACCAAAGAGGAAAATGAAGGTATGACAACAGTTAGCAGTGTACGCATACCATTTAAACTGAACAGAAGAAAAAATCCACATAGAGTGTAAAAAAGGTAATTAGGAAAAGCAGCTACCGATTTGCTAGTATTACGTAATATTAGAATTATTAGTAAGCTTAGAAAAATTGAAAAAAAATCTAATACACCATAAGAATTCATAGGCCATATCCAAACTTGATCTTTCCACGAATAAGTGGAAACACCCGATGCAAAATAAATAAAGACCAAATTGGCAAATAATAGTGAAGATTTTACCGAGAGAATTTTGAATTTCCAGAATGTGAATATTAGTAGTAATATAGAAAAATCAAAGATTAACAGACCTATTGTATGTGTGAAGAAATTTACTTTAAGTCCTAAAAATAGTAACAAAGTGTAAACAAAAGAGTAACCGAAAGGAGAAGTTTCTCTTCCTGCAAAAGTGGGCGACATCAAACTAAAGTTGTCATAATTATTTTTGGCATATAAAAGTGGATAAGACATTTCATGGAAAAGAAAATCATCAACACCAAAAACTTGAAGAAAAACTATGTTAAACAAGCTAAATGCAAGCAGTAGTTGCAATAATCGGATAATTATCAGTTCGGAGTTTTTTCGGACATTAATGTCAATAGATTTAAAAAGAGCCACAACCTTATTATACACTTGAAATTATTTCAAAATGAGCGAATCATGGTAGATTTCTTCAATGGATGTAGCTATTCCAGCGATACTAATTCTAGTAGGACAATTAATTCGAGCCTTAAAGTATAACATTGTTTTCAATTCTTTAGAACATAATCAAATTAAGAAAAGCGTGGCCGGCATTAGTGTTGGCTATTTGGTTGATTTCCTCATACCGTTTAGACTTGGAATCTTTGCTAAAAGCCTAACTCTAAGCAGGTTAAATAATAGTTCTACATTTGTGAATCTGAGTGTTTTTGTCTTTGAAAAGTTATTTGATCTTTACTTGTTTGTAATAATAATTTTGTTTTATTTAGTGAATCATGATTTGAGCATAAACAATTTAGCACTAATAATTATTTTTGTTTTCACAACTATTTTTTTGGCGATTACTATTAGCACATACCGAAACAAAAGAAAAATTTTTGTACAAATAATCTGGAATATTTCAAAATTTTTTCACAAGGATGTACAAGAATCAATCTTGCAAGATTTATTAGCAATAAATTCTTTGTTTTATAGTTTTATTAAAAGCAAGAAGCGCTTTATCGCATATATGATTTGCTTTTTTACTTCATGGGCATTGATATTTTTGGCTGTTTTCGTATACCTAAATACAAAAAATTCAAATCTATCATTAAGTTTTATACTAGAAAGCATATTAAAATCTGCAGATTTGCTCTATTTAGAATTAAGCGAATTGAAATTAATTTTATACATGCCGATATCAATAATTGGAATTTTAACCGTATTCTATTTACTTATTTTTGGCAAAATTAGAAAAGCAAAAAAAGAAATCCCAATTTACAATATTCGAATAAATAGTCAAGACGCTTTAAATAAAATGATATACGAAAAATCTTATATCGTTGATCAATTCCTTCAGAACGAAAAAGAAAAGAAAGTCATTCAAATAATCCAGGGAGGATCGGATGCAATCTTGCTAAAGTATCGGCTCCATGAATATTTATACATAGACAAGTTGGTTCCTATTTACCGTAAAGTCGATCTTGAGAATCAATACAATTGGTTAGAGAGTACTCGATTATCAAATAAAGTAACTGTAATCAAAGATACAGAAAGCAGTCATTACTACGGCTATGTGATGAGATATATATCTGGAATTTCACTTTATGAATATATTCATCAGAATAATTTGACAGTCATTAAGAATTTGTTGAGTGATCTATTTGATGATTTGTCGCGTAATGTCTATACCGGAAGAAAAGAAATTGGAGGGAGAAGTATATTTCTTGATTACTTCAGTGACAAGATCAGTGATAACCTCAAACTTATCAAAGATAGAAGCAATCAAATTTCTATATTACTAAATTCAAATTCTACGATAAGAATTAATGAATTAAACATAAACGTAAATGCTTTATTTCAACAGGTTCAAAATATTATTAGTCAAGATAAGGAAGTAAAAATAACTGTGTGCGACTCAATTCACGGTGATCTAACTGTAGAAAATATCATAGTAAGCAAAAATTTAAGTATAGTGATTGATCCATCAAATAATAACAATTTTTCAGGGCCTCTTATAGATATTTCTAGAATACTTCAATCTTTAGAGGGAGGTCACGAATTCATTAATCGAGATTTTTATGACCTACGGGTGAATCAAGAGCTAACAGAATTTTACTATACGGATATTCTCTCTCCTCAATACATAGAATTATGTAACTACGTTAAGGAGGGCTTTGCACCTAAATTCCTGAATATAAGTGAATCAAGATATATAAATCTTTTAATTGCATCGTTTTTTGTTCGAATGATCAGACATAATTTAGATGTTTCCGAAGAAAAATGTTTGCTTTATTTTTGTAAATCAATGACTTATTTAATGAAATTCGTTAACGAAATGGAGAATCAGATTGAAAAAAATTCTGCTCATGATTCCAACATATAATTGCGAAAAGCAGATAACAAGGGTTCTCGATTCAATAAATGAAATTGGAATTATTGACTTTAGACAAATCATCGTTATTGACAACCAAAGTAAAGACAGTACCCGAAAAAAAATTATGAATCACCCATTATATTTAGATAAATCGATTCGGTTGTTTGAACCAGAAAATAACAATGGTCTTGGGGGATCGCATAAACTTGCATTTGATTATGCGATTCAAAACTCATTTACTCATGTAGCTATTTTTCATGGTGACGATCAAGGAAGCTATCAAGATTTGATAAACATGATGAAGTTAATTTCCGAATCTTCGAAAGATTTTTCGATCTTGGGCACTCGTTTTGGTTTTGGTTCTAGCTTGATTAATTACAGCAAAGTTAGGAGGATTGGGAACCTTTGTTTAAATCTGCTTTTTTCTGTAAGAACGCGAAAGTTTTTAACCGATTTAGGTTCTGGTGTGAACATATTCTGTATGGAAGATATTAGAAAGATTGACTATTATGAATTGACGGACAGTTTGACATTTAATTACGAGTTATTGCTAAATATTTGTCATTCAAAATTTGTGTTTCAATACTTTCCCATTGAGTGGAAAGAGTATGATCAAATTTCAAACGCAAAAGGATTAAATATTTTTTTCAAAGCTTTGATAATACTCTTGTTTTACTCACCAAGAAAAGTGTTCAATAGAATAAAAACTAGATATGTTATGAGAGAGGTTAATCATTAAAGAACTTCAAGTGATTATGCCCATTGGGGGGATTGGAAAGCGATTAGCAGAAGCAGGATTTAAAAAGCCGAAACCTCTTATTAAGGTTATGAGTGTTCCAATGTTTATAAGGGCCTTGTATTTCCTATCGGAAGTCAAAATTCCTTTTTCGATCCATATTATTGTTAATTCAAATATTCTTGATGTGAGGGAAATCCAAAAAGTATTAAAAGACTACCACATACATGCATCGCTTTATGAAATTAGCTTTTATACAAAAGGCTCTGCCGAAACAGTTTCTTTTATTAAAGAAAAATTAGATATGACAGCCCCAACTTTGATTGTAGATTGTGATATAGAATTTCATAGCCCAGATTTTATTAATCATATAAATAGTTCTTTGTACAACAATGAATTTGATGCTTCAGTCATTTACTTCGAATCCAATGACTTTAAGTACTCTTACGTTAAATTCCAAGATAACTCTAGTTTAGCAACAGAAATTGTAGAAAAAGAAGTAATTTCAAATAATGCAATTATTGGTGCCTATTTTTTTTCCAAATTTGAATTATTTGAAAAAGGCTTCACATTATTGAAAAGGCGTAATTTAAATAGTGGAGAAGAATATTATATTTCTAGGGTATTGAACTCTTTAATCACAAAAGGTTACCGTGTATTTGGCTTTGAAGGTGTAATGAAAAATTATGGTACTTATGACGAACTTAAAAAGTATATCCATGAATAAATCGAGTGCGCCCGAAGGGATTTGAACCCCTAACCTTCTGATCCGTAGTCAGATGCTCTATCCGTTGAGCTACGAGCGCTAAGCATTCAGATAAATCCTATTTCATAATCTATTAACTTTTTCAAAAAACAAAAAAGAAATAAAATACAAAAGTGTGCGGAGGCGGAGGGATTTGAACCCTCGTGGAGGTTTTATCCCCCTCCCACTTAGCAGGCGGGTGCCATGGACCGGGCTAGGCGACGCCTCCCAAACAAATGGAAGATCTACACGATTTTAGAGCCTACTTATACGGACAAAATTCATTTCAATCGAGAGCGGAGGGCGTGGGATTTGAACCCACGAGGAGCGTGAACCCCTTCCGGTTTTCAAGACCGGTGCCATCGGCCACTAGGCGAGCCCTCCACCACATATCTTCGCAGGCGTTTAATCTCAGTCTTAACAGAGGTTAGGTAGAATTTTTTGAAAGTCAATTAAAAAATAGTTTCTCATTATTGTACCTGTGAACTTTAAAACCTCAAGTATCTTGATAAATAAATGTTAATCAGTATTCGAAAAAATAAGATCGCTTTGAATTTGAGAATGATAAAAGTCATGACAAATATTAAAAGAATCAAAATCTGGTAGAATATTTCAATGAATAAAAGTATTCAAACAAATTTAATAATTGATGGCAAAGAATTAAGAGTAATTGAAATAATCAAAATGATAAAACAATTTAGTGAATCTGATTTCAAGATTGTGAATTGCAAAAGTAACTTAAACTTTTTAGGAAGATTAATACTTTATTTGTTTAAATTAAGTCAAAAAAGAGGTCAAAAATCACAAATTACTAATTGTTTTCTATATCTAAGAAATTCAGCAACTTTGACAAAAGAATCATTGTTAATAATTCAAGCGCAGCTTAATAACAATCACCAAAGTTGTTTATATTACGGCGACTCAGTCGTTGAAACAGACAGTAACAATAAGAATTGGTATGAATCTAGACCAGTATGGTCGCCCATATTTTTTAAAAGTCACGATTTTTTAGGAGATCTTATTTTAATTGTAACTAACGATTCGCAACTCTTTACCAAGGAAAGTGTAAATTCATTTATTTTGAATCATATAAACGATGACGAAGTCAAGAAGATAAGGATTGACTCAGCAATATCAAAAAAATCATCTAATTCAATTAGTTCTGCAGGTATCCCTAGATTGTTTTCAGAAAATAGAATTGAAATGAACACCACTAAATCAAATATTAAATTGAATCTTGATGAAAGTCTCTCCGTTATTATTCCTACAAAATTCTCTAAAAATTCAGTTGGT
>Ga0315899_10002863_pt1 | contig 18921 bp, 13 predicted proteins | sample LakEriMetagenome_2_FD_203518 | JGI IMG/M metagenome (GOLD analysis project Ga0315899, IMG submission 203518) | Freshwater fungal communities from buoy surface, Lake Erie, Ohio, United States - Buoy 4 MA112 | ecosystem: Environmental > Aquatic > Freshwater > Lake | place: USA: Lake Erie, Ohio... | reverse complement strand
GGCCTGAGGGGCATACATGGCGTACCAAGTGGTGTATTCAAAGCCAGGCAAAGCTGAGCTCAGTAAGGGCAATGATTTGGTTGCAGCCGACTTGCTAGGTGCTGTGGCGGCCAATACTTTGACCAAGCCTTTGTCGGCCACGCCTTGCAGCGAAGGCAGGCTGCTGAACATGGCGCTGACTTCCCCTGAAATCAAATCGTTGACGGCAGCCGCACTGCCTTTGTAGGGGACGTGCAAGACATCGGTTTTAGACAATGCTTTGAACATTTCCATGCCCAGGTGTGCGGTGCCGCCAGTGCCAGCAGAGGCAAAGCTTACTTTGCCGGGATTGGCGCGGGCATAGTCAATGAGCTCTGGAATGTTTTTAACGGGTAGCTTGGCAGACACCACCAGCACATGGGGGCCTGTTGAAATGGTGGACACGGGTTTGAGTTTGGCTACCAAATCGGCGCCGCCCTTTTTGCTCAGCATGGGTTGTAGCACCATGTTGCCAAAGGCAGCCAAGAGCAGGGTGTGACCGTCGGGTTCCGCGCGCACCACCACGCCCAGGGCTGGCACACCCATGCCGCCGCCTTGGTTTTCAACCGTCACGGGTTGTTTGATGTCGGCACTCAGGACCAATGCTATTTCGCGCGCCACCACATCGGCAGGCCCACCTGCTGCATAGGGCACGATGAACTTGACTGGTTTTGTGGGCCATGCGCTTGGGGTTGTTTGGGCCCAACTCAAGCTGACTGAGCTTGCGAGACATACGGCTAAGAAGAAGAAACGTTTGGCAGGATGTTGCATACGGGTATCCAGATTTTGATAAAGTATTTGCATGATCTGGATTATGACAACTCCGAGGCTGGGATGAGCGGCTCGCTCAACGATCCTCGTCCCCGAGCCACTGCGCAATGGCCGACAAAGGCTTTTTGATGCCGCCATGCACGGGAACCAGGCATCCGTCCTTTGGATAACCCACCACCAGCAGGATCACTGGCTTTTCTGAAGTTGGTCTGCCGCACAGCTTGTTCAGAAAGCTCATGGGGTTGGGCGTATGCGTTAGCGTCGCGAGACCAGCATGGTGCAGCGCGGCTATTAGAAAACCCGATGCAATGCCAACTGATTCGGGCACATAGTAATGACTGAAGCGTTCGCCATCGGGATGAACGCCATATTTTTGCGCAAAAATGGCAATCAGCACAGGCGCCTCCTCTAAGAAAGGCTTGCTCCAGTCGGTGCCCAATGGGGCCAGTGCGTCCAGCCATTCCTGAGGTGCGCGCCCCTCATAAAAGCTTCGTTCTTCAATCTCTGCTGCCTCACGCACGCGACGCTTGTGATCTGGCTCCGTTATGACGCTGAAGAACCACGGTTGTTGGTTCGCTCCTGAAGGTGCAGTTCCGGCTGCTATCAAGCAATTCTCAATCACATCGCGCGGCACCAAGCGTGTGTCGAAATCGCGCACAGTGCGGCGACGCATGAGTTCAGAACGAAATGATCGCGCGCGTTCGATCATCTCTGACTGCGGATACTCTCTGTAGTCAGGTAAGGGTTCTAGAGTGAAAGCTGTTGAGGGATTGATTGTTTTCATGATTTCCTTAAGGTAGCAAAACTAAAGATCACGAAAGGTTTGTATCGCCGCCAATTTGAGTGGTTGAGGTCACGGCCAATCGGATATCCATCACCAAAGCATCCACTTGATCTGCTTGTGCATCCCAGGCAAACATGAAGCGAGCCCCACCACCTATGAATGTATAAAAATGCCAGCCACGCACCCGTAGAAAATTTGAAACTTCTTGGCTCATTCGAAGGAATACCGCATTAGCCTGTACAGGCGACATCACATCTATCCCTGGAAGACCTTCGATCGCTTGAGCAAAGCGACGTGCACTGGCGTTTGCATGGCGAGCATTGGCAAGCCAGGCACCAGTTTCAAACATTCGAGCCCAAGGTGCGGCTAGGTAACGCATCTTTGAAGCCAATTGTCCTGCCTGCTTGCATCTGTAGGCAAAATCAGTTGCCAAAGAGCGATCGAAAAACAAAACGGCTTCGCCCATGGCCATCCCATTCTTGGTACCACCAAAGCACAAGACATCGACGCCGCTTCGCCAAGTCATCTCCGCTGGGCTGCATTGCAAGCTAGCGCAGGCGTTAGCAAAGCGCGCGCCGTCCATGTGAAGATTCAATCCCAAGCGGCTACAAGTCTCTGCCAAGGCGCGAGTTTCGTCCAGCGTGTAAACGCGGCCCGTCTCTGTTGGCTGTGTAATCGTTACTACGCGTGGCTTTGGAAAATGGATGTCCTTTCGCTGCGTTGCGATGGCTTCGATGGCCTCCGACGTGAGTTTTCCATCGACCGACTTGGCCACCATGATCTTAGACCCATTTGAGAAGAACTCCGGCGCACCACATTCGTCGGTTTCTACGTGAGCTGTGTCAGTGCAAATAACGCTGTGGTATGACTGGCAGAGTGAAGCTAACGCAAGTGAGTTGGCAGCAGTGCCGTTGAAAACAAAGAAGACTTCGCAGTCAGTTTCAAAGAGTTCTCGAAAAGCATCGGCTGAGCGTGCCGTCCAAAGATCTTCGCCATAGGGCTGTGCGTGGCCAGTGCGCGCTTCGGCCATGGCTTCCCAAGCCGTTGGGCAAATGCCAGCCAGATTGTCACTCGAGAATTGTTGTCGCATGACTACGCTCCTAAGACAATCTGCTGGTAACTGTCAGACCAAAGCGCAGGTGAAGCGGCGCAGGGTTGGGATCATGACCCGTAAAGTCGCGGAAGGCTTGGTCAGCGGGTACCTTGTGGCCAACGCTCAGAATCTTGTCGATCCAGACCCTGGATGTTTGCGCGTCATAAATGCCGCCTGGCGACTGCTCAAAAGTGTGAACGGCATCGGCAGCCATGACATCGGCCCAAAGATAAGAATAAATACCTGCGGCATACGCCCCGATAAAAATATGGAAATTGTGCGTGACGCGCATGATCAGGTCCCATGCATCGGGCATGCCAAACTCGGCAATCGTGTCGTTCTCGACTTGGACCACATCGATGCCCTTCCCACTGCCATCGGACATCAGGTGCAGTCGCAAGTCGACGATGGCTGGCAGCAGGTAGTCAGGATTGAGACTGAAGATGCGTTCGTACTGAAGGGATTCTTCAATTCGGCCCATCAGCTTGGGGGACATCGGTGCATTGGTCAGATGATGACGGGCAAAGCGAGCCAGCAACTCCGGATCACGCAGCCAGCGTTCATTGATCAATGCCGGCAACTCGACAAAGTCCCAGGCAACATGCTGGCTTCCAAGTGAGCGGTAGGTAGTTTTGCAATGCAGCATGTGAAGCGCATGACCAAACTCGTGAAAAAAGACGTTGGCGTATTCCCAAGGGAGCAAGACAGGTTGGCCTTCAGGTGGCTGAGGAAAAGTGGAAAAGACACAAGAGATTGGCAGCACTCTGCCTTGGACGTTTTCGGCTTCCCGCAATTGCATTTGGTACGAGCCATGCGCTTTACCCGGTCGGTTGAACAAGTCGAAGTAGATGACGCCAACCACCTCAGCGGATGCAGGTCGGCTCACTTCATAGACCATCACTGTCGGGTGGATCACAGGTGCATCGGTAATTTTTTTAAATTCCAATCCGTGGACTCGCCCGGCGGCCCAGAACATGGCATGTAAAACGCCATCTAGCGTTAAATGCGCCTTGACCTCATCGCCGTCCAGATTGAAGCGTTCGCGCCGCAGCTTCTCAGCGTAAAACTGGCGATCCCAGGGAGCCAGACGGATGCCATTGCCTTCGCGGTCGGCGATGTCCTGATAGTCGGCGATTTGCGTCAGCGCCCTTGCTTTGACGCTTTGCCAAGTGCGCTCGAGCAAGTCTAGCGCTGTTTCGGGCTTGGCTGCCATACGGTCTGCCATTGCAAAATGCGCGTAACTCGCAAAACCGAGAAGGCGTGACAGTTCGCCCCTCAATTGCAAGATTTCGTTGGCAATCGGTTTGTTGTTGTGCGGGCCCGCGTTGTCGCCGCGATTTGTCCACATGCGCCAGACTTGTTCACGCAAATCGCGCCTTGTGGAGAGCGTGAGGAAGGGCCAGACTGCGCCGCGTGCGTTGGGAATGGCCCAGATGCCAGGGCGGCCTTTTTCTGTTGCAGCGATGGCCGCAGCCTGTCGCAATGCGGGGGGTAGGCCTTCAAGGGCAGTTTCATCTTCAATAAAGATTGCTTGAGCGCCAGACTCCTGAATCAGATTCTGGTTGTACTGCGTCGACAGGTTAGACAATCGCGCATTGATCTCGGCCATTCGTGCCTTGGCTGCTGGCGCAAGCCCTGCACCACGGCGCTGCATGCGGGTCAGTAAAACTTCCACCAGTCTTTGCTGCTCTGCCGATAGGCCAGATGGATGGCGGTTGTTCCACACGGCATTCAATCTTGCGTACAAACTTTCGTTGTGCGCCATCTCGTCATCCAATGCGGCTAGGAGAGGCGCGAGGCGCTGTGCAACTGCTGGCATGTCACCAAGGCTCAGGCTGTTGGCATACACCTGGAAAACGCATTGAACTCTGCGCAGGGCAGCTCCGCACTCTTCTAAAGCTTCTGCTGTATTTTTAAAAGTTGGCGGTTCACTGACAGACGCAATGCTTTGCACTTCGAGACGCTTCAATTCGATGGCTGCAAGCATGGCTTCTTCAATGGCGGTAGAACTGATACCTGTCAATGGCGGCAATCCGCCATAGGGCCCTTTCCAAGGAGCTAATAGAGCAGCGACGTCTGATGGCGTATTCAATTTCATTTCGATCTAGATGGCGAGCAAATCCAGAAAATCTCTCACGGGCGGGACCACGAGTTCAGGTGTCATGCACACACCGTGGCCTTGGCCGGGTATCTCATGGACGGTCCAGTTCATCTGCTGTAGTGTGGTTCGATGTTCGCGGATGATTGATGCGATTCGGATGGGAATGCCAGCTTCCACCAGGTCGCCATCTGCGCCATAGTAGACCATCTTTGGGCAAGTAATCCGCTCTACTGACTCAGCTTCTGACCAATCCAGCATGCTGCTGTAGTAGGTTTCCCATTGGCGGTACTGATCCTTTGAGCGCAGTACTTTCAAGGAAGAGGGTTCAGGATTGGGTTGCTTCAAACGAGTGGCTTGCAGAATGTCGCTATAAGGCGCGCCAAGTGGCGGCCAGCCACCAAGCACAAGTGCTGTGAGCCGTTGAGTGCGTGCTGCCATTTGAAGCCCAACCGCTGCGCTCCAAGAGTAGCCCCAGTAGGCGAACCGATCAAAGCCGGCCGCACTGGCCACCCCCAAAAGATCGGCGCAAACACGATCGGCTGTCAGCGCTTCGGGCGCAATGTCTCGGCTACCTCCGATACTTGGATAATCTATACAGAGTACACGGTAGCGATCGGTAAGCCTACTTAGATAGCCTTCCAACACTGGTTCAAGTTCGCGACCAAAAATGGCACCGAACGAGGCCATCAAAGGCAGCGTGACCAATAGGGGACGGCCATTGGACGGTCCGTGCAACTCGTAGTAGATCCCTGAGTTGAGGTCAAGCGGCATGGCTGTCCAACCAGGCGTCAATGATCTCTTCCAGCACCGGCAGGGTTACTGCGCCAGCAGCCATCAGTTGGTCGTGATAGTTGCGCAGGTTGAACCGGTCGCCCAATCGTGACTGAGCGCGGGTCCGCAATTCGCGAAACTTGAGTCCGCCCAAGTGGTAGGCAAGCGCTTGCGCTGGCATGGCAATGTAGCGGTCGACCTCTGCTTCGATGGCACTGCGCGAAAGACTCAAGCGCTCGACCATGTATTGCACGGCCTCTTCGCGAGTCCAACCCTTGGTATGAAGACCAGTGTCTACGACCAAGCGGCAGGCACGCCACATCTCCATGTCCAATTGGCCGAAGTGCTGGTGTGGTGTTTCGTAAAGCCCCAATTCATGGCCTAGGGTTTCGCAATACATTGCCCAACCTTCCAAGCAGGCTCCGTACTTGGTGAAGTTGGCCCGCCGAAACATGGGCAACGCGGTCATCTCTTGCATCAAGGCGATGTGCATCAAGTGGCCTGGCCAAGCTTCATGCAAAGTGACGCTGACCAACGAGTAGATGGGCACTCGGTCGGGCAGGCCGTTGATCCAGAATGTTCCAGGTGCAGACCCGTCCGCTGGGTTGGGTTGGGCATAGGCCATTGGCAGTTTTTCGGAGGCCGCTGCTGGAATGGATTGAACGCCATAGGTAGTTCGGGGCAGGTGACCAAGGATAGAGGGAATCTTGCCATCAATGCGTTTTGCCAGAGCTTCTACGCGTTCGCGCAGTCGCTCGGCTGAAGTTTCGCGGAAGCTCGGATCCTCTGCCAGAAAACGCCTGTAACTGTTTAAGTTGTCACCCATGCCAGAATTTGTAGCCACCTCGGCCATTTCTTTTTCCAGCCTGCTCACCTGCTCGAGCCCGATGGTGTGAACGGCGTCCGGCGTCATGGGTAAATTGGTGAAATGCCGCACCCAAAAATCATAGAACTCGACACCCAGAGGCCCCTCAGTGCAAGCAATGCTTTCTCTGGCATTGGGCACAAGGTGTTGCTCTATGTGATCGGCCAAGTTCTGTAATGTTGGCTGTATTTGCTGCGACACAATACGTGCCGCCTCCTGTGCAAGACCAAGCATCTGAGCATGCTTAGCCATGGGTGAACGTCCAAAGGGGGCGTACCAAGCAGTTTGCGATGCATCGCCTTTCGCAGCTTGCCTTAGGTTGGCAGCTGCTGCTGCAAGTACAACTTTAGGCGCACGTATGCCTCTTGCCACGCCTTCGTCGAGACAAGCCTGAACATCGCGGAAATAAGCTGGCAACGTGGCGAGGCGCGCCAAGTAAAGTTGGGCTTGTGCCACGTCGCCAAGGTGGGATAAGTTGGCAAAGTATTGCGTATTGAACTCAGGGCCGGCTGGCAGTAGCCAAGGGCGCAAGTATGAACCGGTAGCGTACACATCTTGCAGATCGGTCAGTTCTCTCTCTAGTAATCGGTGAGTGATGCGGTCTTGAAGTGACAGCTTCGAAAGGGGGATGCCTGCAAGTTCAGCCTGAAGCTGTCGCGCTACTTCAGCCCTTCGCGCAAAATCTTCAGGGGCCTCTCTAAAAAGAGTGGGTTCATCCAATGGATCCCCGGCCGTTAAAGCGTTAAATGGGAATTCGTAGCGCAAGAACTGCCAGTATCGTGACGACAATTCATTCAGCGCCATACCTGCTTCACCGATTGTTTTAATGCTCGAGACTTCTTCAGCCATGAGTCGGTGCCTTCCAAACTTGCTTTGCGAGACGCAAGAGGTTGCCACCAAGCAATGCCCTTAGGTCGGCATCCGAATAGCCCCAGCCCTGCAATGTGACCACGATTTCTTCTAGCTGCTCGGGAGACACAAATCGAGCCCCAAGTTCATAACCTAGCCCTGGCGGAAAAGTACCCTTCATCTTTTCGACGTACTCCTCGAGTTCTCTCAAGTCAAATACATAGTCCAGTGCGATGGACACGTGGGCAGGCCCCACCAACTGCACCACGTGATCGACATGTCGCGCATAGGTTTGGCTTGAAATATCGTTTTTGCCTAAAAAGATACCTACGCCGTTAATGCCAACGACCCCCCCTGTGTCCGCACAGGCTCGGATCAAATCGTCCGGGATGTTACGGGGGTGCGGATGGATGGCTGCGCAGTTGCTGTGCGAAAAAATCAAAGGTTGCGTCGCAATGTCAATTACCTCGCGGGCTGTACGGTGTCCCGTATGGCTGAGGCATATCAACATGCCCACTCTCTCCATTTCCTGGACGAACGCTTTGCCGAAAGTTGTCAGGCCGCCATCCTCTTCTTGGCAACCTCCACCCACCCGATTGCGAGTGTTGTAAGCCATTAACATCCAGCGGACACCCAAGTTGTAGTAATGCTGAATGAGGCTGAGTTGGTCACCCACTGCATTGGCACCCTCAATGTCGAAACCCACAGCAAGTCGACCTGTTGCATGGGCGCGCTCGATGTCTTCTGCTTGTTGCAAAAGCAAGTACTCCTGTGGCCGCTCCAGAAGCCAGTTTCGGAGTGATGCAATCATTTGCATGTGCTGTTCAGGCGTTTGGTCCCCGAAACCAATGTTCAGGGTAATAGCGTCAAAGCCAGCAGCTCTGTGTCTTGCCAATTGGGGCAAGAAAGAGGGGTCGTTTGGCCGTAAGGGCATGCACGCATGGTGATCCCAAACGGGCACGGATTCAATCAGCTTGCGTGCGGTGGAAGGGGTGGCATCAATCATGTGTCTTTTTATCAAGACTTCGACATTACGACAAGTGAGCAGCGATCTGTTAGGCTTCGGTAAAGAATTTTTAGGAGACTCGACCGTATGCAGCAAAAACGCGAAGAGGCGTCAAAACTGCCCTCAGCCCTTGATTTCGACAGTGAGTGGCACCGCGCTGCCCAAGAGGAAGGACGTTCCCAGCGAATATCGCGCAACGTGGTACGCACCATTTATGAACCGCCATACGGTAGCGGCATGACCGATACCGTGCGTCTAGGGTCTGACGCCCTAGTAAACGTGATCAATTGTGTGGTGCCCCGCGCTGCGCACTGGACCTATGTTGATGCAGAGCCCTTGATCACGCTGCGTGCGTCATTGGCCTGTGATGTTGAATTTCGCTATGGCGTAGGTCCGGGATTGGTCTTTAACCGGCCTGAATTGACCTTAACTTGTATCCCACCCCATTTGCCTTTGAGCGCCCACATTGTGGCGGGCGCAAGGCAGCAAGGCATCGTAGCCGTGTTCAAGGCGCACAGCTTCGCCTCCAGATTTGGTTTGCTTCCAGAGGACTTGCCGCCAGAGTTGAGTGCCGCAGTCAATGGTGAATTTGAAATGGGGCGCATCGCCTCGTTTCCAATTGACCATCGGGTGGCTGCGTTGGTGGGAGACACAATCGACAGTCGCTTGCACGGTGAACTGCGAACAGTTCAGCTGGCTGGCCGAATTGCTGAACTGGTGGCCTATGCTTTGGAGGCCATGCTGCATCAGCACGAGGTTCGTTCTGTGACTCTGCCGCGTCGTCGTGACCTAGACTTGGCTCGAGCAGCCCAGGTCCTTTTGGACCGCGACTATCGACGTCCACCCAACTTTGCAGATCTAGCCCGCGAGATTGGCACCAGTCAGAACAAATTGAAGTCCGTTTTTAAACAGACTTTTGGACTCACCATGGCCGATTATTGTCTTGAGCGCCGTGTGCGTGAGGCCCAGCAATTGCTGATGGAAGCGACCCTCACAATTGCCCAGGTCGCCGAGAGAGTTGGCTACGAACACCAGAGCAGTTTCGCTGCAGCTTTTAAGAACCAGGTGGGCATGTCGCCACGCGAGTACCGATGCCACCGGGCGCCCTTTAGTCTGGAATTTCCAGCCTAGCGTCAATTTATTCGGAAGGTCGGATCGCCTAAATTTTTGGTGCAAGGGCTCACACAAGCTGTTGCGGACAGACTTATCGTCTCCTAAACCTTACTCATGGAGTCTTCAATATGCCTAAGTCCTTTCGCCTCAGTGTCTTGATGCTGTCCCTTTCTACCGCATGGCCCGTGTTGGCCCAGCAGGCACCCGCTACCCCGCCTGCTTCGGAAGACGAGTCGCAGCGCGTGGTAGTTACTGCCAACAAGCGCCTTGAAAAACAGCGCGACGTGGCTGGCACTGTCTCGGTCATTTCTGGCAGCGATTTAGAGCGTCGTGGCGCACGAGATCAGGAAGACTTTTTAAAACTGACTCCCGGCGTGCAACTCAACCGTGGAGACCCCAACAACAACGGCATCACCATCCGCGGCTTGAGCAGTCAGGCATCGCCTGAGAGTGGCGGTGCCCAGCAAAATCCCAGCGGACGTTACTTAGAAGACGTGCCGCTGGCCTCTCCAATTGGCAAGGGATTGGTTGCCGACATCTTGCCCTTCGATCTAGATCGCATCGAAGTGCTTCGAGGTCCTCAGGGTGCGCTGTTCGGCTCTGGTTCGCTGGGAGGTGCTTTGCGTTATGTCTTGGCCAAGCCCGATATGAAATCCTTCGGCGCAACAGTCCAAGCGGGAATGAGCAGCGTTTCTCAGGGCAAGTCTGCGCCTTCTCTTTACGGCATGATCAACGCGCCTTTGAGTGATACGGCGGCCTTGCGTGTGGTGGCCTTCGATAGAACCTCCCCAGGTTACATCGACAACAAAGGCACCATGACCCGAGATGCCAACAAAGTTCTTCAGACAGGCGGGCGAATTCTGCTCACCGTGAAGCCTACGCGCGAATTGACGGCTACTCTCGTTACCAGCACGCAGAAGACCAAGCAAGAAGACTTCAGCTATGTCTTTGGTGATCCCAAAAAGCTGGAGCATGACAACCCCACTTTGGGCCGCGGTACCTCACAGTTCGACTTCTCGAGCCTGACGGTTGATTACGACCTGGGCGGTGCGACGCTAACTTCTATCACGGGCAATTGGAAAACCAAGTCCAATGGTGTGGGTGACGACACTCGCTTGTTTGGCACATTGGGTATGTCACTTCCGCTGGTGTCTCGAACCAGTTCGGGCATCAGCGATGCCAGGTCTCAGGAGTTGCGCATTGCCAGCAAGCCTGGAGGCAACTTCAGTTGGGTCGCTGGCGCGTTCTATCAGACAAACAAGGGCAACGGCAGCGGCAAGCAGAGCGATCCATCAGGCGCATTTGGCGTGGTTGATTTGGTGGACTTGATGACCAAGCAAAATGCCAGTGAAAGAGCCTTTTTCTTCGACACCGATTACAGTTTGGGCGGCGGCTGGAGTGCCGGCCTGGGCGGGCGCAACTACAAGACCAAGACATCATTCCAGCAAACTGGCACTGTCTTCGGCGGCCCGAGCAATTCCCCAGTATTGGCTGGTGGCGACGAAGGCACTACGCCCAAGGCTAGCGTCAAGTACCGATTCGACCAAAACATGTGGTACGCCTTGGCAAGCAAGGGATACCGTTACGGTGGTGTCAACGAGGGACCACCCCCCACACCGTTCAAATCAGACAGCTTATGGAACTATGAGACGGGCTTGCGCTTAGCGCCAGCACCTGGCGTACAGTTGGACCTTTCCGCTTTCCTCTTGGATTGGAAAGATGCGCAATTCACTTACTTTGCAATGAATGGGGCACTGCCATTCTCTGGTATCGGCAACGTCGGCAAAGCTCGCAGCACCGGTCTGGAGGCGGCTCTGCGTTGGAAGGTGAACCCAGTCTTTGATGTAGCGGCCTCCCTGGCCAGCATCGACGCCAAGACCACGCAGGACGTGAAAACATTGGCTGGTCGAGCACCCGTGACGATCGCCTCTGGCGCGCAGCTTCCTGGCACTGCCAAACTGCAAACGGCCATGCAAGGAAGTTATCGGTTCAGCGGCCCGATGGGATCAGCAGGACGTTTTAACGTCACCCACACCCACGTGGGAGAGCGGGTGATTGATCTCACGGCCTTTTATAAGGCTCCGGCCTACCATTCCTTGGATCTTGGCATGAATTTTAGCAAGGGCAACTGGCTTCTGGCTGCAGGTTTGACCAATGCGACCGACCAGCGCGGTATCATGAACATCCAAGGCACGCCAGATGGCAACAAAAACTTCCAACAGTACTATCTGCAGCGGCCACGTACTCTAGACCTGTCGGTTCGCTACGACTTTTAAGGACCAATGAACCCGAGCGCTGCGCAAGACTCCAATTCCATTCCAGCGCCTGACACCCCAGCCAGTTGGCGAACGCTGGCCGGTTGTGGAGTGCTGGCTTTGTTTGGGGTGTCGGCCTTGTATGGCAGCACTTTTGGTCTTTTTCTGCTACCCCTGCAGCAAAACTTGGGATGGAGCCGAGGTGAGATCGCCTTTTCCCTTACTTTATCAACCTTGTTCACCCCCCTTGTTGCACCGCTGACTGGGTGGGTCATCGATAAAGTTCCTCTGCGCCCGCTCATTTTGACGGGCGTTTTATTGCAGTCGGCCAACTTCGCCGCGTTTTCCTTCATGGACGGTAGCGTCTGGTTCTACTATGGCTTGTGCTTGTTGCTGATGATCACAGCCGCGGGCGCATCGCTGTTGAGCCTGGCCAAGTTGGTGCAAGGTTGGTTCGATAAGTCGATGGGCCGGGCTCTGGGCCTTTTGTTTGCATGTGGGGCCGTTGGTGCCATCATCCATCCGCTGTGGACGCAGGCGGTCATTACCCATTTTGGTTGGCAACAGGCGTTCCTCGTGATGAGTGCTCTCAGCCTTTTGATGTGCGGCATGGCAGCCTTGCTGCTAGTGCGAGAGCGAGTGCCAAGAAGCGCAAGCACTCTTACCCCTTTGCCAAGTCAGGTTAGCGCTGAAGCTCAATCAGTCTCCAGCAATGTCAATTCGCCTCAATCGATGGCCGCTTTTCTGCAAGACTCGATCTGGTGGAAGTTGGCCCTTTTCAACATGTTGTTTGCGCTGGGTGTGGGTGCCATTTTTATGCACTTCGCCGCACTGCTGCAAGACCGTGGTGCGACGCCGGGTCAGGCCGCTTTGGCAATGAGTTTGGTAGGGCTAGGGGGGCTATTGGGCAATGTCTTGGCGGGCTGGTTGGTCGATCGCATGCCAGCAGCGCGCTTGGCAGTGATTGTGATGGTCGCTCCCATGATTGCCACTCTGATCATCTATGCAGGAGGTGGGCTCTGGGTCAGTATTGCCGCAGCGGGATTGCTGGGCCTGTGCTCAGGGGGTGACAACAGCGTGAGTATTTTGCTGGCGCGGCGCTACTTTAGTGCCGAAACCTTTGGTCGTGCCAGCGCAACTCAGATGGTTGCGATGGCGGCGGGTGGCGGTGTTTCTCCCTGGATCGCTGGGCTTGTGCATGACCGCACAGGTAACTATGACATAGCCCTCTTGATGGCTGCAGCCTGCATGGGAGGCGCCGCATTGGCTGCGGCCTGGTTGCCTGAATTCAGGCCGGTTGAAAACAGTACCGCTAAGCGTTTAGCTCCCCAGGACTGATGCCGTGCAACGCATACGTGACGCTCTTTTGACTTTGCTAAGCCACGATTCTGCTGGCTTACTGATTGCGGCGGCAATGAGTGCTTTTTCATGGGCCCTCAGTTGGACCCTGCCAGAAGAGTTGCGCAATGGTTTGAGGGCTCTGGGCGGTGGTGTTGGACTGATGTTGGCCATGGCCTCGCTTCGTCATATTTGGAAGCTAGCAAAGGTGCGCCGTAAACTGCCACCTCCTGGACAAATGGTGGACATGGGGGGTTATCGCATTCATCTTCTGGCCGAGGGCAGTGTGCAGTCTGGTCGTCCAACAGTGGTCTGGTTTGCTGGCGGCCATGCTGGCGGTTTCGCTATGCATCATCTGCACCGTGAATTTCGCAGCCATACCCGGTCCATCCTCATCGACAGGCCTGGCACGGGCTGGAGTGACGCAGGTCCCTTTCCTCGCACAACCGCTCGCGAGGCCGAAGAGATGGTACTGGCGCTGGAGCGAGCAGGCGAGAAAGGCCCCTTCGTTTTTGCAGGCCACTCATTTGGCGGTTTGTTGGTGGCTAACATAGCTCGTCGCCGGCCAGACTTAGTGCACACACTCGTACTGATGGACCCAACCCCTTTGGAGACCATTGTTTTTGGACCGAGACTGGGCGCATTGAAGGAGATGCGACGCTCAGCCTGGTTAGGCGGCTTCATGCAGTTGTTTGGTTTCAACATGGCCGTTCGAGCAGAGGCCAAGGCGCGTCAAATTCCAGCATACGCCAAGGTCATGGATGCTGCGCGCAATGTGCTGGGCCCTGAAGTGGCCGCCGTTCGTGAATTGGAATTCAATGCCGCTGCCTACTTCACCCAAGCATCTATCTACAGCGAGCTCAGCCCTGAGGGTGTGGCTGCAGTGGCTTGGGATACTGTGGTCTACGACCGCGATCTGGGTGACTTGCCAGTATGGTTGGTTGGCCCTCGCGACGACAATGACAGCGACATTGCTTTGCTGCCAGAAGCTCAGCAGGGTGGAGACGCCAACGCGCAACGGATGTTCCGCTTCTTTGCTGCAACACGCGAACGCTACTTGGCCACTTCCACCAGCTCACAGCGCGTCGTCGCGCCCGCAGGTTCAGGCCATAACTTCATCTATCAAGAAGCCGATTGGACGATCGGTGTGATGCACGAGTTGATATGTGGGAGTAGACACACTTTGAACCTCAGAGTGGAGGCTCAAAGCGCTGTGCCAGCATGTTTCAGCCAATTCGTCAGGTAATGCGATTGCGGGCGCTCGACCAATAGCCACAGCCGATCCGGCTTCTGACGAATCAGGATGACCGCGATGTCGGCCAGCCGAACACGCACGGCGGAGCCAGGCACACCAGGAAGCGAGCGGCTGTCGATTAGTCGCAGCAATAGATCGTCCAATTGCGGTCCACGCAGATCAAGGGCGAGCAAAGCATCCGATTGGTCCACAGCACAGGCTAGCGGGCTGTCTGCCAGTGCAGCCTTGGCCGCGTTGGCTTGCATTTGGTTGTAGGCTAGCAGGATCACTTCGCTGGGACTAATCCACAGCGCCCAAGGGCTCTGTCCGAGCACTTGCCCAGGACCTGGCGTACCAGCCAGCCCGGCGGCTTGCAAAGCTGTCGCTAGGCTATCGCTGGCTTCGGGCAAATGCCGTAGCGAGATGATCAGCAAATGCTCGATGCTGCGCACATTCACCGGACCCGCATTGAACTCAGAGGTGGCCATGCAAACGCTCCCCTTGTGGGTCGAAAAAGGGTGTGGTCACCACCTCCGCTTCGATGGCCGTACCCAGATGGTATGCGGTGATGCGTGCGCCCATTCGAGTGCGTCCTTCTTGCAGCATGGCCAGGGCCACCGGATATCCGAGGTTGGGGCTGTTGTAGCTGCTGGTCACGAAACCTTCAATGTGTCCCGGCGGACCCGGCGGCGCAACGATATGGGCCCCCACTGGCAAGCGTGTCTTTCGGTCCACCGGCATCAAGCCGACCAACTGCATGCGTTGGGTATCCAGGGAAGCTGGTCTTTGCAGTGAGCGGCGGCCGACGAAGTTGGCGGCCTTTTTTGCAATGCCGCGATCCATACCAATGTCTGCTGGCAATGTCGTACCGTCGGTGTCGCCACCCACGTGTAGAAAACCTTTTTCGGTGCGCATCACCATCAATGCTTCAATGCCATAAGGCACCATGCCAAGTTCATGTCCCAGATCCCATAGACGTTCAAGCAGCGACGCAGTTTCTAGCGAAGGCAGATTGATTTCGTAGCCAAGCTCGCCATTGAAACTGGCACGCAGCACGCGCATCTGAGTGCCTGCTAAATGCGTATCGCAAATTGTCATGTGCTTCATCGTTTCGGGCGCGAGCTTGGGGTCAAAGCCAGCCGCCTTGAGCAACGCCCATGCTTTGGGGCCGCTAACTGTGACGTTGCCCCAGGCCGAGGTAACTGGCGTCACTAGAACGCGGTGGTTGACATACTCGCACTGTAACCACTCTTCGAAAGCCAGCACTACACGATCTACGCCGCCCGATGTGGAGTTGACCCAATAGTGATTCGGCGCAAGTCTCGCAACAATACCGTCGTCAAACACCACGCCGTTCTCGTTAATCAGGATACCGTAGCGCGCGCCGCCAACAGGCAGCGTTGACATCGTACCCACATACATCAGGTCAAGGAAGTCGGCCGCATCAGGGCCGAAGACTTCAATCTTGCCCAACGGCGAACCTTCAAAAAGGCCCACTGTTTGTCGTACCTGCAGTGCTTCTCGCTGCGCCGCCTGGTCTAGGCTTTCGCCTTGGCGTGGATAAGCTGCTGGGCGGAGCCAGCCGCCAAAGTCCTCGAAGAGGCCGCCCCGCTCGGTGTGCCAGTCGTGTCCCGGCATGCGCTTGAGTGGTTTGATGCGCTCGCCGCTACGCCCAGCTGCCATGGTGTTGATCGTGACCGGTTTAAAGGGTGGGCGGAATTTGGTTGTGCCAACTTGCGGCGGTGTGCGCTGCGTGAGAGCGCCCATCAAAACGATGGCGTTGACATTGCTAGTCTTGCCCTGGTCGGTGGCCATGCCCATCGTGGTGTAGCGCTTAAGGTGCTCAACAGAGCGGAAGTTCTCTTGCGCTGCCAAGGCCACGTCACTGGCTGCAACATCGTTCTGCAAATCGACAAAGATTTTTCCGGGCGTTCTACCAAGAGCAGAAAAAGCCTTGGCTGTTGGCCGGTTGTCGGCTGGAACCCAGCCAGCGTCAAGCTGGCCTGCACAAGCGCCAACCACGGTGATGCCGGGCAAATCTTTCTTAGGAACAAACATCGAAGTTTGCTCCTCCCATTGCAAGCTTCCGCCAGCCATAGAGTAAAGGTTGACTGCTGGGGCCCAGCCTCCTGCAACTGCAATGCAATCGACTCGAATTTCTTGGCGATGAAGCCCATCGTGGCTGATTACCGTCACACCAGTTACCTCGCGTTGTCCCTGTACCGAGACGATGGCACTGGCGTGATAAACCGGCACCCCCGGTGGTGCTTGTACCTCAGTTTCATGGCGATGATCGATGATGGCGGCCACCTCGATGCCAGCCGCAATTAAAGAATGTGCCACGCCATAGGCGCTGTCACAAGCGGCAGCCAAAAGCACTCTTCGCCCGCATGCGACGCCATACAGCTCAGCATATCGCTGTACAGCGCTAGCCAACATCACGCCAGGTCGATCGTTGTCTGGAAACAGCATAGGCCGTTCAAAGGCGCCACAGGCCAGAACAATTTGCTCCGCACGCATCTTCCATAGCCGCTCTCGAGTTTGGCCTTGGTCGCTCAAGACTTGAACAGCAGCAACGAACTGATGGTCATATAGGCCAATGACTGTGCACGCAGTGACCATGCGAACGCCAGCCTTTTCAGCCTGCGCCTTGAGTGTTGCCACTTGAACGCGAGCTGCTTCACCCTGCGCAGCGGTCCAGCCACCAAGTTGCGTCTGGCCCTCCATGAGCAGCACCTCGTGGCCAGCAAGTGCAGCTTGGATGGCTGCCTTGATGCCCGCCACACCGCCACCAACCACCAGCGTGTGAATGTGCTTTGAGAGTTCGTCGTAGCGGTCTGGATCAGCGCCGGTATGCGGGTCAGCGGCATGACCCAGACCGGCCGCGCGGCGAATGGCTGGCTCGAACCAGCGCCATCCCGGCCACATAAAAGTCTTGTAATAAAAACCTGCAGGCAAAAAAGCAGAGAAGTAGTTATTGATTGCCAAAAGATCAAACTTCAAGCTAGGCCAGACATTGCTAGGGCGCGCTACCATTCCATCGTACAAGCTGATGTCGGTGGCTCGCGTATTGGGTGTGCGCCTAGCGTTGTCGCCAATTTCGAGCAATCCGTTAGGCTCTTCAATGCCGCAAGAAAAAATACCACGGGGTCTGTGCAACTTGAAGCTGCGGGCCACATGCATCGAACCGTTGGCCAATAGTGCCGAGGCCAGCGTATCGCCAGAAAAGCCTTGGCACACTTGTCCGTCAAAGTTGAAACTCAACTTTTGCGAGCGATCAATCCAAGCACCGGTCAGGCCAGACAAGCGATAAGCGCTCATGAGCTGGTCCTCGGTGCCGGCTCGGTGATGCCGTAGACCGCGTCTACCTCATGGCTCACGGTGTTGCGACGAACGTTAAACCATTGGCCACAACCAAAGGTGTGCCGCCAGCGCTCGGCATGGGCACCCTTGGGATTCTCACGAAAGAAAAGGTAGCGACCCCAATTGGCATCGTCGCAATCCAGCGGCGGGCGTGCAATGGCGGTGGTCCCACCACAGTGGAACTCATTGGCTGCGCGCAGACCACACCAGGGACATTGAATTTGCATCATGAATAAATAATCCAGCGTGCCTCAGTGAGCAATACCAGCTGCGGCAGCTTCGTCAATCAGCCTGCCGGAGTGAAAGCGATCTAATTGGAAGGGCTCGGCAAGTGGATGATGCTGACCTGTGGCCAACCAATGCGCGAGGGTCCAACCGCCTACTGGAATGGCCTTGAAACCACCCGTCCCCCAGCCGCAATTGATGGCCAGCCCTGGAACCGAAGTGGGGCCAATGATAGGGCTAGAGTCGGCCACGACATCGACAATGCCAGCCCATTGCCGCAACAAGCGAAGCCTGCCTAAGGTCGGAAACATCTCGGCTGTGGCGGCCAGCACCTGCTGCATCACATCGAAGCTGCCACGCTGTGCGTAAGATGGAAAGTGATCGATCCCACCGCCAATCACCACCTCGCCTTTGTCACTTTGACTCCAGTATGTGCCTAGGGAAGGAGAAAGCGTCACTGTATTAAGGACGGGCTTAACTGGTTCGCTGACCATTGCCAGCAGCGCATAACTTGTGATGGGTAGTTCAACGCCAGCCATGCCAGCAACTACTGAGGAATGTCCCGCCACAGCCAGCGCAACTTGTTCTGCGCGAATCGGGCCGCGGGGCGTGTGCACACCCACCACTCGATCGCCTTGTTTGATAAAACCGGATACTGGACAGTTTTGCACAATGTCTACGCCTAGCGCGGACGCAGCGCGCGCATACCCCCAAGCCACGGCATCGTGGCGAGCCGGCCCAGCTCGACGCTGGATGAATCCGCCCAGAATAGGAAAGCGAGCGTTAGTGCTGAAGTTCAGCCGTGGCTCCAGCGACTGCAACTCGCGCACATCTAACAAGTCGGCATCAATGCCATTGCAACGCATCGCATTGGCCCAACGGCTTTGTGAATCAAGGTCGTGCCGCGAGTGTGCAAGCGTCAGCACACCGCGTTGGCTCAGCATGATGTTGTAGTTGAGTTCTTGCGACAAGCTCTCGTAAAGCTTCAGAGAGAAGTCGTACAGCCGGGCACTTTCGGGGTAAAGGTAGTTGGAGCGCACGATGGTGGTGTTGCGGCCGGTGTTTCCGCCGCCAATCCAACCGGCCTCAAGAACCGCTACGTTTGTGATACCGTGATTCTTTGCCAGATAGTAAG
>Ga0315899_10002861_pt1 | contig 18923 bp, 13 predicted proteins | sample LakEriMetagenome_2_FD_203518 | JGI IMG/M metagenome (GOLD analysis project Ga0315899, IMG submission 203518) | Freshwater fungal communities from buoy surface, Lake Erie, Ohio, United States - Buoy 4 MA112 | ecosystem: Environmental > Aquatic > Freshwater > Lake | place: USA: Lake Erie, Ohio... | reverse complement strand
CCCCACGGTCAACGACACCTGTGCCCGCTTCGACGTGGGCTTCTATGCCAGCTCCATCGGGTTGCTGCACACCGAGAAGGTGGGGGTAGCGGACAACGACTCCGTCGTCTTCACCCAAGAATTCCTCAACGACTACGCCTACGACGACGGCTCTGCGGAAAAGGCCTGGTCGCTGACCGCGGCGGGCGGCCGTGCGGCGTACCGGTTTGCGCTTGCAACGCCAGACACCTTGCTCGGTTTGGCCATCCACTTCACGCCTTACTACACGAACGCGGACGCGGCGAACTTCCTCCTGCGCGCATGGGCGGACGACGGCGGCCTCCCCGGCGAAGAACTCGGCGAGAATTTCCTGTTCCACACGCCCCAATACTTCACCGACGGCTACGACCTGTTCCACTACTACAGCTTCGACGACCCCATCCCCGTCGAAGGCACGGTCCACGTCGGCTGGGTGCAGGAGTCGACCACGATGCTGAACATCGGCCTCGACAAGAACACGGACGCGAACCCCGGCCGACTCCACTACGCCCTCGGACTCGGCGGCGCGTGGACGCCCTCCACCATCGCCGGCTCCCTGATGGTCCGCCCCGTCCTCCGGGCCGGCAAACAGGACACCTGGACCGCCCTGGAATCGCCACTTGCCCCCCCGGCACTGCGCGCCTACCCGAACCCGACGGACGGGGAGTGCCTCGTGGAAGGGTCGGCACCGGGGCCCTGGCTGCTCCTCGACGGCACCGGGCGCACCGTTCAGTCCGGCACCGCCCTCCCCGGCGCCCGCGTCACGGTCCCTGCCGGCCTGGCACCGGGCCTGTACCATTTCCGGGACGCCACCGGCCGCACGGTGCAGCTGGTCATCGCCCGCTGATGGCGGAGCATCAAGAGGGCTTCGAGCCCGGCGCGGACGAAGAGGAGGAGCTCTACGAGCACCACCGGCTGGTGGCGGATGCAGGCCAAACCCCGCTCCGCGTGGACCGCTTCGTGACGAACCTCGTCGCGAACATGTCGCGGACGAAGTTGCAGGTCTCGGCCCACGCCGGCTACGTCCGTGTCAACGGCGTTCCGGTCAAGCCGAACCACAAGGTCCGCGGCGGCGACGTGGTCACCATCGAATTGCCGCGGCCGGTCATCGAGTACGTCCTCGTGCCCGAGCCCATGGACCTCGATATCGTCCACGAGGATGCCGAGCTGCTTGTCCTCAACAAGCCCGCCGGCCTCGTCGTGCACCCGGGCAACGGGAATTTCACCGGCACGTTGGTGCACGGCGTCGCCCACCACCTGATGCTCGATCCGCTCGTGGCGCGGACGGGGGAGATCCCGAGGCCTGGGTTAGTTCACCGCCTCGACAAAGACACGACGGGGCTCATGGTCCTGGGCAAAACCGAACCGGCGATGACCGATTTGAGCCTGCAGTTCTTCGACCGGACGGTGGAGCGCCGCTACCATGCGTTGGTGTGGGGCGACCTCGAGCGGGATGGGACGGTGACGGGCCACATCGGCCGCAGCCGCCGCGACCGCAAGCTGCAGTCCGTCTTCCCCGACGGCGACGAAGGCAAGCATGCCGTCACCCATTTCCGGGTCCTCGAACGGCTCGGCCTTGTCACGCTCGTGGAGTGCAAGCTCGAAACCGGCCGCACGCACCAAATCCGGGTCCACATGCAGCACATCGGCCACCCCCTCTTCGGCGATACCTCCTACGGCGGTGCCGTCCCGGTCAAAGGCCGCCCCGGTGCCGCCTACCACCGGTTCCTCGACCACCAATTCGCCCGGCTACCCCGCCAAGCCCTCCACGCAAAGACGCTCGGCTTCCGCCACCCCGCGACGGGCGCTTGGATGCAGTTCGATTCCGAGCTCCCCGCCGACCTCAGCGAGGTGCTCGCCGCATGGCGCGCCTACGTCGGGGCGGCGGCTTCAGGCACCGGCCTCTAACCGCTCCACCTCGAGCACCGCCGCTTCCCACGCGCCCATCGTCTGTTCCAGCTCCTTTTCCGCCCGTTCGTGGGCATAGGCGAGGTCGGTCATGCGGTTCCGGTCGCTGCCGTCGAGTCCGGAGAGTTCGTCGTGGATGCGTTTGAGTTCCGCCTCCTTCTCTGCCACTTGCTGTTCGAGCTTCGACACCTGGTTCTTCAGGCGTTTCAGCTCTTTTGACGCAGGGGGCGGGGCCGCAGGGGCGACGGGCGCTGGGGCCGAAGGTGCTTTCGCAATCGGCGGGGCGGTGCGCTTGCCCGCTTCGTAGGCGCGGATGCTCGTGGCGTGCTTTTCGTGCAGGAACGCGCGGATGTCGCCGATGTATTCCTTGAGGCCGATGGGCGTGACCTCATAGACCAGCTCGGTCATCGAGGAAAGGAAGTCCCGGTCGTGGGAGACGACGATCAGGGTGCCGTCGTAGGACATGAGGGCGTCCTTCAGGACTTCCTTCGAAGCGATGTCGAGGTGGTTCGTCGGCTCGTCGAGGATGAGCAGGTTGTACGGGTGGAGGAGGAGTTTGCAGAGGGCGAGGCGGGCCTTCTCACCGCCGGAGAGCACTTTGACCTTCTTGTCGACGTCTTCGCCGCTGAACAGGAAGGCGCCGAGGAGGGCCCGCAGTTGTTTGCGGACGTCGCCGACGGCCACGGCGTCGAGGGTTTCGAGGACCGTGAGGTTGCCGTCGAGCTCGTCGGCTTGGTTTTGGGCGTAGTAGCCGATGTCGACGTTGTGGCCCATTTGGAGGTCGCCCGACACCGTCTCTGCGCCGAGGAAGATCCGGGTCAAGGTCGTTTTGCCGGCTCCGTTCTTGCCGACGAGGGCGACCTTTTGGCCCCGGGCAAGGACGAAGTCCAGCCCGGAGAAAACCTCGAGCTCCCCAAACCGCTTCTGCAAGCTCTCCGCGCGCACAACCACCTTGCCCGAGCGCGACGCCGGCGGGAAGCGGAACCGGATGCCCGCCTGGCTGAAGGCGTCCACCTCGATGCGGTCGAGCTTGTCGAGCTTTTTGATGAGCGATTGCGCGAAGGCCGCCTTGTTCTTTTTTGCGCGGAACTTGTTGATCAGCTCCTCGGTATCTTCGATGAACCGCTGTTGGTTCTTGAAGGCCTGTTCCTGCCGCAGCCGTTCTTCCTCCCGCCATTCCTGGTACTTCGTGTACGGGGCTTTGAAGTCGTACAGCTTCGTCGGCGTGATTTCGATGGTCCGGTTCGTCAGGTTGTCGAGGAAAGCACGATCGTGCGAAATCAGCAGGATCGAGCCGGTGGACTGCTTCAGGAAGCCCTCGAGCCACTCGATGCTCTCGATGTCGAGGTGGTTCGTCGGTTCGTCGAGCAGCAGCAGGTCCGGGTTGCGCAACAAGATCTTCGCCAGTTCCACGCGCATCTTCCAGCCGCCGCTGAACTCCCGCATCTTGCGGTCCATGTCTTTCGCGGCGAAGCCAAGTCCTTGGAGGATGCGCTGTACCTGCTCCTCGAGCGTGGCCCCGCCGATCAGGTCGAGCCGTTCGTTCGCGTCGGTCAGATCTTCGATGAGCCGTGTATACTCCACGGATTCATAGTCCGTCCGTTCACCGAGTTCGCGGGTGAGTTCTTCGACGAGCCGTTCGAGGTTTTGGGCCTCATCGAACGCGCTCGAAGCTTCCTCGAGGATAGTGGCCTCCTCGTTGTGCTCCATTTCTTGGGGCAGGTAGCCGATGCGGTAGCCCTTCGGCATGGCTACGGAACCTTCGGAGGGCTTCTGTTCTCCGGCGATGATGCGGAGCAGCGTGGACTTGCCCGCGCCGTTGCGCCCTACGAGGCCGATGCGGTCGCGCTTGCCGATGAACAGGTCGACCCCTTCAAACAGGGTCCTGGGGCCGAAGTGGACAGCGAGTGCGGAGAGGTTGAGCATTGCGGGCGCAAAGGTCGCTCACCCGAGGCGTACGAAAAAGGGCGACCCACATCGGGCCGCCCTTTTCTTCTGCAGCCGCGCTGCAATCAGTAATGCCAGAGGTCGTGCTCGAGCGTGAACAGGTCATCTTTGATCCGTTCTGCTTCGAGCAAGCCGTCTACACCGCGCGCGTAATCCGCGATCTTCCGGTCGTACACGTTCGATTCTTTAACGATGTAGCTCGCGAAGTACCGCTTCTGGAAGATGTCTTCGAAGGTCCGACGCTGCGCATCGTTGAACGGGTTGAACGCTTCGGAATTCGCGAATACATACCGGCATTCGGGGTAGTACAGCCAGAAAAGGGGTTGCACGGACTTCGCAGATTCGTCACCGTCGCCGATTGACTTCTCGTACATCGGTGCAATGCCGATGATGCGCACATAGCGTTCGCTGCGGTGGCGGTCCCAAATCCAATCTTCCTTCACCTGGAAATACAAGATTTCCTGTGATGTGATGGAATTCTTCGTCTCCGTCGGCGTATCGGGTTCCCCATCGAGGTCCGTGTCGACCATGGTGGTGGTGGTGGGATTCAGCAATGAATCCACTTGTGCCGCGGAAAGGGGGTACTTGAATTCGTCGTCGGTGCCTACCGGTCCGGTGCCATACGCGGTCAAAGTCCCTTCTTCGAGCACGGCCTTACGGATCACATCGAACAGGCTCGCGCGGTCTTGGATTTCCGTGATGGGGTAGTAGAACTGGTGATTCACCTTCTCCCGCAAGTCCATTTGGCGCCAAACGCGCTTCGTGTACATGACATCCGCTTCCCGAAGAGCCGGATAGGGCACGACGCGCTTCGTGATGTTCGTCTCTTTCACGTACGCTCCGTCGAGCACACTCGAAACCTGTGCCTGTGAAGACGCCGTAAAGGCACCTGCCAGGGCAACTGTGATCAGGAAACGGAAGTTCATGGTCAGTTGACTTTGAGGGTGATGGAAGGGAGAATCCGGTCTGTACCGTCGGGCATCGCAACACGGATTTCAGAGAGCATGACGAGGTTGCCTTTGCGCACCTGCTCGAGCATGGCCTTCATGTCCGCGGTCACTTTGTTCGAGTTTGATTCTTTCTCGACGATGTTGCCGCCTACGGTAGCAGTCATGCGGAAGCTGCGTACCGTGGTGGCTACTTCGAAGTCGAAGTTTTCCATCCGCGCGGCAACACCCACAGCCACTTGCAAATCACCTTTCGAGATGCTGCGGTCTGTCGGCACTTTTCCAGCGAACACCGGCACCGGGTCTGGTACCCGCTTCACGCGGAATTTGCGCGGCGGCATGGTCTTCTTCGAACCGTCCGGCATGGTGGCCGTGACGGTGATGTTCGCTTCCGGTGAGGCCCCTGGGCGTACGATGAAGGTTCCATCTGCACCCCGCGTCAACTTGTGGTCGCCGCTGATGGTGGCCGTGAGTTTGTCGGACGCCACGCCAGGAACGGAGATTTCGACCGGGTTGTCGAGGCCGCGGTAGAAGACGTTCATCTTCGTTGGAGACACGACCAGCGCTGGTTCTGCGATGGTGAACGTAGGAGTCACGAACGGATGCGTTTCGATGGCTCCGTCGGGTCCTTGGTACCGGATGACCCCTTCGTAGGTCACGTCACCGATGGGCATTCCGGAGGTGCTGCGGCGGAATAGACCGAGGCCGTCTGCGCTGACCTTCAATGGCGTGCCGTTGACGTTCCCCGAGGGCTTGGTGCCGGAGAAGTTCGAGCTGCCGACCACGATGGACGGGCGGTTCGTTTCGTCGTATGCGGCCAGCAAGATGTCGGCGCGCATCGAGTCTCCACGGAGGAGGTAGTTTTGGCCCACCACCACGATCGGACGCAGCTTCGTGAACTTGTAGCTCTTCGCATCGACCCCGCTCAGCAACCAGGCCAGGATGTCCTCCTGTGCGTCTTGGATGTCAAGCGTCATCTTCGTCATGAGCGGCATCACAGCGGCCAGCGGCACGTCGTAGAAGTTAGCGGCCTCCCAGAGCACCTCCTTGCCATCTTCCATCTCGGTTCCGAAGTGGAACGTAGCGTCCACTTGGTCCTTGATGTAATCTGGCAATTCGCGCGTACCTCCGAGGTTGTCCTTGAACTTGATGGCCTTGATGTAGTCCCGGAACTCCTCCATTTTCACCCGGAGCATGTGGGCGGACCATTCGTCCTGCTTCGGGGCCTGTGGTTCAGAACCGACCATGAAGGCGGTTAGGCTTTGGTACTCATCCTTCTTGTCGATGTACATCAAGCTCAGGGTCGTATCGTTGCCGAACTCGTCTTTGCCGATGTACTTCGAGAAGCCAGCGGCTTCTTGTTCTGCATAATCACCTACCGAGGCGGACATGGACCGCGCCTTGAGTTGGGTGATGTACTGCACCAAGGCCTCCGCGCGCTTGTTGAGCTCTTGCGCTTGGTTCATGAAGGGTTGGACCTTCTCCTTGTTTGCAGCGTACTTTCCTTCCAGTTCGCCCATGGTTTCCTTGACTTTTCCGTTCAAGGTTCCTTGGGTCGTGCGGAGGCTCTTCTCGACTTTGACAAAGCCGTTGAGGACCTCCTTCGATATGTTCAGCGCGAGCAGCGCAGTCAGGACGAGGTACATCATCCCGATCATTCGCTGCCTGGGCGTTTCTTTCCCTCCTGCCATAGTGATAGCGTAGGCCTGTAGTACGTCCGTGGCCGATTAGCCGCGGGCGTTCATGGCATTGAGCATGTTCGAGTACACCGTGTTCAGCGCGGAGAGGTTCTTCGAAAGCTCGGCGATGTTCTCCTTGTAGGCCTGCGTGTCGGCGACTGAATCGTTCAGATTCTTCACCAGTTCGCCCATGCCGGCGTACATCTCGCTCGTCTGCTTCAATTGCTGCATCTGGGCGCTGTACATCTGGTTGAGCGAGTTGAGGTTGTCGCTCATTTGGTTCATGGCCGCACCGACCGTTGGGCCCATGGAGGAGGCGTTCGCCAAGCCGGTGAGCGATTCGCTTACCTGCACGTACGTTTGGGTCAATTCACCCACCTTCGCGGAGGCAGACTGCAAGCTGGCACTGTACTCTTTCGTGGCTGCCGAGGCTTCGGCCACTTCGCCCATTTTCGCTGCTTGATCGCCGAGGTGGCGCATGCCGTTTCCGAGACGTTCGAGCAGGGCCGGTTCGATTTTAGCTTCCTTGAGCATCTCGTCAAGCTGCTCGGTCACGGTGCCTGTGGGCTTCTTCTTGTCGGCCTTTTTCGCTCCGTCCTTCGGATCCGCCAGTTCGGGGTACACCAAGGTCCAGTCCGGTTCTTCGTGTTGCTTCTCGAACGCGGAGAAGAAGAAGATGACGGCTTCAGTGCCCAGTCCTGCGACCAGCATTTCGGAAGCGCCTTCCCAGTGCTGGATCTTGAACAAAGCGCCGATGATGACAACGGAAGCACCGATGCCGTAGAGTTTGGCCATTAGGTTTTTCCACCCCTTGCTGCCTGGTTTCATGGTCGTTGACTTATGGTGTTGGTTTCAATTTCACAATCAGGGTGCAGGCTGGGCCTGCGAGACGTCCGCGCGATTAGCCGATCAGAAGTCGTTCCACGACTCCTTCTCGCTTTCCGACTTGCCACGGCCGAGGTACGACATCACGCTGCGGAAGCCGATGTAGGACTTGCAGGTGTCCCGGTATTCGAAGGAACGCGTCCCGGTCTGGATGTAGTATCCGATGTCCTTCCAGCTGCCCCCACGGATGACCATGCGGTGCATGCTGGGCGGGTCGTTGACCGTCGCAGCGTAGTGGTACTCTGGGCTCATGTCGTGGGCGAAGTCGTAGACCGTTTCGTCGAACGAGGTGTTCGTCCACTCGGCGACGTTGCCGGACATTTGGTACAGGCCGTAGTCATTCGGAGAGTAGCTCTCCACGGGAACCGTGTAGGTGCCTCCATCTTCGACGTAGTCTCCGCGCATCGGCTTGAAGTTCGCGAGCGGACAGCCTTGCTTGTTCCGGGTGTACGGGCCGCCCCACGGATACGGGCTCAGGTCGAGGCCTCCGCGTGCAGCAAACTCCCATTCTGCTTCTGAAGGCAAACGGAATTCTTGAACCACCGTTTCTCCGTTCGTGTTCTTCCATTCGTTCAGAAGCTGCGTCCTCCAGGCATTGAATGCCCGCGCTTGGCTCCACGTTACGCCGACCACGGGATAGTCGTCGTACGCAGGGTGCCAGAAGTACGCCTTCGTCAGGTGGTCGTTCGCGCCGTAGGTGAAGTCCCTGGACCAAACCAACGTGTCGGGATAGATGTTGATGGCTTCCTCCACGATGAACTGCGATCGGTCGCTGTGGCCTTTGAGGGAGTGCAGCTGGTTGAGGCTGTTGACTTCGCTGAATTCCTCATCGAGGGTGCTCTTGTTCGAAGCGGCCTGGAGGTTCAGCCACCAGTAGCGGTATTCTAGCTTGCGGGTATCTACCTGCAGGGCGTTGTAGAAGCGATCAGACCCTTGGTAGAAGAAGTTCTCGAACAGCAGAGCGAATTGTTCTTCGTTCTGCATGTCGATGGGTTCTTCCCAGTTCAACAGGTATTCCACGCCGAGGTATTCGCTGATTTCCATCGGCACACCCACTTCTACGGTTTGGAACGCCTCGTTCTCCTCGGCAAGCGCCTCGCGGAACAGCGAATCCTGCACGTAGTTCACGAACTGACGGTATTCGTTGTTCGTGATTTCGTGGATGTCCATGTAGAAGGCCGGGATGGTGACCGTCTTCGACTTCGTATTGAGTGCGAACGGCACATCCTGATCGCTCGGCCCCATGGTGAAGGAGCCGTGGTGGATGTAGTTCATCCCGTACGGATTCATTTGAATCCACTGTTCACGGGGGTAAACGCCGACGAGTTCCCCTTGGGGGCCGCTGTAGCACCCTGCGAGGAGGGATGCTGCCGCCAAACCAACCAGAAGATGTTTCATGGGACGTGCGGGTAGATTACGGTAGGATGTACGATGAAAACTCGAACAGGTTGCCCATTCGTATGCGGTCACAGGAACCGGGGGTTCGCGTGGCGGTTTTGGACCGGAATGGACTGGAACTTGAAGCAGTAGCTCAAGAAGACTTCGTGCGAACCGGACGAGTAATTCCGCAATTCCGAAGTGGTCGCATCGAAGGAGTAGCCGAGCCGGAATACCTGCTTCGCGTAGGAGGTAGGCTGGCGGTCTTCCATGGCATACTGGAACCCGAGGGTGGGCGCGAAGGCGTCACCCGGACGCCATGAGACCCCGCCCCAGAGCATTTGGTTCCACAACACATTGACGTTCAAGTCCACAATCGTCGCATTCAAATCCGACTTCGCCAGCACATTCGACCGCAGGACGAGGTAGTCCCCGTCGAGCGGGTGGTCGTACCCGCCCATGGCGTAGTAGTGGCGCGTGGGCCGGATGCTCAGCTGTCCGAGCTCCATCTCGGCCAAATGCGTAGCGGACAAGCCTGCATAGAACGACCCGGGCTTTTGCAGGTAGATGCCGAAGTCGCCGTCCACGGTGCTCGCAGAGGCTTTTTGGTTCGGGATGGCGTTGTCTTGCGTGTAGTCGTCGATGGCAATCCACTCGTTGCCCAAGGTCTTGCTGAACATGGAAACCGAAGCTCCGATGCTCAACACACTGCCGTTGCCGAACTCGGGCAAGCGGTACGCATAGCCCAACTTCGCGAGGTTGTTCGTCTCTTGGCCCAAGGCGTCGTTGTAGAACGAGGCCATGACACCGCCTCGCAGGGGCTTCACGTAGGTGTGGCCGCTCAGCATCGCGGTTTTCGGATCGCGATCGAGTCCCTGCCACTGATTCCGGTAAATCCCGGAGATGCAGGTCAGGTCACTGTTGCCGGCGACGGCAGGGTTCATGTACACCGGGTCGATGAACCACTGGGTGTACTGGGGATCCTGCTGGGCCCAGGCCCCCGCACAAGCGGTCGCGGAGAGGACAAGCGTCAGAAGTCGGCGCATGTGTGATTCAACGTATTGATTTTCAACAAACTCGAGGTCCAGTTGCGGCAAAGAGCGCCCGCTAATATAGAGAAATTCACAATCGTTGGGTGAAAAGCACAAGAAGTTTGAAAGAAATTCTCGCACCCTCAGGCAACCCTGAACGCATTTCTGCGTCTGCTTGTTTCAGGCCCGCGTCAAGCGAGTTTTTGGAAGGTCTTCCACCAACGGTCCGGCAAGTTGCCTTCGGCGGCATCTTGGTAGTCCGCATAGGAACAGCTGATGAGAAGTTCGCGGCGCAGGTCGTTCCCCTTGCGCGGGGGGAAGGGCACTTCCATCCACCACCGATCGCTGCGGGGGCTCTTGTAGAAGACGACTTCGTGCCGCACGTTCTCGAGGTCCACGACATAGCGCTGGTAGGCGTCCTTCGTGCATTTGGGGTAGTCCGCTTTTTGGCTGAAAATGCCTTCGAGGATGTGCCAAACCACCTGTCCGCACAACTCCGCTCCGAGGTGACGCACGTCCAGGGCGGGATTGTGCTCGAACAGTCCGATGGCCTTCAGCCGGTCGCTCATCCCTGCATACCGCCCAAGTCGGCACACCTGCTGCGCGTCGAGGCCGTTCGGACCTGCTTCCGCATGCGCCGGATGGTCAGCACCGCGCACCGCCTGCATGTCGATGGACACCAGGTCGGCATCGCGCAGGATCGGTTCCATGGCCTCCACGTCGTCGTGAACAAGCCCCAGCCGCTTCGCATCGAACTGCATCTTGTCGAGCAACTCGAGGGTGTCGGCGTCGGTCAGGTACCCTTGGTGGCCGATGTTGACGTAGTCGAACAGCCGGTTCGGTTCCGCCAGCACGATGTCATTCATGTAGTTCGCGGCCGTCGTCGCACCCGGATCGGCCCCGAAGTCCAGCCGCGCATCCCACGTCACCACGTTGAGGGGCTCTCCCAGTACCGACAAGGCTTCATACATCGGGACCGTGAGGTCCTGCCCTCCTCCGAGTACCACCGGCACGATGCCCATCGTCACCAATTCATTGACCACCATCCGCACCGCGGCATGTGTGTCTTGCGAAGTCACCCCGGGCCGCAGGTTCCCGAGGTCCACCGTGGGCATCCAGCCGCGGTGCGGCATCAGCCGGTACAGGCGTTCGCGGATGGCGTCCGGGGCGGCAGCACACCCCTCGTTGTCACCGCTGTTGCGCCCGTCGAGCACGCCGAAGAGGGCCACGCGGACGCCTTCGAGTCCCGGCCGGTGGTCAAACCGGTGCACCTCGATGCGGTCGGCGATGCGGGCGGCTCCTTCCGAATTGCTGAAGTACGGCGTGTACACCGTCTCGAACAGGTCGTACAGTTCGTGGCTCATGGGCGCGAAGTTCAGCCCCTTGCACCCCGGCGAGACACTGCTTCGCGGCCGGATGCGAACATCCTTCCGTTGAACGCTTAGGACTTTTTGCCTCCGCGGCGGGGTCCTCGGGCGGGTTTAGCCTTCGCGATTTCGATGAGTTCCTGTGCACGCAGCCACGACACCCCCGTGGGGTCTTCGCCCTTCGGGATGGTGGCATTGAGCTTGCCGGCTTTGATGTACGGACCGTAGCGCCCGTTGAGCACACGCACATCCGGGTCTTCGTCGAACGTCTTGATCAGGGCATTCGCATCGGCTGCTTGCTTCGCAGCGATGAGTTCGATGGCGCGCTCGAGTGTGACGGTGAGCGGGTCGTCGCCGTCCGCCGCCTTGATGGAGACGAAGGCACCGTCGTGGCGGATGTAGGGTCCGAATCGGCCGATGCCGACGGACACGACCTTGCCGTTCCAGTCGCCGAGTTGGCGGGGGAGCTTGAAGAGGTCGAGGGCTTCTTCGAGCGTGATGGTGGCGATGCTTTGGTCGGCGCGCAGCGGAGCGTAGCGCTTCTCGGGATCGTCTTGGGTGCCGATTTGGGCGAGGGAGCCGTAGCGCCCGACCCGCACAAGAACAGCTTTGCCAGTGGCTGGATCGGTTCCGAGGATGCGGTCGGCCAAATCCTCGATGGGCCCCTCCACCACGCCGCGGAGTTGGCCGTAGAATTCGCCGAGCATCACACGCCAGTCCATGCGGCCCTGGGCGATGACGTCGAATTTCTCCTCTACCGCCGCAGTGAAGTGGTAGTCCATGATGAACTCCGCGTTCTTCAGCAGGAAGTCCGTGACCTTCGTGCCGATGTCGGTCGGGAACAGCTTCGCTTTCTCTGCGCCGGTATTTTCCACGTCCGTCCGTTCGTCGATGCGCGCACCTTCGAGGGTCAGCACACGGAATTCGCGGGGCTTGCCTTCGAGGTCCTTCTTCACGGCGTACCCGCGCTTGACAATCGTGTCGATGGTGGGGGCATAGGTCGACGGGCGGCCGATGCCGAGTTCTTCGAGCTGCTTGACGAGTGCGGCTTCGGTGTACCGCGGTGCGTGCTTTGTGAAGCGCTGCGTGGCCGTGGCCCGGATGCGGTCGGGGTGTTCACCGGCCACAAGCGCAGGCAGGCGGCCTTTGTCGCCATCTTCCGCGCCTTCGTCGTCCGTGCTTTCGAGGTAGACCTTCAAAAAGCCCTCGAAGGTGATGACCTGGCCCTTTGCCTGGAACTGTTCCGGGCGGGTGGAGATGTCGAGGACGGCGGTGGTGTTCTCGATGCGCGCGTCGGCCATTTGGGAAGCGATGGCTCGCTTCCAAATCAAGTCGTACAGCCGCTTTGCGTCGCTTTCCGCGGAGATGCTCGGCACTGCAAAATCCGTGGGGCGGATGGCTTCGTGGGCCTCTTGGGCTCCCTTCGACTGCTTTCCGTGGTGGGCACGCGGCGTGCTGTACTCGGCGCCATACGACGCGGTGATGGCTTCGGCGGCTGCGGTGACGGCGAACTCGCTCAGGTTCGTCGAGTCCGTACGCATGTAGGTGATGTGTCCGGCTTCGTAGAGGTTTTGGGCCACCCGCATGGTCCGGGTGACGCTGAACCCCAGCTTGCGGGAGGCCTCTTGTTGCAGGGTGGACGTGGTGAACGGGGCAGCGGGCTTGCGGGTGGCAGGCCGTGTTTCGACCGAAAGCACCGTGTGCGTCGCCGGCCCGCATGCTTCGAGGAAGTCCCGCGCTGCGGCTTCGTCCGGATAGCGCTTGTTCAACTCCGCTTTGAACGGAATCCCTTTCGTCGTGAATTCGCCCACCACGCGGAAGGACGATTCAGAAGCGAAGGCTTGGATCTCGCGCTCCCGCTCCACGAGGATGCGCACGGCGACGGACTGCACGCGGCCCGCGGAAAGCCCAGGTTTCACCCGCTTCCACAAGATGGGGCTCAGGTCGAAGCCGACCAGCCGGTCGAGGACCCGGCGTGCTTGCTGCGCATTCACGAGGTCCACATCCACTTGGCGCGGCCGTTCAATGGCCTTCAGGATGGCGTTCTTCGTGATTTCTGAGAAGACGATGCGGCGGGTTTTCTCGGGCGCGAGTTCCAGCGTTTGCTGCAGGTGCCACGAAATGGCTTCCCCCTCGCGGTCCTCGTCCGTAGCGAGCCACACCACGTCCGCCTTGTCCGTCGCTTTGCGCAGGTCTTTGACGAGCTGCTTCTTTTCTTCGGACACGACGTACTTCGGTTCGAAGCCGTTCGCGACGTCCACGCTGTGGTTGTCCTTCGGCAAATCGCGGATGTGTCCGTAGCTGGACAGGACCCGGAAGTCCTTTCCCAGGTAGCCCTCGATGGTTTTGGCCTTCGCAGGGGACTCGACGATGACGACGTTTGTGCTCATGGGGTGGATTCCGGGGGGTGCAAAGAAAGGGCCGCTTTCCGGGCAATTCAAAACCGTTTTACGGGCCTGTATTCCTCCGCCGTAGGCGGATTTTTTTCCACCGCCCCATACGGCAGGGTGTCCGCTGTAGTTTCACGCCATGGTGCAGCGGGGAGAGCGGGCCCTTTTTGTCATGGCGTTGCTGCTGTGCGCTTGGGCGTTCGGGTATGGCGATGCGCTGGGGCGCTTGCCCGGATCGGTGCATGCTTGGCGGCAGGCGGATGCGCTTTCGCTTGCCATGAATTTTCACGCCGATCAAGGCACGTGGACCCCGCGGATGCACTTCCAGCACTCCGACGGCGGTCGTGGGGTGGGGGAGTTTCCCCTGACCTATTATATATGTGCAGGTAGTTGGACGCTGATCGGACGGGAGCAACCGGCCATGCTGCCGCTGCTCCACCTGTTGCTGGGATGGATGGGGGTGTGGGCGCTGTATCGGTGGGCGCGGGAGCGCACGGGATCCGTTCCGGCGTCGGCAGTGGCGGTGGGCGCGGTGGTGTTGACGCCCTTGGCGGCCTATTACGCCGGGAATTACCTCGTGAATTTCGCGGCGCTGGGGGCGGTGTTTGTGGGGTGGTGGGCGGGTTGGAGGGCGGTGGAACGGCCCGGCCGGTGGGGCTGGGTGGCGGCCACGGCGTCGGCGTTTGCGCTTGCGATCCTGTGGCGGCCCACGATGGGGATAGGTTTGGTGCCGGTGGCGGTGAAGGCGTGGACCACGCGGAGGTGGGAGGTGGGCGCAGCCCTGGCCGTGGCGGTCGCAGTGGGTGCTGCGTGGGTGGCGCATGCGACGGCCTACAACCGGGCGGCAGGGTCCGTGTACTTTTTGACCACCGTGCGCCCGTGGTGGGAGTCGGCCGATCCGGCGGCGGTGTGGGAGCAGCTGCGGAGCGTGCGGATCCCGGAGTGGGGGACGCGGGCGACGCGCGCGCTGGTGGTCGGGGCGGCGGTCGTTGCGGCGGCGGTGGCGGTGCGCCGCAGGAGGTGGGCGGCCGTGGCGATGGGGACCGGGGTGATGGCGGGGCTGGGAGTGTATTTCGCGCTTTGGTACAGCAACTTAGACGTCCACGATTACTACCTGATCGAGGGGTTGCTGGTGCCGCCGCTCGCGGTGGTGGGGGCGGCAGCCGCGTCGAAGGAGTGGGGGCCGCGGCGGATGCGCGGGGTCTGGGCCGTCTGCGCCGTCGTGCTCGCGGTCCAAATCCCCGCAACCGCCGCACGGACCCGCGCAAAACGCGGCGAGACCGACACCCGGCTGGCGGCGGTCTTCGTGCCGGGCTGGCTGCGGGAGGAATATGCATGGCTGGCGTGGGACGAGCGGCGGCGCCTTGATCCGCTTGCGGCGAAGCGGGGGGCGCTGCATCGGTTGCTGGGAAGCGATGCCGTGGTCTTGAGTTTTCCCGATCCTACCCCGAACCTGACGTTGACGCGCATGGACCTGCACGGGTTCACGGACCTGTACGAGAACGACCTCGTGGGGGCAGAGCGGTGCGCGCACTTTGCCGCTCGCGGAGCCACCCACCTCGTGGTGAACGACACGGCGGCGCTCGGGCAGTACGACTGGGGGCCTTGGCTCGACCGGCCGGTGGTGAACTGGGGCGATGTGCGGGTGTATGACCTGCGGCGGGGGGAGTGACAATTTGGCAGGGCGGTCGTACCTTTCGGACGCAGAAAGCGCACCCATGGACACCTTCCCCGCGGACGACTCCCGCACCCCCCTTGACGAATCGCTGCAGGGCAGTGCCACGGTGGTGCCTTCGCAGCCCACGCACAGCAAGCGCTTGTACTTAGAGAGTTACGGGTGCCAAATGAACTTCAGTGACTCGGAAATCGTCGCGCGCATCCTCGACGACGCCGGCTACGCGACGACGCGGAACATCGAAGAAGCAGACCTTATCTTGCTGAATACGTGTGCCATCCGTGACCACGCCGAGCAGCGGGTGCGCCAGCGCCTCCATGCCTTGAAGGCGCGCAAAACCGCCCAGCCGGACCTCGTCGTGGGCGTGCTGGGCTGCATGGCGGAGCGGCTGCGCGAACAGCTCATCGAACAGGAACAGCTCGTCGATCTGGTCGTAGGTCCGGATGCGTACCGGGACTTGCCCCGCCTCGTCGGCGCCGTCCACGAGGGCCACAAGGCCGTGAACGTGCTGCTGAGCCGCGAGGAGACCTACGCAGAGATCAGCCCGGTCCGCCTCGATTCAAACGGGGTCACGGCGTTCATTTCCATCATGCGCGGGTGCGACAACATGTGCAGCTTCTGCGTCGTGCCGTTCACGCGCGGGCGGGAGCGCAGCCGTGACCCGCAGACGATTGTGCAAGAAGCCCGCGACCTCTTTGCGGCGGGCTACAGGGAGGTCACGCTCCTGGGCCAAAACGTAGACAGCTACAAGTGGAACGTCGACGCGAAGGGCGAAATCAAGGACCCCGCCGCCCCGGTGGTGCGCTTTGCCGAGCTCCTTGAACAGGTGGCCTGCGTGCACCCGGACCTGCGGGTACGCTTTTCCACGAGCCATCCGAAGGACATGACGGACGATGTGCTCCACGCCATCGCCCGCCACGACAATCTGTGCAAATACATCCACTTGCCCGTTCAGTCCGGCGACAGCGACGTGCTCAAGCGGATGAACCGGGGCTACACGCGCGCGTGGTACCTCGACCGCATTGCCGCCATCCGCAGGATTCTGCCGGGCTGTGCGGTGTCGACGGACATCATCGCCGGATTCTGCGGCGAAACGGCGGAAGAGCACGGCGCGACGCTGTCCCTGATGGAGGAGGTCCGGTACGACATGGCGTACATGTTCAAATACAGTGAGCGCCCGCGGACCCTCGCAGAACGCAAGTTCGAGGATGACATCCCAGATGCCGTCAAGGGCGAGCGCTTGCAGGAAGTCATCGCGCTCCAAATGGAGCACGCCACCCAGCGCATCAGCGACCGTGTCGGCCAGGTCTTCCGGGTCCTCATCGAAGGCACCTCAAAAAAGCGGGACGACGAGTACTTCGGCCGCACCACCCACAACGCGGTGGTGGTATTCCCGAAAGGCGACCTGTTGCCGGGCACCTACGTCAACGTCCGCACCACGGGCCACACCCCTGCGACCTTGCTCGGAGTTGTGACCGACGAACCGGCTGAGGCATGACCGACGTCGCCACGCTGAAACGCAGGTTCGGCATCATCGGCACCAGCCCCGCGCTGGACCGCGCCATCTCCGTGGCGGAGCGCGTGGCCGCCACCGACATCAGCGTCCTCGTTCTCGGCGAAAGCGGTACGGGCAAGGAGGTCATGCCCCGCATCATCCACCACGCCTCCACCCGCAAACACGGCCCCTACATCGCGGTGAACTGCGGCGCCATCCCGGAAGGCACCATCGACTCCGAGCTCTTCGGGCACGAGAAAGGTTCGTTTACCGGCGCCACCGAGGCCCGGAAGGGGTACTTCGAAGAGGCCCATGGCGGTACCATCTTCCTCGACGAGGTGGCGGAGTTGCCGCTCACCACCCAAGTGCGGCTGCTCCGCGTCCTCGAGACGGGCGAGTTCATCCGCGTAGGCTCGTCGAAGGTGCTGAAGACCGACGTCCGTGTGGTGGCCGCTACGAACGTGGATTTCGGGGAGGCCATTGCTTCGGGACGGTTCCGCGAGGACCTGTATTACCGCCTGAACCAAGTGCCGATCTCGATGCCCCCGCTCCGCGAACGTCCTGGGGATATTCACTTGCTTTTCAGGAAGTTCACGACGGATTTTAGCGAACAGTACCGCATGCCGCCTTTGCAGCTCTCGGCCGAGGCCGTAGAGCTTTTGGCCAGCTACGGCTGGCCCGGCAACGTACGCCAACTGAAAAACACGGCCGAGCAGATGTCCATCTTGCTCACCGACCGCACAGTCGATGCCGATACGCTGCTGGGATTCCTGCCGGAAGCGCACCGTACGCGGCTTCCCGTTCGGCTCGGAGGCCCCGGCTCCACCGACCCGAACACGCTGAATGAGCGGGAGATCCTCTACAAGGTCCTCTTCGATATGCGGGCAGAAATCCACGACCTCAAGCAGCTCGTGATGGGACTCATCGCCCACGGCGGTCGCCTCGAAGGGGCCGATGCAGCCCTGGCCGAGCGGGTCTTCCGCACAGACGGCGCCGCTTGGGTCCTCGAGGAAGATTCCGCTGCTCCCCTGCAGGCAGCCGGCTCCGCCACGCCGTCCTCGTCGACGGCAGTGCAGGTCGCCACCCCCTCAGAACGTCCGACCTTCACGGGCACCACCTCGGTGGTGCGCTTCCCCGCGGCCTCCCCCGTGGAACCGCCTCTGCAGCTCGCCGAGGAAGTCGACGAAGTGCTCTCCCTGTCGGATTCGGAGCGCGAGCTCATCCGCAGAGCCCTCCGCAAACACGGCAACCGCCGCCGCAACGCCGCCGCCGAACTGGGCATCTCCGAGCGCACGTTGTACCGGAAAATCAAGGAATTCGGACTGGGATGAAGCGCCTCGCACTCCTCGCGCTGGTGGCCACCCTGCTCTCGGCAGGGCCCGGCTGCGGCGTGTATTCGCCCTACGGTGCGATGACCTCCGGAGCTACGACGTTTTCCGTCGCGGCCTTCGAACCGGTGACACCCCTTGCAAGTGCGACGGCCTCGCTCATCCTCACCGAAGCCCTCCGCGACCGCATCCAGCGCCAAACCACCCTCAAGCTCGTCCCCGAAGGTGGTGAACTGCGCTTCGCCGCCGACATCGTCGAATGGACCCTCGCCCCCATCAACGCCCAAGGCAACGAAACGGCGGCCGCGAACCGGCTGACCATTCGGGTCGCGGTGCGTTACGAAAACGGCCGCGACGTCTCCCAAGACTTCGAACGGGCCTTCTCGCGGTTCGTCGACATCCCGTCTGACCAGGACTTTGCTTCTGTGGAGGAGCAGGTCCTGGCCGACCTCGCGGAGCAGCTCTCGCAGGACATTTTCAACGCTTCCCTGGGCAATTGGTGATGGACGGAAACCGCCTGCTGACGCTGCTGGAATCGCCGATGCGCACGACGGGCGCGGACCGGGCGGATTTGGCGGTGTGGTGCGGTCGGTTCCCGTGGGCTGCGGCCATTTCCGTCCTCCTCGCCCGCGCCTCCCGCGAAGCCGGCCACGGCGACAGCGAGCGCGACCTCCTGCGCGCCTGCGCCCACGCCCCGAACCGCCAAACGGTGTTCACCGCCCTCACAACGGAGCTTCGCGATGAGGTCGCCGGCGTTGCCGGCTCGAGGGAACAGGTCGCCGGCGTTGCCGGCTCGAGGGATGAGGTCGCCGGCGTTGCCGGTTCGAGGAATGAGGATTCAGGGATGAGGGATGAGGACGCCGGCGTTGCCGGCTC
>Ga0315899_10002860_pt1 | contig 18924 bp, 11 predicted proteins | sample LakEriMetagenome_2_FD_203518 | JGI IMG/M metagenome (GOLD analysis project Ga0315899, IMG submission 203518) | Freshwater fungal communities from buoy surface, Lake Erie, Ohio, United States - Buoy 4 MA112 | ecosystem: Environmental > Aquatic > Freshwater > Lake | place: USA: Lake Erie, Ohio... | reverse complement strand
TACATGTTGATGCCGGAGGTAGTCGGCATGAAATTGGTTGGCAAGCTAGCACCGGGAGCGACCGCGACCGACTTGGTGTTGCGGGTGACCGAGATTCTTCGCAAGGAAGGGGTGGTCAACAAGTTTGTCGAGTTCTTTGGCGAAGGCATGTCTAAAATGACCTTGGCGGATCGCGCAACCATCGCCAACATGGCGCCCGAGTATGGAGCCACGATGGGCTTCTTCCCCGTCGATGGTGAGACATTGAATTACATGAGGCGAACAGGTCGTTCCGCAGCAGAAATTGACTTGGTCGAGCGTTACTGCAAAGAGCAGGGATTGTTCCGACTCGATGGGGCACCCGATCTCACTTACACCAAGACGCTAACATTGGACCTAGCCACGGTCGAGCCATCTTTAGCTGGTCCGAAGCGACCTCAGGACCGCGTCCCGTTGAACACAGTAAAGGCATCTTTCTCAAAAGCTTTGAGTGCGCCCATCGCGGAAAGAGGGTTTGGTTTAAAGCCAGAACAGCTTAGTGCCATAGGGACAGTCGAGAATCACGGCGCATCGACGGAAATCTCGCACGGTGCCGTCGTCATTGCAGCGATTACATCCTGTACCAACACGAGCAATCCATCTGTCATGCTAGGAGCAGGTCTGCTTGCCAAGAAGGCGGCCGATCGTGGGCTAAAGGTGAAGCCTTTTGTTAAGACCAGTTTGGCACCTGGCTCCCGAGTGGTCACGGACTATCTCACAAAGGCCGGTGTATTATCCTCGCTCGAAGCATTAGGTTTTCACGTCGTAGGTTACGGATGCACGACTTGTATCGGCAACAGTGGTCCGCTTCCAGATGCGGTCGCGAGCGCCATTACGTCCGGAAACTTGGTCGCGGCGGCGGTTCTCAGTGGAAACCGGAACTTTGAGGGACGTGTTAATCCTCACACGAGGGCCAATTACTTAGCGAGTCCCCCGTTGGTTGTCGCATATGCGTTGGCAGGAACGGTCGATATCGATTTTGAAACAGAACCAATTGGTACCGATTCCTCAGGTAATCCGGTTTACTTCCGAGAGATCTGGCCAACCCGTGAAGAGATTGATGCAGCGATTGAGAGCTCGGTGTTGCCCGAGATGTTTGTGAATCAGTACTCAAGTGCCTTCACCTCGAACGAAAACTGGAATGCGATTCCGATTACTCCAGGTGAGTTGTTCCAGTGGGATGCCAAGAGCACATACATCCAACGTCCTCCGTTCTTGGAGGGGATTACAAATTCGGAAGGGAGTATTCAGCCAATTAAGGGTGCACGGGTATTGGCCATGCTCGGTGATTCCGTAACCACGGACCACATTTCCCCAGCGGGTTCGATTGCCAAGGATGGACCGGCGGGTCGGTTCCTAGTTGAAAACGGCGTCAATCCAAGAGACTTCAACAGCTACGGTGCACGCCGTGGTAATGACCGTGTCATGGTGAGGGGTACTTTTGCGAACATCCGAATTCGAAACGGCTTAACCCCCGGCATTGAAGGAGGAGTAACCAGGTACTTACCAACCGGTGAGCAGATGAGCATTTATGATGCGTCCATGAAGTATCAACAGGAGAAGACGCCACTCATTATTCTCGCGGGAACGGAATACGGTACAGGATCCTCCAGAGATTGGGCCGCCAAGGGAACCCTGCAATTGGGTATTAAGGCTGTGATTGCGGCGAGTTACGAACGGATACACCGAAGCAATTTGGTTGGGATGGGAGTATTACCATTGCAGTTTGCGGAAGGTCAAACTGCGCAGTCATTAGGATTAACTGGCGAAGAGGTATTCGAGATCCCATCTCTCGATGACAACCTTAAACCAAGAAGTTTCGTTCAGGTCCATGCTACTGCGGCAGACGGAACGAAGAAAACGTTTTCAGCGATTGTGCGTATCGATACCCCTGTGGAGATTGATTACTACAGAAATGGTGGAATTTTGCCCACGGTGTTGCGAAAACTGGCACAAGAGTAGTTAATGACGGAACTGATCGGGCATTGTGGCGTTAGTCGATGGCTAATGCTATAGAAACGGACTCGATCGATCCAGAATCCTCCGGGCACAAACAATAGACATGCCATAAAGCTCACGCATTCGGATCTTCACTTGTCGTAAAGCCGCATTGCGTTCGTCGGATGCTAGTTTAGGGCGGCGGCGTCTGTCGCGAACCCTAGAATGAAACAGAAATGGTCAACAACTCTCGAGGGTACGTGCAAGCGTTCAGCGCGTACACTCTGTGGGGAGTATTCCCACTCTATTGGAAGCTAGTCGCCCACATCCCCTCAGTGGAAGTTATCTGCCATCGCATAGTCTGGTCGTTAGTCGTTTTGACGGTGTTAACAACTTATGTGCGGCAGTGGCCCGATGTGATGGGACTGCTAAAAGATCGTAAAAGATTAGCACTTTGCAGTTTGGCAGCTGTACTCATCAGCATCAATTGGCTGGCTTTTATTTGGGCAGTGCAGAACGGCTATGTTGTAGAAGCCAGCTTGGGATATTTTATCAATCCGCTTCTTACCGTGCTTTTAGCGGTTGTCATTTTTCGCGAACGGATAACTGTCATTCAATGGTTCGCAATTGCGACTGCTTTCGTTGGTGTTGGAGTGATGACGTGGGCAACGGGAGTATTTCCTTGGATCGCGTTCATTTTAGCAACATCATTTGCGTGTTACGCGGCTGTTAAGAAACGAACCACCATGCCAGCGATATCGGGTTTGGGGATGGAAACAGCGATACTAGCGCCATTGTCACTAGTTTTACTTGGGTACTTTCGTATCTTCACGATTGAACCAGAACCACTTACTCCGCTTACTTTAGGCCTACTGGTTTTCGGGGGGCCCATTACAACATTGCCGCTGGTCCTATTTGCCTCTGCTGCCAAATCGGTTCCTTTGGTTGCGATGGGAATGTTGCAGTATGTAGGTCCGTTGCTTCAGTTTTTACTTGCTTTTTTTTGGTTTCGGGAAGAAGTCTCAATTGGTCGCTTGACAGGTTTTGTGATTGTTTGGATGGCGTTGGCATTGTTTGTCTGGGGCACGATTCTGCTCGAAAAAGAGAAGCGGCTGAACACACCGCAGGGACGATAAAAGTTACAATGCAGGTCTCTCGAAAAAAGGAATCTGTTTATGTGCATTGTGTTTTTGCTGACTACTTTTCTTCGTGTGCTCACCATTATTTTCAGTGAAATCATCCAGCCTTGTCGGCTTTTAAGAGGGATCACTGACGCCTGTTTTGTTGCGATCATTGGGTTGATGGCATATGGATTGCCTAGTCATGCGGAGGAATGGAACGTCGGGGCGAGCCGAATCGATGTAACACCAACCGAACCAGTTCGACTTAGTGGTTACGCAGCTCGGGTAAAACCCTCCGAAGGTGTAGACTCTTCGTTGTTTGTACGCTCCCTTTATCTAGAGCACAAAAAAGGGGAGCCGCTGTTGATCGTCTCCATGGATGCTATTGGCATCTCCGCCTCGATGACCGAAGAGATTTGTCGCGTGCTACAGGCGGAGTTTGGTCTAAATCGTGCTCAAATTGTGTTATGCACGACGCACTCCCACACCGCACCTCATCTAGAGGGCGTTCTTACCAATCTTTTTGCAGACCCACTATCCTCAAAAGAGAGAGAAGCGTCGAAGCAGTATACCGAACAGCTGTTGAGGGCGACCCTCAAATCTGTTCGTGAAGCCATTGCGAATATCGAGTCAGGCACGGTTTCCATTGCTCAGGATCAAGCCGAGTTTTCCATAAATCGCAGAGTTATCCAAAGTGGTCAGTGGGCTAATTTTGGTGAAACACCCAGTGGGCCAGTCGATCGTCGTGTCCGTGTGCTAAGTGCTAGAAATAAAGCGGGAGAGTTAATCGCGGTCGCCTATCAGTATGCATGTCATTGCACGTCGATTAGCCCAGAGAGAAATCGAGTCAGTTCGGATTGGGCAGGTCTATCGGCGGAAATACTGGAAAGAGAGAACCCTGGATTAGTCGCGTTACCAATAATCGGAACAGGTGCAGATTCAAATCCCAATCCGCGAGGGGAGTATATTCACGCTCAGACGCACGCAAAGAGCATGTTTGAAGCGGTGACGAGAGCGATAGCATCGGCTCAAAAACCATTGGCTGCACCGACCCACATTTCATTCTCTTATGCTGGACTTGAATTTGATCGTCCGGCTAAATCGATCTTGCAGGAATTGCTTAATGATCCCAATAAACATGTACAAAATCGGGCGAGGGGTTTACTAGAAATACTTAAGGTAAAAGACCGAATCCCGGAATCGTACCCAGCGCCGATTCATTTTTGGGCGTTTGGCGATCAGCTCGCGTGGGTATTTTTGGGTGGCGAAGTCGTTGTCGACTACCAAATTCGGCTGGAAAGAGAATTGAGTCAGTTTTCCGATGTTTGGGTAGCGGCCTATGTAGATGATGTTTTTGCGTACATCTCGTCGGAACGTTTACGCAGGGAGGGAGGTTACGAGGTCGACAGTTCCATGATCTATTACAACCAGCCCGGTCCATGGGTCAGTGGAACGGAAGAAAAGCTCGTAAAGGCCGTTCTCGATCTTCAAAATCAAACTCGCGATCTACAGCGACCACTTGATAAAGACCAAGCGCTTCGCTCCATAAGGGTACCGGAGGGATTTCGAGTGGAACAGGTTGCGGCGGAGCCACTAATCATGGACCCGATCAATGTAGCGTTTGGGGCAGATGGCAAGGTTTGGGTTTTGGAGATGCCAGACTACCCCAATGGTGGCGAACGTTCTGGTCGAGTGATTTGTTTAGAAGACATAGATCGAGATGGTACACTAGATACCAGTAAGCCATTTCTTAGTAATTTGCCCTTTGTCTCGGGTGTTTACGCATGGAGAGATGGAATTGTTGTCGCGTGCGCACCAGAAGTGTTTTTTGCAAGAGACACAGATAACGATGGTGAAGCGGATGAAAAGCGAGTCATTTTATCAGGCTTTGCTTTAGCGAATCCGCAGCATAGAGTTCACGGGTTTACATATGGGCTCGACCATAAGCTGCATTTCGGAACAGGTGCCGACACCGCTACGGTTACTCTACATAGGTTAGATGGTACCAAAGAAGAGTTTGATATTCGAGGGTGTGATTTAGCGATTGATCCAGATCGGCATGAATTGACACTTGAGACGGGTGAAACTCAGTTCATACGTTCCCATGACGGTTGGGGGAATTGGTTTGGGAATGATAACACCCACCCGATTTATCATTATGTGCTGGATCGCAATTGGGCGAAGGGTGGAAGACGTCATTTCTCAGGGACATCGAGGTATCTGACACAACCTGTCGATTCCCCAAAGGTCTATCCGCTAAGTCCTGCTTTAGATCGATTCAATGATCCATTGACTGCGAATCGATACACCTCAGTATGTAGTACGATTATCAATCTCAGTCCAGGAAATGGCGATACGATGGTTGGGACTGCACTTGTTTGCGAGCCCGTTCATAACCTCGTATCTCGAATGGCTATGAAGCGGGATGGTATTTCGTGGCGAGCCGACCGATTGCCAGAAGACTCATCCAGTGAATGGCTGCGGAGTGATGATCCATGGTTTCGTCCTGTTCGGGTTATCAATGCCCCAGACGGATCCATCTGGATTGCGGACATGTATCGCAGAGTTATAGAACATCCGACATGGATACCTGAAGAGTGGCTCGCGAGGCTCGACGTCTACGCCGGGAAAGAGCAGGGAAGACTCTATCGCGTTTACCATAACACACAAGATATTCGGCCGCCAAAAGAATTGAGTCGAATTTCCGAAGCGGAGCTAGTCGAGTTATTAGGGGATGAAAACATAGCTATTGCGGACTGGGCACAGCAACAATGGATCTGGAGATTTTCGGATGAACAAGCCGCTCCACAACTGATTTCTACAGCCTTATCTTCCGCGAATCCCAAGATTCGAATTCGTGCCTTTGCCATACTTAATTACCTTGGTCGGTTGCAGGAAAATGAATTGGTAGCTCTTATTAATGACGAAGACCAAAGAATTGTCACCTATGTTTTAGGTCAACTTTTGCGGGGTGAGAGGGTGCCAACAACTTTGGTGCAGAGTTTAGCAAAGAGCGAGATCCCACCCTCCGCAGTCGATCCCTTGCTCGCAATGCGAATCGTTTTATGCCTAGTCAATCATGGAGAACGAGAGGACAAGCTGTCGGCCAAACGATGTTGTGATTTGTTACTCGAACATTCTGGTATCTCTGGATTTGATTTGATACTGGAGTATGCAGATTCCAATCGAATTGGGTTGTTGGTCCGTGAATTGATAAGTCGCGATGATCTACGGGGTACGACCTGTCTCAACAGATTAATTCCTCGCATGGACACGAACGAGCTCAATAGCATTATGCAAAAGATAGCCGATCATAGTGGCACAAGGCCTGCTTGGCATTTTCTAATGGCCCGTCAACTAGGCCTGCACTCGAATACATCTTCGCTCAACGATGCGTTGATCGATCAGATTTACACAAACGCGAGGGAAGTCGTTCTTTCCGAAGATGCGAGCGCAGGTTCTACGATTGCCGCGTGGGAATTGTATCTATCTCGTTTGAGCGATGATTCTATTGTCGCGGTTGGCGAGGTGATAAGTGTTCTCCCAAAAAGCGATAGCATCGTTTCGGAAAAAATTGTATCCGGCGTATATCGGCTGGGAGACAACAGTAGGAAGATCCTTTTAGGGACGGTGCATGCATGGCCCGCGTCGCTCAAGTCTTTAACGATATCATTGTTTGCTTCCCAACCTAAAGGGATTGAGTCATTGCTTAACGAGATTGAGAGTGGAAGAATTTTGGCGAGCGACGTAACGCCAAGCCAACTGGAGGTCATTCGACAGAATGCTAAGGGAAATTTAGTAGAGAACGTCGTAAAGATTTTTGGGAAGGATGATTCTTCGAATCGAGGGGAGGCCATTGAGAGATTTGAACGAGAGTGGCCGCTAAAAGTAGATTTCGGCCCGGGCAAGCTGTTATTCGAAGCTCACTGTGTCAAATGCCATCGCGGTGGTAATTCAGGAGGGGTGGCGGAGGCGCCAATAGGTCCATCGCTGCAAGCCTTAAGCCATTGGACCAACCGAGCTTGGCTAGAGGCTATTATAGAGCCAGGCCGAGCGGTCGATGAGAAATACAAGCGAAGCATGATAAGAACCCAAGAGGATTCGGTACTTACAGGTCTGATACGCCAAGAATCAGAAACTGAAATCGAACTGGTCTTGACGGACGGAAGAATCGAAAAGATCAGAAGGTCGGAGATCGCAGAGATAAAATCTTCCGAACAATCGTTGATGCCAGATGGCTTTGAGAAAAGCTTAACACCTGAGCAGATCGCTCAGATCGTAACCTATTTGCGACGTGGTGAGGACTAACCGTTGATGACACAGACAGATTCCGCAGGGAGTCAAGCAGATTCCGAAGCGAACTGGGCGATAGAAACAAAAGATTTAACTCGCAATTTTGGGGACAAGGTTGCTGTCAATTCCGTGGATATCCAGGTAGAGCGAGGAACGCTATATGGTTTCCTGGGTCATAACGGAGCGGGCAAATCCACAACAATCAAGATGCTTACTGGTCTGCTCGCTCCATCGGGCGGAGAGATGCGTGTTCTCGGTTTCGACATGAACAACGAACAACAAAGCCTGCAGGCCAAGAAGCGCATTGGAGTGATCCCCGAGAACTTGGCACTGTTCGAGAATCTTACTGCGCAGGAATATCTGACGTTCGTTGGACGAATTCACGGATTATCCTTGGAGACGATTCGAGAGCGAAGCGCGGAGTTATTGTCATTGATGACGCTCGATTCGGAACCCAAGACATTAGCTCTCGAGTATTCTCATGGAATGCGCAAGAAACTATCGCTTGCAGCGGCTCTATTGCCTAATCCGGAATTGCTGTTCCTTGACGAGCCATTTGAGGGAGTTGACGCGGTCGCATCCGTAACCATCCGTGAGATTTTGACCAACTTCGTTAATCGAGGTTCTACCGTTTTTATCACTTCTCACGTCTTGGAAATCGTTCAAAAGCTCTGTACTCATGTTGGAATCATTATGCAGGGCAAACTGGTTCATCAATCCTCCATGCAACAGATACTAGACCGGGGATCGCTGGAGCATTATTTCCTCTCTTTGGCTGGTAATGAGAATGCAGCATCGAACCGACTCAATTGGCTTGAATCATAATGAATGGATTATATGAGCGGTTTATATGGCCATCCTTACTCTTTGTTTGGCTACGATTTCGTATTCGGTATAACCAAGTCTCGCGGGGCACGCAGTTAATCAAGGTGTTTGCCCTGATCGGAACGCTCATTGTCGCGATGAGTACGGTATCGATTTGGCTAATAGGATTTTCGCTGGGCTTATTTCTTCCCAAATACATCAGCATGGAATACTACTTTCTTATTTGGGAAGGGGTAGTACTTCTGGCGATGTTGATGTGGCTCATTCATGTGCTCAATGAGGCCCAACGGGGCGATCCCATTTCGCTTGATAAGATCCTGCATTTACCTGTTTCCCCTTCGCAAGCGTTTGTTGTGAATTACTTAGCGTCATTGGGTACGCCCGTGTTTTTGATGACCGCGGGTGGTTGCTTAGGTCTCGTCTTAGGCTCGGTTTTTTCGATAGGCCTCAAAGCGATACTGTTTTTAATTCCGATAACTGCCTTTTTGTTCGCGATGACGGCAGCGACCTACTGGGTTCAGGGTTGGCTCGCGACGTTGATGACCAACCCCAGAACAAAGCAACTTGTTCTGGTGTTGCTACCAATTTTTATCATTGCGGCAACACAAATTCCGGTGCAGCTTTTCTTATGGTTAGAGCGCAGTCAAAAGGCCACAGCAACAGCCCCGGATCCTCGTGCAAGACCTGCAGATGCCGCGCCGCCCGCTAGTGTACCCGATCAAGAATCCATCAATACAGAAGAGCCCCACAACCAATCTGACCCTGTCGCTAAGTCTGATCCTGTCGCTAAGGGAGGGACGACTGCCGACTCGCTAGCAGTCGACGGGAACGACAGTGGTCCGGTGGTTGACGGGGAAGCACAAAAAGCGACTGAGGATACCGCTTCGCAAGAAGATATAGCGACTACCAAAGTAGACGAGGATCAGAAGCGCAAAAAGGAACGAGAAGCTCGACGAAAAGCGTCGCTAGAGACCGCCATGTCTTACTTGAAAATCGCGAACTACGCGATCCCACCACTCTGGGGAGTCGCGGCAATTGAATTGTTGCAACAGGGATATGAATCCATCTGGAAGGCATTGTTCTTTAGTTTGTCTCTTTTCTTGGTTGGTGTTCAATATTTGCGATGGAGCTACCGATCGACGCTCGCGTATTGGAAGGGCGAGATAGGACTGAAAAAGTTTCAATCCAAATCGGCCGTCACCCCATCGCAGTTTCCCTCGTCAGAGGAGAGGCTCAGATCGGGGGGGACCAGTTCTACCACCGCCCTACCGAGCGATAAGCGGCGGTTACATGAGTGGTCATTTCCGCTTATGGAAGAAGATGTTTCGGCAATGATCGCCATGACATTGACCTCCATGAAGAGAGCACCGGAAGTAAAGATGTATCTGCTGATGCCAATGATTGCGCCAATCATTATGTTAGCATTTCTACGAGGCAAAGCAGTGCCCGAAAACGATTACCTCAAGTGTCTCATTGCCTGTGGTTTTGCTGCATTCATGCTCTTGATGTCTTGTGGGGTGGCAGGCAACACGTTTGGATTTGACCGAGCTGGCTTTCGAGCGTTCGTACTTAGTGGCATGGAGCGGTGGCGTATCCTATTGGGAAAGAATCTTGCGCACGGTGCGTTTGTCGGTGTGATACTTCTGCCCATCCTGGTTGGAGTTGGGATTTACCTTGGGATCGGTTCGTATTTTTTAGCGTGTTCTGTCCTGGTATTTTTAACGGTACTCCCCATGTTCGCGTTGCTCATGAACCTCATGGCCATACTGACTCCGTTTCCGATGGGTGCGGGGGGAATCCAGCCAAAGAATATGGACTTTATGGCGGTGGCAGTAAATTTGTTACTTTCATCGATCTTGCCGATCATTCTTGCCTTTGCTCTGATTCCTATAGGGATCGAGTGGCTCTTTGGGTATTTAGTTCCGAATCTGGCATGGATTCCCTTAGCGATTCCCCTTTCATTCGGAGCGATTGCAGCAAGCGTTTTTTGCTATCGATCCTTGATCGAATGGCAAGGAAAACTGTTACAATCCCGAGAAAAAGAGATTCTGAGAATCGTAACGTCGAAGCTCGAATAAAAGTCCTAAAAACTAGAGTTGTCAAGCGAACAAGGACTGGCTACACTTCGTCCATCTGAAGGGGAAATCCCCAAAAGACTGCCCCGTGGTGTAATGGCAACACAAGGGATTTTGGTTCCTTTATTCTAGGTTCGAGTCCTAGCGGGGTAGTTCAAAATTTCGAGCCCGGATTTTCCGGGCTCTTTTTTTTTGCGATTTGTTTTTTAGAACGGTTCTTCCTGCGAAGTTCGCTGAACACAGATTGCTTCTCTCACTTTCTCAGTTGCAAATCATGCCAGAAATCCAGGCCTTTCGCGGTCTTCGGTACAATCTCGCCCAGGTCGGATCGCTATCCGATTGCATTGCTCCACCCTATGATGTGGTCGATTCGGCACTGCAGAATCATCTTTACGGACTATCTCCCTACAACTTTTTGCGATTGGAGCTGAATCGTCGCGAGCCAACGGACACGGACGAAAACGAGCTATACCGTCGCGCTGCCCATATCTATCGAAAATGGCAGACCGAGGGAGTGATTCAAACCGAACCGGATCCTGCAATTTATGTGTATCATCAGGAATTTGACAACGGTGGTGAAAAGGTAGTTCGCCGGGGATTCATGGCGAGGGTTAAGCTGCAACGATTTGGTGAAGGGAACATTTACCCTCACGAGCAAACGCACGCCAAAGCGAAAGACGATCGGCTCAAATTGACCCGAGCCACCCAAGCAAACTTGTCTCAGATCTTCGGGTTGTATCCGGACCCGGAAAACGAGATCCAAGAGTTACTGGAAAGCCAAATTGCGGGAGTCCATGGTCTGGAAGCTACCGACCACTTGGGTGTTGTGCACCGCATGTGGCCGATTAGCGACATCAAGATTATCCAAGAGATTATGGCGTTAGTTGCCGATAAAGATATGTTCGTTGCAGACGGTCATCATCGTTATGAGACCGCGTGCAACTATCGAGATGAACTAAATGAAAAAGGGCTGCTGACAGATACACACCCGGCGAATTATGTGCTAACGATGCTGGTCAGCATGAATGATCCAGGTCTTTTGGTGTTACCAACCCATCGTTTGCTGCATGGTGTTCCGGAGTTTAGCACCCAGGACTTACATGCCAAACTTTCCCATTTTTTTGATTGCGAATTGGTAGGGTCTGGCCCCGAGAGCACCGGATCCGTTTGGGCCGAGATGGAACGATTGGATGAGCAACTCATCATGGCCATTTATTCCTCCAAATCTCAGGAATGGACACGGATATCAGCGCGTCAAGAAGCCGCTGATCGAATGAACGAGATTGCATCGGATCAGTCACCAGATTGGCAGGAGCTGGGTGTAGCCGTCTTGCATCGCTTAGTCCTAGAAGATTTGCTTGGGCTGAAAGAGATGCCGAAACCTACCTACGTCCATTCGGTAACGGAAGTGATTGACGGCCTTAATGGCAAGCTGGAGGGGGCACTTCATTACCCAATCGCTGCGCTGGTGATGCCGGCTACGATCGAGCATATTCGCAAGATATCACTTCATCAAGAAAGAATGCCTGCCAAGAGCACCTACTTTTACCCCAAGCTCGTCTCTGGCTTAGTCATTCACTCCCTCGAAGCGTAGTAGACACGGATTGCACAGGAGACTGATCGTCTGTGCACCAGTGGTTCTTCTGTAAGTTAACCCAAGTAACGGCACTACTCAAAAACATTCCCGGAGATCACTTCTCCGCCGTTGCGGGTCCCCAGAGATCGCCATACCATTTGATCCGTCGAACTCGAGAAGACTTGAACAGACCCATCTAACATTCCCGTTTGCACCAATCCGGTGTGCCAACTGCGCGAGGTGAGTACGGCATAGGTCGGAACGGTTGTACTGCTCCCCTCGGCCCGGGAGTTGTAGTCGATATTGTAGAGGACTCCATTAAAGGTGTACCGCACTTTGGTGTTGGGCGGGAGAGTAACGGTAAAGCCACTGTGATGTGCGTGGCTATTCGTCCACTCGGTTCGCCCCGACCCAGTACCGTCTGCGAAAATTCGATCCTTGATGCCCGAATCGGCAATCACCGCAACCTCGGCTACCGTATTTGGAATATTAGTAGTCGGTGGGCCAGCGTTTCGCGTGTATGCTTGCCACGCGTGAACTTCGGAGCACCAAATCGTTTGACTCATGCCGTCGGATATAGCAGAAGTTCTAAAATCGGCATTGGGATGTGTAGCACCATCCCCACCACGATTGGTTACGGGGTCATAAATGAACCACGTTCCTAGATTGTAAGTGTAGGTTGTTGGGTAAAGTTGCATGGCGACATTCCCAGTCACACTCGTATCCCGTGGGATCGATGCTTTGGGATCTGACGGGCAGGAATACATAGCAATTCGGTATCCGCTCAAGATCGGAAACTGATTCCAAGGTCGACTGAGATCAATTTGTGTCCCGAGATTATCTTGCTCGATAAAGGGTAACAATCGACCGTGTATTCCCCAGGAGTTGTTGGTCGAGATAAAGCGATTCACGCAGGCGCTCGGAGGAATCCTCTTGTACGCCGACTCGTAGTTGAGCGTTGCCAATCCGATTTGCTTAAGGTTGTTTCGGCATTGAATACGCCGAGAAGCTTCTCTCGCCGCTTGAACGGCTGGCAACAGCAACCCAACTAGTACACCGATGATAGCGATTATCACAAGCAATTCGACTAGCGTGAAGCCTTTTACGCTTTTTTTCATTCCGCACCAAAGTCCTGGCAAGAGACGAGTTGGGCAATCGATTGATTGCTGAACTTAAGCCAAGATTAAAAGGCCATATAGGCTTGGTCAATTGCTGGACAAACTTTGTCACCATGCGCGACAAACAGTGAGTTCATCCCATTAAACACAACGATGACGAATCGGCCAATTCGAGTCTACTCATCTAGTAGTTTTATTGAGTCATCGGAGCCACTTCGGAGCAGCCCAACGTTTCGATAAACGGAGAGTTTTTCTCGGGAGTCCGTGATATCCAGATTTCGCATGGTGAGCTGGCCAATCCGATCCTTGGGAGAAAACTCCCCCTTTCCACTTTCCATAGTAAGACGCTCTGGATGATACGTTAGGTTCGGACTCTTAGTGTTCATAATTGTGTAGTCGTTCCCGCGTCGCAGTTCCAGCGTAACCTCACCCGTGACAGCTCTAGCAACCCAGTGCTGGAGGGCTTCGCGAAGCATTAAAGACTGAGAATCAAACCAGCGACCTTCGTACAGGAGTCGCCCCAGTCTTCGCCCCATATCGCGGTATTGCTCCATCGTTCCTTCGTTATGAATACCGGTTATCAATCGTTCATAGGCGATGAATAAGAGCGCCATCCCAGGCGCTTCGTAGATACCACGACTCTTAGCCTCAATAATTCGATTTTCGATTTGATCAGACATTCCCAGTCCGTGCCGACCACCGATCGCGTTCGCTTCCAGTACGAGATCAACCTTAGATTCGAACGTTTTACCATTCAGAGAAACGGGTAGGCCAGCTTCGAAACCGATACTAACTACCTCCGGAGCAATAACAACATCTGGTTTCCAAAAAGGGACTCCCATAATGGGGTCAACGATCTTCATGCCGGTATCGAGGCTTTCAAGATCTTTCGCCTCATGCGTAGCCCCCCAGATATTGGAATCGGTTGAGTAAGCTTTCTCTTTGCTCATGCGATAAGCTAAGCCTGCTCGTTCGAGCAATTCGGACATTTCCTTTCGTCCACCGAGTTCACGATTAAAGGCTTCATCGAGCCACGGTTTGTAGACCATAAGTTCTGGGTTTGCCAGTAAACCATAACGATAAAAACGTTCGATGTCGTTCCCTTTGTAAGTACTACCGTCGCCCCAAATGTTAACTCCATCCTCTTTCATGGCCTGGACAAGCATCGTACCGGTAACGGCTCGACCAATAGGGGTGGTGTTGAAGTAGGGTAGCCCTCCCGTAGTGATATGAAACGCGCCACATTGAAGCGCGGCTAACCCTTCATGAACAAGCTGCTCGCGGCAATCGATCAATCGAGATTTCTCCGCTCCGCATTCGATCGCTCGTTTAGGAATGTCATCGTAATTCGCCTCATCGGGTTGCCCTAAGTTCGCTGTGTAACAATAGGGTACAGCCCCCTTCTGTCGCATCCAATAAATCGCGGCACAGGTGTCCAACCCCCCAGAAAATGCGATTCCAACGTTTTGTCCAATGGGGAGAGATTCAAGGATCTTTGACATTTGATAACGACTATAGCGAAACGAGTACAACGAAAGAAAACAACGGAGGCTAAAACCACATTCAAGTGTAATCGTTAACCCTGATTCTTCCTACTCGAAACGGTCGCAAGGTCCCGATCGCGCTGATTCTAACGATAAATCGGGCTAGGCTTCGCTCCCGCTTCTTCGGCATCGTCCAGTAGGTCCGAAGTGGAAAAAAGCCATTTCGCCTTGTCACACCCCTGCCTAGTTAACACGGATACATAATGAGTGTACTAATTACGACGACTTTACTACGGAAATCGAGCTGGAACGCTTGAATCTTGTACGTTGCTACCCTCAAATCTTTACGGGTAACGTAGGCTTTTCACTCTCGTCAGAATTTTTCGGTGGGAACTGCGTGTAGGTGTTTATTGAGTCGAGTTCCATGAGACGTTCGTGGTGCGGGCCCAGTATTGACATCGCTCACTTGTTCCAAGTCTAAAGCAAAATAGGTCCTTTGCAATGTGCGGTATTGTTGCATACGTTGGAAAGAATAATGCCACTCCGTTTCTCGTGTCGGGCTTGAGACGACTCGAATACCGTGGTTACGACAGCGCTGGAATTGCCACGATTGCAACCAGCGGCAGTTTCCAATTAGGACGAGCTGTAGGCAGGATCGACCAGCTGGCTGAAACGCTCAATCAATCCCCGATCGAGGGCAATATTGGCATTGGCCACACTCGTTGGGCGACTCACGGTCCGGCAACGGTCGCCAACGCTCACCCTCACCTTGGCGGTTCCGGATTGGTGGCACTCGTTCATAATGGAGTCATTGAGAACTACCAAACCATCAAAGAGCAGCTGACAGAAAAGGGGTATGTCTTCAAGTCGGATACCGACACCGAAGCGATATCTCACTTGATCGCTGACTACCTACAGCAATTGATGGAGTTACCCCTCGAAGATCGCAAGCATAAGAGCGATGGGCCTAACAGCATTTACTTTGAGGCAGTCCGGCTATCACTGGACCAATTGAGGGGCACATATGGGCTCGTTGTTATGTTTCGGGATCGTCCGGATCTCTTAGTTGCAGCGCGTTGTGGCAGCCCTCTCGTAATCGGTGTTGGCAAAGGTGAGCAGTTTATCGCCAGCGACACATCTCCTCTGGTTGGACATACAGAACGGATCATATATTTGGCGGATCACCAACTGGCGATTGTCACCAACGACTCCATCCAAGTCCGACATCGAGAACAGGGGCGCATCCGTCCTGAGGTTCGGGTCCTAGAAAAGACCGAACAGGATGTGTCGACTGAGGGCTATGAGCATTACATGCTCAAGGAAATCCATGAACAACCAACCGCATTACGAAACGCAATGCGAGGCAGATTGGATCGCGAAAATGCGACTGCCAAATTTGGAGGTCTAAATCTTACTCCCTCACAATTACAGGGAGTCAATCGATTGATCTTAACTGCTTGTGGAACCAGTTGGCACTCTGCCCTCATAGGCGAATATCTCATTGAGGAATTTGCCAGGCTCCCCGTCGAAGTCGAATATGCAAGTGAGTTGCGATATCGAAATCCCCCCATCGACAACAACACGTTGCTCTTCGGCATAACTCAAAGTGGAGAAACGGCAGACACATTGGCTGCCGTGCGGGAAATGAAGCGCAAAGGGCACCATACACTCGCCATCTGCAATGTAATCGGTAGCAGCATTGCCCAGGAAGCGGACGGAGGCATTTACCTCCACGCGGGCCCCGAGATCGGGGTTGCATCGACCAAAGCGTTTACATCGCAAGTCTGTGTGCTATCGATGCTCGCTTTGTATTTTGGACGATTGCGACACTTAAGTTACGAAGCTGGCCAGCGTATCATCAACCAACTGGAATCGCTCCCTGAAGCAGTCGAGAATGCTTTAAAGTGCGATAGCCAGGTCCGAGAGATTGCCGCCAAGTATAAAGATTGCACCAACTTTCTGTATCTCGGGCGACATTACAACTTTCCTACAGCGCTCGAAGGTGCTCTCAAGTTAAAGGAGATCAGCTATATACACGCCGAGGGGTACCCATCGGCCGAAATGAAGCACGGACCGATCGCCCTGGTCGATGCCAGCACGCCCTCAGTTTTCATTCTCTCCAAATCGACCATATATGATAAAGTCATGAGCAACCTACAAGAAGTCAAGGCTCGAGGAGGACCCGTTATTGCAGTTGTCAACGAACGAGACAAATCGCTCGATTCGCTCGTTGACGACTTTATCGAGGTTCCCTACGTCGAGGACTTCCTGCAACCGATCGTCACATCGATCCCCCTGCAGCTATTGGCATACCATATTGCGGTGATGCGAGGGTGCGATGTCGACAAACCACGAAACTTGGCGAAGAGCGTGACGGTCGAGTAATGAAATAATACTTCGGTTCTGCCTATTCACTCAAAAATCAATCGCGAATCCAAATGAAGAAAGACGATCTGGGGCTGTCTTACAGCGCCCGCAAAGCCCTAAGTGTCCATCTGGGAGAAGCTGCTGGCAACGAAATTGCAACACTGCTTCAGAAGATGGCCGCACAGATTGAAGACCTAAAAAAGAGTAAAGTCAGCGTAACGCAAGTGATTCCAGACAAATCCCGTCCTGATCCATTGCTCCAATCGCTTGAAAACGAGTCATTCTAGGCGGCCATGTTCATTCCGAGGGGCTCGACTTTAGGCTTGGTTTCGGGTTGAATAAACTATCCCTATTCCCTCTTTTCCTGCTGCTTGGTGTGGAGCTTCAAAAACGTGTTGAACGACACTCCTAAAAAAGGCTCCACTCCCCCTCCCCCGCCACCTTATTCCTCAAAATTCTCGCATCCAATCACCCCACCTTCCACAACCGCTCCCCCTGTAGCAACACCGCCTGTGGTTGGGCGTCCTACAAATGGAATTGGTGGGCAACCTATACATTCCATCGCTCCCCCTCCCTTTACACAGGCTCCCACTCAGCCCCCCCCACAGCTCAGTGCACCACCGTCCGCAGTGGAACTGGAGGAACACGAGCCTGTAGAGCAAAGATCTTTGCTCGAACGGCTTGCTTGGCGAGAAACCCCGTCATGGCTAGTCAGCTTGATCGTCCACTTGGCGATCGTGCTTTTGCTGGCGATTGTTCCGCTCAGTGAGAGAATCGGAAACGCGATTACCCTTTTGTCCGGCGAAGCCTTCTCCGAGGGGACCGAAGAACTCTCTTCCTACGAATTGAGTCCCGTAGAATCAGAATCGGATCTAGAGATACCTAACGTAGAAGAGCTGACAAGCATGCAAATTGAGGAGATTGACGTTCCCTCAGTTGTGCCTGCTGTCGACCTGTCTAGCCCAGAGATCTCCATAAAGAAAGGGCTTATGGGGCGTACAGGAATCATGAAGGAGACGCTTCTTAAAGCCTATGGCGGGACCAAGGGAACGGAAGATGCCGTCGCAGCTGGTCTCGAATGGCTTGCACGACAACAGCGAAGTAACGGCTCATGGTCTCTCGTCGGGCCCTACAAAGGTGGCGCAACGACAGAAAACGAATCTGCCGCCACGGCGATGGCTATGTTGGCATTTCTCGGCGCTGGCCACACGCACAAGTCTGACTCTCAGTATTCCAAAAATGTTAAAAACGGAATGAGCTTTTTGCTCAGTATTCAAGACGACGAAGGATTCTTTGCCAAAAAAGCGATCGGCAATCAGAGAACATATTCCCAAGCTCAATGCACGATCGCCATCTGTGAACTTTATGGACTAACGAATGATCCATTGCTCGAACCAGTCGCCATGCGAGCGATTCGTTATGCTCAGCGAGCCCAAGCAGATGATGGCGGTTGGAGGTACAACCCGCGCGAGCCAGGAGACATGAGCGTAACGGGTTGGTACGTAATGGCTCTCATGAGTGCCCGGATGGCTGGCCTCATCGTCGACAGCGATAAACTCGATCGAGTGCAGAATTTTCTCAACAAAGTCCAGAAGAAACGAAACCAGACCGAACCAGATCCCTACGGCGAGGCCTATTCCTATATGTCATACTCCAAAGCGTCTCCTGCGATGACAGCCGAAGGAATGCTCTGCAGAATGTACTTAGGATGGAAAGCGAGCGATGGCCGAATTGTCACCGGATCAGAATATCTCTGCGAAAATCGAATCGACCAAGATAAAAACCGAATTTCATTTTATTACTGGTACTACGCCACGACAGCCCTGCATCACGTTGGCGGTGATTACTGGAAACAATGGAACGAATCGATGAAGACGCATCTACCAGCCATGCAAGAGCAAGCAGGCCCGAACAAAGGCAGCTGGAATGCGTCGGGCGACCCCCACGAGGGTGGTGGAGGTCGACTCTACGCAACCTGTTTCTCTATCTTTTGCTTAGAGACATACTACCGACACTTACCATTGAACCAATACTCGGCCCAGTGATAATCCCGATCCATAAGTATGCTGCGAACCAAGCGAGATGGGAGTTGCTAGCAACTAATCGGCC
>Ga0315899_10002858_pt1 | contig 18933 bp, 19 predicted proteins | sample LakEriMetagenome_2_FD_203518 | JGI IMG/M metagenome (GOLD analysis project Ga0315899, IMG submission 203518) | Freshwater fungal communities from buoy surface, Lake Erie, Ohio, United States - Buoy 4 MA112 | ecosystem: Environmental > Aquatic > Freshwater > Lake | place: USA: Lake Erie, Ohio... | reverse complement strand
CTGACCTTGGTGGCAGTGGCCCCCAACCCTTTGGATGTGGGCTCAATGGAGATGGGCTACTACACCTCGGCCGACAACGGGCCTGTTGAAGAAACCCTGAAAGAGCAATTGGCGCAGGGTGTGCAAGCCCTGCAGGCCATGGGTTACACGGTGCAAGGCGAAGTGCTCAAAGGTGAGGTCATTCGGGAGTTGTCGGACTTTGCCGAACTCGCAGGTGCAGACCTGATCGTGGTCGGACACAAACACGAACCCAACCTGCTGCGTCGCTGGTGGAGCGGCTCCACCGCCAAATCGCTGGTGGAAGAGTCGCCTTGTAATGTGTTGATTGTGGTGGACCGCAGCGCTGTCGCTGCAACTTAGGCGCCGCCCAAGCCCGTCAGGCGCTGCTGAATGCGTTGCCAAACCTGGCGCTTGGCTTCGTCGGGCATGCGGCTCCAGGCACCAATCTCTTCCAAGCTGCGCCAACAGCCCACACACACCTCGGCCTGCGGGTCCATCACACACACCGAGACACAGGGCGAGGGCACATGGGGCACGGGCTCGGCCAGCACTTGCGCGGCGCGTTGGGCCAATATTTTGGTGTGCACACTCATGGGGCATCCTGGGCCAAGGCCCTGCACGCATCGGTTGTCTGCACTTGGGCGGCGGGGCTGGCCTGCACCACATCGGCCAAACGGGCCCCGGTCAAACCAGGCAGGTCTTGGGGGCGCAAGCGAAAGACACCATGCGGATGACCAGCAGCGGCCCAGATCTCGTCAAAACGCCACAAATCCTGGTCCAGCAAAGTCACTGGCGGGTGCAGGTGCGCCACGGGAGACACGCCGCCAATGGCGAAGCCGGTCTGCGCCTTCACAAAATCCGCATCGGCGCGGCCAATTTTGCCCACCAAGGCCGACACCTTTTTTTCGTCTACCCGGCGGTCGCCCGAGGCCACCACCAGCACGGCCACACCATCTTCTTTGCGCTTGAAAATCACGCTCTTGGCGATCTGTCCCAGTGCCACACCCAAGGCATCGGCAGCCTCTTGCGCGGTACGGGCTGCGCCATCGAGCATGACCGGTGTGTGCGGGTGGGCTGCGGCTTGCAAAGCCGCCGTCACACGCTGCACCCCTTCGGACAAAACCTGATACTTGGATTCACTCATCTTCGTGACACTGTGCCGGCTGTTAAAAAAACCAGCCCCTATTGTGCGTGCAAGTGCATGCCCCGGCGCGTTCTGGGGCAGCTGTGTGCGCCCACGACTTGGAAGCATATATCACTCCATTTGAAGAGCCCTAGGGTTTTCACCGTCAACCCATTTCATTTGTACCAATATAATTGTTTGGCCTTTTCAACGCCAGAACAAGGCTTCAGGGAGGCTTGCCTCCCTTTTTTTGCTCGGTTGGTCCATGTGGACTTGGGCACTTTGGCGTATGCTTTACAGACTCCAGTTCGTCTGCCACCATGCCCCCCCTCATCGCACCGCACACATCGCCTGATCACGGCGAACACCCTGCTTTGGATGAGCATGCCGCACGGGTATTGCGGCAATTCAGATTGATCTTCAACACCGTCAGACGCCATTTCCAGACCATGGAAAAACAATCCGGCATTGGCGGCGCACAGGTCTGGGCCCTGAGCTTGGTGGCCCAACACCAAGGGTTAGGGGTAACACAATTGGCTGCGCTGATGGACATCCACCAGTCAACCACCAGTAACCTGGTCCGCTCTTTGATCAAGAGTGGGTTGCTCCACAGCGAAAAGTCCAGCACCGACCGCCGCGTGGTGGAGCTTTATGTGTTGCCTGCGGGCCTGAAATTGCTCAAAAAAATTCCAGGGCCTTTTGCGGGCGTCTTGCCCCATGCCTTGCAGCGCATGGACGAGGTGACGCTGCTACAACTGGAACACAACCTCTCGGCGCTGATCAACCGCCTTGAAGTGGACGAGAAAGCCGCGCAAACCCCAATTGCCATGATGTGAGCGATCGTCTTCTTCATGGCTAAGGCTGAACGTTCCCGCAATTGATCCCTTATTTTTTGGGTCCATTTGGCCCATTCCTTGACGCGGCGTAATGCGCCCGAATGCCTTTTTTAACCGCTTTTTCCGCTCCGTTGAGCATTCCCTTGGTGCGTGATGGCACTTTGGCGACAAAGTGTCAACCCGGGTATCACAAGGTCTTTCAATAATTTATATTTGCTCAAATGTAAAATCTTTCAACTATGGGCTCCCAACTGCCCTTTCCGAGACTCCCCGAGGGGAAGGTCCAAGCCTGAGACTTCAGGTTCAACACTGACGCCAATCGCCTTGTCGGTAACGGCACCGAGCCGGGTCAACCGCCCACCAAGCCTCCATCCATTTGAAAGGTGAACACCCATGAACATTTGGCAAAGCACATGGCAACGTGTTCAGCATTGGCTCCAACGTCGCCTGAACTCTTGGCGAAAGCTGGACACGACCAGGCCAATGCAGACAGCGCCAACACCCACTCCGCTGCGCCTGGAGGCGCCACTGGGGCCCTGTGTCAGCGTCATCATTCCCGCTTTGAATGAGCAAAAACGCATCGCCGATGTGGTGCGTTACGCCCTGAGCGATTCGGCCACGGCGGAGGTGATCGTGGTGGACGACAGCTCAATCGACAACACCGTGAGCCTGGCCCGCGAAGCGGGTGCCCGAGTGATCACCAGCAGCTTGCTGGGCAAGGGTGCCTCCATGGCCGATGGGGCGCGGGTGGCACAAAACGAAATTCTGGTCTACCTCGATGGCGACCTCAAAGGCCTGCGCAGCGGCATCATCAGCGACCTGGCCCGCCCCCTGATTTCGGGCCATGCCGAATTTGTGAAAGCGCGGTTTGGCCGGGGCGGCGGTCGCGTGACCGAGCTCACCGCCAAGCCCATGCTCAAGGTGTTTTTCCCCGAACTGGCGCACTTCAACCAGCCACTGGGCGGCATCATTGCAGCACGCAAATCACTGCTGCAACAACTCACGTTCGAAGACGGCTACGGCGTGGACATCGGCCTGCTGATCGACGCCTGGCGGGCCAACGCCAAGCTAGCCGAGGTAGACATTGGCCACCTCGAGCACGACAGCCAGCCGCTCTTGGACTTGACCTCCATGGCCAATGAAATCTCGCGTGTCATCTACAGCCGCGCCCGCGAATCAGGTCGATTGCATGTGGAACAAATCACCGCCATGTACGAAAGCCAGCGCCAGGCCACATCCTCGTGGGACTACGCGATCACGCGCCAGAAAAACCGCACGAAACTTCTGCTGCTGGACATGGATGGCACGGTGACCACCAGCCGCTTTGCCACCTTGCTGGCGCAAGCCACAGGCCAGGTCGACGAGCTGAACAAGCACTTGGACGGCAGCAACCCGGATGTGCTGACGCGCAGCGCCAACATCGCACAAATTTTCCGATTTGTGCACCGCCAAAAATTCGAAGCCGTGGCCAAAGCCATGCCCATTCGACCGGGTGTGATCGAGTGCGTGAAGGCCTTCAAGCGGGCAGGTTTCATGGTCGGCGTGGTGTCAGACAGTTATTTTGTCGCCGCCGAGGTGCTGCGCAAACGCATCTTTGCCGACTTCGCGCTGTCGCACACCGTGCAGTTTCAAGGCGATGTGTGCACGGGCGAGTTGAGCATCAACAGCGCCTTTTTGCCCGACCCCAACACGTCAGACACGGACGCCGCCCTCATCGGCATTTCCAAGCACCATGTGGTGGTGCAGTTTCGGCGCGAAGACATCCAGCCGCGCTTTGACACCATCTGGGCCATGGGCGACAACGACAACGACGTCGACATGCTCAACCAGGCCGATCGGGCCTGGATGATCGAGCCCAAATCACCTCGCCTCAAAAACCTCGCGGGCGTGACCGAGATCGCACACTTTGACGAACTGACAGCGGCCTTGGCGCAGGCCATTCAAGAAGACACGGCCAAAGCCGATGGAAATCCGCCGAAAGGCAACGGGCCTTGATGGCGGACCCATAAAAGCCCGCTCAACCCGCCCGCTTGTTGAGGGTGGCCCGGGCCACGTTCGAGTTGGGTTGACGGCCCAGAAAGTCGCTGATGAAGGCCCCCGCATCCACCAGCTTGTCCAAGTCAATGCCCGTGGCAATGCCCATGCCGTGCAGCATGTAGACCACGTCTTCGGTGGCCACGTTGCCCGTGGCGCCCTTGGCATAAGGGCAGCCGCCCAGGCCCGCCACGGACGACTGAAAATTCCACACCCCCATTTGCAGCGCCGCCAGCGTGTTGGCCAGCGCTTGGCCGTAGGTGTCGTGAAAGTGCCCGCAGATGTGGTCGATGTCGAAATGCTGCAGCGTGGCTTCAATGGCTTTTTGCACCTTGAGCGGTGTGCCGGTGCCGATGGTGTCGGCCACATCCACACGCTGCACGCCGATCTGCTTCATCAAACCCGCCAAGTGGGCCACGCTGGCCGGTGAGACTTCACCTTCGTAAGGGCAGCCCACGGTGCAGCTCATGGCCCCGCGCACAGCAATGCCCGCCGCCAAGGCCGCTTGCACCACAGGCGCAAAGCGCTCCATGCTTTCTTCGATGGAGCAGTTGATGTTCTTTTGGCTGAAGGCCTGGCTGGCGGCACCAAACACCACGATTTCGTCAGGCTTCGAAGCCACCGCCGCCTGAAAGCCCACCATGTTGGGCGTGAGCACCGAGTAGCGCACGCCCGCTTGGCGCACGATGCCCGCCATCACCTCGGCGTTGTCGGCCATTTGTGGCACCCACTTCGGGGACACAAAACTGGTGACCTCGATCTCGGTCAGGCCTGCGGCCTGCAAGCGGTGCACCAGCTCGATCTTGACCGCTGCAGGCACCGGTTGCTTTTCGTTTTGCAGGCCATCGCGGGGGCCGACGTCAATGAGTTGAACTTTGGAAGGCATGGACATGAAAGACTCTTTCGGTTCAGTAGCCGCGCTGGTGGTCCACCACGCCATTGATGGGCTCGCCGCGCTGCAGCGCTTGCATTTTGCCCACGATTTGCGCGATGCTTTCTTCGCGCAGCGTACGGGCCGAGGTGTGCGGTGTGACGGTGATTTTCGGGTGTTGCCAGAACGGGTGCCCAGCAGGCAACGGCTCGGTGCGGAAGACGTCGAGTGTGGCACCTGCGAGGTGGCCCTGGTCAATGAGGGTGATCAGGTCATCTTCGACCAAGTGCTTGCCACGGGCCACGTTGACCACATAGCCGCCTTGCTGCAGCTGCGAGAGCGTGTCTTTGTTCAGGATGTTTTCGGTCTCGGCGGTCAGCGGCATCAGGTTGACCAACACGCGTGTGGCCTGCAGGAATTCGGGCAGGCTCTGCGCCCCGCTGAAACAGCGGATGCCCGGCAGGTCTTTGGGGCTGCGGCTGTAGCCGTTGACCGGAAATTCAAACACCTGCAGGGCTTTGGCCACACGTTCACCCAACACACCCAAGCCCATCACGCCGACAGCAAAGTCGGCGCGGCTGCGGGGTTTGCGGTACGACCATTTGCCCAATTGGGTGTCGGTGTCGTAGCCGTCGAACTCGCGAAAATGCCGGATCACCGCATGGCACACGTATTCGGCCATCTGTACCGACATGCCCGCATCGTCCAGGCGCACCACCTTCAGCGCTGGCGGCAGTTTCAGCTGGAGCAAGGCATCCACACCCGCACCGATGTTGAACAGGGTCTGCAAACCCGGTTGTTCGTCGATGAACTGCTGGGGCGGCGCCCAGACGATGGCGTGGTCTGCAGCAGGTGCGCCGGGTGCCCAGGCGGACACCGAGGCCTCTGGGAAGGCTTGTTGCAGGCCCTGCACCCAAGGCGCAGGGTCGAGCTTGTCAAAGCAGATGGAGATTTTCATGGGCCGATTTTGTCAGCCCAGCTTGAGCAGCTCTGCCCCATCGGCGACTTGGTCACCCGGCGCGTAGAGCAACTCGGCCACCACGCCGTCTTTGGGCGCACTGATGGTGTGCTCCATTTTCATGGCTTCCATCACCGCCAAGGGCTGACCGGCTTTGACCTTGTCACCCGCCTTGACGGCAAAGGACACCACCTTGCCGGGCATAGGGGCGGTGAGGCGGCCGCCTTCTTGCGCGGCTTCGCCAGCGTGGGCCAGCGGGTCGAGCACGGTGATGCGGGTTGCGCCCTGAGGTGTGAAGAGGTGCGCGGTTTCGCCTTGCCAGTCGAGCTGGGTGAAGCATCGTGGGGCGCTGCCCCACTGCACCCAGAGGCCTGCGTCATGGGGGGTAAATGTCAACACACCAGAAATGGCGTCATCGGCTTCCAGCGAAAGGCTCACAGCGCCGTCGTGCAAATAGTTCAGACGGGCTGAACGCGGCTGGTCTTGCCAGACAAATTCAAAGCGGCGCTGCGCCAGGCCGTGGGACTGCCAGCCGTCGCGGCGGCTGAAGGGGTCTGCACCCTGCAGGGCTTTTTCGGCGTGCAGGGAATGCGCCACCACGGCCGCCACGGCGGCAGACAAGCCCACGGTTTCTTGTTTGAAGAGCACAGCGGCTTCGCGCTGGATGAGTGCGGTGTCGAGCTTGGCCGTGGCAAACGCCTCGCTGCGCACCACATGGCGCAAAAACTGCACATTGGTGTTCAGGCCCACGATGTGGGTTTGTGCCAAAGCGGTGTCCAGCCTGGCCAACGCTTGCTCGCGCGTGTCGCCGTGCACGATGAGTTTGGCCACCATCGAGTCGTAAAACGGGCTGATGGTGTCGCCTTCGCGCACGCCGTCGTCGATGCGCACCATGCTTCTTTCAAAGCTGGTGGCCTGTGGCTTGCGGTAAACCTGCAAGGTGCCTGTGGCAGGCAAGAAGTTGTTGTCGGGGTTCTCGGCGCAGATCCGCGCCTCGATGGCGTGGCCCTGGATGCGCAACTCCTCCTGGCGCAAAGGCAGTGGCTCGCCACTGGCCACACGCAGCTGCCACTCCACCAAATCCAGGCCGGTGATGGCCTCAGTGACCGGGTGCTCCACCTGCAGTCGGGTGTTCATCTCCATGAAGAAGAACTTCATGGATTCGGGCTGGTCATACGCCGTTTGCTCGACGATAAACTCCACCGTGCCCGCGCCCACGTAGTTCACCGCCTTGGCTGCGGCAACAGCCGCCGCGCCCATCTGCGCACGCAGGGTCTCGGTCATGCCAGGGGCGGGGGCCTCTTCGAGCACTTTTTGGTGGCGGCGCTGCACCGAGCAGTCGCGCTCGAACAGGTACACACAGTTGCCTTGGGTGTCGCCAAACACCTGAATCTCGATGTGGCGTGGACGCTGGACATACTTTTCGATCAGCACCGCATCGCTGCCAAAGCTGTTGATCGCCTCGCGCTGGCAGCTGGCCAGGGCTGCCGCAAAGTCTTCGGACTTTTCCACCACGCGCATGCCCTTGCCGCCACCGCCTGCGCTGGCTTTGATGAGCGCGGGGTAACCAATGCGGTCGGCTTCGCGCTGCAGCAGCGCGGGGTCTTGGTCGGCCCCGTGGTAACCGGGCACCAAGGGCACACCGGCAGCTTCCATTAAGCGCTTGGACTCGGCCTTGAGGCCCATCGCCAAGATCGCTGAGGCAGGCGGGCCGATGAACACCAAACCGGCCGCAGCGCAAGCCTTGGCAAAGTCTTCGTTCTCGCTCAAAAAGCCGTAGCCGGGGTGAACCGCCTCGGCGCCTGTGTCTTTGGCAGCTTGCAAAATCCGCTCCCAGCGCAGGTAGCTGTCTTTGGGCGCAGAGCCGCCTACATGCACGGCTTCGTCGCAAGCCTGCACATGCTTGGCACGGGCATCGGCGTCTGAATAAACGGCCACGGTTTGGATGCCCATTCTGCGGGCAGTGGCCGCGACGCGGCAGGCGATTTCGCCACGGTTGGCGATCAGAATTTTTTTGAACATCTCATTTTCTCCAAACCACATCGTTATCTACGGCATACAACTTACAGGTGATTCCCCGGCGTGCTTGGCAAAAACCCAAGGCACGCCCCACAGCCCAATCGCCCTTGGCAAAGCCAGCACCGCCGGGTCCTATCGCAAACGCGCGGGGCAGGGGACTGGCCAGAAAACGTGTGTACAGGTTTTGTCGGGTCTCAGCCCCAACAGGCACTTTGTCGATCTCGTCGATGCGTGCAAAGTCGCTGGGCGCTGGCACGGGGGGCAAGGCCGGTTGGGTGTATCCCGCCTTGGCCAAAAATGCATCGACCAAGGGCACCCAACGGTCCATGTCGATGCCAAACCCCGAGTGACCATCCGGGCCTACGGCCGACAGTTGGTGAAACTCGGCTTGTCCACCCCCTTCAAGCCAAGCCCGGTGCCAATCTCGGGGCGCCTGGGCACCCCAGAACAAATCGTTTTCCCAATACAGCCAGAGCATCGGGGCCTTGGCCTGGGCGGCGCGGGATTTCCAGAGTTGTTCAATTTGTACTGCAGCACATGAGCGGCCCGGGCGTGCCACAGGGTCACCACCTGTGCCGCCAGCAAAATTCACAGCCCCTTGCAAACCGGGCGGATTGCGCCAGGTCGTGGCGACCGTGGTCAGCCCGCCCACCGACTGGCCCATGACCCACCAGCGAGCCGCATCGACAAAAGGCAGGCTGCGGGCGAATTCGACCACAGCCAACACCTGATCCGAAGCGGCCAGACTCATGGGCTCAATGCGCGGCTGGGTGCAGCCGCCGTTGGTTTCCGGGTCAAAGCCATCAAAGGTTTCACCGTAACCAACCCGCGTAGGCACCATGACCACAAAGCCTTTGCCCACGAAATAACGGGCCTGCTGTTCAAACCGGAAGCGTGATGGCTGGGCCATTTTTTCGGCGCTGGTGGCGCGGCCATGGTTGAGCACCACCATGGGAAAGGGGCCATCGCCCGCAGGCTTGAACACCGTGACCGGGATCTGGCGCTGCTCGCGGCGACGGTAAAGGTCCTGCACCGACACTGGGATGCGGAAAACCTGTTCGTGCAGGTCCCGGGCCAAGGGCAATGCCTCTGGCGGTGTCTGCGCCCACAAGGGCAGCACAGCCAGGCTCAAAAGCCAAGCCCACACGCGTGGAGAGTGAAACGGCGTGCGCATGGTCAATTGCTCAGCCACATGGGTTTGCGCTTTTGCAAAAAGGACTGCACGCCCTCTTTGCCCTCAGCGCTGGCGCGGATGTCGGCAATACCCGACACGGTTTGCGCCACCAGCGCGTCGTTGATGTCGCGTTCGGCCACGTCCTGCACCAGCTTTTTGCATGCACGCACGGCGTTGGGGCTGGCGCTCACCAAGGCCTGCGTCAACTCGGCCACTTTGGCGTCCAGCGCATCGGCGCTCACCACCTCGTGCACCAGACCGATGCGGTGCGCTTCGGCCGCGCCGAAGCGCTCGGCCGTCAAAAAGTAGCGGTGCGCCGCACGCGCGCCCATGGCGCGGATCACATAGGGGCTGATGGTGGCGGGGATCAGGCCGAGCTTGACCTCGCTCAGGCAATAGTTCGCTGTGTCCACGCTCACCGCCATGTCACACGCTGCCACCAGGCCCATGCCACCGGCGTACACATCGCCTTGCACACGGGCAATGGTGGGTTGGGGGCATTCATAAATCGCACGCAGCATGGCGGCCAACTCGCCCGCATCGGCCAGGTTTTCGTCCCGGGTGTAGTCGGCCATGCGGCGCATCCAGTTCAGGTCTGCCCCTGCGCAAAAAGCAGGCCCTTCGGCGGCCAGCACCACGCAGCGCACAGCGCTGTCTTGCGCCACTGCTAGAAAAGCGTTTTTCAGCTCGGCGATGACTTCGTCGTTGAAGGCGTTGCGCACATCGGGGCGCGACAGCGTGATGGAGTGCACACCGCCTTGGGTCGAAATTTTCAGTGCTGTTGTCATGCTTTGGGCGCCTGTTCTGACAAAAGGAAATAAACCATGTCGAGTTCTGGGCAAGGCTGGCCCGTGGCCGTCAGTGCCGCCGTGATCTGGCCACGGTGGTGGGTGGCGTGGTTGAACACATGCGCCAAGGTGGCTGCAAACGGCAAGGACAGCGGGTCGCCTTGGCTGGTTCGGTAGACCAGCTGGCCGTCAAAACGCTCGGCGCTCCAGCTGGCGATCAATGGCGTCCAGTTGGCCGATCCGCCCTTGAGCGCCTGCGCCAGGCGTTCGCGGTGGGGCTCCACTTCGGTGTCCAGCGCCAGCACCGGCGATGCGCCTTTGGCAAAACGCGCATACCAAAGCAGGTGCTCCGCTACCAGTATGTGGTTCAGCGTGCCGTGGATGCTTTTGAAGAACAGGCCCACGTCGCGTTGATAGTCTTCGCCTGGCACCCGCGAGACCGCTTCAAGCAGGCGGTGGGTAGCCCAGACGTGATAACGAGCTTGGCCGCTGAAGTGTGCATGCCAAGTCGATGAGGCGTTCATTGTGGCCATGTGTCCAACCCTCCCAAAGTTTTCAGCGATTCAAAATCCGCGTCACGGTGCAACAGCGCATGGCCGTGCGTCATGCAATAGCTGGCCAGTAGCACGTCGATGGGGCTGCGCACGGTGCGTCCCTGGCTGCGCAATTGCCGATAACGCTCTGCCGCCTTCAACACAGGCGCTGTGCCCCCGATTTCCACCTGCGGCAATGCGCTCATGAGGGATTGCGCATCGCGCATCAAGGCACCTTCGCGAAAACCACGCATGACCTCGAACAGCACCAGATCGGCCATGCCGACCTCCACACTGGAATCACCCAGGCAACGGGCCAAGGTCTGGCTTTGCGCACTTCGCCCATCACGGAAGAAGTCGATCCAGACACTCGAATCCACCAAAATCATGGCGCCTTGCTCCGTTTTGCAGCGGCCGGTTTTTTGGCTTTTGCCGAGCGTCTGGTCGTGGCCGCAGGCTTGGGTTTCACCTTGTACGCGCCCTGTGGCTCTTGAACGGCCATGGCCGAGGACTCTGGCGTGCGAGCCTGTGCCCAAGCGGCGTCTGAGTCATCCCATTGCAACTTGCCACGCAAAGCCAGCAAACCGTTGTAGATCTGACGGCGACGAACCAGGCGCAAGCCCTCTTCGACCGCTTCCTTTTTGGTCTTGAAGCCGCCCGCAGCCATGGCTGCAGCCATCAAGTCGTCGTCAATTTCAATGTTGGTTCGCATGATCCCAGCCCCTTAATGTGTATGAATTTACAAAATCATACACATCACATGCGGAAAAGTCCAAATTTCGTCTCGGGTATCGGGGCATTGAGCGATGCGCTCAAACCCAAAGCCAGCACGCGGCGGGTGTCGGCCGGGTCGATGATGCCGTCGTCCCAGATGCGGGCGGTGGCGTAGTAGGGGTGACCCTGGTCTTCGTATTGCTGCTTGATCGGGGCTTTGAAGGCCTCTTCTTCTTCCATGCTCCACTGGCCGCCCTTGCCCTCGATGCCGTCACGCTTGACGGTGGCCAAGACGCTGGCCGCCTGCTCGCCGCCCATGACACTGATGCGGGCGTTGGGCCACATCCACAAAAATCGGGGGCTGTAGGCGCGGCCGCACATGCCGTAGTTGCCCGCGCCAAAGCTGCCGCCGATGATGATGGTGAACTTGGGCACGGCTGCAGTGGCCACGGCCGTGACCATCTTGGCGCCGTTGCGGGCGATGCCTTCGTTTTCGTATTTGCGGCCGACCATGAAGCCGGTGATGTTCTGCAAAAACACCAGCGGGATCTTACGCTGGCAGCACAGCTCAATGAAGTGCGCACCCTTCAAGGCCGACTCGCTGAACAAAATGCCGTTGTTGGCAATGATGCCCACGGGCATGCCTTCGATGCGGGCGAAGCCGCAAATCAAGGTGGTGCCAAAGCGCGATTTGAATTCGTCGAACTCCGAGCCGTCGACGATGCGGGCGATGATTTCGCGCACGTCAAAGGGCTTGCGCGTGTCGGTCGGAATCACGCCATACAGCTCTTGTGCGTCGAACTTAGGCGGCACGGGCGCGTGTGTGGCGATGTTGGGGGCCTTTTGTGCGTTCAGGTTTTTCACGGCCTGACGCGCCAGCGCCAGCGCGTGCACATCGTTTTGCGCCAAGTGGTCAGCCACACCCGAGAGGCGCGTGTGCACATCACCACCGCCCAAATCTTCGGCGCTCACCACCTCACCGGTGGCAGCTTTCACAAGCGGTGGGCCGCCCAAAAAGATGGTGCCTTGGTTCTTGACGATGATGGTCTCGTCGCTCATAGCGGGCACATAAGCGCCACCCGCTGTGCAACTGCCCATGACCACCGCGATTTGCGCAATGCCTTGCGCACTCATGTTGGCCTGGTTGAAGAAGATGCGCCCGAAGTGGTCGCGGTCGGGGAAGACCTCGTCCTGGTTGGGCAAGTTGGCACCGCCCGAGTCCACCAGATAAATACAGGGCAGGTGGTTTTGCTGCGCGATCTCTTGTGCCCGCAAATGCTTTTTCACCGTCATCGGGTAATAGGTGCCGCCCTTCACCGTGGCGTCGTTGCACACGATCATGCAGTCCACGCCGCTCACGCGGCCAATGCCCACGATCACGCCTGAGCTGGGCGCGTCGTTGTTGTACATGTTCAAAGCCGCCAGCGGCGCGACTTCCAGAAAAGGCGTGCCGGGGTCGAGCAACATCTGCACCCGGTCACGCGGCAGCAGCTTGCCCCGGGCGGTGTGCTTGGCGCGGGGTGCCTCGCCACCGCCTTGGGCCACACGCTCCAGGTGGGCACGCAGGTCATCGACCAGGCCACGCATGGCGGCAGCGTTGTGCTGAAAATCGGCGGAGCGCGGGTTCAATTGGGAATGCAAAACGGTCATGGTGATTCCTAGAAGCGGGCACCCCGGGGCCAAGCCCTGGGTGCGTCAAGGGTGTGATGCCTGTCAGCTTAAAGGCAGCAAGGCCTGTGCGGGGTGTCAAATGGGTTGCAAATCGTGCCACATTCAATGCCACAATGGACACCGCCATGCCCCAGACCAGCCGCCCGCTCCCCAGCCCCGACAGCCACGGCCGAGCCGAAACGCCCATGGCCTTTGTCCGGGCGATTGCCAGCGCCTACACCCAGCGTGGCCTGAACCCTTGGCCAACACTGAGCGTGGCACAAATTGCGCCAGAACAATTCCAACAAACGGCGTCACGCATCACCGCTTTGCAAATGGAATGGCTCTCGGCCACCGCCATGCGCGAACTGGACGACGAAGCGCTGGGCTGGTTTCGCCGCCGCCTGCCCTGGGGCAGCTACGGCATGTTGGTGCGCGCCTCCCTGACCGCGCCCACCTTGGGCGTGGCACTGAGCCGCTGGTGCCGCCACCACAACCTGTTGACGGACGACATCCGCTTGAACCTGAGCACATCCGAAGGCCTGGCCCACGTCGAACTGCACGAAGCCCATGATCTGCAAGACCTGCGCGAGTTTTGTACCGTGTCGGTGCTGCGCAATGCGCTGGGTGTAGCCTGCTGGCTGACCGATTCACGCATCCCGCTGAGCGCCACCCAACTGCACTTTGCGCCGCCCCCCCACGCCGAAAGCTACCGCGTGCTGTTTGATGGCCCCTGCCAATTCAAGGCGCCACACAGCCGCCTGAGCTTTGACGCGGGCTACTTGCAGCTGCCCCTGCGCCGCGACGAAGCCGCTCTGCAGCACATGCTGCAACGCGCCCTGCTGCTGACCGTGCGGCCCTACCGACGCGACCGACTGCTGGTCGAAAAAGTGCGCCAAACCCTGGCCGAACACCCAGAACACAGCCGCAACGCCGACGACCTGGCCGCCTGGCTCAACCTGTCAGCCCGCACGCTACACCGACAACTCAAAGAAGAAGGCGCCAGCCTGCAACAACTCAAAGACAGCGTGCGCCGCGAGATGGCCGCCGATTTGCTCCTGCGCACGCAGCGCCCCATCAAACAGATCGCGGCCGAGGTGGGTTTTCAGAACGAAAAGAGTTTCATGCGGGCCTTCAAAGGCTGGACCGGCCGAACGCCCGAAGAATTCAGGCTGGCCAAGCCCACTTAAAACGCATCGGCCGATGCCGGATTCACGCCAGCCGCAGCTCGTGCATGCCGGTGAACACCCGCTGCGCACCTGCCTGCAAAAGCGGTGCATGCTCAGCGGGCGGCGCGGCATAGGCCCACACCGTGGCTCCTGCATCCACACCGGCCGTGATGCCCACGGTGGTATCTTCCACCACCAAGCAACGCGCCGGGTCCACTTGCAAGTGCGCGGCAGCGGCTAGGTACACATCGGGGTGGGGTTTGCTGCGCGGCATCTCGTGACCGCTGAAAATACGGCCTTCAAAAAAGTGGATCAGGCCCACTTGCTTGAGCATCATCTCGACCTTGAAGCGGTCTGCGCCCGAGGCCACGGCGATGCGGCCCTGGCAATGGTCGTGCAGGTGCGCCACCGCGTCGTGCACACCGTCGATGGCGGTGATGCTTTGTGTGAGGCGCTCGTTGCGCCTGGCAAAAAATTGTTCCAGCCACGCATCGGTGAGTGGCTGGCCGGTGTGCGCCTCGATGGTGGTGCGCTGGCTTTTGACGGTGTGGCCCACAAAGCGCTGCATGCACTCGGCCAGCGTCATGCGCCAGCCCTGCTCTTCAAACATGTCGCGCAGCACGCCGCAGGTGATGGCTTCGCTGTCCACCAGCACGCCGTCGCAATCGAACAAAATGGCTTCAAAGTTCATGGGAACGATCATACGGGGTGATTCTGCGGGCTGGCCGGACGTTGCCGTCACAGCTCATCACCATCCACATAAAACCAGCGCCCGTCTTCGCGCACAAAGCGGCTGCGTTCGTGCTGACGCACCGCTTTGCCGCCCACCCGAAAACGCGCTACAAATTCGACCTCGGCGGTGTCAGCCCCGGTGACACGGTGGTGTTTGATCTCCAAGCCCAACCACTTGCCACTGGACTCCAGCGTCAGCTCGGCAGGGCGCTGGCTGCTGTGCCAAGTCGCCAACAAATAAGGCACGTCGCCCAGCACAAAGGCGCTGTAGCGTGAGCGCATGAGGCGCTCAGCATCGGGGGCCGCCTGGCCTCCATGCAGCGGGCCGCAGCAATCGTCCAAGGCCAGCACCTGCCCTTTGGGACCGGTGCGCCCGCAGGGGCATGGCACCGCCATCAAGCGCCTTTGCGCGCCGCGCTTTCGGCCTTGTGTTGCTCCATGGTGACGATGGGCGCCGCTGCTTTTTTCCAGGCTGCAAAGCCGCCGTCGATGTGGGCCACATTGGTCATGCCCATGTCTTGCAGTGTTTTGGTGGCCAGGGCGCTGCGCCAGCCTGCACCGCAAAACAAGATGAACTGTTTGCTCTCGTCCGCGAACACGGGCTTGAAGTAGGGCGAGGCTGGGTCCACCCAGAATTCGAGCATGCCCCGGGGCGCGAGCAAAGCGCCGGGCAAGGTGCCTTCGCGCTCGAGCTCACGGGGATCGCGGATGTCCACGATTTGCACGGTCGGGTCGGCCAGGCGTGCCTGCACCTCAGCAACGCTGTGTGTGGTGACCTGGGCCATGGCCTCGTCGACGAGGGCTTGAAAACCTTTGGTAATCGGCATGTGTGTCTCCTTGTTTTGACGTGAAAAAGCCAGTTTTATTTGCGCCAGAAGTGCGAGCTGAACAAAACCAGCACCGACAGCAGTTCCAGTCGGCCCAGCAGCATGGCAAAGCTCAAAACACCCAGCTGAAATGGGTTCAAGCCACCAAAGTTGCCCGAAGGGCCGACCTGGCCCAAGCCTGGGCCGATGTTGTTGACGGTGGCAATGACGGCCGAAAACGCGGTCACGATGTCCATGCCACTGAGCAAGAGCAGCATGCTCAAGCCCATGGTGGCCCCACCATAAATCAGCATGAAGCCCAGCACCGCCGTCATGACCGACATGGGAATCACGGCACCGCCCAAGGTGACCGGGTTGATGACACGGGGATGGATGATGCGCACCAACTCACGCCGCGCTTGCTTGACCAACAACACCATGCGCACCATCTTGATGCCGCCGCCTGTGGAGCCCGCACACGAAGCAAAACAACCCAAGAACATCAACAAGATGGGCGCAAACACCGGCCACTGCGCGTAATCGGTGGCGGCATAACCGGTGGTGGTGGCCAAAGACACCACATGGAACGCACTGATGCGCAGAGCCTCCAGCCCGTCCGCATAGACCCCATGGGCCAACAACAGCGCCGTCACCAACAAAGTGGCAGCCAACAAAACACCCAAGTAGGTGCGAATCTCCCGGTCGTTGCTGATGGGCAAAATGGAGCGGCTGCGCAGCACCACAAAATAGCGCACAAAGCTGATGCCCGCCAAGGTCATGAACACAATGGCGACCCACTCGATCATGGGCGAGTTGAAGTGCCCAAAGCTGGCGTCATACGACGAAAAACCACCCAGACCCATGGTGGTGCACATGTGCATGAAAGCATCGGCCCAGCTCATCCCGGCCCAGCGGTACGCCAGCAGGCACGCACCCGAAAACAAGAAGTACACGCCCCACAAGCCACGCGCCGTCTCGGCAATGCGTGGGGTGAACTTGGTGTCTTTCATGGGACCAGGGGTTTCGGTTTTGTAGAGCTGCATACCCCCCAAACCCAACATGGGCAACACCGCCACCACCAACAGCATGATGCCCAGACCACCGATGAGCTGCAAGAAGCAGCGCCAGATGTTGACCGAGACCGGCAAATGGTCGAGCCCCGACAAAGCCGTGGCCCCAGTGGCGGTCAAGGCGCTCATGGCTTCAAAGTAAGCTTTGAACCAAGTGATCTCGGGCACCAAAAACATGAGGGGCAAAGCCGAATAGGCCGGCAAGACCAGCCACACCATGTTGACAAGCAAGAAGCCGTCTTTGGTCTTTAACTCACGCTGGTGCTTCTGCGTGATGAATGCCAACACCAAGCCGCTCAAGGCCGTCAAACCAAAACCGGCCAACCAGATCCACTGCAAATCGCGGTGGTCTTCAAACCAGGCCCAGATGCCAGGCACCAAAAACGTCACCGAAAACGCAATCAGGATGCGTGCCATCAAGGACAACACGGGAGCGAAGAAGGTGAACATCAACCAAAGAAGGTCGCGCTGACCTGAAAAAGTTTTTCCACGGCACGCACATCACGCTTGTTGGGAATGAACAAGATGATGTGGTCATTGGTTTCGATCAGGGTGTCATGGTGCGGCATGAGCACTTCGGACTTTTTGCCCTCGCCACGCACAATGGCGCCCATGCTCACGCCTTGGGGCAGCTTGATTTCTTCAACGCGTCGCCCCACCAACTTGGAAGTCTTGATGTCGCCACGCGCGATACCCTCCAAGGCCTCGGCTGCCCCCCGACGCAGGCTGTGCACCGCCGCCACATCGCCCCGGCGCAAATGCGCCAGCAGCTCGCCGATCACAGTTTGGGCGGGCGAGATCGCGATGTCGATGGTGCTGCCTTGCATCATGTCGGCATAAGCGCGTCGGTTGATCAGGGCCATCACGCGTCGCGCCCCCATGCGCTTGGCCAACATGGCGGACATGATGTTGTCCTCGTCGTCGCTGGTCAACGCCAGAAACAGGTCCATATTGCCCACGTTTTCTTCGTGCAGCAGGTCTTCGTCTGCGCCATCACCATTCAGGATGAGCATGCCCGATGGCAACTGGCTGGCCAGGTATTCGCAGCGCTTTTTGTCACGCTCGATCAGCTTGACGTCGTATTGACCCGCCAGAATGCGCGCCAGGCGCAAACCCACTTTGCCGCCACCGGCCAGCATCAGGCGCTTAACCGGTTGGTCAGTCTTGTGAATGCCCGCCAGCACAAGGGGAATCTTGCGGGTGTCGGCCAGCACAAAGACCTCATCACCGGGCAGGATGCGGGTCTCGGGCAAAGCGTCCACCAAGGCGTCCTGCCTGTACAGGGCCACCACGCGCATCTCGGCATCCGGCAAACGGTCACGGAACTCGGCGATGGTGTGGTTCACCAGCAGGCTGTCGGCCGCCGCACGCACCACGATCAGGCTGACGCGGCCCTCGGCAAATTCGAGCACCTGCAGGGCCTCAGGGTACTGGATCAGCTGCTCGATGTAGCGCATCACCGACTCTTCGGGGCAGATCACATGGTCCACCGCGAAACCGGACTTGCCCAGCAAGGCGTCGCCCTCGTTGAATTCGGGCGAACGCAGGCGGGCGATGGTGGTGGGCACGTTGAAGACATCGTGGGCGATCTTGCAGACCACCAGATTCGACTCGTCGGCCGCCGCACAGGCGATCAACATGTCGGCGTCCTGGGCCCCGGCTTCGCGCAGCACCGAAGGCTGAATGCCGTTGCCTACCACGCCGCGCAGGTCCAAGCGCTCCTCAAGCAGCCGCAGGCGTGCCGGATCCTGGTCAATGACGGTGATGTCGTTTTGCTCGGAAACCAGGCTTTCAGCGACGCTTTCGCCCACTCGGCCCGCGCCCAAGATGATGATGTTCATGGGGCGCGATGATACGTGAGCTGTGGCTCAAAAAGGCTATTTTGGCGCTCAAAGCGCCCGTTGAATGATGATTTTCTGAACGTCACTGGTGCCTTCATAAATCTGGCACACACGCACATCGCGGTAGATGCGCTCGACCGGAAAGTCACTCACATAACCATAGCCGCCCAGGGTCTGGATGGCGGCGGAGCAGATTTTTTCGGCCACTTCGCTGGCGAACAGCTTGGCCATGGCCGCTTCTTTCAGGCAGGGGCGACCGGCATCGCGCAAGCTGGCCGCGTGCCAGATCAACTGGCGCGCCGCTTCGAGTTGCGTGGCACAGTCGGCCAACCGGAAACCCACCGCCTGGTGGTTGAAGATGGCGGTGCCAAAACTTTCGCGCTGCTTGGCGTAGTCAATCGCCACATCAAGCGCGCTGCGGGCCATGCCCAGGCTTTGCGCAGCGATGCCGATGCGCCCGCCCTCGAGCGAGGACAGGGCGATCTTGTAACCCTCGCCTTCCTGACCGATCAGGTTTTCGGCAGGGATGCGGCAGTTGTCGAAATTGATCTGCGCCGTGTCGCTGCTGTGCTGGCCCAGCTTGTCTTCCAAGCGCACCACCACATAACCCGGGGC
>Ga0315899_10002857_pt1 | contig 18935 bp, 13 predicted proteins | sample LakEriMetagenome_2_FD_203518 | JGI IMG/M metagenome (GOLD analysis project Ga0315899, IMG submission 203518) | Freshwater fungal communities from buoy surface, Lake Erie, Ohio, United States - Buoy 4 MA112 | ecosystem: Environmental > Aquatic > Freshwater > Lake | place: USA: Lake Erie, Ohio... | reverse complement strand
TAAGAAAGAAGCCAACCAAGAAAAAAAAGCGAGTATCCTGAATCCACTTGCATTTGAATACCGCGGGATTGATGCGATGCAAACGCGCAACCTAGCGCGTGAAGCATACTCCATCGGACAACAAGTAAAGAATCAAAAAATTCAAGCCGATGCTTTGCATAAAGAAGGTTTGAGTTATTATTATTTCGATTCGTATGATTTGGCTAAAGTTCTGTACAAGCGAAGTCTTCAAATAGCTCAAAACCGTAGTGATTCTTCTTTAATTGCTCAAGCTTACACGGGAATCGGAAACGTCTTTCGTCTGCAAGGAATTAACGACACTGCTTTGCATTATCTCACTTCTGCATTGCACATATACAAAGGACTGAATGACAAAGTAAACGTTGCTCAATGCCAAAGCACAAATGGCGACGCGTACCTATTTTCTTCTCAATATGACAAAGCGATGGAATATCATCGCCAGTCCTTTAAAACCGGACAAGAAACCGGCGACAGACGATTGCAGGCATTTAATCTAAGCAGCATGGGGAATAACTACCGCATGCGAGGCGACTTCAAACAAGCTATCGCTCATAATGCCAAGACTATTCAAATCGCAGATTCGATTGGAGAGATGAACATTAAGGCGGGAAGATGTACAAAAATTCAAGGGAATTCTGCAGCGTGCAACAAGCGGTGATATGCATAACGCCGCAGCGATAATCACCGAAGAATTTGAAAATTGGAAAAACTATTCCTCTAGACAAGATCAAGTTGATGATATTTGTATTATGGGTGTAAAAATTTAATAGGCCCCATGAATTTAGTGATAGATCAAACCGGCTTCAGCGTAGCAATTCCCTCTTTTCCAAAGCGCATTATCTCCTTAGTCCCAAGTCAAACAGAATTGCTTCATGATCTTGGATTAGATGATCGCGTTGTCGGTATCACTAAATTTTGCATTCATCCTAATGAATGGTTTCAAAACAAGGCAAGAGTTGGAGGCACCAAAACAGTTAACATTGAAAAAGTACAACAACTTCAGCCGGACCTAATTATTGCGAACAAAGAAGAAAACACAAAAGAAGACATAGAATTACTTCGCAAAGAATTCAACGTCTGGACCAGCGATATTCGAACGCTTGAAGACGCATTAAAGATGATTGTAAGTGTCGGAGAAATTACCGGAACTGAGGATAGAGCGTTGGAACTACAATTAACAATCGATAACTCATTCAAGAACTTGAAAAAAGGTCCGGAAGTCAATGTGTTATATTTAGTTTGGAGCAACCCTTGGATGTGTGCCGGCTCTTCAACATTTATTCACGATCTAATTGCGAAATGCGGATGGAATAATTTGGGTACTGAATTTGATGGACGCTATCCGCAATTAACAGATGCACAGATTGCACAGAGTGATCCCGATATTATTTTATTGTCATCCGAACCTTTCCCGTTCAAGGAACAACACATCCATCAATTAAAAATGATCAGCCCGGGAAGTCGAATAATTGAAGTAGATGGAGAACTTTTTTCCTGGTACGGATCTCGGTTGCTACAAACCGTGCGTTATCTTAATGAATTGAATGCCGCGTGGGCAAAAGAGTGGTAATTCGTACCTTTGGTAAAACCATGAGCCATGCGGGCTGCTAATATTATTACCGTACTCATATTGTTGTTGGTTGGCACATGCGCACATGCGCAGCCTCAGCCTCCTGTAGTATATGGTAAGCAAGATAAGGTTGGAGTAGTCTTAAGTGGTGGCGGAGCATCCGGAATGGCACATATCGGCGTTCTGAAAGCTTTAGAAGAAAATCAAATTCCTATTGACTATATCTGTGGAACTTCCAGTGGCGCGCTTATCGGAGCCATGTACGCAATGGGGTACAGCCCTTGGGAAATTGAACAACTCGTAAAAACAGAAGACTTTAAAAGCTGGGCTACCGGCGTTATTCAACCACAGTATGTATACTACTTCAAAAAGAAAGAAGACAATGCCTCGTGGTTGTCTTTTAAAATGTCACTAGACACTTCATTGATTACGAGTTTACCTACCAACGTAATTTCACCGATTCCCATGGATTTTGCATTGATGGAACGTACTGCTGCAGCCAGCGCCGCTGCTAATTATAAGTTCGATAGCTTGTTTATTCCGTTTCGTTGCGTGGCGTCTGATGTAGCAAGTAAAGAGTCGGTTGTTTTCCGCAACGGTGATTTGGGCCAAGCTGTTCGCGCTTCAATGTCGTACCCCTTTTATTTAAAACCGATTGCCGTAAACGGAAGACTACTATTTGATGGTGGTTTGTATAACAACTTTCCGTCGAATATCATGTACACTGATTTCTTTCCGGATTTTATCATTGGTAGTAATGTTGCCACAGCATTTGCAAATCCTGAAGAAGATAACCTCATCTCACAAATACGGGCTATGCTCACCAGCAAAACCGATTTCACACCACAATGCGAAAACGGAATCGTCATTGAACCGAATGCGGATTGGGTGGGGTTATTTGATTTTGAAAATGCACAAGCTGTAATTGACAGCGGCTACACCGCAACGATAAGACAAATAGAAGAAATTAAACTGCACGTTACTCGTCGTGTTGCTCCGGATGAATTAAAAACACGCAGAGAAAATTTCAAGAAAAAATTACCGCCACTTGTCTTTGGCAATCTCATCATTGAAGGTGATAAACTTACTCGTGCACAGGTAAACTATACTTCAACTATACTTCGTAAGAAGAAAAAAAGTATTCCGGTAAACGAATTAAAACCACAGTATTTTCGTTTGGCTGCGGATGATAAACTCAAATCAATTTATCCTTTGGCTCGTTACAACAAATCAACCAGATTGTATGATTTGACATTGAGCATTAAAAAAGAACGTCCCTTCACCACGCAATTCGGCGGTAACTTCTCTAATCGCCCCATAAATATGGGATTCATTGCTATGCAATACGATCTGCTTAGCAATCCTTCTTTATCTGTTATGGGTAATGCTTATTTCGGAAAGCTATATAGTTCGGTGCAGTTAAAAACGCGAATCGATTTCTCTACACAGCTTCCATTTTACATAGAACCGTCATTCACATGGAATCGATTTGATTATTTCCGGAGTAGTCCGGCATTCTTTGAAGATACTAAACCTGCTTACCTGATCATGTGGGATCGTTGCGGTGAAATAAGTTTGGGGTTGCCGGTCAACAACAAAACAAAACTCTCAATAGCAACTTCGTACGCGTTTATACGCGACCTGTATTATCAGGTTGACGCTTTTCAATCTGCCGATACCGCAGACCGTACAGATTTCACGACGTTTAGCTCGCATTTATTGTATGAACGAAGCACACTTAACCGCAAACAATATGCATCACGAGGAACATATTTCGCATTTAAAGCACGATTTGTTCAAGGTGAAGAATACTATCAGCCGGGATCAACAGCTATAATGCAAGACCGCTTCCGTGCTGTACACAACTGGGTAGTGTTACGTCTTGTTTATGATACTTACTTTAAAGAACGAGGAAGCTGGCGACTTGGTTTTTATGGAGAAGCCGTTTATTCGTCGCAACCATTTTTCAGTAACTACTTCGCTACTATGCTTAGTGCTCCTGCATTTATGCCGACTCCTGAAAGCAAAACCTATTTTATTCCCGAGTTTCGAGCACATCAATTCGCAGGCGCAGGGTTGAAAAATGTTTTTGTATTAAATAAGAGTATTGATGTCCGGCTGGAAGGATTTGTAATGCTTCCCTATCAAGCAATTCAGAAAGAATTTAATAATACTGCTGCATATAGCGCGCCACTTTCTATTTCTGATTTGGAATTTATTGCAATGTCGGCGTTGGTTTGGCACTCACCGCTAGGTCCGGTAAGTTTATCCGCAAACTATTACTCATCACGCACCGATCAGTTGAGTATGCTGTTTCATTTCGGTTACATTATTTTCAATCGCAAAGCATTGGATTAAAAAAGGCTCTCATAATGTATGAAAGGCTTTTCAGTTATAAATGAATGTACTATTGATTAAGCCATCCCTTTCGTTCCTCCAAAATTCAACGGGAAGGCATTTGGCATTTCACTTTCTGCAATTGCACCATTCGCTTGTTCAAAGCGCGTAATATTATCCTTTAATGCACGCATCAATCGTTTCGCATGTTGAGGAGTTAATACGATACGCGATTTCACTTTTGCCTTTGGCACTCCCGGCATGATTTGAATAAAATCCAAAACAAACTCGGAATTAGAATGCGTAATTATGGCCAGATTGGAATAAATTCCTTCGGCTACATCTTCTGTAAGCTCAATATTTAGTTGCTGTTCTTCTTGCATGATTCCTTGATTTAGATCAAAGTTAAGCAAAGTAAGACAGTAAGAATAGGTGCGTCTGTAAATAGCTTATTAATCGAGTACTACTACAAGTTTGAACAGCTCACCTTTAATTCAACGTGGCATATTCTTTGATCGTTTTTGTATATGTTCAACATACTATTTACTCGACTCATTGTTCTTGTGCTTTGTGCACAGAATGCACCTTCCGGATACGATGTTCCAACCCCGGTAATTTGTACTGATGGGATTATTCGAACCGTTAAAGGAAGAGTGCTGTGGGAAAACAACCGCATCTATTCTGCGCATGCAGTGGAACCCAGTATGGCATTTACGCCCGATGGAATTGGCATTAAAATAAATGGAGATTTTGAATTAAACCATGCCGGAAAATTAGTTCGATTCTTTTCGTCTCAAGAATGTGTGCTATTCACTCCGGATGGCATTGGTGTACGTGTTAACGGATTTGCTCATCTTTCTCCGGATAGCCGATTGGTTAGAGCCGAACTGTCGAAGCCTACAATACTCTTTATACCTGATGGTACCGGCAAAGAATTTGTTGGATTCGTGAGATTCGACCGCTCCGGAAAAGTTACTGCGGGCCGACTGGCTGCTGCTACAACTTTTTTTCGCCAAGATGGCATCGGTGTTCAAGTGCCAACGCATCAAATTGTTTACTTAGATGAAAAAGGAAGATTACTATATACCCGAAATACCTGGGACAGCGTGAACGAGTTTGAAATAAATCGCGATTAACAACATAGTCTGCGAATTCTGTTAAGGAATCAAACAAGCATGAATTAAAAACAAAAAAGGATCTCACCGTAAAGCGAGATCCTTTCTATTTTATGCGTTGCGAATATTAAACTTCTTCTTCCAAAGTTTCTTTCTTCGCAGCCATGAGTTTTTCGTACTCCTCTTTCGAACCTACTACGAGTTTCTCGTAAGAGCGCAAGCCTGTACCTGCAGGAATTAAGTGACCAACGATCACATTCTCCTTCAGACCAACAAGCGTATCTTGCTTGCCATTTACCGCTGCCTCGTTCAACACTTTTGTAGTTTCCTGGAACGACGCTGCAGATACCCAACTGTTGGTTTGCAAAGACGCACGAGTAATACCTTGCAAAATCTGTTGTGACGTTGCAGGAACAGCATCACGAGCTTCAACCGGTTTCAAGTCCTTACGCTTAAGCATGGAGTTCTCGTCGCGCAATTTACGTGCAGAGATAATCTGACCGGCCTTGAAGTTTTGTGAATCACCCGGATCAACAACAACTTTCTTAGCAAACAAGCGATCGTTCTCTTCCATGAAATCGGCTTTGTTAGCCAATTGCGTTTCCAACAACATGGTATCACCCGGATCAGAAATCTCAACTTTACGCATCATTTGACGTACGATAACCTCAAAATGCTTGTCGTTGATTTTTACACCCTGCAAACGATAAACTTCTTGAATTTCGTTTACCAGATATTCCTGAACTGCAGTTGGTCCTTTAATTGCGAGAATATCACCAGGACTAATCACACCGTCAGATAACGCTTCTCCTGCACGGATAAAGTCGTTCTCCTGAACCAAAATGTGCTTCGACAACGGAATAAGATACGTCTTACGTTCGCCTGTACGAGATTCAACTGTAACCTCACGGTTACCGCGCTTGATCTTACCAAATGAAACCACGCCGTCAATTTCAGAAACCACAGCCGGATTACTTGGATTACGTGCTTCAAATAATTCCGTAACACGTGGAAGACCACCGGTAATATCACCTTGCTTACCTACAGCGCGAGGAATCTTAACGAGGATGTGACCAGCATCAATTTTCGCTCCGTCTTCAATCACAATATGTGCTGAAACAGGAATGTTATAGTTCTTCAGAATATCACCGCCGCTTACGATACGGATTGACGGGTTCTTGGTTTTGTCCTTCGACTCGATAATTACTTTCTCACGGAATCCGGTTTGTTCGTCAGCCTCTTCGCGGAACGTAATACCTTCCTCGATGTTATCAAACTCAACCTTACCGGCAAATTCAGAAACGATAACCGCGTTATAAGGATCCCATTCGCAAATCGTAACACCTTTCTTCACGTTATCACCATGCTTAACATACAAGATAGATCCGTAAGGAACGTTACCCGTAGTTAATACAATTCCGGTGTTAGGATCGATGATACGCATTTCAGCTGAACGACCGATAACCACATCAACTGCACCTTCTTCTGTCTTACGCTTTACTGTACGCAATTCATCCATCTCAATGATACCGTCGTGCTTCGCTTCCAACTTAGATGAAGCTGCAGAACCTCCTGCAACACCACCCACGTGGAACGTACGTAACGTCAACTGAGTACCCGGCTCACCGATAGACTGCGCGGCAATTACACCTACAGCCTCACCCATCTGAACCATGCGTGCAGATGCAAGATTACGTCCGTAACACTTAGCACATACACCTTGCTTCGATTCACATGTTAATACAGAACGAATTTCAACAGCCTCAATAGCGCTTTGATCAATTCGCGTTGCATACTCCTCGGTGATTTCCATACCTGCACTGATAATCAAATTACCCGTGCGTGGCTCATATACATCATGAACTGCAGTACGACCCAAAATACGATCGTACAACGACTCAACGATTTCCTCGTTCTTCTTTAAAGCACTTGCAACCAAACCACGTAATGTACCGCAATCATCTTCGGTAATTACCACGTCTTGTGCTACATCCACCAAACGACGAGTCAGATAACCCGCATCCGCCGTTTTCAATGCCGTATCGGCAAGACCTTTACGTGCACCGTGTGTAGAGATGAAATACTCCAAGATGGACAGACCTTCTTTAAAGTTAGAGATAACGGGGTTTTCGATAATCTCTCCGCCGCCGGCTCCGCCTTTAGATGGTTTAGCCATCAAACCTCGCATACCACCCAACTGCTTAATCTGTTCTTTAGATCCACGAGCACCGGAATCCAACATCATATAAACAGGGTTGAAGCCCTGACGATCTGATGATAACTGGTCTAATACTTTCTTAGTGATACGGTTATTGGTGTGCGTCCAGATGTCAATGATCTGATTATAACGTTCGTTATTGGTAATGAAGCCCATGTTATAGTTCGTACGAACTTCTTCAACCTGAGCATTAGCATCATCAATCATCTTCACCTTATCTTCAGGAACGATGATATCACCTAAGTTAAACGACAAGCCGCCCTTGAATGCCATACGGAAACCTAACTCCTTAATGTCATCCAAAAACTTCGCAGTACGCGCCATTCCGGTTTCTTTCAATACATAACCGATAATATCGCGCAACGACTTCTTCGTCAATAACTCGTTAATATAACCTGCTTCAAAAGGAACTACCTGGTTGAACATAATACGACCAACAGTAGTTTCGATGATACCAGGCTTCAACTCGCCGTCCACCTTCATATTGTTGATGCGAACCTTCACCCAAGCATGTAAATCAACGCGCTTTTCATTGTATGCAATAATTGCTTCTTCTGCGCTATAGAACGTCAGACCCTGACCTTTAACCGTAACACGGTCGTCAGTCTTCATGCCTTTAGTAATGTAGTACAGACCCAACACCATGTCCTGAGAAGGAACCGCAATTGGTGCTCCGTTAGCAGGGTTCAAAATGTTATGAGCAGCAAGCATCAATACCTGAGCTTCCAATACTGCCGCGTTTCCAAGCGGAACGTGCACAGCCATCTGGTCACCATCAAAGTCAGCGTTGAATGCAGTACACACTAATGGGTGCAACTGAATCGCTTTTCCTTCGATCAATTTTGGCTGGAACGATTGGATACCCAAACGGTGAAGTGTCGGTGCACGGTTCAATAATACAGGATGTCCTTTCAATACGTTTTCAAGAATATCCCAAACAACTGCATCTTTACGATCAACAATCTTCTTTGCAGACTTAACAGTCTTAACAATTCCTCTTTCGATCAGTTTACGAATAATAAACGGCTTGAATAACTCAGCAGCCATTTCCTTCGGCAAACCACATTCGTGCAATTTCAATTCAGGACCTACAACAATTACCGAACGTGCAGAATAGTCAACACGCTTACCAAGTAAGTTCTGACGGAAACGACCTTGCTTACCTTTCAATGAATCAGAAAGTGATTTCAAAGCACGGTTAGACTCTGTCTTCACGGCATTTGCCTTACGTGAGTTATCGAACAACGAATCTACCGCTTCCTGAAGCATTCGCTTCTCGTTACGCAAGATTACGTCCGGAGCTTTGATTTCGATCAAACGCTTCAAACGGTTGTTACGAATAATTACACGACGATACAAATCGTTCAAGTCGGATGTTGCGAAACGTCCACCATCCAACGGAACTAACGGACGTAATTCCGGTGGAATAACAGGAACAACTTTGATAATCATCCACTCAGGACGATTTTCAACGATCTTGTTCGCATGACGGAAAGCCTCAACAACCTGCAAACGCTTCAATGCTTCGTTCTTACGCTGTTGAGAAGTCTCTGTATTGGCCTTGTGACGTAATTCGTACGACAATTCGTCCAACTTCAAGTTACGTAACAAATCGTAAAGTGCCTCTGCACCCATTTTTGCGATGAACTTGTTTGGATCGGCGTCATCCAGATACTGATTATCTTTTGGAAGAGTTTCCAAAATCTCAAGGTACTGCTCTTCAGTAAGGAAATCCATGTACTGAATTCCGCCTTCTGATTTTACACCGGCGTTAATAACAACATAACGCTCGTAGTAAATGATCATGTCCAACTTCTTAGTTGGAAGACCGAGCAAATAACCAATTTTATTTGGCAATGAACGGAAATACCAAATGTGTGCAACAGGTACAGTCAAATTGATATGACCCATACGCTCGCGACGCACTTTCTTTTCCGTTACTTCAACACCGCAACGATCGCAAACGATTCCCTTATAACGGATACGCTTGTACTTTCCGCAATGACATTCCCAATCCTTCACAGGACCGAAAATGCGCTCACAGAACAATCCGTCGCGTTCCGGCTTATAGGTACGATAGTTTATCGTTTCCGGCTTTAGAACTTCTCCACTTGAACGCTCCAGAATAGACTCCGGAGAGGCCAAACTGATCGTAATTGTAGAGAAGTTACTCTTTATTTTTGGTTCTTTTCTGAAAGACATAATTCAGATTTTTTCGTTCGTCAAATTACTTGTTCCTTACTTAGTCGAGTGATACATTCAACGCCAATCCACGTAATTCGTGCATCAATACGTTAAATGATTCAGGAATACCCGGAGTCGGTAAATTATCTCCTTTAACAATCGACTCGTAAGCCTTGGCACGGCCTACAACGTCATCCGACTTAATGGTAAGGATTTCCTGCAAGATATTAGCTGCACCGAATGCTTCCAGCGCCCACACTTCCATCTCACCGAAACGCTGACCACCAAACTGAGCTTTACCGCCCAATGGCTGTTGCGTAATCAATGAATATGGTCCGATAGAACGTGCGTGCATCTTGTCATCAACCATGTGACCCAGTTTCAACATGTAGATAATACCTACAGTTGCCGGCTGGTCGAAGCGCTCACCAGTTCCGCCGTCAGTTAAGAACGTACGTCCGTAGCGTGGCAATCCTGCATCGTCAGTATACTGATTGATTTCATCAATAGTAGCACCATCGAAAATAGGAGTCGAGAACTTCAATCCAAGCTTCTCACCTGCCCAGCCTAATACGGTTTCATAAATCTGACCAAGGTTCATACGGGAAGGTACGCCCAGTGGGTTCAATACAATATCAACAGGTGTTCCGTCTTCCAGGAACGGCATGTCTTCTGCACGAACAATACGAGCAACAATACCTTTGTTACCGTGACGGCCGGCCATCTTATCACCTACTTTCAGCTTACGCTTCTTAGCGATGTAAACTTTAGCCAACTGAACGATACCTGCAGGTAATTCGTCACCAACTTGCAATGCAAACTTTTTGCGCTTGTATGCTCCACCCAAATCGTTGAATTTAATCACGAAGTTGTGGATCACCATACGCACCATCTGGTTAGTCTCGTCGTCGCTTGTCCAGCGTGCAGGATTCACATTGACATAGTCAATCTTCTCCAACATCTTACGAGAGAACTTAGTTCCTTTCGCAACTACTTCCTCATTCAAGTTATTGGTAACACCTGCAGATGTTTTACCGGAAAGAATTTGATCCAGCTTATCCATCAAGATATTCAACAATCCTGCTTCTTCCTGAGCCTGCTCCTTGTCGATTTTCTCAACAACTAACTTCTCTTCAGCCTTTGCCTTCTTATCTTTCATTGCACGCGAGAACAACTTCTTGTCGATAATTACACCACGAATAGATGGCGGAACTTTCAATGAAGCATCCTTCACATCACCGGCTTTGTCACCGAAGATCGCACGAAGAAGCTTTTCTTCCGGAGAAGGATCGGTTTCACCTTTTGGTGTGATCTTACCAATAAGGATATCACCTTCCTTAACCTCTGCACCAATACGAATCAAACCACTTTCATCCAAATCTTTCGTTGCTTCTTCAGAAACGTTTGGAATGTCCGCTGTCAATTCTTCCAATCCACGCTTGGTATCACGAACTTCCATCACATACTCATCGATGTGAATTGAAGTGAAGATATCATCGCGAACTACTTTCTCATTAATAACGATCGCATCCTCGAAGTTGTAACCCTTCCAAGGCATGAACGCCACTTTTAAGTTACGTCCAAGTGCCAACTCGCCGTCACGTGTAGAATAACCTTCACACATGATCTGACCTGCCTTCACCTTGTCGCCCTTCTTAACGATAGGACGTAAGTTGATGCAAGTACTTTGGTTGGTCTTACGGAATTTCGTCAAGCGATATGATTTCGCATCATCTTCGAAGCTTACTAGACGATCTTTGTCGGTACGGTTGTAACGAACAATGATTTCGTTAGCATCAACATACTCCACAACACCGTCACTTTCTGCCTGAAGCAGAACACGTGAGTCACGTGCAATACGACCTTCTAGACCTGTGCCCACAATAGGAGCTTCAGGACGTAACAGCGGTACCGCCTGACGCTGCATGTTCGATCCCATCAACGCACGGTTCGCGTCATCATGTTCCAAGAAAGGAATTAATGAAGCCGCAATAGATGCGATCTGGTTCGGAGCAACGTCCATCAATGCAATTTGCTCAGGATCCACAACCGGATAATCAGACTCATAACGAGCCTTGATACGAGGATGCTTGAAATTACCTTTCTCATCCAACTCTGCATTGGCCTGAGCGATAATCTTGCGATCTTCTTCTTCCGCAGTTAAATAGATCACCGGCTTGTTCAAATCCACCTTACCTGTTGTTACAGTCTTGTAAGGCGTTTCGATAAATCCAAGCTTGTTAATTTTCGCGTATACACATAAAGAAGAAATCAAACCGATGTTTGGACCTTCCGGTGTTTCGATTGTACACAAACGACCATAGTGCGTATAGTGTACGTCACGAACTTCGAAACCTGCGCGTTCACGTGATAAACCTCCGGGCCCAAGAGCGGAAAGACGACGTTTGTGCGTAATCTCTGCCAATGGGTTAGTTTGGTCCATGAACTGTGATAACTGATTGGTTCCGAAGAACGAATTGATCACAGAAGACAAAGTCTTCGCATTGATCAAATCAGTTGGAGTAAATACTTCGTTGTCACGTACGTTCATACGCTCGCGGATCGTACGCGCCATACGCGCCAAACCAACTCCGAATTGAGCATACAATTGTTCACCAACGGTACGTACACGACGGTTTGACAAGTGATCGATATCATCAATATCCGCTTTCGAGTTGATCAACTCGATCAAGTACTTAATGATGGCCACGATGTCATCTTTCGTCAATACGCGTGTTTCGTAAGACGTGTTGCGCTCTAATTTTTTATTCAGGCGATAACGACCAACTTCACCCAAATCGTAGCGCTTATCAGAGAAGAATAACTTATCGATAATCCCACGAGCAGTTTCTTCATCCGGCGGTTCTGCATTACGCAACTGACGGTAAATATGTTCTACAGCTTCTTTCTCAGAGTTAGAAGTATCCTTCTGTAGCGTATTGTAAATGATAGAATAATCCAGGTGCGCTGCATCTTCTTTGTGCAGAATAATAGATTTCACATTGGCATCAACGATCAAATCGATGTGAGGGTTCTCGAGAACAGTTTCACGATCGATGATAACTTCGTTACGCTCAATGGACACCACTTCACCAGTATCTTCATCAACGAAATCTTCAATCCAGGTTTTCAATACACGTGCAGCCAACTTACGGCCAACAACGGCTTTCAGTGCAGCTTTGCTAACCTTTACTTCGTCTGCAAGTCCGAAAAGTTCCAAAATTTGTTTGTCACTTTCCCAACCGATAGCACGCAGCAATGTTGTTACAGGCAACTTCTTCTTACGATCGATGTAAGCATACATCACGTTGTTGATGTCTGTTGCAAATTCGATCCATGATCCCTTAAACGGAATCACACGTGCAGAATACAATTTCGTACCGTTAGCGTGTCGGCTTTGACCGAAGAACACACCCGGAGAACGGTGCAATTGAGAAACGATTACACGCTCAGCTCCGTTGATCACGAAAGTCGCGCGAGGAGTCATGTACGGGATAGTTCCCAAATACACATCCTGCACGATTGTTTCGAAATCTTCGTGTTCCGGGTCGGTACAATAAAGTTTCAATTTGGCCTTCAGCGGAACGCTGTAGGTAAGACCGCGCTCGATGCACTCGTCGATAGAGTAACGTGGCGGATCAATGAAATAATCCAGAAACTCGAGAACGAAGTTGTTTCTGGCATCAGAGATAGGGAAGTTTTCTGCGAAAACTTTATACAACCCTTCATCCTGACGGTTTTCGCTGGTAGTCTCCAGCTGGAAGAAATCCTGAAATGATTTTAACTGTACATCCAGGAAATCGGGATATTCGATTTGTGCTTTGCTCTTTGCAAAGTTAATGCGTTGCTGTTTTTTGGTCGTTTCCAAGGTCGTTGAAAATTAATTGTGAAACAAAAGCTCAGATGTAGCAACAAACAGGTTAAGACCTGAGCCCTTATCAATTTGATAAGGGCTTCAAGTCTAAAGCCTTAAGCAGTAAGCAGAGGATTACTTAACCTCAACTTCAGCGCCTGCTTCAGTAAGTTGCTTTTTCAAAGCTTCTGCATCTTCTTTGCTGATGCCTTCCTTAACTGGTTTTGGAGCGCCGTCAACTAAATCTTTAGCTTCTTTCAAGCCAAGACCGGTTACATCTTTCACAACCTTAACAACCTGAAGCTTGTTAGCTCCACCGTTTTTCAAGATTACATCGAAAGATGTCTTTTCTTCTGCGCCACCACCTGCACCGCCTGTAGGTGCAGCTACTGCTACTGCTGCTGCAGCAGGCTCGATGCCGTATTCATCTTTAAGGATTTTAGCCAACTCATTAACTTCTTTAACAGTAAGATTTACGAGTTGATCAGCAAGGGCTTTAACGTCTGCCATTGTTATGTTGATTTTTGGTGATTAGACTTAATTGAATTGTTTTCTTTATTGTATTATTTTCCTTTGAGGAACGCCCAAATTATTCAGGACGCTCTGAGAGTGTTTTAACCACACCGGCGATAGTCGACCCTCCGGACTGGAGAGCAGATATAACGTTGCGTGCAGGTGACTGTAACAATCCGATTACATCGCCAATCAATTCGTTCTTCGACTTGATTGCTGCGAGTGCGTCGAGTTGATCATCTCCTACATAAACAGATTCCTCTACGTAAGCAGCTTTCAAAACCGGCTTAGCGTTCGTTTTACGGAACTCCTTAATCAGTTTTGCAGGCTCGTTAGCGGTATCGGAAAGCATGATTGAAGTAGAACCTTTCAAAGCAACGTACATGGCACTGAACTCACTGTCATTAGTGCGCTCTAAAGCTTTACGAAGCAAAGTATTTTTTACAACAATCAGTTTGATCTGCTTATTAAAACACGCTCTTCTGAGAGCACTCGTCTTACTTGACGGCAGTTCCGAAGTATCAGCAAGATAAAAATGCTTGCTGTTGGACAACATAGTTGCCAAGTCTTCGATAATCTGTGTTTTTTCTTGTTTATTCATGCTAGATCAGTTTTCGGCTGTGCCGTAGTTATGCAAGCGTTTTAGTATCAATCTGAACACTTGGGCTCATGGTACTGGACATGTAAACGCTTTTTACATAGGTACCTTTTGCCGATGAAGGCTTCAGTTTAAGTATCGTCTGAAGGATTTCATTCGCGTTTTCTGCAAGTTTGTCTGCATCGAAAGAAACTTTTCCAACCGTAGAAGCGATAATACCCGCCTTATCTACTTTGAAATCGATTTTTCCTCCTTTTGCATCTTTCACTGCCTTCCCAACTTCCATGGTTACTGTTCCGGTCTTAGGGTTTGGCATCAATCCACGCGGACCGAGCACTTTACCTAAAGCACCAACTTTACCCATCATACTTGGAGTAGTGATAATTACATCAACGTCCGTCCAGCCTTCTTTGATTTTCTGGATGTAATCATCTGATCCAACAAAGTCAGCTCCGGCTGCAGTAGCCTCAGCTTCTTTATCTGGTGTACAGATAACCAACACGCGCAACGTTTTACCGGTACCGTGAGGCAATGTTACAGTTCCACGAACCATTTGGTTTGCCTTACGAGGATCAACCCCGAGACGAACACAGATGTCCACAGAAGCATCAAATTTGGTGGTCGTGATTTCCTTCACGATTTTGGTAGCACTTGCCAAATCGTACGCTTTAGTAGCGTCGTACTTCGCGATAGCAGCCTTTCTCTTCTTTGCGATTTTTGCCATTGTGAGAAATTTTTGACGTGCAAACGTCACATTTTCGTGACTCCGTCAGGTTAAACTTTGCTTTACTTGTTCAGCGGATTTTCGCCCGTTACAGTGATACCCATGCTACGCGCTGTACCTGCTACCATGCTCATTGCTGATTCCATGGTGAAACAGTTAAGATCGGGCATTTTTACCTCTGCAATCTGACGCACCTGATCCCACGTGATGGATCCAACCTTTTTACGGTTAGACTCAGCGGAACCGGTTTGAACCTTGGACAATTCTTTGATTTGCGCTGCCACCGGCGGATGCTTAATGATAAATTCGAACGATTTATCAGAATACACCGTGATGATAACCGGCAAAATCTTTCCTGCCCTGTCCTGCGTGCGAGCGTTAAACTGCTTACAAAACTCCATGATGTTCACACCCTTCGCACCCAAAGCAGGGCCGATTGGTGGTGACGGGTTGGCAGCTCCGCCTTTAATCTGAAGCTTGATTAGTGCACTTACTTCTTTTGCCATTTTGCAGTTTTACTTTAATTAATTGTTCTGTTATGTTTGGAAGCTAGCGTAACAGCATTTCCGGGCGCAGTACCTCTGCGGGAGGGCAGGTTATTCTTTTTCAACCTGCATGTAGCTTAATTCCAATGGTGTTTTTCTTCCGAAAATCTTAACCATTACCTTAAGCTTCTTCTTCTCTTCGTTAATCTCTTCGATTATACCGGAGAAGGTATTAAATGGACCATCAATTACTTTAACGGTTTCGCCTACAACGAATGTGTTCAACATTGTTTCCTCTGCACCCGCCATTTCATCTACTTTTCCTAAAATTCGGTTGATTTCTGACTGCCTCAATGGCACCGGATCACCCGTTTTTGAACCCAAAAAGCCGATCACACCGGTAATGTTTTTCAGTACGTGAGGAATTTCACCTACCAAAGAACCTTCTAGCATGACATAGCCCGGGAAAATATTTCTTTCCTTACTTACCTTCTTGCCATTCCGAATCTGAATCACCTTCTCCATCGGAATAAGAACCTGCGTTACAAAATCCTGCATGCCAAGACGGATAATTTCAGAATCGATGTATTGCTTAATCTTTTTCTCCTTGCCATTCACCACACGCAACACATACCACTTCTTTACCTGGTCGTTATTTAGAACTTGTTCGCTCATTGTAATGTCTTATAAGTTGAAGTAAGTAAGTGTAACTATTAACGGAACGCGTTATACAAGAATTCCATTCCTTTGTTAAAACCGAAATCCATTACAAACACCACCAAAGAGAAAATTAGAGCAGCAACCATCACGATGATGGCGCTCTCCTGCAATTCACTCCAAGTTGGCCAGGTTACTTTCTTCAGCAACTCTTCCTTAACTTCATCTATATACGCTCTGACTCTGTTCATTGCGTTCGTTTTTTATTTAGCACGGGCACCAGGATTCGAACCTAGATCAACGGTTTTGGAGACCGCTATTCTACCATTGAACTATGCCCGTTTACAGTTTTTCAGTCCCTGTTCTATTTGGCAGCGAAAGGAGCACCGCTTATTAGGCGGTACTCCTTCGAACTCTCGTTGATCCGGTGATGATTACTTGCTGATGTCGATAACCTGACCAGCACCTACTGTACGTCCACCTTCGCGAATAGCGAAGCGTAAACCTTTGTCCATCGCTACAGGAACGATCAGACTTACAGAGATAGTAACGTTGTCACCAGGCATAACCATTTCACGTCCTTCAGGCAAAGTAATTTCACCTGTTACGTCAGTTGTACGGAAGTAGAACTGCGGGCGATATTTGTTATGGAATGGAGTGTGACGTCCACCTTCTTCTTTCTTCAATACGTAAACCTCAGCCTTGAATTCTGTGTGAGGAGTGATTGATCCCGGCTTCGCGATAACCATACCGCGACGGATTTTGTCCTTATCGATACCACGCAACAACAAGCCTACGTTGTCACCTGCTTCACCAGTATCCAATAACTTACGGAACATTTCCACACCTGTTACAGTAGACTTCAACTTCTCTTCCTGCATTCCCAAGATTTCAACTTCTTCACCTACATTGATAACACCGGTTTCGATCTTACCAGTAGCAACAGTTCCACGACCTGTGATCGAGAACACGTCTTCAACAGGCATCAAGAAAGGCTTATCCTTATCACGAGCTGGAGTTGGGATGTAAGTATCTACTGAATCCATCAATTCCATGATCTTCTCAACCCACTTAGGTTCTTTATTCAATCCACCTAAAGCAGATCCGCGAATGATTGGCGTATTGTCACCATCAAACTTGTAGAATGACAACAAGTCACGGATTTCCATTTCAACTAAGTCTAACAACTCTAAGTCGTCAACCATGTCTACTTTGTTCATGAAAACCACCAAACGAGGTACACCTACCTGACGAGCAAGAAGGATATGCTCACGAGTCTGTGGCATTGGACCATCAGTTGCAGCTACAACCAAGATTGCACCGTCCATCTGAGCAGCACCTGTAACCATGTTCTTTACGTAGTCAGCGTGACCAGGACAGTCAACGTGCGCGTAGTGACGGTTAGCAGTTTCGTACTCAACGTGTGAGGTGTTGATGGTGATACCACGCTCTTTTTCTTCAGGAGCGTTGTCGATTGATGAAAAGTCACGAACCTGAGCGAGACCTTTATCAGCCAACACCGAAGTGATAGCAGCAGTTAAAGTAGTCTTACCGTGGTCAACGTGACCGATAGTACCAACGTTTACGTGGGGTTTTGAACGGTCAAATTTCTCTTTAGCCATAGCTATGGTTTTGTTTTAGAGTTGATTACTTGTGTTGTTTTTGTTTCGAAACTTTTATTCTCCGGCGAGCCGGACATTTTCCGGCTGTTAAACCGGGATAATTCTACAATACTACTGAGCCGATGGGGGGAATTGAACCCCCGACCTCTTCCTTACCAAGGAAGTGCTCTACCACTGAGCTACAGCGGCTAGTCGGTGCCGGCGCAAACATTCCGGCGATAAATTTAGAGCGGAAGACCGGGCTCGAACCGGCCACCCTCAGCTTGGAAGGCTGATGCTCTACCAAATGAGCTACTTCCGCTTTTTGTCTCAGAACTAGCGACCAACCGTTTCAGGCTGATGCTCTACTCCCCAATTAATTGGGGTAGCTACCTCCGCTTTTGCAACCGGAACAACAAAAATCAATTTTGAAATATGTGTTCCGTTAACAATATCCGAATGAACGGATAAAGACTTCCGCACTGATAACGTCTCTCCTATTGAAGCGACCCAAGGAGCGTAAGTGGGGAGAACAGGATTCGAACCTGTGAAGACATAAGTCAACAGATTTACAGTCTGTCCTCGTTGGCCGCTTGAGTATCTCCCCTATATCGTATCGATACCCCGCAAGATTAGTGCGATGAGCCGGCGAAGGGACTCGAACCCCCGACCTGCTGATTACAAGTCAGCTGCTCTACCAGCTGAGCTACACCGGCCTTAATTCCTAAACCTTGCTTCGGTTAATCGATACGTTTTACCGCTATCAGTCCCGACTTCAAAGAACTTTTCCCTTGTTTTTAAGGGGATACCCCCCAAAACGGGACTGCAAATGTATAAAACTTTTCAAATGCAACAAGCGCACAGAAATTTTTTTATAATATTTTCCGTCTACTAATAAAAAAATAGCCCGGATAATTCCGGGCTAATGCGCATAAGGATTTCGGGACCTAGATTCCGGTCTTCTTTTCCTTGTACTTTTTTACTTGTTTCGTAAGGGCTTCGCAACACAAATCAACCGCTTCCTCGAAGGATTTGCACTGCTTCTCCACGTACAGCTCG
>Ga0315899_10002856_pt1 | contig 18939 bp, 16 predicted proteins | sample LakEriMetagenome_2_FD_203518 | JGI IMG/M metagenome (GOLD analysis project Ga0315899, IMG submission 203518) | Freshwater fungal communities from buoy surface, Lake Erie, Ohio, United States - Buoy 4 MA112 | ecosystem: Environmental > Aquatic > Freshwater > Lake | place: USA: Lake Erie, Ohio... | reverse complement strand
GAACCGCGCCGGCAGCTGGCGCGCGTCCCCGAGCCGGCGACGGAGAGCGCGCGCGAACCCCGCGCCGTGCGCCGCATCGCGCTCGACGCGACCGCCACCCACAGCATCCAGCGCGCGCCGGTCATTCCCGGCGGCGGCCTCATGGCCTCGCGCGAGGGAACCTTCGGCGGTTTCGCCCCGCTCGAACGCGCGGCCCATTACGAGGGCTTTCGCGTGAGCGGGGGAAGCCGCTGAACGCGGCGCGACAGCGCAGCGCCGCTTCATCGTCCCTTCACCACGCCGCGCGCCGGAGATTGCCTCCCGCAACGGCGCCTCGTCTACCAAGGGCGCCTTGCAACGAAAGGCGTCGCCGTGCCGCTGGACACATTCGCAATCCCGCAAACGGGCGCCCGCGCGCCCCTCATCGACGACGGCGCGCTGCGCGACCTGCTGGAGGAAGTGGGGCTCGACCTCTTCCTCGCCTTCGCCGCCCGCATGCGCGCCTCCGCGCAGATCCATCTGGAGGCGCTCGAAAGGCCGGAGGAGGCGCCGCGCGCCTCCCACGCCCTGTGCGGCCTGCTGGGGCATTTCGGCCTGATGCGCGCGGCCGAGCTTGCGCGCGCGATCCAGCCGCTCCCCCCCGCCGACCCGCAGGCCCCCCCGCTCGTGGCCGCCCTCAAGGCCGCGCTGGCCGACTCGCTTGCGCAATTGCCCGACCGGGCGCGCGCGCTCGCCGCCCCCGCCGGGGCGAAATAGGCGGCGGAAACGCGCAAGCCCTTGTTCTCGCTTCAGAAGAGATAAGAACAAAAAAAGAACTTGCGAGCTGGAACAAAGCGTGTACGTTGATGAAAGCAGCCATTTGTTGCGCAATTCGTCGCCGTCGTGCAGGAAGGGAGCATCCCCGTGAGCCAAGCGAATCTCCGTCTCGTGGAAGGAACGTCCGTGGACAAGACCAAGGCGCTCGACGCCGCTCTCTCCCAGATCGAACGCGCGTTCGGCAAGGGCTCGATCATGCGGCTGGGCAAGAACCAGCAAGCGGTCGAGATCGAAACCGTTCCCACCGGCTCGCTGGGCCTCGACATCGCGCTGGGCGTCGGCGGCTTGCCGCGCGGACGCATCGTCGAGATTTATGGGCCGGAATCGTCCGGCAAGACGACGCTCACCCTGCATGTCATCGCCGAGGCGCAGAAGCGCGGCGGCGTGTGCGCCTTCGTGGACGCCGAACATGCGCTCGATCCCGTTTACGCCCGCAAATTGGGCGTGAAGCTCGACGATCTCCTGATTTCCCAGCCCGACACCGGCGAACAGGCCCTCGAAATCACGGACACGCTCGTGCGCTCGGGCGCCATCGACGTGCTGGTGATCGATTCCGTGGCCGCGCTCACCCCGCGCGCGGAAATCGAAGGCGAGATGGGCGATGTCCAGCCAGGCCTGCAGGCGCGCCTGATGAGCCAGGCCCTGCGCAAGCTCACCGCCTCGATCTCGCGGTCGAACACGATGGTCATCTTCATCAATCAGATCCGCATGAAGATCGGCGTCATGTATGGCAGCCCGGAAACGACCACGGGCGGCAACGCCCTCAAGTTCTACGCCTCCGTGCGTCTGGACATCCGCCGCATCGGCGCGATCAAGGATCGCGAAGAGGTGACCGGCAACCAGACCCGCGTGAAAGTGGTGAAGAACAAGGTCGCCCCGCCGTTCAAACAGGTCGAATTCGACATCATGTACGGCGAAGGCATTTCGAAATTCGGCGAATTGGTCGATCTCGGCGTGAAAGCGGGCGTGGTGGACAAGTCGGGCGCGTGGTTCTCCTACGATTCCCAGCGGCTCGGCCAGGGCCGTGAGAACGCCAAGCAATTCCTGCGCGACAATCCCGACGTGGCCAATCGCATCGAGACGGCTATCCGCGAGAACGCCGGCCTCCTCGCCGACCGCATTCTCGAAGAGGTCGATCCCAGCGAAGTCGATTCCGAAGGTTGAAATCCGGCGAGCCCCGGGCGGGCCGGGCGGCTGGTCTCCAGCCGCCGGCGCTCTCGGAACATGCGGAACGGTCCCCTCCGCCAGGCCGTCCGCCCGGGCGCTCGCCGCGCTTGCAGGCTTCGTCGCGTCCCTTTGGGGCGGGTCGATCCTGAGGCGCCGCTGAGATGCTTCTAGGCCCGCCCGCGTCCCCCGCGGCGGGCCTTTTCACGCGCTCCCCGCCGCCTCTCTCGCGCAGGCCTCGCCGGCCCGCCCGCCGGCCGTCTCGCCTTCCGGGCGCCCGCGAGGCTTCGTCCTCGACTTCCGCCTGTCCCGCCGCTAGAAGACGCCGCGGGTTCCGCGTGAGCCCGCGGCGGCGCGCGTCTTGCGCGGCGCATGCTTCGCCGGGCGACAATCCGGCCATTCCCGGCGGCTGCGCCGGGACTGAACGGGGTGCGAGAGTCTGACATGAGCGGCGTCAACGAAATCCGGTCGGCCTATCTCGATTTCTTCGCGTCCGAGGGACATGAAATCGTCCCCTCGTCGCCGCTGGTGCCGCGCAACGATCCCACATTGATGTTCACCAATGCGGGCATGGTGCAGTTCAAGAACGTCTTCACCGGCGTCGAGAAGCGTCCCTACCAGCGCGCCGCCTCCTCGCAGAAATGCGTCCGCGCGGGCGGCAAGCACAACGACCTCGACAATGTCGGCTATACCGCGCGCCACCACACCTTCTTCGAAATGCTCGGCAATTTCTCCTTCGGCGATTATTTCAAGGAGCGCGCGATCGAACTCGCCTGGACGCTCATCACCAAGGAGTTCAAGCTTCCCAAGGACAAGCTGCTCGTCACCGTCTATCACACCGACGACGAGGCCTTCGGCCTTTGGAAGAAGATCGCGGGCTTCCACGACGACCGCATCATCCGCATTCCCACTTCCGACAATTTCTGGGCGATGGGCGACACGGGCCCCTGCGGTCCGTGTTCGGAGATTTTCTTCGATCAGGGGCCGGAACTGGCCGGCGGCCCGCCCGGCTCCCCCGACGAGGACGGCGACCGGTTCCTCGAATTCTGGAACCTCGTGTTCATGCAATACGAGCAGGTCTCGCCCGACGAGCGGGTGCCGCTGCCGCGCCCCTCCATCGACACGGGCATGGGGCTTGAGCGCATCGCCGGCATTCTTCAGGGCGTGAAGTCGAATTTCGACATCGACCTGTTTCGCGCGCTGATCCGCGCCTCCACCGAACTCGTCGGGCCGCCGAAGGACGACGCGCAGCGCGCGAGCCATCGCATCATCGCCGACCATCTGCGCGCGGCCTCTTTCCTCGTGGCCGACGGCGTGCTGCCCTCCAATGAAGGGCGCGGCTACGTCCTGCGCCGCATCATGCGCCGCGCGATGCGCCATGCGCAGCTTTTGGGGTCGAAAGATCCGCTGATGTGGCGGCTGGTGCCGGCGCTGGTGCGGGAGATGGGCCGCGCTTTCCCGGAATTGACGCGCGCCGAAGCGCTGATCTCGGAGACCTTGCGGCTGGAGGAATCGCGCTTCCGCACCACGCTGGCGCGCGGCCTCGCCATTCTCGACGACGAAACCCGCGACCTGCCGTCGGGCGGGCGCCTGTCGGGCGAGACCGCGTTCCGTCTCTACGATACCTATGGGTTCCCGCTCGATCTGACGCAGGACGCCTTGCGCGCGCGCGGCGTCGGCGTGGACCTCGACGGATTCAACGTCGCCATGGAGCGCCAGCGCGCCGAGGCGCGCAAGGCGTGGTCGGGTTCCGGCGACGCGGCGACGGAGACCGTCTGGTTCGCCGTCAAGGAGCGCGTCGGGGCGACCGAATTTCTGGGCTATGACGCCGAACAGGCCGAAGGCGTGATCGCGGCCATCGTGCGCGACGGCAAAGAGGTCGAGGCGCTGGGACGCGGCGAAAAGGGCGTCGTCGTGCTGAACCAGACGCCGTTCTATGCGGAATCGGGCGGGCAGGTGGGCGATGAGGGCGCGATCTTCGCCGCCCAGACCGCCGCGCGCGTCGTCGACGTCCAGAAGAAGCTCGGCGATCTCTTCGTCCATGAGGTCGAGGTGAACGAGGGCGAGTTGCGCGTGGGCCTGCCCGTGCAGCTGGAGATCGACCACGAGCGGCGCCGCGCGATCCGCGCCAATCATTCCGCGACCCATCTCCTGCACGAGGCGCTGCGCCAGGTGCTCGGCGATCACGTCGCGCAGAAGGGCTCGCTCGTGGCGGGCGACAGGCTGCGGTTCGACTTCGCCCATCCCAAGCCGATCAGCGAGGCGGAGCTGTCGGAAGTCGCCGACATCGCCAATCGCATGGTGTTGCAGAACGGGGCGGTGATCACGCGGCTCATGGGCGTCGACGACGCCATTGAATCGGGCGCGCGCGCGCTGTTTGGCGAAAAATACGGCGATGAAGTGCGCGTGGTCACTATGGGCGCCATCACCGGCGGAGAGGCTGCGGGCCGCGCCTTTTCGGTGGAATTGTGCGGGGGCACCCATGTGGAGCGCACCGGCGAAATCGGCCTTGTCGCGATCGTCGCCGAAGGCGCGGTGGCGGCCGGCGTGCGGCGCATCGAGGCGAAGACGGCCGAGGGCGCGCGCCGCCATCTTGAGGCGGAATCGCGGCGCCTGCGCGAAGCGGCGGCTGCTGTGAAGGCGCCTGTGGACGATCTCGCCGAGCGCCTCGCCGCGCTGGTGGAGGAGCGGAAGCGCCTCGAACGCGAATTGGGCGACGCCAAGCGCAAGCTCGCCATGGGCGGGGGCGGCGAAGGCGCGGGCGCTGGTCCGGTGAGCGAGGTCAATGGCGTGAAATTCTTCCGCCTGGCCGTCGCCGGCGTGGACATGAAAGACCTCAAGACGCTGGCCGACGAAGGCAAGGGCAAGGTGGGCTCAGGCGTCGTGGCCATCGTCAACACGGCCGAAGACGGCAAGGGCGGCGTCGTCGTCGCCGTGACGGCGGATCTCACGCAACGCTTCAACGCGGTCGATCTCGTGCGCGTCGCCTCCGAGAAACTGGGCGGCAAGGGCGGCGGCGGGCGTCCCGACATGGCGCAGGCGGGCGGTCCCGACGGGGCGCAGGCGCAAGCCGCGCTCGATGCGGTGGCCGCGCGCATCGCGCAGGTCTGATGGGCAGCGCGGACGAGAGCGACCTGCAGCTGCGGCTGCGTCGCCGCGTCCATCAATTGCTGGATTACGGTTTCGACGCGAGCCCCGCTGGCGCGTTCATCCATTTCGCGCTCGTCGCGCTCATCGCGGCCAGCGTCGCCGCCGGCGTGCTGTCGACCTCGCCGACGATCGCGGCGCGATGGGCGTTCGAATTGCAAGCGGTCGAAATCGTCGCGCTCGCCGTCTTCACGCTCGAATATGGGCTGCGGCTGTGGAGCGCGCCCGAACATACGCTCTATGCGGAGCTTCATCCCTGGCGCGCGCGCCTGTCTTTCGCGCTCGAGCCGGTCTCGCTGCTCGATCTCGTCACGCTCGCGCCGCTGCTGGCGGGGCTTTTCATCGAGTCCGATTTCAGCGTTTTCCTGATGTTGCGGCTGCTGCGCTATTTCAAGCTGGCGCGTTACTCGCCCGGCATGCGCTCGCTGGCGCTGGCGCTGAAGACCGAACGGCGGGCGTTGGGCGCCTCGCTGCTTCTGTTGATCGGCCTCGTCGTGCTCGCCGCTTCCGTGATGCATGTGCTCGAACGCGACGCGCAGCCCGATAAATTCGGCTCGGTGCCCGAAGCCATGTGGTGGGCCATCGTCACGCTGACGACGGTGGGCTATGGCGACGTGACGCCGGTGACGGTCGCCGGCCGCATGGCGGCGGGCGTCACCATGGTTTTGGGCATGATCATGCTTGCGCTGCCGGTGGGCATCGTCGCCACGGCCTTTTCGCAGGAGATCCACCGGCGCGAATTCATCGTCACCTGGGGCATGCTGTCGCGCGTGCCCCTGTTCGCGCATCTGTCGGCGGCGGAGATCGCGGAGATCATGCGCTATCTGCGCGCGCAGACCATTCCAGCCAATGCGCTTGTGATGCGCCGCGGCGACATCGCCACCTGCATGTATCTGATCGCCTCGGGCGAGGTGGAGATCGATGCGGCGGGCGGGCCGGTCCGGCTTGGCGAGGGCGATTACTTCGGCGAGCTGGCGCTGCTGCGCAAGTCGCGGCGCTCAGCCGACGTGCGCAGCGTCAAGCCCACCAAGCTGCTTGCCCTCGACGGCGCCGACATGATGGCGCTGATGGAGCGCGACCCCGTGATCCAGGCCCATATCATGGCGCAGGCCCAAGCGCGCAGCGCCGCGCCCTGAGCGAACCCGCGCGGCTCCCGGCGGTTGATCCAGAACAAGGCGGCTGACGCGCCGCCGGACGAACATGGGCTTCTCACGGGAGAGGTGACGATATGTTCAAGACGATTCTGGCGCCCATCGATCTCTCCGATCTCGCGGTCGCCTCGCCGGCCATCGACGCCGCCGTGCGCATGGCCGAATGGACGGGCGGGGCGCTGCGTCTGGTCAATGTGCAGCAAATGCTGCCGGCCACCTATATGGATTACGTGCCGGCGGATTTCGACGCGCAGCAGCGCGAATGGGCCGAAGGCGAGCTGAAGAAAATCGCCGCGAAAGTGCGCCTGCCGCCTGAGCGCGTGAGCTATGCGGTACGCATCGGCGGCATTTATCCCGAGGTGCTGGCGGAGGCGGAGGAGTGGGGCGCCGACCTCATCATCGTAGGCTCGCACCGGCCGGCGATGTCCACCTATCTGCTGGGCTCGAACGCCAAGACCATCGTGCGGCACGCCAAATGTTCGGTGCTGGTGGTGCGCGAATAAGGCTTAGTCCTTCAGCGCGCCGCTAGAGCGCTGCGTCCCAGGGCCGTCCGGGCCTGTTCTCGCGCAGCCAGACATAGAGATTGGGCGCGCCGAAAGCGATGAGCGCGAGGCCCGCCATCACGCGCGGCGTGAACAGCGCCTCGCCATAGGCCTGCACCGCATAGACGAAGCCGATCAGCAGAACCATCAGAGCGTTGAGCGCGAGGCCGAAGCCGATCGCGGAAAGGCCGTGGCGCAGGCGCGCGGCGGGATTGGCGGCGCGCACGCGCTCCAGCAGAAGACGCGTGAAGGGGCGCCAGGAATCCGCGCGATCCTCGCGCGCGAGCAGGCCTGCGCGATGGACGGCGGCGATGGACAGGACGGCGCCCGCCCGCGTGCGCAGCCGGCAGATGCGCTGCGCGGCTCCGCGCCATGCGGGCTCCAGCATGATCTGCGCCTCGCTCACGTCATCGAGCGACACGGCGCCGCTTTCGCCCGAGGCGAGGTCGCGCCAGAACAGGCGGTCGTCCTGCAGGCGCCAGAGAATTTCATTGGTGAAAACGCTCATGCGCGCGCGATGCGCAAGAGCGTCCATGTCGGCGTTCATGTCGGCGTTCATGTCAGTGTTCATATCTTGGCTCGGGTCGGTCATGGATCAATTGTAGAGCCCTCGCTTGCGAAAGAGAAGGGATTGGCGAAGTCTTGTCGCCGCAGAACAGGGCGCATCCGTCTTGTCCTGCGCGCTCTGGTCGTTCGAGCGCCGATGACGCGCAGCTTTGGAGGTCGCATGTCCATCAAGACGATTTTCGTTGGCCCCTTCTTCGATGCGAGCATGGAGGCCCATGCGCCCGATCCCGCTCTCACGCGCTACGCCATCGACCTCGCCGCCAGCGAGGGCGCGCATTTGTCGATCCGCACGGCGGTCTCAAAACTGTCTGCGCCCAGCATCACATTCATGGGCGAGGTGCGCGCGCTCGTGAACAAGGCGAACGCCGAGCGTCTGGACCGCGCGGATTCCTTTCGCGCCGAGGCGGAGCGCTTCGCGCAGGCGTCGGGCGTCTCGGTGGACTCGACGGCGGTTCAGGATGATTTCATTCACCTCGTTCACGCCTTCTCCGCGCAGGCGCGCCTCGCCGACATCGCCGTGATGCAGGCATGCGATGAATTTCTCTCCATGCTGCGCGGCGCGACCGAGGAGGTCTTGTTCAATTCCGGCGGGCCTGTGATCGTGACGCCGCTGGGCTGGAGCGGCCCCGCGCAGCCCGTCCGCGCGCTCATCGCATGGGACGGCGGGCCGCGCGCCTCGCGCGCCTTGCGCGACGCCATGCCGCTTCTGTCGAAAGCCGCGCAGGTGGAGATCGTCACGATCAGCGGCGATCCCAATCCCGCCAAGCGCATCGAGGGCGCGGAGATCGCGCCGCGCGTGGCGCGCCATTGTCGCGATGTGCGGCTGACGAATCTGCCCGCCGCGCGGGGCGATGTGGGCGAGGCCCTGCGCGCCCATGCGACGATGACGCGCGCCGATCTCGTCGTGATGGGCGCTTTCGCGCATAACAGGTTCCGGCAGATGGTGTTGGGCGGCGTGACGCGGCATATGCTCGAAGCCCCGCCCGTGCCGACGCTGATGTCCTATTGAGCCTGCGGGGCGGGCGCATCCGGCCCGCCGCCTCGGCTCATGCGCGGGCGAAGCGCGGAAAGAGGCTTTCCGCATTGCCGCGTTCGGCGAGATAGCGATCCTGCGCGCTGAAGCCGGCGTAAGCGTCGAAGCCCGCCGTCTCGCGCAGCGCCACATCGGCTGCGACATAGGGATAATCCGTGCCGAAGAGAATGCGGTCGGCGGGCGCGAAGGCGCGCAAGGCGTCGAGCGGCGCGGGATGGCCGCTGAGCGCCGTGTCGTAATAGAAGCGCTTGATATAGGCGAGCGCGCCTTGCGGATAATGCGCCTGCTGCTTCGTCTTCTTGTCGAAAATGGAGATGCGGTGGGCCAGCATCGGCAAGGTTCCGCCCGCATGCGACAGGATGAAGCGGATGTCGGGCAGTTTTTCGGCGACGCCGTTGAAAATGAGATTGGTCGCCACGCGCGTCGTCTCGAATGGATAATCGATCAACATGCGCGGAATGTCCCAGCCGCGCGCCTCCGTGCCCGGCGGATAGCAGGGATGGATGAACACGACGGCCTTGCGGCGATTCAGCTCCTCATAGACCGGCCAGAAATCGGGATGGCCGATATAGCGTTCGTCCACGCTGGTGAGCAGGCAGATGCCGTCGAGCTTCAGGTCGTCGTAGATGCGCGCGATTTCTTTCAGCGAGGCGTCCACGTCCGGCAGGGGCAGGAAGGCGAAGGCGCCGAAACGATCCGGGCGGCTGGCGACGAGGCCGGCGAGCCAATCGTTGAACGCGACGGCCAGCCGGCGCGTCTGCGCGAGGTCGCCGAAGAAAATGCCGGGCGAGGTGAAGGAGAAGATCGTCGCGCCGATTCCCGCCTCGTCCATCAGCGCAAGCGAGGCTTCAGGCGACCATTCGGGAAAGGCCTGATAGGCGCTGCCGGTGATGCCGGCGGCGCGCTGCGCGTCCTTGTAGAAATCGGGCAGCACATGGTGGTGCACGTCGATGCGCGCGGTCCGGGTCGTCGTCGCGATCATGTTTTGGTCTCCTCCCTGCGCGTCCAGCAATAGGCCGCCCGCGCGCGCGAGGGAAGCGGGCGGGATCGGGGCGATTTGATCGGGATCATGGCGCACGGCCTGTCGCGGGCCATGCTGGGCCATGGTTCATTTTCTCGCCGCCGTCCCCCGCCCGCCCGTCAGCCTCGCCGCCGCGCGTCTGGCCTGCGCCTTCCTGCTCCTCGCCGGCGCGGCTGCAGCGCAGGGCGGGCCCGCTCCTTCGCGCCGCGCGGCGGGCGAGGCGCTCGTGCGGGAGCGCTGCGCGCCCTGCCATGCGGTGGGGCGAACGGGGGCGAGCCCGCGCGCGACGGCGCCGCCGCTGCGCGTGATCGCCCGCAAATACAGGCCCTCCGACCTTGAGGAGGCGTTCGCCGAGGGAATCATGGTCGGCCATCAGGGCGCGGACATGCCCGCGTTCGAGTTCGAGCCGGCGCAGATCGACGCGCTCGTCGCTTATCTGCGCGCCTTGCGGCGCTGACGCCTTGCCCCGGCGCCCGCCCGGAGGGTAGAGCTTGCGCCGCAACAGGCGGAGAGCGGATGACCGGCGCAGGCACAGACAAGACGCGGCCCATGATCGAAGGCGGCCCCGCCGTCATTCTCGTGCGCCCGCAACTCGCCGTGAACATCGGCATGTGCGCGCGCGCCATGGCCAATTTCGGCCTCAGCGACCTGCGGCTCGTGAATCCGCGCGACGGCTGGCCGCGCACGGGCGCGTTGCGCAAGGGCGCCTTCGCGGCGGCGGCCGGCGCCGTGCATCTGCTGGAAGGCGCCAAACTCTACGATAGCCTGGAGGCGGCCACCGCAGATCTCAATTATCTCTGGGCCACCACGGCGCGCGAACGCGGACAGGGAAAGCGCGTGGAGGCGCCCGGGCCTGCGATGGCGGAGACGCGCGCCTTGATCGACGGCGGCGGCAAGGCGGGCATTCTCTTCGGCCCCGAACGCACGGGCCTCGACAGCGATGAAGTAGCCTTCGCCGATTCCATCATCACCTTTCCCGTCAATCCCGCTTACGCCTCGCTCAATCTCGCGCAGGCGGTCCTGTTGTGCGGCTATGAATGGTTCGGCGCCGCCCATGGCGAAGCGCCGCGCTTCGCCACGCCGGAACGCTCCGTGCCCGCCTCGCGCGAGATGATCGTCGCCTTCTTCGATTATTTCGAAAAGAAGCTCGATGAGAACGGCTTCTTCCGCCCCGTCAGCAAGAAGCCGAACATGCAGCGCAATCTGCGCAACATGATCCATCGCATGGAGCTGACCCAGCAGGACGTGCGCACGCTGTGGGGCGCCGTGGTGCGGCTGGCGGAAGGGCCGCGGCTGGAGGCCAAGACGCGCAGACGCCAGAAACAGGGCGCCGCAAAAGCCGAGCCGGACAGCGATGGCGCGCCCAAGGCCGAATGACGCGCTAATCCGCCGCCGACAGCGGTCTGGCGACCGCTTCAAGCGGTTTGCGTTCGGCGGCGACGGCGAAGAAATAGACGAAGACCGCAGCGACGATCATCAGCGCCGCGCCGAACAGATAGCCCGCGAACACCGCCTCGCGCGAGCCTGATTGCACGAGCGCACCGAAGACATAGGGCGCGGCGACCCCGCCCACGCCCGTTCCCACCGCATAGAAAATGGCGATGGCGAGCGCGCGCACCTCCAGCGGGAAGGTTTCGCTCACCGTCAGATAAGCCGAACTCGCCGCCGCCGACGCGAAGAAGAAGATCGCCGACCATGCGAGCGTCATCTGCCGCGCATCGAGCAGGTCGCGCACGAAAAGCGCGCCCGCCAGAGCCAGAAGAACGCCCGACGCGGCATAGGTGAACATGATCATGACGCGCCGGCCCAGCGTGTCGAACAGGCGGCCCAGCAGCAGGGGGCCGAGGAAATTGCCCAGCGCGAGCGGCAGGACATACCAGCCGATCTCCTTCGCCGCCACGCCATGGAAGCGCGTGAGCACGAGCGCATAGGTGAAGAAGATCGCGTTATAGAAAAACGCCTGCGAGGCCATCATCACGAGGCCCACGGCCGCGCGGGTCCGGTGCGCGATGAAAAGCGCGCGAAAGGCCTCGCCCAGCGGCGTATGGCTGCGCGTGCGCAGCGCCGTTTCGCCCGCAGGCTCCGTTGGAACATGCGCGCCCTCGCGCCGCAGACCCTCCTCGATGTCCTGCACGATGCGGGCGGCCTCTTCGGCGCGCCCATGGGTGACGAGCCAGCGCGGACTCTCCGGCAGCCATGCGCGCATGAACAAGATGAAAAGCGCCAGCGCCGCGCCGATGAAAAAGGCCATGCGCCAGCCGGTTTCCGGCGCGAACAGGGCCGGATCGAGCAAGACGATCGCGCCCGCGGCGCCCATCGCCGCGCCGATCCAGAAACTCCCGTTGATGGCGAGATCGGTCCAGCCGCGAAAACGCGCGGGGATCAATTCCTGAATGGTGGAATTGATCGCGGCATATTCGCCGCCGATCCCCGCTCCGGTGAGAAAGCGGAACAGGCAGAAGGACCAGAGGTTCCAGGACAGGCCGGTGAGGGCCGTGGCAGCCAGATAAAGCGCCAGCGTGACGAAAAACAATTTCTTGCGGCCGAGCCGGTCGGTGAGCCAGCCGAAGAACAGCGCGCCCAACACCGCGCCCGCTAGATAGGCGGAGGCCGCAAGGCCGATGTCGGACTCGCTGAAGGCCATGGACGGATCTTCCTTCAGCGCGACGGCGATGGAGCCGGCCACGGTCACTTCCAGCCCGTCGAGAATCCAGGTCACGCCGAGCGCGCTCACGACGAGCGTGTGGAAGCGGCCCCAGGGCAGCCGGTCGAGGCGCGCGGGCGCGTCCGTGCGCACGATGCGACGGGCGTCTGGCGATGGCGCGGCGGCGGGCGTGTCCATCTGCGGCGAACGGACGCGGGCGCTTGCGCGTTCCTTGCGCGTTCCCTGCGCGTTCCTTGCGCTTGCCCTGCGCTTGCCTTGCGCGCAGGCGAGGCGGCGCCTGTGCGCGGGCGCGTAAGCGTGTATATAGTCGGCGCACGCCAAGAAGAGGGAGCCCGCATGTCTCGCGCCGTCACGCGCCGCGATGCGCTGGCCGGATTCGCAGCCGGCTTCGCCGTTTCTCCGCTGCTCGCGCCTGCGCTCGGCCGCGCGCAGGCGGCCGCGTTCGATTGCGACGCGCTCGTGATCGGCGCGGGGGCGGCGGGCGTGGCCGCAGCGCGCGAATTGCGGCGCATGGGCAAGACATGCGTAGTGCTCGAGGCGCGCGCGCGCGTCGGCGGGCGCGTCTTCACCGATGAAACGCTCGGCCAGCCATGGGACGCGGGCGCGCTCTATATCCATTGGGCCGAGCGCAATCCCTGGACGCAGATCGCCCGCGACCTCGGCTTCGCGCTCGTCGATCCCGCCACGATGAGCGGCGGCTCGCGCTTCGTCGACCGAACGGCGAGCTTGGCGCCGGCGGCGGGACGGCGCGGCGGTTTCTGGGCGGTGCAGGCGCTGTTCGACGCCGAAGCGGGGGAGGTGCCCGACGTCTCCTTCATCGAGCGCGTGGGCGGACCCGATGCGGAGGGCGCCGGCCCCGCGATGTCGATCGCGCGCATGGCGCTGGGCGACGAGCCCGAGCGCATTTCCGCGCTCGATTACGCGCGTCTGTGGTCGGGCGAGGATTACGTTCTGCCGCAGGGCTATGGCGCGCTCGTCGCGCGCGCGGCGCAGGGGCTCGACGTACGCTTGTCCACGCCGGCGCGCGAGATCGACTGGAGCGGCGCGGGCGTGCGCGTGGTCACCGATCGCGGCGGCTTGCGCGCGCGCGCATGCATCGTCACGCTGCCGGTGGGCGTGCTGAAAAGCGGCGCCGTGCGGTTCACGCCCGCCTTGCCGGCCGCCACGCAGGATGCGCTCGACGGGCTGGGCATGGGCGCGCTCACCAAGATCGCGCTGCGCTTCAACGGCGAACGGTTCGGCGTGCCGGCGGGCACGGACATATGGGAGCGGCTTGGGCCGCGCTCGTCGTTCAATTTCGAATGTTTCGCATGGGATCGCGACCTCGTGATCGCGACCTTCGGCGGCGACCATGCGCGCGACGTGGTGGCGGCGGGGGAGGCGGGCGCGGTGGATCTTGCGCTGCAGGAGTTTTCGCATGCGGTGGGCGCGCAGGCGCGCAAGGCCTGCCTTGGCGGGCGGCTGGCCGCGTGGAGCGTCGATCCGCATTCTTTGGGATGCTATTCGCATGCGCTGCCCGGTCGCGCGCCGGCGCGCGCCGCGCTCGCGCAGCCCGTGGGGGCGCGGCTGTTCTTCGCGGGCGAAGCCACCGGGGGCGGGGAGGCGGGCGAGAATTTCGGCGGCGCGATGACCGCCGGCGGCGCCTTTCTCGCCGGCGCGCAAGCGGCGCGCCGCGCCTTCGCCTGAGCGGCTCCGGAACTTTCCTCGCAGGCGTCGGTTTGCTTGCCAGCGCGGGCGCGCCCGTGCGCGCGCGCCGGGCCGCGCGCGCCTTGCGCCGGCCGTGAGCGCGTTCAAAGAAGCGACATTCGAGACATGGCGGACGAACAGGGCGGGGAACGCGCTCCAGCCAGCGCGCAAGAAGACGCGCAAGGGGGCGCGCAAGAAGACGCGCCGCGCGTCGCGCGCCGTTCGCTCAAGCGCAGCGTTTTGTTCGTCACCACGGAAATGGCCGATTACGTGAAGGTGGGCGGGCTTGGCGAAGTCTCCGCCGCCTTGCCGCGCGCGCTCGCCGGCGCCTTCGACGTGCGCGTGCTCATTCCCGGCTATCGCGAGACGCTGGCCGCCCATCCCGATCTTGCGATCGTGGGCGAATTGCCCGCTTACGCCGACATTCCCGCGTGTGCGCTGGCGCGCGCGCGCACAGGCGACGGGCTCACGGTCTATATTCTTCTTGCGCCTTCGCTCTATGAGCGCGACGGCACGCCCTATGGCGATGCGCGCGGACATGACTGGCCCGACAACGACCTGCGCTTCGCGCGCCTGTCGATGGCGGCGGCCGCGATCGCGCTGGGCGACGCCGATCCCGCATGGAGCGCGGATCTCGTGCACGCCAATGATTGGCCCGGCGCGCTGACGCCCGCTTATCTGCGCTGGATGGGCAAGCGCGTGCCCAGCGTGCTCACGGTGCATAATCTCGCCTATCAGGGCTTGTTTCCCGCCGCGCGCAGGGCGAGTCTGGGCGTGCCCGAAAGCGCGTTTCAGATGGAGGGCGTGGAGTTTTACGAAAAAATCTCCTTCCTCAAGGCCGGGCTGTTCTATTGCGACCACATCACCACGGTGAGCGCGACTTACGCGCGCGAGATCACGACCGCCGCCATGGGCTGCGGCCTCGACGGCCTGTTGCGCCGGCGCGCGTCGGAAGGCCGGCTCACGGGCATCGTCAACGGGATCGACGACACCTGGAATCCCGCGCTCGATCCCGCGCTGGCGCAGCCCTTCGAGGCCGGCGACTGGAAAGGCAAGCGCGCCAATGGCGAAGCGTTGCGCGCGGATTTCGGCCTCGCGGTGAGCAAGGGCCCGCTATTCGCCGTCGTGTCGCGACTCGTGCATCAGAAAGGCATCGATTTCGTGATCGAGGCCGCAGACGAGATCGTGCGCGGGGGCGGGCAGATCGTGGTGATCGGGCGCGGCGAGCCGGGCATCGAGCGCGCCCTGACGCAAACGGCCTCGCGTCATCCCGGCGCCGTCAGCGTGCATGTGGGCTATGAGGAGCGCCGCGCGCGGCGCGCCTTCGCGGGCGCGGATTTCCTGCTCATGCCCTCGCGCTTCGAGCCTTGCGGCCTGAGCCAGATGTTCGCGCAGACAGCGGGCACCTTGCCCATCGTGCATCGCACGGGCGGCCTCGCCGACACGGTGGAGGACGGCGTGACGGGATTTCAGTTCACCACCCTCAGCCGCGAGGGCCTGCTGGGCGGGGTGGCGCGCGCCTTCTCCGCTTACGCCAGCGCGCAGCGTCTCTCCCGCATGCGGCGCAACGCCATGGGGCGGCGGTTCAGCTGGCGCCGGTCCGCGCAGGATTACGGCGCGCTTTACATGCGCGGGGTCGGCAATCGGTGAGGCGGTTCGCAGCCTCGCTCGTCGTCGCCCCTTGGCGCGGCGCCTCGCGCCTGCGATGATGGGCGCAACGACGCATCTATCTGGGGGGAAGACATGCCGATCCTGCTCGTTCACGGCGCCTGGGCCGGCGCCTGGTCTTGGCGCGACGCCGCGCGGTCCTTGCGCAAGATGGGCCATGAGGTTTACGCGCCGACGTTGACGGGCGTGGCCGAGCGCGCCCATGTGCCGCCGCAGAACGTCTCCCTCTCCACCCATATCGCCGACGTCGCGGGCCTCATGCGGTATGAGGAGCTGACGAATGTGCTGATCGTCGGCCACAGCTACGGAGGCATGGTCATCACGGGCGCGGCGGATCGCGAGCCGCAGCGCGTGGCGGGCATGATCTATCTCGACGCTTTCCTGCCCGAGAGCGGGCAGGCCTTATGGGACATCGCAGGCCCCGAGTGCGCGCAGATGCAGCGCGAGATCGCGCTCGCCCATGATGGGGGCCATTCCGTGCCGCGGCCTGCGGCCAATCCGCCGCTGGCGCCGGAATTCGCGGCCCAATGGGCCTCCTTGTTCACGGCGCAGCCCATTCGCACCATGTCGGAGCCGTGGGTTTCGGTGCGCGAGCCTGCGCAGCGCGTGTGGCCGCAGCGTCATTACATTTTGTGCGCGGCCTATAAGAATTCCCCCTTCCATCGCCACGCCGCGCAAGTGCGCGGACAGGCGGGGTGGGAGTCTTCCGAATTCGACGCGCCCCATGACGTGGTGCGCACGGATCCGGAGCTTGTGGCGCAGCGCATCCACGCGATTGCGGAAGGCTGGGGCCTGCGGGACTAGGCGCGTTCCCTGCCGCGCGTCTGCGCGCGCGGGCGCGTCACGCCGCGCATAGCGCGATGAAGGCGTCGCCGCGTTCTTCGAAATCGCGGAAATGGCCGAAGCTCGGCGCCGCCGGCGACAAGAGGAACAGCGCGTCCGACGGCGCCTGCGCGCGCGCCTGCTCCACGCCTTGCGCGAGGGATGCGGCCTCGATCACGGGAAACGGCCAGTCGCGCCCCGCCATCTCCTGCGCGATGCGCCGGCCCGTGTCGGGCAGCAGAACGAGGAGCGCCGGCGGATGCGCGGCGAGGAAGGCGAGCAGCTCGGCGTGGTCCTGTCCGCGGTCGGCGCCGCCGAGAAAAAGCGCGATCTTCGCATCCGCGTAAGCGCGCAGCGCCACCAGCGTCGCCTCCGGCACGGTGGAGATGGAATCGTTCACGCAGGCGCGCCCGTCGGCGCCGCGGAATTCCTCCTGCCGGTGGCGCAATTGCGCGAAGCCCGCAAGATCGACGCGCGCGCGCACGCCCGCTGCGCCGATCGCATCGAGCAAGGCGCATACGCCTGCAAGATTTTCGAGATTATGCGCGCCGCGCAGGGGAAAGTTCGAGGCGTCGATCTCCTGCGCGCCGCAGAACAGGCGTCCCTCGCGCGCGTGAAAGCCGTCGGGCGCGCCATACCAGATCGTATGGGGGCGCCCGTTCATCGCGGCGGCGAGCTTTTCGCTGTTGGCGTTGAGCACGGCCAGCGTGCGCGGATCGTCCAGCAGGCGCAGCTTGTCGCGGTGATATTGCGCGACGGAGCCATGCCAGGGCGTGTGGTCGACATAGAGATTGGTCACCAGCGCCACATCGGGCGCGGCGTCGAGATCGGCGATCTGGTAGGAGGACAATTCGAGGATCGTATGGTCGCGCCCCGGCGCCTGGCCAAGCGCGGGCACGCCGACATTGCCGATGAGCGCCACGTCGCGGCCGGCGGCGCGCAGAAGATGGTGGATGAGCCGCACGCAGGTGCTCTTGCCCTTGGTGCCGGTGACGGCGATCGTATGGGCGCCGGGATTTTCCGCAAACCACAGATTCACGCCCGAGGTGAAGCGCACGCCCGCCGCCTTGGCTTGCGCGATTTCGGGGCGATACAGGCTGACGCCGGGGCTCTTCACCACCCAATCGAAATCGCCGCGCGCCAAAGCCTGCGCGGCGTCGGCGCCGATGAGCGCAGCCGCGTCCGCGGGCGTCTCCTCGAGCGGGGAATCGTTGAGGATCGTGACGGGCAGATGGGGATGGCGCGCGGCGAGCCAGTCGCGCGCGGCGCGCCCTTCGCGGCCATATCCCCAGATCGCGACGCGCCGCGCGCCTTCAAAGATAGTCATGCAGCATTTTCTCATAGCGCGGCGGCAGGCGATGGTCGGGCGAGGGCGTCATCAGCGCGCGCCACACGCTTGCGGGATCGGGCATCAGCGCCCGGACGCGAGGATTGAGCGCGCGCACGACCGCCGCATCGGCCCATGCGGGATCTTCCGCGAGCAAGGCGAGCGCGGCGCCGCTTTCAGCGAGTTCGCCCACGCATTCCCACGGCTTGTGGCCCGACAGGCCCATCAATTCCTCATAGCCCGACAGCTGGCTTTCATCCTCCAGCATGTTCTTGCCGAATGCGGCCTCGATGCGCGCCCGCCCCATGGGCTTGGCCAGCATGAGGAAGGAGAAGCGGCATTTCGGGCAATCGCCGCACCAGCGCGCGGGCGGGCTTGCGGGATTGAGCTGGAAGGCGCGGTTGCAGCTCGTGAAGGCGGAATCATACACGGTGCTGCGCGCCATCAAGGTCGCGATATGGGCTTCCGAGAGCGGGCGCAGCAGCGAGAAATAGGCGATATGGGCATGCACGCGCGCGGCGATGGCCTGGGCGATGTCGCGCTCGGCCGCGGTGGTCTTGGAATATTGGTGGTTCACCTCGCGCCCGTGGGCGACGAGATTCCCCTGATCGGCGGAGCGCTCGTTCGACAGGACGATGGCGTCGAATCCTTCCACGAAGGCGGCCGCGAGCGCGATGAAGGACACGATGGCGGTGATGGGCACATGGCCGTTGAGCGCGCCTTGCGCATTGAGCGCGAAGAGCAGCGGATCAAGGCGCCGCTCCACCTGCGCGAAGGGCAGGCCGCTCGCCTGCGCGCATGCGAGAATGGGCTGTTTGGGATTGACCGCGAACAGAACCATCGGCTCGCCGCTTTGGCGCAGCGCCTCGACGCTGACGAGCGAATCCTTGCCGCCGCCGATGAGCACGGCGCTGCGGCGGGCAAGCGGCGCGCGCGAGGGCTGCGGCGGCGCATGCTCGGGCGCGGCGTGCGCCCCCATGAAATCGATGCGGGAGGCGACGTCCACGCCGTTGCGCACGCCGAATTCGCCCAGCCCGTTCACATAGAGCCGTTGCAGAAAGCCGCGCGCCGCCGCGTCGGGCGCCGCGCTCTCCATGCGCAGGCGCGCGGGCAGCGACGTCTTGTAATAGCTCACGCCGGCGGCCAGATGGAGCAGCTCCAGCGCCGCCTCGAAAGGCGCGCGCAGCGGCGCGCCGGGCGCCGGCAGCGGCTTGTGGAAGATGATGCGCTCGGTGAAGGCGTGCGGGCCCAGTCGATAGCCCAGCCGCGCCTCGCGCGCGGCTTCATCGATCTCGACGCCGGTGAAAGTGAACGTGTCCGCCTGGTCGGTCATTGCGCGCCCTTGTCGCTC
>Ga0315899_10002854_pt1 | contig 18947 bp, 16 predicted proteins | sample LakEriMetagenome_2_FD_203518 | JGI IMG/M metagenome (GOLD analysis project Ga0315899, IMG submission 203518) | Freshwater fungal communities from buoy surface, Lake Erie, Ohio, United States - Buoy 4 MA112 | ecosystem: Environmental > Aquatic > Freshwater > Lake | place: USA: Lake Erie, Ohio... | reverse complement strand
CGCAGCGGCGGCACGCGCAGCGCCACCACCAGCGACGAATCCCTCTGCTAAGGCGGCGAGGGTGCGGCGCTGTGCCTCGCTAAAGATGCCTGCCGACGTTGGAGCGGGCGGCGTGGTTGCTGATCGTTTAGCGGTAGCCATGCCGCATATCTTGCCTCTTTATGCGTGCGTCGGCTGACGGTGGCGCGCCGCTGGGGTACGATCGGCACCGTTGGCGCGTGGCCAAGCGGTAAGGCACCTGCCTCTGGAGCAGGGGATCCTAGGTTCGAATCCTAGCGCGCCAGCCAACTCTCTCGGTGCGAAACGTACCCATTAGCGCAGCGTGTCGAGCCAGCCGCCCACAGCGTCAATGAACGCCGGAACATCCTCTTCGAATGGCACATGTCCGATTCCTGGAAGCACGACCCACGCTGCCTCTGGCAGGTCGCCTCGGAGCACCTCGCCGCTCGTTAGTGGCACCCAACTGTCGTCTCGCCCCCAAAGAATCAACGTTGGCGGTGACCCAGCGGCGGCGGTGAGGTCTTCAATGGGTGCCGGGAGTGCATTTCTAGCGCCGTCGCGAACGATGCCGAGAAGCGCCAGATCCCAATCGCGCAACTGTGATGATGCGGCGTAGCCCGCTACCAGGTTCGGAGTGACGGCGCTCTTCACGGCGAAGGCCGAGGAGAGCAGGTCACCGAACGTTGCGGGGCTGAAGGCGTTGCGGATCACAATTCGTGCGATGCGTCGGATCGGCGGTACGTCGAGTAGTGCAGCAGTGGTCGATGGGGAGCTGCTGACGCCACTCTTCGGCTGTGCGACAGCGGCATCGATGTAGGCGAGGCCAGCAACGCGATCTGGTGCGAGGGCGAGCATCCAACTGATCACGTTGCCGCCCATGCTGTGGCCGAGGAGTACGGCGCGATCAACGTTGATTTGGTCAAGAACCGCGAGGGCGAAGGTGGCATGCGATTTATGACTGTAGTCGCGCCCCCAGGACTTCTCGGAGAGACCGAACCCCGGCAGGTCGATCGCGATCACATGCCACCCGCGCGCGGCGAGGGGCGCCATCACAGTGCGATAGCCGTAGGTGCTCCCACCGAAACCGTGAATCAGCAGCAGCGCGGGGTCGCGCGGATCGCCCGCCTCGGCGATAACGCTTTGCACCCCATCCGCGGTGATGATGCGCGCACCTGGGGCGGCGGCTGTTGCCAGCAGCGTCGCGGGGTCGGCGTCGGCACCCTTCGGAATGTCAATCAGGTAGGGGAGCGTGATGAGGCCCGCCAGCAGAACGATGAGTGCGATCCCGAACGTGCGCAGCCGCTTCATGCCGCTGAGGATAGCGCGCTGGTAATGGTGCGTTAATCCGCCTCGTTAGAATGGCGCCATGAGCAGCACTCGCGTCCTCTTCCTCTGCACACACAACAGCGCTCGCTCACAGATTGCTGAGGCGCTCCTGCGCTCGCGAGGACGCGGCACCTTTGAGGTGGAGAGTGCCGGCACCGAAGCGACGCTGGTTCGCCCCCATGCTCTCACCGTGCTGAGCGAGATCGGTATTGATGCGTCGGCCCAGACCAGCAAAACGCTGCACCAGTTCCTCGACGAGACGTTCGACTACGTGATCACCGTCTGTGACGCAGCGAACGATGCCTGCCCCATCTTCCCAAATGGCGGACAGCGCGAGCACTGGTCGCTGCCAGACCCCGCAAAGGTTGGGGGGAGCGAAGAGCGTCAGTTAGATGCATACCGCGAGGTACGCGACGATCTGGAGATCCGCATCATGGAGTTCATCCGACAGGTTCAGGCGAGCGCGAAGAGCTAGCGGCGGCCTCGCTGTAGGCGAATCATCTGCGCCTTGGCGATCAAGTCGCGTGGGAAGTCGAGCAGGATAGGTTCGTAGCCGAGTGGAATCTCCATGTGGAGCCCAGCCTTCGTAAGCTTGCGCACCAGGCTCAACTTATCCATCTCGTCGGGGGCAACAAAACTGACCGCCTCGCCGAGTGCGCCTGCGCGACCGGTGCGGCCGATGCGATGCACGTAATCCTCAGGATCGAAGGGGAGCTCGTAGTTGATCACGGCAGGGAGTGCCTCGATGTCAAGGCCACGCGCAGCGACATCAGTGGCGACCATCACGCGTGCCTCGCCGGCCTTGAATGCGGCAAGAGCACGGTTGCGCTGCTTCTGATCTTTGTCTCCGTGAATCTCTACCACGGTGTGTCCGTCGCGATGCAAGAAGTCGCCGAGGCGATTCGCCTCAACCTTGCGGTTCACGAAGACGAGCGCCTGCTCCCACGGCTTGGTGCGTAGGAGATCGCTGAGCAGCTGTCGTCGGCGTCGATCGTCGACCGCCATGATCACCTGCCGAACATTCTCGTTTGTCTGATTTCGTCGCGCCACCTCGACGGTGATTGGGTCACGCAGGAAGTCCTGGGCCAAGGCGCGAATGGGCTCAGAGAAGGTCGCCGAGAAGAGGAGACTCTGGCGCTGCTTCGGAATCATGGCGAGGATGCGCTTGAGGTCGGGCATGAAGCCCATGTCGAGCATGCGGTCGGCCTCATCGAGGACCAAGATCGACACTTGTGAAAGATTGACCGTCTTGGAGTTCGCGTGATCAAGAAGCCGCCCTGGCGTTGCGATCAGAATCTCTAGTCCGGCAAGAAGCATCTTCTGCTGTGGTGGCATCGGCACGCCGCCGTAGACCACGCCGCTGCGCAGCGGCAGATGTCGCCCGTAGGTGGCAGCGCTTTCAGAGATTTGCACCGCGAGCTCGCGCGTTGGCGTGAGCACGAGCGCTCGGACGGGATGGCGAGCGGGACTTGGCGACGTAGAGGACATCGGCTTTAGTAGCTGCAAGATCGGCAACACGAAGGCGGCAGTCTTCCCCGTCCCTGTTTGGGCGGCGCCGAGAAGGTCACGGCCCTGAAGGACGTGCGGGATCGCCTGGGCCTGGATTGGGGTCGGTTCGGTGTACCCCTCGTCAGCGACAGCTCGTAGGAGTTCGGGGGCAAGTCCTAGTTCAGAAAAATCGGGCATCAGTTGGGCAAGCGTACCCGAGAGCGGCGTGAAGGGTGCGATGATCAGTGGAATGAAAGAGAAAGCAACGCTCCTCGGCGGTCTTGCACCAGCACAACCCCTCGCGGCCCGGATGCGTCCAACGACCCTTGATGAGGTCGTGGGGCAGGTGCCTCTCGTCGGTCCTGGCGGGCCACTGCGCCGACTCATCGAGCGGGGCGAGGCTCCGTCGCTCTTGCTCTGGGGGCCGCCCGGGAGCGGTAAGTCGACGCTCGCAGCCGTCATCGCAACATCGTTAAAGGCGGTTCCAACCAGCCTCTCTGCAACGAGTGACGGAGTTGCGGAGGTACGCAAGGCGGTCGCAGCGGCGATCGAGCGTCGCGAACACGGAGAGCAAACCCTCCTCTTTATTGATGAGTTGCATCGCTTCTCGCGAACTCAGCAAGATGCCCTGCTGCCACATGTGGAGGCAGGGACGATCATTCTGGTCGGGGCGACGACAGAGCCGCCCCCACGAGCAATCTCGCCAGCCCTTCTCTCGCGCATGCGCACCTTCCGTTTGGCGGCACTAAGCAGCGACGACCTCGAGACGCTGCTTGATCGCGCGCTCGGAGACCCCCGCGGTCTCAACGGAGCGGTGCGGGTCGATGCCGACGCGCGCCGCCAGTTGGTTGGCTACGCATCGGGCGACGCACGCCGACTCCTCACGCTCCTCGAGATGGCCGCGCTGATGACGATTGACGGTGGCGAGATCACGCCGCGCGAGGTGCTCCTTGCAGCGCAAGATCGCAGCCTGCCGTACGACCAGTCGGGCGTCACCTCCGCGTTGATCAAGAGCATTCGTGGCAACGATCCCGATGCGGCGATCTGGTGGCTGGCGACAGCACTCGAGGGCGGCGAGGATCCGCGCGTCATTGCCCGACGACTGCTCGTCTCCGCATCAGAGGATGTGGGGAATGCTGATCCTGCGGCGCTCCCACTCGCCGCGGCTGCAGCGCAAGTCGTCGAACTCGCCGGATCACCGGAGTGCGATTGGGCCCTCGCGCAAGCGGTGACCTATCTCGCCTCTGCGCCGAAGTCGCCGCGTGCTGGCGAGGCACTTGCCGCAGCGCGTGAGCAGATCGCGACCGGCGGTCAACTTCCCGTTCCTGGTCATCTGCGCGCGGCGGCCAAGACCTATCAGTCGCCACACGCAGCTGGTGAACCGTTTGACGTTGCACAGGAGTACCTGCCGCAAGAGATTGCGACGAAGCGCTTCTATGCACCTTCGGGGAGTGGGGCCGAGGCGGAGTTGCGCGATCGCATCGCAGCGCTGCGCGCCGCGCGCGCCAAAGGTGCGAAGCCTTAAGCGAGCCCGTGTGCGAGGAGCAACTCGCGATTCCCGAGAATCTCACTGGTTGATCCGTCGGCCACAATCACACCGCGATCCACCACGATGCTGCGCGGGAATGCGGCGCGCGCCAACTCAAGGTCATGCGTGCTGACGATGAGCGTCTGCGTGAGTGACTGCAGCAGCTCAATGAGTTCTCGGCGACCACGAGGGTCAAGGCCGGCCGACGGCTCGTCGAAGACCAAGATGCTCGGATTCATGGCGAGGACGGTGGCAAGGGCGACACGCTTCCGTTGGCCAATGGAGAGGCGCATTGGCGCACGTTGCGCCAAGTCGAGTGCCCCCACGGCGGCAAGGGCGACTTCCACGCGATCGTGAATCGCGCTGGGGGTGAGACCCATATGGGTGGGGCCGAACGCCACGTCATCCCACACCGTTGGGCTGAAGAGCTGATCATCAGGATCCTGAAAGACGAGCCCGACCTCAGCGCGCACGCGGCCGATCGTCTCGTTGGAGACCTGCATCCCCGCCACGTGCACGGTGCCGTGCGTTGGGCGGTGGATCCCATTGAGGTGCAACATCAGGGTGCTCTTCCCCGCGCCGTTCTGCCCGAGCAGTGCGACCTTCTCACCACCGGTGATCGCAAGATCCATGCCGCGCAGAGCCTCGGTGCCATCTGGATAGCGAAAGTGCAGATGGGAGATGGCAATCGTGCCGTCGCCCGTTGGCGTGAGCGGCGCATCGTGGGCATGATCGTGACCGTGGCTGTGCGGCAGCGGCGCCCCTGGGTGTGTATGGAGGTGCTCGTGCGGTTCAGTCATATCGTTCAGCCTACAGTCGCGGCAGCAAGGCGCCAGCGAGGGTCAGGACGAGCACTAGGGCCAGAACCCCGATGACCTTGATCGTGAGGCGCGGGTCAGCGTCAGGCATCGTGCCAACGGAAAGCGAACCCGTCGCCCCGCGAGAAGCGGCGGCCTCTTCAATGCGCTGCGCCCTTGAGTAGGCGCGCAGGAAGAGTGAGCCCACCAAGTTCCCCGTCGTGCGTGCGCGCCAGGCTATGGTTCCACCGATCCGCTCTCGGTCCACGCCAACTGGACTGGCGGAACGTGCGGTGCGCGCGCGGAGCATCCGTCGGGCCTCATCACGGAGGAGTTCGAGATACCGAATGGTGAGGCCAGCGCTTGTCGCGATCACGTCGGGGAGTCGCATGCGGCGGAGGGCAGTGACAATTGAGGGGGGGCTCGCGAGCACCAAGAGGAGGACCGAGGCTTGAACGCTGATCCACGCCTTGAGCAGCGCGGTCAGCGCGATGCGCAGCCCCGCACCTGAGATCTGCAGGGTGAGCGGGCCAATGTTGCCAGCCCAGAGCAGCTCGTCGTTGCGAAGGAAGACGATTGGCACGGCGGCAACGACAAATGGTAAGGCGACAAGCCCACGCCGGGCGAGGTGCCCTGGGCTGATGCCAAGGAGCGCACCCGCAAACGTCAACAGCAACCAGGCGAGGAGTAGTGCCAGATACGAGCCTGGTGGTAGGAGCGCAACGGCGGTGACAAAGGCGAGCGTGGTGATCACTGCAGCACGAGCATCACGCCCAACGCTACGTGGCTGCACGGCTACGATTTTGTGCGGCTCCGCGCAAGACGACCGAGGGCCATCAGTACGCCAATCACCACGATCATGCCGAGCAGGCCAGCAACTACTGTCGATGCGGTTCCATCAAGTCCTGGGATGGTGTAATCGGGGAAGAGTTCAAACGGTGCCGACAGACCGGCATCCAAGAAGCCGAGCTGCTCTGCAACGGCCTCTAGCCCATCTGGGTCAGCGGATGCGAAGAGGCTCGCAAGCGTTGCCACCCCACCAGCGATCACCACGCCAATTGCCAGGCGACGTACTGGTGATGCTTTTCGTGGTGCGCTCACTCCTACCAAAATATCTGGAGCCGTTTGCGCGATGAAGGTGAGCGCAGCAACGGTGATGAGCGCTTCGCCGATACCGATGAGGGCATGTACGCCGAGCATTGCGGGCAGTCCAATAGAAACATTAGTGGTGCCGGAGAGGCCGAGTTGTAACGTAGTAAAGCCTGCGGCAGCAACAACGGCGAGCCAAGCCGCAGCGCCCGCGCCGATAATGCTTGCACTGCGACTACCGCCGAGCGCGGTACTGGCTCCGCGAGCGACAAACGAACCGCCGAGTGTGCCGATGACTCCCATGTTGAAGATGTTGGCGCCCAGAACCAAGAGTCCACCATCCTGGAAGAGGAGTGCCTGAATACCAATGACGGTGGCCATCACAATCGTGCCCGCCCATGGGCCGAGTAGATAGCCGGCGAGCACTCCACCGAGCAGGTGGCCGCTCGTGCCCGTCGCAACAGGGAAGTTGAACATTTGCGCCGCGAAGATGAAGGCGCCGAGCACCCCCATCAGGATTGGTTGCGACGCAATTAGTCGTACATCGGTGCGGCTCGTCTTTCGCACGGCAATCCCAATCAGGACCGCAGTCGCGACCCACAACAGAAGGGAGATCTGCGGCGAGAGGAACCCGTCAGGGATGTGGAGCTGGGGATACATCGAGCCTCCTTCGGGCCAGCCTCGAGCGCTGAGCCAGGTGCAGAGTCTATCGCAACACGTTGCAATAAGCCATCCCGTATCCTGCCCGAGATGGCTTCTGCATCTGAACCCACTGGGACGCTCGCTAGCCGCCTCCAGGCGGCGGTGCAGGCGCGTGGTCAGCGCTGGACCGAGCAGCGGCAGCTGATCGCCGACGTGCTCGCCGCCTCCGATGGTCATGCCACCGGGGCCGAACTGGTGGAGCGCGTGCGTGCGGCCGACCCCTCGGCCACCCCTTCGACCGTATATCGCACCCTCGATCTGCTCGAGGAACTCGGGTTTGCGTCGCACCACCACGGGGTCGATGGTCGGGAGACCTACCACTTAGAGGAGGTGGTTGCCCACGGTCACGTGCACTGCCAGGGGTGCGGCGCGGAGGTTGAACTCAATGCCGACCTCGCGCAACCGATCCTCGCCGCGATTGAGCGTGCCACCGGCTACGCCGCCGACCTTGACCACCTCTCGCTCCAGGGGCGCTGCCCCTCGTGCCGGGCCGTCGCCGCGCGGTAGACTCTTCGCGATGGCGCACCGCATGTGCGCCGCACAAGTAAGGATGGACCCATGGCTGAGAAGTTGAAGATCACGTACGCGACCCTGAACGACTCCAACGAGGAGATCCATATTGGGTACGAGGCCGGCCTCGCGCAGGCTCGCGCACTCATGGGTAGCGCGCATGGCAACTTCATCAACGGTACCTGGTCCACTGCGGGCGACACCTTCGTCAAGACGTCTCCAATTGATGGCAGCGTTGTCGGCACCTTCAGTAAGGGTGATCGCAGCACCGCCAAGGCGGCGATCGCCGCAGCCAAGGCGGCATATCCAGCCTGGTCAAAGCGACCTTGGCAGGAGCGCGTCGCGCTGATTCGAGCGGCGGCTGAGCTGATCAGCGAGCGACAGTTCCTCTACTCCGCCCTTCTCTCTATTGAGGTAGGAAAGAATCGCCTTGAGGCGCTCGGCGACGTTGAAGAGACGGCCGACTTCTTCCGCATCTACGCGAGTGAGGTTGAGCGCAACAAGGGGTACGTCCACACCATGGGGAATCTTGGTGATGCAAAGGTCGAGACGACCACCGTCCTTAAGCCGTACGGCGTGTGGGCTGTGATCAGCCCGTTCAACTTCCCTTTTGCTCTCATGGGTGGACCGGTTGGCGCGGCACTCGTTGCCGGCAACTCGGTCGTACTCAAGCCGTCGTCCGATGCGCCGCTCTCGGCAGTGTTGCTGTCGCAAGCCATTAGCGACGCAGGTATTCCTGCGGGCGTCTTCAACATGGTGATGGGACCAGGCGAAAGTGTTGGCGCTGAGCTGCAAGAGAACCCTGATGTCTCTGGCATCACCTTCACCGGTTCTTCAGACGTTGGCATGCAGGTATATCGATCGTTCGCCAAGAGCTACCCGAAGCCGGTCATCGTGGAGATGGGCGGCAAGAATCCAACGATCATCTCGAAGAACGCTGACGTAGAGAAGGCTGCTGAAGGTGTGCTTCGTTCGGCGTTCGGTCTTGGCGGGCAGAAGTGCTCAGCGAATAGCCGCGTCTACGTTGAAGCGTCGGTGCATGATGAATTTGTGAAGCATCTCGTGGAGAAGACGAAGGCGCTCAAGGTGGGCGACCCAACGGTGCGCGGGATTTTCCTTGGGCCGATCATCAACCAGCGCTCTGTCGACACCTTCCTTAAGGCCTGCGACGAAGCGAAGCGAGACGGCACGATCGCCGTGGGCGGTGGCCGGCTGACCGATGGCGATCTTGCCAAGGGCTTCTATGTCGCGCCGACGGTGGTGACGGGTCTCCCAGCTACGCATCGGCTCTTCAAGGATGAGCTCTTTACGCCGTTTGTCGTGGTGGCGAAGGTCGCCTCGTTCGAAGAGGGGATCGCCCTCGCGAACGAGAGCGAATACGCCCTTACCGCCGGCTGCTACACCGAAGATGCGGCTGAGATCCAGACCTTCCTCGACACCATTGATGGCGGCGTGATCTACGTGAACCGACGTGTTGGCGCAACCACTGGTGCATGGCCAATGGTGCAGCCGTTCGGCGGGTGGAAGAAGTCGGGCACGACCGGAAAGTCGGGCGGCGGCCTCTATTACGTGCCGCAGTACCTGCGGGAGCAGAGCCAGACGATCGTCCGCTAAATAGGGGTTTCCCTCGTATACACTCCGCATACAAAGCATCCATAGGAGGGGCACCATGACGATCGCCGAGAAGCCTGCAGCCTGGCCAGCCACGCTGCCGCACCTCGTCACCAAGGTGCCTGGTCCAAAGGCGCTCGCGCAGGTTGCCGCCGATCAGGCCGTGGTCTCTGGCAGCCTTCCACGCGCCTACCCGTTTGCCCCCGTGCGCGGCTTCGGGATGGGTGTTGAAGATCAAGATGGCAATGTCTTCCTCGATTTCTGCGCCGGCATCGCCGTGAACTCCACCGGCCACTGCCACCCGCGCGTAGTTGACGCGATCGTGCAGCAGGCGCAGCGCCTCTTGCATTACAGCGCGTCAGATTTCTACGAGCAGCGCTACCAGGAGCTCGCCTCGGCACTCGCTGCGTCGGCACCATGGAAGGGGCCATCAAAGGTCCTGCTCCAGAATTCTGGAACCGAGGCGGTTGAGGCCTCCATTAAGTTGGCGCGCTATATGAGTGGACGACAGTGGATCGTCGGCTTTGTTGGCGGATTCCATGGTCGCACCCTCGGCGCACTCACGCTGACAAACTCGAAGGCGAAGTATCACGCCCACTTCGGTCCGCTCGCACCAGGCTTCTTGCACGTGCCGTTCGGTAGCGAGGGTCTCGACGAGCTTGAGCAGCGCATCATTGCGCGCACCATCCCTGGCGACGAGATCGCCGCATTCGTTGTCGAGCCAGTCCAAGGCGAGGGCGGTTACGTCGTTCCTGATAAGGAGTTCTTCCCACGACTGAAGGCGATCGCCGACAAGTACTGCATCGCCATCGTTGTCGACGAGGTGCAGTCTGGCGCTGGTCGCACCGGCAAGATGTGGGCGATTGAAAACTTTGGCATTGAGCCCGACATCGTCGCTGCGGCGAAGGGTCTCGGCTCGGGGATGCCGATCGGCGCCGTGATCGCCAAGGAGCATTGGATGCGTTGGAAGCCCGGCTCCCACGGATCAACGTTCGGCGGCAACCCAGTTGCTGCAGCGGCGGCCATCGCCACACTAGAGGTGATCCGCGATGAGAACCTGATGCAGAACGCGATCGATCGCGGCACACAGGCGCTCAAGGGGTTGCGTGCAGGGCTGGCTGGCAACAAGCATGTCACCGATATTCGTGGCATCGGCCTGATGATCGGCGTCGACTTCACCGATGGCGACGTCGCTGGCGAGGTTGAGGTCGAGGCCTTTGAGCGCGGACTTCTCGTGCTGACCTGTGGCGACCGCGGCGTGCGGATGAGCCCGCCACTCGTCGTGAACGAGGCTGAGATGGAGACCGCAATCCGCATCTTCTGCGAGGCCGCAGCGGCAGTCGCCGCTCGGCACTGAGCGAGCGCCCATGCGCGGGCCTCTAGTAATGTGCGCAGGAGTGATGAAGTGAGCAACTCAAAACTCGTTGATATGCGCACGGCGATCGCCGCGCATGTGCACGACGGTGACACCGTTGCCATCGAGGGGTTCACGCACTGCATCTCGTTTGCGGCTGGTCACGAGATCATTCGACAGAGGCGCCGCAATCTGACCCTGGCGCGAATGACTCCTGACCTCGTCTACGACCAGATGGTTGCCGCAGGTTGTGCCAAGAAGTTGATTTTCAGCTGGCTTGGCAATCCTGGTGTCGGTTCGCTCCATGCGATTCGCCGACGCACGGAGCCAGCGGCGCTTGCCCCAGGCGAATCACTCCTTGAGATTGAGGAGTACAGCCATCACGGCATGGTCGGTCGCTATGTAGCCGGTGCGCACCGCCTCCCGTTCTACCCGCTGCGCAGCTACTCCGAGAGCGATCTGCCGAAGGTGAACCCACTGATTCGTACCGTGCAGAGCCCGTTCGGCGGCGAAGAGGTCTACGCCGTGCCGCCGCTTAACCCCGACGTCACGATCATCCATGCGCAACGCGCCGACGCTGAAGGAAACGTACAGATGTGGGGCCTACTCGGGTGCCAGAAGGAGGCGGCCTTCGCGGCGAAGCGTGTGATCGCCGTCGTCGAAGAGATCGTGCCAACCAGCGTGATCCGCGCCGATCCGAATCGCACCATTGCTCCTGGCTTGATCGTCAGCGCTGTCGTGTGTGAACCGCTCGGCGCGCACCCGTCGTACGTACAAGGTTCGTACGATCGCGACAACGCCTTCTATCGCGAGTGGGACACGATCAGCCGTGATGCCGCGGCCACCGAGGCGTGGCTGCAAGAGTGGGTGTACGGCGTGCCAGATCGCGCGGCGTATGTGGCGAAGTTCGGCGCAGACTACTTCAAGGGGCTCACGCCAACGAGCGCCCCATCTGGTTCGGTCGACTACGGAGACTATCGATGAGCGGGCAGCGTCCGGCGAGCAAGAGTGAGCTGATGGTCGTCGCCTCAGCGCACGCCCTGACCGGAAAGCGCGTCTGCTTCGTGGGGGTTGGCCTCCCGAACATCGCCGTGAATCTTGCGAAGCGCACCGTCGCGCCAGAGATGGAGCTCGTCTATGAGGCAGGCGTCTTCGGAGCAAATCCTGCACGACTCCCACTCTCGATTGGTGACCCAACGATCGTGACGGGCTCCACCGCAACCGTCTCCATGCACGACCTCTTCGGCCTCTACCTGCAGGGGGGCCGCATCGATGTGGGCTTCCTCGGTGGCGCACAGATTGATCGCTTCGGAAACTTGAACACGACGGTCATCGGTGACTACGCCGCACCGAAGACGCGCCTACCGGGATCGGGCGGCGCATGTGAGATCGCTATTAATGCCAAAGAGATTCTCGTGATCATGCGCCAGAGCACGCGGAGCTTTGTGAAGGAGCTCGACTTCCGCACCTCGCCCGGCAACCTTGGTGGTGCCGTCGCGGCGGCGGAGACGCGCGCGGCGCAGGGGTGGGGTGGCAGCGGGCCATCGGGTGTGATCACCGATCTCGGCGTCTACGGATTTGATGACGATGGCGAGATGGCGCTGCGCAGTCTGCACCCCGGTGCAACCCTTGATGAGGTGCGCGCATCGATAGGGTGGGAGATTCGCATTCCACAGAACGTGCCCACCACGCCAACGCCGACCGATGAAGAGCTTCGCCTCATTCGCGAAGAGCTTGACCCAACCGGTGCGTACGTTTCGTGAGTAGCGGGAAGATCTTCAGCCGCGGAGGCCCCGCGCTCCCGATCGCCGCATCTGGTGATGGGGCATACATCACCGACGCGACTGGTCGTCGCTACCTTGACGCTGCAGGCGGCGCGATCGTAGTGGGGATTGGACACGGGCGGCGTGCTGTCGCCGACGCGGTAGCGTCACAGATGGCAAAGATTGCCTACGCGCACGGGAGCGCCTTCACCGCAGAGCCACTCGACGCCTGGGCGAGTGAGGTCGGCCCACTGCTACCAATGAGTGATCCGTCGCTCTATCCGGTCTCGGGCGGCTCAGAGGCGGCAGAGACGGCACTCAAGATGGTGCGCGCCTACTGGTTGGCGCAGGGCGAGCCAGATCGCACCGTCGTCGTCAGTCGATGGGGGAGTTATCACGGCAACACGCTCGGCGCGCTCGACCTCTCTGGGCGCACTGGTTTGCGCCGCCCATATGAGCCGTGGCTCGGTCGCTTTGAACATGTCTCCGCCGCATACTCGTACCGCGCAGGTCACGACGGCGCCAACGCGATTGCCAGCGGCGCCGAAGCGGTCGCCGAACTTGATGCGCTGCTGAACCGGGTTGGCCCGGGGCGCATTGCCGCATTCGTTGCTGAGCCGATTGCCGGCGCAACGCTCGCCGCCGCCGTGCCGCCCGACGACTACTGGCCTGCAGTCAGTGCATGGTGCGCGCGCAACAAAGTGCTGCTTGTTGCCGACGAGGTGATGACCGGGTTTGGCAGAACGGGGACCTGGTTCGGCGCGAACCACTGGAAGCTGCAGCCAGACCTGCTGCTCGCCGCGAAGGGCGTGACGAGCGGCTACTGGCCGTTCGGCTTCGTTGCCGCAGCGAGCCACGTCGCTGAGCCGATCTTGGCGAGCGGTTTCGTGCACGGCTTCACCTATAGCCACTCGATCCCCGGTGCCGCGGTTGCGCGCTCCGTGTTGAAGATTCTGCGCGACGAGAACCTGATCGAAGCCTCGGCAACTCGAGGCGCTCAGCTGCGCGCCGCACTTGAGGCAGAGCTCGCAGATGATCCGTGGGTCGGCGAGATTCGCGGGAGCGGACTCCTGCTCGGAATCGAACTCGTTGCCGACCGTGCAACCAAGGCGCCTCATGCGCGTGCCAAGCGCGTCACCGAGCGCGTGTTGGCGCAGGCTAAGAACGCTGGTGATATTGGCCTACTTCTCTATAGCGCGACCGGCCAAGTGAACGGCACAGACGGCGACCAGCTCGTGATCGGCCCGCCGTTTGTGATTGGCGACGAGGAGATCGCGCGCATTGCCCGCGGGACCGCCGCAGCGATCCGCGCGGTGCGCGACGAGGCCTAGTCGGGAATCGACAGAGTGATCTCGACGTTCCCCGCGAGCGCCGCAGAGATGGGGCAGCCGCCCTTCGCCCCTTCGGCGAGCTCTGCAAATCTGGCGTAATCCAGACCAGGCACTTCGCCCCGCAGGGTGAGCGCCGACTTCGTTACGCGCCAGCCTGCTTCGACCTTCTCAAAGGTCACGGTCGCTGAAACGTCGAGCCTCGTCGCTGGAGTGTTGTTGCGCGCCAAGCCGCCGGAGAGTGCCATCGCAAAACAGGAGGCGTGGGCGGCGGCGAGCAACTCTTCAGGAGAGGTTGACCCGTCATGCGCCTCGGAGCGTCGCGGCCAACTCACGGGCAGCGTGCCGATTGCACCGCTCTCAAATGAGGTGATCTCGCCCGATCCTTCGAGAAGCGTGCCGTTCCATGTGGCGGTCGCCGTTCGCGTGGTCATCATTAACCCCCCTTAATGCTTCGACAGCCCCGCAGCATCCTCGGCGGGATTCCGCGATACTACGCCTGTTGGGCACTGCTGCCCACTCCAATCGGTGAATAGAGGGGGTTCCATGTTTCTCCTGACCAAGCTCGCGGTCGCTCGACGCAGCGTGACCATCCTGATCGCACTCGCAATCTTCGGCGGGGGCGTGGCGAGCTGGGGGAGCCTGAAGCAGGAGCTGCTTCCCAACATCGATTTCCCGATCGTGACGATCATCGCCCCATATCCGGGGGCTGGAACCGCCGATGTGGCCGACCAGGTGGCTGCTCCGATCGAGGCCGCTGTCGCTTCAGTCGCAGGGGTTGAGTCACTCCGCTCCGTCTCAACGACCGGGCTCGGGTTCGTCTCTGCCCAGTTTGCCTACGGGAGCGACGTCAAGGAGATCGTGCGTCAGATAGAGACCGCCATCGCCGGTTCCCGCCTCCCCTCAGGCGTGACCCCAGTGGTTCGCAACTTCAACATCAACTCTTCCGCCGTAGTGATCGCCACCTTGATCCCTAAGGGCGATACGACGCTGACTGAACTTGCAACCCTTGCACAGAGCGAGCTCATGCCGAGCATTCGTGGCATCAGCGGCATCTCGGCCGCCGATCTCTCGGGTGGCGTTGAGACGCAGGCCTTTATTCAACTTGATGGGGCCAAGCTCGCCGCGACCGGCGTCACGATGTCGCAAGTACAGGGTCTAATTCAGGCGAACAATCTGACCTTCCCAGGCGGCCAGCTCCCAGTTGGCACAACTTTGGTGCCAGTGTCAGCCACCGGTCGCTTCACCTCCGTTGCCGACCTTGAGAACCTCATCGTTGGCGGCGGGGTATCACCTGACGGTCAGCCATTCGCCATCTTCCTTAAGGATGTCGCGACTATCTCGCTCGCCGAGGTGCACACCACCGGCTGGTCTGAGACCAACGGAACGCCGGGTCTCACCATCAGTGTGAACAAGTCGGCCGAGGCCAATACGGTCACCACCGCCCAGGACACCATCGCCGCCATCGAAAAGTTCGCTGAAGAACATGCGGCTCAGGTCAATCACTCAATCGTCACGGATTCGTCAATCTTCATCCTTGAATCCATCGACGCCCTCCTCAAAGAGGGTGGCCTTGGTGCCGCCTTCGCCGTGGTCGTAATCTTCGTCTTCTTGCTGAACCTGCGCTCGACCATCGTGGCTGCGGTAAGCATTCCGCTGAGCGTTTTGGCTGCCATCATCCTGATGTCGGTGACCGGAATCAGCATCAACATCATGACTCTCGGTGGCCTCGCCGTAGCGGTTGGCCGAGTCGTTGACGACTCAATTGTGGTGCTTGAAAACATCTACCGACATCGCAGCCAGGGCGAGCCGATCGGTGAGGCGGTGCTCAACGGCACACGCGAGGTCTCCTCGGCGATCACCAGCTCGACCATCACGACGATTGCGGTCTTCTTGCCGCTCGGCGTCGTGGGCGGCCTTATCAGCCAGTTCTTCCTCCCCTTCGCGCTCACCGTCACCTACGCCCTGCTCGCATCGTTGATTGTTGCCCTCACGGTGATTCCAGTGCTCGCCTACTTCTTGGTCAAGGTGAAGGGCTCCAAGGCAACGATCCCGTACGCGGTAGACACCGACCACGAAGAGGTCTCCATCTGGGGGCGTCTCTATCTACCTGTGCTCGGGCTTGCGCTGCGACGTCGCGCCACGAAGTTCGTCACCCTGCTGATCGCGTTCAGCCTCTTCCTTGGGGCCACCTCGCTCGCAGGGTCTATTCCAACTCAGTTCTTGAACAGCGGAAGTGAGAAGGTTCTGACCGTGACGGTCAACCCACCACTCGGCACCTCGACAGAGCGCGTGCTTACACGCAGCCGCGTTGCCTACGAGATTCTTGCGAAGGACCAAACGGTTGAGTTGGTCACTACCTCAATTCCGAGCGCGGATTCGACAGGAACGCAAACGCTCGTCGCCGCTACCACGGGCCGGGCGCCAAATGCCGCACGAATGACGGTCGTGCTCAGCCCCGATACAGATCTGGCTGAAGCGAAGACGCGGTTGGCGGAATCACTCGCAGAGGTCGGCACACAGGGATGGACCGTGACAGTGGAAGAGATCGGCTTTGCCGCCGGCTCTAACGCGATCTCGGTGATCGTTACTGGTGAACGCGCAGCCGACGTAGAGGCCGCTTCGGACCTGCTCGTCGCAACCCTCGCCGCGAACAGTGATCTCGCAAACGTCAAGAGTGATCTCGTGAAGGCTGGCCGCCAGATTGAGATTACGGTCAATCCATCTGCTGCAGCGATGGCCGGTCTTTCGGCGGCACAGGTAGCTGGCGAGGTGCGCAATCTCTTGGTTGGTTCGCAGCTCGGGCAGATCACAATTGATGGCGCAAAGGTAGACCTCGCTATCAAGATTGATAGCAGCTCGGTGAGCGATGTTGATGCGCTGGGTGCGTTCCTTGTGGGGGGCGCGAAGAAGGTGCCCCTCGGCAGCATCGCAACGATTGAAGAGCTCTCCGTCCCCTCCAGCGTCACGCGCATCGATCAGTCACTCGCCGCTAACGTGACGGGCGAGATCGCGGTTGCCGATACGGGCGCCGTGAATACCGCCGTCAAGGCTGCGGTTACCGATCTGCAAGATGCAGGGAAGTTGAGCAGGGTCGACGTGCGCCTGGCTGGGGTGACTGAGCAGCAGAACGAGTCGTTCAGTGGCCTCTTCACGGCGATGGCCGTTGCGATTCTGCTCGTCTACCTGACCATGGTGCTGGTCTTCAACTCGCTGGTTGATCCGCTCGTGATCATGTTCAGCCTGCCGCTCGCCGTCATCGGCGCCTTCCCGGCACTGCTGATCACCGATCGTCCGATTGGCATCTCGGCACTCATTGGGTTCTTGATGTTGATTGGTATCGTCGTGACGAACGCCATCGTGCTCCTCGACCGCGTTGAACAGCTCCGCCATGAGGGGGTTCCAACCAAGGACGCCCTGCTGCGCGCTGGTGCGACGCGCGTGCGTCCGATCCTGATGACCGCAGTCGCAACAATCTTGGCCCTCCTGCCGCTTGCGCTGGGGCCAAGTGAAGGATCGATCATCGCAGCCGAGTTGGGAACCGTGGTGATTGGTGGGTTGCTCTCATCAACGCTGCTCACCCTACTCGTGGTACCAGTGGTGTACAGCCTGGTTGACGGGCTCAAAGAGAGCCTCTCGCGCGGGAAGCGGGTAAAGGCAGCCTAATCAGAGGCTCCCGCCTAATCCTGATACGATCAGTCGGGATTACCCCGCACAGGTTCAGCAGGGAAGAGGAGGCTCCATGACAGTCGCCAAGGAGACGGTTCGCGACGAGCGGGAGCAGTACGCCTTCCACGACGACATCACCTACCTGCGCGAGACGAAGGCCGGCCTCACCGAGGCGACGGTTCGGGAGATCTCCGAGACGAAGGACGAGCCTGCCTGGATGCTGGAGTATCGCCTTCGCGCCTTCAAGCACTTTGAGGCGCGTGCGATGCCGATGTGGGGCGGCGACCTCACTAAGCTCGACTTCTCGAAGATCGTCTACTACCGCAAGCCATCTGAGCGGGAAGAGAAGTCATGGGACGACGTCCCCGACCAGATCAAGAAGACGTTCGAGCGACTCGGCATCCCTGAGGCGGAGCGCAAGTTTCTTTCGGGCGTTGGCGCACAGTACGACTCCGAGGTTGTCTATCACTCGGTTCGCGAGGACCTGCAGAAGCTCGGCGTCGTTTTCATGGGTACCGACCAGGGGATGAAGGAGTATCCAGAGATCTTTCAGAAGTACTTCGGCACCGTTGTGCCGGCAGAGGACAACAAGTTCGCCGCACTGAACTCCGCTGTTTGGTCGGGCGGCTCGTTCGTCTATGTGCCAAAGGGTGTCGATGTGCCGTTGCCGCTGCAGGCCTACTTCCGCATCAATGGCCAGAACACCGGACAGTTCGAGCGCACGTTGATCGTTGTCGATGAGGGTGCAAGCCTGCACTACATCGAAGGCTGCACCGCGCCAAATTGGGCGACCGACTCACTGCACGTTGCCGTGGTTGAGGTGATCGCACTTCCGGGTGCAAAGGTTCGCTACACCACGATTCAGAACTGGTCGAACGATGTCTACAACCTGGTGACGAAGCGCGCACACGCGCACGCCGGCGCAACTGTTGAGTGGATTGACGCCAACACGGGCGCACAGCTCACCATGAAGTACCCAGGCATCTATCTGCTCGGCGAGAAGGCACACGCCGAGATCGTCTCGGTTGCCGTGGCGTCAAAGGGCCAGCATCAGGACACCGGTGCGAAGGCGGTGCACCTTGCGCCGAACACCACCAGCCGCATCGTCGGCAAGTCAGTCTGCAAGGACGGCGGCGTGGCAACGTATCGCGGCACCGTCCGCGTCGCACCGGGCGCAACGGGCGTCACCACGAGCGTGCGCTGCGATGCGCTGATCCTCGACGAGGGGAGCCGCTCTGAGACCTATCCGTACATCGACATCCAAGAGGACGACACCTCAATGAGCCACGAGGCAACAGTCGGTCGCGTCTCCGACGATCAGATCTTCTATCTGATGAGCCGCGGCATGACCGAGAACGAGGCGACGAACTTGATCGTGCAGGGCTTCCTTGAAGTCTTCACCAAGGAGTTGCCGATGGAGTACGCCCTTGAGTTCAATCGCCTGATTCGACTCGAGATGGAGGGGGCCCTCGGGTGACCCGCCGCGCACTCGCTGATCTCCCACTTGAGTGGGCAACCGCCGACATGATCGCCAAGCTCAGCCCAGGGGGCGCAGGCCTACCTGAGCGCACGGTGGCCCTCGCCGCGTTTAACGCCCTGCCAACGGAGTCAAACCTGCTCTTCACCGGGTACGTCGACCTGCGAGCGGCAGAGGTCGAGCGCGCAGCGCCCGCCGTCCTACCGCAGGAGATCCGAGCACTTCCCGCCGCCGCACTCCCAGATGGCGCCGCGGCAGTCATCGAAATTTCGAGCGCCGGCATTGGCGCCTACCTTGGCGCGGAG
>Ga0315899_10002853_pt1 | contig 18951 bp, 17 predicted proteins | sample LakEriMetagenome_2_FD_203518 | JGI IMG/M metagenome (GOLD analysis project Ga0315899, IMG submission 203518) | Freshwater fungal communities from buoy surface, Lake Erie, Ohio, United States - Buoy 4 MA112 | ecosystem: Environmental > Aquatic > Freshwater > Lake | place: USA: Lake Erie, Ohio... | reverse complement strand
TGGAAGATGATCCAATGATTAAGGGTAACATGGCTCACTATGTTAAAGAATACGGAGATAACTTAAACGCCGCTATGCATCCTCTAATTCGCTCCCGTGAAGCCTGTTTGGCGTCTTCTTCCAAAGCTGTTGCTCGTGCAAAAAAATACGGAACGCGTTTGCATGTATTTCATATCAGCACGGCAGATGAGTTGGCGTTATTCGATAATACATTGCCGTTTAGCGAAAAGAAAATTACAGCGGAAGTGTGCGTGCACCATCTTTGGTTCTCGGATGAAGATTATAACGCCAAAGGCAATTACATCAAGTGGAATCCTGCAGTTAAATCGGCGCATGATCGCGAAGAATTATGGAAAGCACTGCTAGATAATCGCATCGATGTGATTGCTACTGATCACGCACCGCACACGATTGAAGAAAAAGAACAGCCATATGTCAAAGCGCCTTCCGGAGGTCCGTTGGTGCAACACTCGCTTATCGCCATGTTGGAAAAATCTAGACAAGGCGTAATTCCGATTGAACGAGTGGTAGAAAAGATGTCGCATGCCGTTGCCGATTTATTCCGTATCGATAAGCGCGGTTATATTCGGGAAGGCTATTACGCAGATTTGGTGCTGGTTGATCCAAATCAATCAATTACTGTAGACAAAAGTAATATTTTATACAAGTGCGGTTGGTCACCGTTCGAAGGTGTTACATTCTCACATACAGTTACGCACACGTGGGTCAATGGACACCTGGTGTATCGTGATGGAACTTTCGACGAATCGCAACGTGGGATGCGCCTGACGTTTAACCGATAGCAGACGTGAAAATTATTGGCGACATATTTTATCGTTACCTCTGGTTATCATTCAATATCTGGCTGGGATATTTTTATCGTCATAACAGAAATAAAACTGTTACTGGATTACACCACGTACCCAATGATCGGCCGGTAATTCTGGCGTGTAATCACCCGAACGCATTCATGGATGCGATTATGCTGGGTTCTACAACACGTAGAAGAACATGGTTTTTAGCACGATCTGATGTGTTCCGAAAAAAGTGTCTCGCACAATTTCTTTCCTTCATCGGAATTATTCCCATTTATCGTTTGCTGGAAGGTGCGGAAAACCTGAGTAAAAATGATGAAACCTTTGAAAAGTGTGCCAAAATGCTGGAGCAAAATAAGGCCATCATTATCTTTTCTGAAGGACTTTGTATTCAGGAACGCCGCTTACGCAAACTGAAAAAAGGAACAGCGCGCATCGCTTTCGGTTCCGAAGAAAAAAATAATTATGCGTTAAATCTTGCTATTGTTCCGGTTGGAATTAATTACAGTGCGCATCCCTGGAAGTTTCGGTCAACGCTTCATGTAAATTACGGTGCGCCAATTAATCTGTCCGATTATGTGGAACTGTATCAACAAGAGAAAGCCAAAGCAATGAATGTCTTCACGCGTGATTTGGAAAAGCGCATGGCAGAGCTTCTTGTTGTGATTGAGCATCCGCAAAACGACGAATTGGTGAATACCATAGAGGAGATGCTTCTGCCGGATTATGCAGATGAAACAGGTATTGATAGTAAGAACGGTAAGGATACGCATGTTTTTTCTTGTGAAGTAGCGAATACGGTCAGTTCAGCTGAACACAATGCTCCTGAAATCACAGCGCGTATGCGTGATGCGGCAGCGAAGTATAATTCTTTACTGAAAAAATTCAAATTGCGCGATCAGGTATTGCGCCCTGAAGTGATTGGTGCAATGGGTATAGGCGACGTGCTTACAGATTTTGTGTACTTCACGCTTTTATTCCCAATTTGGATTTTCGGTGTGCTTACGAATTATATTCCGTATAAATTACCTTACATGATTACAAGTAAATTGGTACGACTCGTCGAATGGCACGCGTCTATCAATGGCACGCTTAGTGTTTTTATCTACCAGTTGTACTGGTTACTCCAAAGCATCGTTGTTGGTTTGATTACGCGCGATTGGCTTATTACAGTCGGATACGTTATCGCTGTTCCAATTACAGGAATGATTGCACAAGAGTATTATGTGCGTATGAAGAAGTCTGCAGGAAAAAGTAGATTGATTAAACTGTTCCGCAATGAAAAAGCAGTCGTAGAAGAACTGATAGAATTGCGCACGAATCTAATTGCCGACTATGAGCAACTTCGAAACTCGTTCAAGAGCAACTAATCCTTCACTCTATTCATAGCCATGCTCTTCAACATCCAGTCGGGAAGCGGTTGATGTGCCGGACGTTTCTTCAGATTGATGTACCATCCTAATTTTTTCAAGACCGGGACTTTGTGTGTCTCCACAAATTCAATCAGCGTTCCATCAGGATCTTCGATGTAGCTGAAATGTCCCGCCGCTTCGCCCATGTCAAAACTGTTTGCGCTATCCACAGTAAATGGATGTCCTTTCGATTCGCATAAGGTTTTCAGCTCCTGCATGCCCACAATGTCAAAGCACAAGTGAATAAATCCACGATCGCCCCACCAGCGGCCTTCAAATATTTTTCGTGGCGCTCTGTTTAATACTTGTACTAACTCAATACACCCTGATCCCAACAATCTGGAAAATGCTCCCGCACGTGGCTTGCTGTGTGTCAGCAATACACGACGAACTTCGTGAGATGCTCCGGGCAATGCCGCTAGATCATTGAATACGCCGGTTTTGTCATAGATCACTTTATTATAACCTAAAATATCGCCGTAAAATTTAACGGAACGATCCATGTCGCTTACTCCCAACATCGCTCCTTCAGGGCCTCCTGTCAGTTGTTTGCCTTTTGCAAACCAATTCAATCCCTCAACAATTTGAAAAATATTTCCCCACGGATCGCGCACAAAAAAATGCGATTTGCCGTCAGGCGATTGTTGTACCTCACTCAATACATCCAATCCTTTCGACTTCATGAAAGTATAACTTCCTTTCACATCCTTCGATTTCATGCGCGTAACAAAATGTCCTAAATCGCCCAATTGAATTTCAAATGAAATAGGAACCGGTGTACGACTGGTATATTGCCAAATTTCAAAACCACCGCCACCATTCATATTGATCGCAAGAATCGCATGTCGACTGTGTCCTTTTCCTCCTGTGTAAGGCAGCATTAAATTCGCTTCAGCAGCTTCTTCAAAAACGGGAATATCCATGCCGAAATTTTGGCGATACCATTTAAACGCTTCATGTACGTTTGGAATACCGATTCCAACTTGCTGAATGCCCGAAATCAAAGGAAGTTTCATAATGCCGAATTTTGTGCGAATTTACATTATTCGTGGATTGCTTGTATTTGCGTCACGATTCATTGTATCTTCCATCAAGCGATTTTATTTATGAGAAGAAGAACCGTATTTATTACCGGCGGATCACGCGGTATTGGAAAAGCAATAGGAATAAGAATGGCACGTGAAGGCTGCAACGTAGTTATTGCTGCGAAAACAACCGAGCCGCATCCTAAATTGGAAGGAACCATTTATTCCGCTGCTGCTGAAATTGAAGCGGCCGGCGGCGCATGTTTACCTGTTGTTTGCGACATACGGGAAGAATCACAAATTGTGGAAGCGATCAATTCTGCAGCCGAACGTTTCGGAGGAATTGATGTTCTCGTAAACAATGCGAGTGCGATTAATTTATCTCCGGCAAGTGTGTTACCTGCGAAGCAATGGGATTTGATGCACGATATAAATGTTCGCGGAACATATTTGGTTTCTCGCCATGCTATTCCACATTTGAAACAATCCGACGGGGCTCACATTCTTGTATTGTCGCCGCCAATTAGCATGAATCCGCAATGGTTCGCGCATTTTTCACCATATACAATAAGCAAGTTCGGCATGAGCATGTTGGTTACGGGGTTATCGCACGAACTGAAAAAGGCCAACATTGCCGTTAATGCGTTGTGGCCTGCAACAACAATTGCTACTGCCGCAGTTCGAAACTTATTGGGTGGAGAGGAAATGGTGAACAAGTCCAGAACGCCGGATATCGTTGCAGATGCAGCTGCGAAAATATTTTCGGTAACGAATAATAGTATCACGGGACAGCATTTAATAGACGAAGATGTGTTGCGCTCACATGGCGTAAACGATTTTACCGGCTATGCTGTTGACCCGACTCAGGAGTTGATGAAAGATTTATTCCTGGAATAATTATCCCAGATATTTCCCTACAATCGGTAGACGTCTTCCGCTTCCGAAGGCTTTGTAAGAAACACGCAAGATTGGTGGAGCCTGTGCGCGTTTCCATTCGTTGCTGTTCACCATTTTAAGCACGCGCTGTACCAACGCAGTATCAAATCCTTGCTTAACTAACTCTTGCGGTCCTTGACGCTGTTCAATGTACTGATACAACAAGGCATCCAGAATATCATATTCCGGTAACGAATCGGAATCTTTTTGGTTGGGACGTAATTCCGCTGACGGTGCCTTCGTTAAAATATTTTCCGGGATAACTATTTCATTTCTATTGATGTAACGACACAATTCGTACACTTCAGTTTTGTACAAATCACCAATAACGGCAATGCCTCCACACATATCTCCATACAACGTTCCATAACCGACTGCTGCTTCACTTTTGTTTGTGGTGTTTAATAAAATGTAACCGTGTTTGTTGGCAATGCCCATTAATATAACGGCTCGTAAACGCGACTGAATATTTTCTTCAGCAATATTAAATGGCGCATCGCCGAATATAGGTTGCAACGTTTTTAGCATGGTATCGTATCCGTCAGCAATACTGATTTTCTCATAACGACACCCCAAATTTTTACACAATTCAATCGAATCGTTTACGGAATGATCCGATGAATACGACGAGGGAAGCAACACCGGTAAAATATTTTCTTTACCTAAGGCTTTAACTGCCAGTGTTACAACTAAAGCGGAATCAACACCACCACTCAATCCGAGAATCGCTTTGGTGAAACCCATTTTGTTGAAGTAATCCTTAATGCCCAGTATCAGCGCTTGTTCTATCAACTCATATTTGTTCAGGGCAATCAGATTTTCCTGTAGCTCATTGATGTTATCGGTTGCTATTATTGATAAGGCTTCAGAGAAATAGGGAAGTTCATTCACAATTTTTCCCGCAGCAGAAAGCGCCATTGAGCCGCCATCAAAAATGAGTTCTGTTTGTGCACCTACGTGTTGAACGTAGATCAATGGCAGCTGATAGCGTGCAACATTTTTCTTCATCACTTCACGACGTTTCGCAGGATGTTGATGACTAAAAGGCGACGCAGCAATATTGATCATAAGATCAGGAGATTCTTTAATCAATTCTTCCATAGGCCAGCGCGTGTACATCAAGTCATCTTCAACGTCCCAAATGTCTTCACAAATGGTAAGTGCAATTTTTGTGTTCTTGTATGTTAGACATTGGAAAGCAATACCCGGCTCAAAGTAGCGGTATTCATCGAATACATCATACGTTGGTAACAGTGCTTTATGGTGAACACTTGTAATTTTTCCATCGCTTAAGAAATAAGCGGAGTTAAATAAATTCTTGCCTTCAACTTTAGGGTTTACCGATGGCGCTCCAACTACAGCTGCAATATCGGTGCAGTGTTTCGCAATTTCCTGTACACTCTTCTCACAACGTTTCAGGAAATCATCAAATTCTAAAAAATCGCGAGGAGGATAACCGCATACACTTAGCTCTCCAAACACAACCAACTCGGCGCCTTGTTCGCGGGCTTCATGAATGCTGCTAATTATTTTATTCGTATTGGCTTCGAAGTTGCCGATGTGATAATTCAGTTGAGCCAGCGCAATTTTCATGGTGTAAAGGTATCACACTTCCCTTAGAAGTTGTACACTAGGCGTTGCTCCATCCTATAGATGAGATTGGGCACATCAACAGGTTGTCTGGTGTCGTACAGCAATGAACCGGCAATACCAAAGGCGAAGTGTTTCGTTATTTCGAATGTGAGGTTAAAATCGGTTGCGATTCGGAAGTCTCGCAGGTCGTTGAATGCAGGCTGATAGTAGGTAGTGGAGGACAGTTCGGAATGTTCTTTAATGAACCAGGTAAACGTCAGGTAGGTGCTATTACGATGCGTGTACATTTCTTCAAGTTGAACTCCGCTAAGTTCATATTCAAAAAAGTAAGACGTTCCGACATACATGCGAAGTTTGTCGTTTCTTATAACACGTATTCTGGGTCCTGTGCCGCTCAATGCCCGGAAATGCAATTGCATGGGCTTGTTATACTGCGTTTGTGCGTATGCTTCCCACGTTACTCGTAATCCATGTTTAATGCGATGATTAATCGTACATGTTGATAGCCGGTGTTCAAGAAGTTCTGTCCGTTAAAGCGATTGAGACTAACATCGTTCAAGAAGATCCATCGGACAAGATTCTTCTGATATTGAACGTGAATCGTGTTACCCGCAGTAAGAATATGGTTGCTGTTGTATTGATAGAGAAAGTTGAGTTTCGTGTTGCCCGCCCAGCCTGAAGTGTCATTGTAAAATCGTTTCGATTCTATATTCAACACTTGCGCATGTCCTTCAGACCATGCAAGGAACAATGTGCTCAAACAAAATAGTTGTATCAATCGGAACGTCATTTACAGAAACGAAAGAGGCTGCCACACCGGACAGCCCCTCACACTAACAAGTTTACAATTAGAATAAAACACCAACCGTAAAAACAACACCGTTGGAACGTGCATTCTGTTTTGTTGCAGAAAAATCATTTGTACCGGTGCGGAACAAGTACTCAGATTCTTTTTTCAAAACGTTCGAAAAACCATTCAGGTAGTTAACGCCAAAAATCAAGGCGGTTGAGCCTGTAATTCCCCATTCCACACCGCCTCCAACATTCAAAGCGAACTTAAACAACTGCATATCAGAAGTGTTTTCAATGTCGGTTTGACTTGCAGCAGCCCAATTAGGAGAGGCAAGCACGTCATCGTTAACACGATTTTTCATGCGGAATGACGCATTAACACCAAACTGACCGTAGTACGTCAATAATCCAATTTCGTTAGTACGCAACTTTAATGTTAGCGGAATGGTAACGTATGTTGTTCTGTATGTACGGTCTTTCAATTGATACAATGTGTAAGATTGACCTGTTGTATCATCTTTGGAAATTATTTCACTATCCTTGTTGAGGAAGTAATAATTGGTGTCAAGCATGTTCAATTTGCCACCATCATAATCCAGTTGAAGACCGGTTGCTAAAAATGAAACTTTGTTTAAACGAAATTCTGTGCTTAAGCCATAGCTGAAACGGAACATCGCTCCACCACTTTCAAATTTTTTCTGATCATCCGGCTTGTACCACGTAATCATAGGTGCCGCTTTCAATCCGAAACGGAAATTTTTCAGATCATTTTCTCCCTGTTGCGCTAAAGCAATTTTTGCGGAGATTATCAATGACAATAAAATGAAGATACTCTTTTTCATACTTTTAGTGCTGGGTTTAACGTTGCAATATTACGGTAAATTTGTTCAATATGATGAGACGATTTTTGGGATTATTAGTGCTGATAATTTTTGCTTCGTGTGAAACCGACCGGTTAGACGTAGACGTTTCGAAAATTGAAGTGAAACCTATGAAATTTGAGCGGTTTGATAATGATTTCTTTGCATTGGATACCGCTCATCTTGAGAAAGGTCTTGAGCAATTACGAGCTAAATACGGAACATTTACGGATATATTTTTGAATAATGTTATTTGTCCTTCAACGCGCGATTCTTTGGCTTGTATGGAATTGCTGCGTTCTTACCTTCACGTGGAAGTTACACGCCCGGTATGGAAGGTGGCAAATCAGCTGTACTCCGTAGGCTTTGAAAAACAAGAGCAGCAATGGAACGATGCTTTACGATACTATAAATATCACTTTCCGAAACGCGCGCTGCCCAAACGTGTATTTGTCGTAATCACCGGATTTTTTTACAATTATATTCAGGCTGAAAGCGAGTACGGAATCAGTTTGGATTATCATTTGGGCGAGAAAAATACATACTACGATGGCCTGCAATGGCCAATGTACAAAAGAAAGAAAATGGTGGCTGAACAAATAGTTCCGGGCTTGGTTAAAAGCTGGATGAACAACGAATTCCCGTACAATCCTCCGCAAAATGATGTTATCAACGGAATGATCTATGAAGGTAAAATTTTGTACTTGCAACGGGCATTATTGCGTAATGTCCACGATACCATTATTCACGGATTTACATTAGAACAACTCAACTGGTGTTTGGATCATGAAGCCAAAATGTGGGTGCATTTAATTGAAGAAAAGAAGCTGTATTCCACCGGCGAAGAAGACATCAAACACATGACCATGGATGCTCCTTTTACGGCAGGTTTCCCTCGTGAATCGCCCGGAAGAGCAGGTGCGTGGCTCGGATATCGTATTGTGGAGGCTTTCATGAATAAGCATCCCGACGTAACCTTGGAACAATTGATGCAACTCAACGCCGGGCATCAAATATTAATCCGTTCCAAGTACAAACCGAAGTAGCGGAAATGTACTTTTGTACCTTCATTATTTCGCAATAACAGTTATGAGAAAAGCACAAATTGAATTCAATATTGCATTGGATGAAAATAATCTCCCTTCACAAATTCAGTGGAATGCCAGTGATGCCGGAGAAAAAGGATTGAGCAAAGCCATCATGTTGGCAATGTGGGATGAAAAGGAACAAAATACGATGCGTATCGATTTGTGGACCAAAGACATGCTCGTGGATGACATGAAGAAATTCATGCATCAAACCCTAGTGACCATGGCCGATACCATGCAGCGTGCAACGGGTGAAGAGCAAATGTGCCAGGATATGCGGGATTTTGCGACGTATTTCGCAGTTCAAATGAAACTTGTTGATCCCGAATAGTGCTGAAAGTCATAGGTTTAGCAACGAACTTTTTTCTTGCCAATATTTGCCCGTAATTCTATTTGCACTATCTTGCTAACTGGTTTTTAGCTAACCCTGCATGGCTATGAAAAAAATTACAAGTGTTGCGTCTGTAATTGCAAGTATGTTCCTTGCTCATACTGTCGGCGCACAGATTTTCACATCGAATGGTGCAGTCGTATTCGTTGCCAATGGTGCTGTTGTGCACAGTAACGGAGGAGTGACAGTAGATAATACTTCTGCCTTCACTAATAACGGTACTGTCACCATCACCAATAATTCTACGCTTCCTCTTCCTGGAACTATCACGATTAACAATGCGTCATCAGTGCAGGGTGACGGAACTTATCGCGTTGAACAAGATTGGATTAATAATGCAACTTTCAATGGTGGTAACTCTACGGTTGAGTTGTTCGGTAATACGCAGCAGTTGATTACTTCAATCAATGCTACTGTTACTACATTCAACAATCTTACACTGACAGGCACCGGAACAGGCAACAACAGAAAGAAGACGTTACAAGGCGTTAACGCAGGGACTGGTTTAACAGGAGTGTTGAACATCGGAGACCGTGAATTGGAAACGCAACAGCAAACATTCTTTGTGTTAAATCCCGCTATAACAGCGGTACTTAACGTTACTACGCCGGGTGCTGAAGGTTTTGTTTCAAGTTTAGCGCCGGGAACATTCTCTCGTTTAACCAATGCTGCGTCGGCGTATGTATATCCAACAGGTTCGAGTGTTGTGTTAACACGTTATCGTCCTGTTGTAATTACTCCAACTGCTGCTGCTGCCAATGAATACACGGTTCGTTTTGTAAACAACGATCCTGATGTGGACGGTTTCAATCGTAGTATCAACGATGGTTTGTTATGTTTAGCGAACGATACATTCTATCACGCTATCCTTCGTCCAAACGGTGCTACTTCTGCTGATATCATGTTGCATTATATTGCTGCAACAGACGGTGTTTGGAGCGGTATGTCGCATTGGCGTACAACCAACAACCAATGGAACGATATGGCCACTGTAGTGCCAAGTACGTCGGGTGTTTTTACAACGCTAAACAGACAAGGTTGGTTGTTCGCTAACCCGGGTGAACCTTATGTGTTAACCGATGTTCGTCCTGCTGCGCCAACCGTAACCTGTCCAACTATCTGCGAAAATTCTTCCGGTAATTTATATAGTGTAACAGGTGGAACCGGCAGCGGATATCTTTGGAACGTTGCGCCAAACGGTACAATTGCTTCCGGACAAGGTGGTGATTCATTATTCGTGGATTGGACAACAGGATCAGGTTACGTAACAGTGGTTGCTGTATCACCGACAGGTTGTAATTCTTTACCTGACAGTTGTTTCACTCAACCGGTGGCTGCTCCGCTTGGTGCATTTGCTGATAGCTCGTTCGGTATGTTCAGTAACGATTTCATTTTCTTCGATCAGTCTGTTGGCGGTAACTCATGGTCATGGGATTTTGGTGATGGTAACTCATCTACATCGCAAAACCCTACGCACGAGTACGGTGCATCTGGAACATACACTGTTGTGTTAACTGTAACTAATGCTGCAGGCTGTGCGGATACAGTAATGCAGGTGGTTACTGTAACAGAAGGTATTTTAATTCCTAACGTGTTTACGCCAAATGGTGACGGCGTTAACGATGAATTCTTTATTCCTAACAGCGGATTGAAAGAATACTCATTGGAAATTTATGATCGTTGGGGCGTTTTAATTTTCAACTCTACTGCTCCTGAAGTTCGTTGGGATGGAAGAACTAATTCCGGCCAACCCTGCACAGATGGAACGTATTATTACATCTTGAAAGCTGTATCTAATACCGCCGATTATAGCACAACAGGCTTCTTAACCTTGTTTGGTTCACAGCGATAAACAATAGAATATTTGATAAAAAAGACCCGTCGAAAACGGGTCTTTTTTTATTTCAGTTGATTGTGCTCTTCAATAAACTCCATCAATTCTTCACGACCCATCTTCGATTCCGATGAGGTGAAAAAACAATTGGGCAATTCTTCCCAATAATTAAGCAGTTCCTTTTTGTACACGGCAAACATTTTCTGAATCTGATTTTTCGATTGCTTGTCGCACTTCGTAAACACAATGCAGAACGGAATATTATTTTCACCCAGATTATTCATGAAGGAAATATCAATCGGCTGCGGAGGGATTCTGCTGTCTACGAGCACGAACACACAACGTAGATTAGCCCGTTTCATAATGTAATAAGTAATGAGCTTATCAAATTTCTCACGCAATTCTTTGGAAACCTTTGCATAACCGTAACCGGGTAAGTCAACGAGATACCAAGTTTCATTAATCAGAAAATGATTAATCAGTTGTGTTTTTCCGGGGCGACCTGATGTTTTTGCGAGCTTACTATGGTTAGTCAGCATGTTGATCAGCGAACTCTTTCCAACATTAGATCTTCCGATAAACGCGTATTCCGGCAAAGTTGTAACAGGACATTCGTCCGCACGTGCACTGCTCTTAATGAATTTAGCTGACTTGATTTGCATTACTTTACTCACGTGCTTTAAGTTCTTCTATGTATGACGTAACGTGGCGTTCCTTTTTCGAATCGTAGATATCTGCAATCGTAACCATAATGCCGGTTTCATCAACGTCACCAAACTCACCGTTTACTGCAGTGCCAAAGTTTTTCATGGTTGCACTTAAGTTCATATAAGAGTTCACCAATGGCGGAATAAATTCGTCTCTTTCACGAACATAGGTATTGAGCAAGCGATGTCCTTCCTTGTAAGGCAATCCTTTCAACGCGGTAACGAACGCGGTAGTATCTGTTTGCGGAATTACTCTGAAAATTGGAGTGACAAGTTGATCGTGATCCGGAAAGTAATAATCCATAAATGCCATAATGTGATCACGCGCCGCAACATCGTAATGCCTGTACATGGTAACTTTTCCGAAGAAGTAGCGAATATCCTTGTGATCGATCACCAACGCACCTAATCCGTCCCACAAATTATCCAGAGAAAATAAGCCTCTTCTATTGGACGATGAGGGCTGATATTGAGGTTGAATGAAGGATCTTCCCAGCTCAATAGTGTACGGTAGATAATTCGTTTTAAATGTTTCAGAGAATGTGAAAAGTTCAGTAGTGGCGAGGTGATAATGACCATGTTCGTCCAATGCTTTATCACACCGGATGAAACGATAACCACCAACAATCTCCATATCAATGGGATTCCATACGATTAATTGCTCGTAGCAACGAGGACCTAAATCAAATTCATCCAGATCACAGTCTTTTCCTGTTCCGCCACCTGCAGCGCGAAACGTTACTTCGCGAAGTCTTCCTATTTCCTTTAAAGTATTTGGCGCATTATTGTCGTTAATGATGTAAATCTCGTTGTTACCATTATTGGTATTACGAACAAACGTCGAACTATTGAGTTCGCTTTTAAGCGTGGCTTTATCAATCAGATCAATTATCGGCTTCATCATATCAATACTCATTGTTTTGTAAACGGTCCCGGACGCTGATCACGAATAGCATACACTTGATCACGAAACAATCTGGCCCACTCTCTTGGTGATTTCGATTTATCAAGGTGCGTAGACATAACGGGTCGGTCAAATATAATCCGAATGGTTTTATTCTTCTGCTTGTACATCTCATCAACGAGATAAAACATTTCGATATTAGCTTTTATACCTAAACGTTTTCGCCACAGTGCGAGATTGTAAAAGAAAGGAGAGTTAGCACCTTCTATGAAAGCAGGAACAATTGGCTGATGATATTGCACCGCTTTGTTAACGAAACTTTTTTTCCATTCTAAATCGCTGACTTCTCCGTTTTGCTTGCGCGACACAAGGCCCGCTGGAAAAATCAGAATAGCATGCTCGGATCTATATGCAGCTTCAATCTTTTCCCCCTCACGTTGCGTTCCATGTTTATTAACAGGTACGAAAAATTCTTGTAACGGTTCCAGGTGCAATAAAATGTCGTTGACTAGAAATTGAATATCGCGACGTTGATTATAGACACCTTCAATTAATGCCAGTCCGTCAAGCCCTCCCAATGGATGATTGCCGATAATGTAACAACCGCCTTGCGCGGGAATGTGGTCTACTCCTTGCGATTCGATGCGTACATCAAACTCACGAAAGACTGCATGTATAAATGCTATTCCTTTTTTGTTCCCGTGAAGTGCCATGAATTTGTTGACATCAGCTTCATGCAGGATGCGTTTAATATAACGCAACACAGGTCCCGGCAACCACTTCAATAAACGCGGATTTTTGGACGCAATGATTTTCTCGATGTCTATAAATCGCTCTTGCTGATCCATGCGTTAAAGATATCAATATCTCATGAGAGCAAAAATTATCTAAAACATTGTAAGATCAATTAATTCTAACGTATTAAAGAAATTTCGGTGATAAAACGATTTTTTACCAATTTCCGGTCGTGATGCACGTTAAGTGCTCTTGAATGTCTTATAAATAAAGGTTTTTACCTGATTAGTAGGTCTAAATAATTGGTCGGCGATCAAGTTTGAGCTTTTTTGATCTGGAGAAGTAAGTTGTTCATTTCTCCCACCGTAATTTTCGGGGATTGATTTCGAAAAAAACCAATAAAATCAATGCATTGAGCGATATCTATAATTCAAAATGAGTCACTTTTGACGGCGATTTTATATAAGTTATTAACAAAAGTGGGGCAGAGTGGGATTTAGTGGGATTTTATTCTTTATTTTTACCACGTTCAGTTCCAAATCATGATCACTTTAATCGGCGTACACGAAGGAAATGTAGATGCGAAAGCGCGTCTGGTATTGCCTGTTGCTTTTAAAAAGCAGTTGCAGCCGTTATTGGATAAAGGATTTGTGTTGAAGCGGAGTGTGTTTCAAAAGTGTTTGGAACTCTATCCGATGTCCGAGTGGGAAAAGTTGATGCAGGATGTCAACAAGTTGAACCGATTCAAAAAGAAGAATGTCGATTTCATTCGTGCATTTAGTGCCGGAGTGAAAATGGTGGAAATGGATAGTAGCGGCAGAATTCTGATTCCAAAAGATCTGATGTCTTATGCAGGCATTGGAAAAAATGTAGTCATGTCCTCTGCGGTTAATGTCATTGAAATCTGGGATAAGGATGCTTACGAAAATGCAATCAACGATCCTGCAGTGGATTTTGGAGCATTAGCGGAAGATGTAATGGGTAGCATGGGTAATAAAGCCGATGACGTCGATATACCATAAGTCAGTTCTTTTAAATGAATGTCTGGAGGGATTGTTAATCCGACCAAGCGGCATCTACGTTGATGTCACTTTTGGAGGCGGAGGACACACACGAGCAATTCTCGATAGACTGAATGAAAATGGTCGCGTAATCGCTTTTGATCAGGATGAAGATGCATTGCAAAATGTACCTGATGATAAACGATTTACGCTGGTAGGGCAGAATTTCAGATTTCTGAAAAATTTTCTGCGCTTACACGGTGCCATTCCGGTGCATGGAATTTTAGCCGACTTAGGCATTTCCTCGCATCAGATTGATCGTCCTGATCGCGGGTTTTCTACTCGCTTTGACGGGCCACTGGATATGCGCATGAATAGAAATGCTACTACTACTGCTGCTGATGTGCTCAATACCTACGAGCCGTATCAGTTGAAAAAAATCTTCTCGCTCTACGGCGAAGTAGAAAATGCAGGACGTTTAACTCAGTTGATTGTAAATGCTCGAAACGATCAACCAATTCTCACAATAGCAGAATTGAAAGAGGCGATCGCCGGTTGTCTTCCCCGTGGAAAAGAGTTTAGGTATCTCGCTCAGGTTTTTCAGGCGCTGCGTATTGAAATCAATGCAGAGATGAAAGCACTTGAGGAGTTACTGAAACAATCTGTTGAGGTATTAGCTCCCGGAGGTCGATTGGTTGTGATTTCCTATCACTCGTTGGAAGATCGTATGGTTAAAAATTTTATGCGTTCCGGAAACATCGAAGGAAAGGAAGAAAAAGATTTCTATGGAAATCTAATACGACCACTCGAACCTGTGAATAGAAAAGCAATAGTTCCAACAGACGAAGAAATTGAATTGAACTCACGCGCGCGTAGCGCCAAACTAAGAATAGCAGAAAAATCGCGGATTGCGGAATGACGAAAAATAAGATAATAGAAAAGAAGCCGATAGAGGAGAAGCCTGAAGTAAAATCAGGTAAAGGAAATGTCGTCACTCGTACCGTTGGAAGTTTATTAAGTGGTTCATTTTTATCAAAAGAGCAAGCGCTGCGTTCGTTGCCGTTCTTACTTTTTCTAACCGTGGTGGCGCTGTTTTATATCTCCAACGGCTATTACGCAGAAGAACAAATTCGCAAACTGAACAGATTGAGCAACGATTTAAAAGAGTTGCGTTCGGAATTCATCATTTCAACTTCTGATGTGATGTTCATTAGTAAGCAATCAGAAGTGGCACGTTGTTCTGCACCATTAGGCATTAAAGAGTCGGTAGAACCTCCGATAAAGATCACGGTTACATCATCAGATTTAGCAGCAGCACAGGATGGAAAGCAATAAACATATTTTGCGTCGGGTGTATGTGGTGTACATCTTCTGCTGCGTGTTCGCGGTGGCCATCCTCTCGCGTGTATTCTTCGTACAGATTGCACAAGGCGAAAAGTGGAAGATGGAAGCGGAAAACTTCATGGTAAATGAACTCGACATCGAAGCGGTTCGCGGAAATATTTTCGCTGTCGACGGATCCTTGTTAGCAACGTCACTTCCTTATTATGAAGTAGGAATAGATCCCTTCGCAAATTCTTTTATTGATGATGCAGAGTTTCAGGACAGTGCACGTGCACTTGCAAAAGGTCTTGCTTATGTATTGGCAGAAAAGAGTGAGCGTGATTATGCACGATTAATTCTCAAAGCACGAAAAGACGGAGATCGTTATCAGTTGCTGGCAAGAAATGTTTCGTTTAAGCAGTTGCAGGAGTTAAAGAAGTTGCCACTTTTCCGTGTAGGTAAATACAAGGGTGGTTTCATCTATGTACAAACGAATAAGCGTGAATTGCCTTTCCGAATGTTGGCAGCACGTACTATAGGTTATGCTCGTCCTGATGGATTGAAGGTAGGTCTTGAAGGTGCATATGACTCGGTATTGACCGGAATTAGCGGTAAGCGCTTGATGCGAAAAATTGCAGGTGGAGTTTGGATGCCGCTGAATAACGATAATGAAATTGAACCTCAACACGGTAAAGATGTCGTTACGACAATTGACATCAATATTCAGGATGTTGCAGAGAACGCTCTAATGAATTCGTTAAGTGCACACGATGCAAAGTATGGTTGTGTAGTGTTGATGGAAGTAACTACAGGCGAGATTCGCGCTATTGCTAATCTCACTAGAAAAGATTCCGGTGTGTATCAAGAAGATTTCAACTATGCGATAGCAGATGCACGCGAACCGGGGTCAACGTTCAAACTTGCTTCTCTTCTTGTTGCAATGAATGATGGCGTTGCAAAGCTTACTGACAAGGTTGATCTCAATAGTGGTGAATACAAGTACTTCGATCGCACCATGAAAGATTCTCATCCTCCCAAAAAGAATGAAGTAACGTTAGAGGAAGCGTTTTGGGAGTCAAGTAATGTTGGAATTTCTCGCATCATTCATCGTGCATACGCCAAACAACCGAAACAGTTTACAGACGGTTTAGATCAAATCGGTTTTGGTAAGCAACTTGGTTTGTCAATTGCGGGTGAAGGAAAATCACGAATTAAAAATGCAGGCGACAAAGATTGGTATGGTACTTCATTACCGTGGTTATCGATAGGCTACGAATCGTTAATCACTCCATTACAGACGCTCACATTATATAACGCTGTTGCTAATAATGGTGTGATGGTGAAACCTCGATTAGTAAAAGAAATTCAGGATCGCGGTAAAGTAGTGGAGTCATTTCCAATTGAAATAATTAATCCGGCAATTGCTAAGCCGGAGGCCGTTGCTGCCGCACAACAACTACTGGAAGGCGTTGTGCAAAATGGGACTGCTAAGAGTTTGAAGAATACATCATATCGCGTTGCCGGGAAAACGGGAACTGCGCAGGTGGCGCAGGGCAAAGGCTACAAGGGGGCAAATGGTGTAACCTATCAAGCTTCGTTCGTAGGTTATTTCCCCGCAGACAAACCGAAATATTCATGCATTGTAATTGTCAACGCACCTTCTAATGATGCATACTACGGTGGTGTTGTTGCAGGTCCTGTGTTTAAGCAAATCGCAGATCGCGTTTATGCTACTGAATTAGATATTCATAACGCGCAACCTTCAAAAAATCCGATCGCTGAACTACCTAGCGTAAAGCGCGGGTTATACGCACACACAATGCTCGCAGCAAACGGATTGATGTTGAAGACAAACGGAGAATCATTTTCAGAGTCTGATGTAATCGATTTAAAGACAACTGACTCCGGTGCTGTCTATCAAAGCAGTAAGGTTAATGTTGAATCAATATTAAAAAAGAAAACTATGCCGGATATGCGCGGTATGGTGGGTGCAGATGCTTTGTTCTTGCTGGAATCAGCAGGTTATCGTGTACGCATCAAAGGAGCGGGCTCAGTTAAAAGTCAGTCTGTTCCGATGGGTACAGCTTTGAAACCAAATGATGAAATCGAACTCGAATTGTCTTTATGAAATTATTGCGCGACATATTATATAAAGTTCAGTTAGTCGAAGTTCATGGCTCAACTAATGTTGCAGTCGCTGCAATTACGTTCGATTCTCGCAGAATCACCAAGGAATGCATGTTCGTTGCTGTTCGTGGTGTTACAACCGACGGTCACGCGTTTATCAATAGCGCACAATCTTCCGGCGCTGTTGTTATTGTGTGTGAAGAGTTACCTGCAGAACGCTCTGATAAGGTTACCTACGTGTTGGTTGCCGATTCATCTTCAGCACTCGGCGTTATGGCTGCTAACTTCTATGACAATCCATCGGAATCATTGAAGTTGGTGGGCGTTACCGGCACTAACGGAAAAACAACAACAGTAACGTTGTTATACCGCTTATTCAAGGATCTCGGTTATAAAGTAGGCATGTTGACTACTGTGCGCAACATGATCAACGGAGAGGAGATCCTTGCAACGCACACAACGCCTGATGCAATAGAGTTGAATCGCTTACTGCGTCAAATGGTTGATGCCGGATGTAAGTACGCATTCATGGAAGTGAGTTCGCATAGCGTTGTGCAAAAAAGAATTCATGGAGTCCGTTTTGCAGGTGGCGTGTTTACAAATATTACGCACGATCATTTAGACTATCACAAAACTTTCGATGCATATATCAAAGCCAAGAAAGGTTTCTTTGATCAGCTACCAGGTGATGCATTTGCACTGATTAATAAAGATGATGCCAACGGTGCGGTGATGGTACAAAACACACGGGCATTGAAGAGAAGTTTCTCTGTACAACATCTTGCTGATTTCAAGTGTCGCGTTCTCGAAAATCACTTCACAGGATTACATCTTTCTATGGATGGTACAGAAATGTGGAGTCGATTGATCGGATCATTCAACGCATACAACTTGACCGCTGTTTACGCGACTGCGATTCTTTTGGGTCGCGATAAAATGCATGTGTTAACAACACTGAGCACGTTGAATTCTGTGGAAGGTAGATTTCAGTATGTGCGTTCAGACTCAGGAATTATTGGCATCGTTGACTATGCACATACTCCGGATGCGCTTGAAAATGTTTTACGAACGATCAATGATATCCGTGGTGGTAATGAGTCGGTAATCACAATTGTTGGATGCGGAGGTGATCGTGATGCTGCCAAACGTCCAATCATGGCAGCTATTGCAGCTAACAATAGCGAAAAAACTATTCTCACTTCTGACAATCCAAGAAGTGAAGATCCTGCAAGCATTATCAAAATGATGGAAGCCGGTGTGGAAGCGCACAATGCACGTAAAGTGTTGTCCATAGTCGATCGAAGAGAGGCAATCCGCACAGCAGTGGCATTGGCTAAGCCCGGCGATATCATTCTTGTGGCCGGAAAGGGTCACGAAAAATATCAGGAAGTCAACGGTGTTAAGCATC
>Ga0315899_10002852_pt1 | contig 18951 bp, 21 predicted proteins | sample LakEriMetagenome_2_FD_203518 | JGI IMG/M metagenome (GOLD analysis project Ga0315899, IMG submission 203518) | Freshwater fungal communities from buoy surface, Lake Erie, Ohio, United States - Buoy 4 MA112 | ecosystem: Environmental > Aquatic > Freshwater > Lake | place: USA: Lake Erie, Ohio... | reverse complement strand
CGCTCCTGGAATCCGGGCCATCCGCAGCGTTAGTCTTCGGCGCCTTTGATCCGCTCCTGGAATCCGGGCCATCCGCAGCGTTAGTCTTCGGCGCCTTTGGCACTTGGCTGATCAGCCAAGTGCCTTGATTTCCGGGCGAACTCCCCGGGCGATACATATCCGTGAGCCATGTGAGGCCGGCTCTCATTGTAGTCCTGCCTCCAGGCCTCGATCGAGGCCCTGGCCTCGGCCATCGAGGCGAACCAATGCACGTTCAGGCACTCGTCGCGCAGCGATCCGTTGAACGTCTCGACGTGCCCGTTGTCGGTCGGTTTGCCAGGCCTGCTGAAGTCGATTCGAACCTTGTGCCGATACGCCCAGAGGTCGAGCATCCGACCCGAGAACTCGCTGCCGTTGTCGACGAACAGGTACTTCGGCTTGGCTCGATACTGCAGGATCCGGTCCAGCGTTCGGACCACGTCTTCGCCCTTCAAGCGTTGACCGACTTCGATGGCCAGCGCCTCCCGGGTGAAGACATCGACCACCGTCAACGCCCGCAGCTTCGTGCCATCGGCGAGTTGGTCAGCCACGAAGTCCATCGTCCACGCGTCGTTCGCAGCACTCGGTGCAGCGCGCCGGTTTCGCTGCACGACCATCTTGCGTCGCTTGGGCAGCTTCGAGCGCAATTGCAGCTTTTCCTCAGTGTAGAGCCGATACGTTTGACCTCGGCCATGCCGCCAGCCCTCGCGACGCAGCAACACGTGGATCCGGCGATAGCCGTACCGTATCCGCACCTGCGCCAGCTCGTGCATCCGCCGACGCAGCTCGAGCTTGGGGTCCTTCACGCTGCGGTAGTAGTGCACGCTGCGACGCAGCTTCACGAGTCTGCAGGCCCGACGCAAGCTGATACGGTGGTGGCTGACCATGTAGCTCACCGCATCTCGCTTCAACGCGGGCCGCCCCACTTTTTTGCCGCGATGTCCTGCAGGATCACCTTGTCCAAGCTCAGGTCCGCCACGAGCTTCTTCAGCCGCGCGTTCTCCTCCTGCAGCTGCTTCAACTCGCGCGCCTGGTCGGGCTGCAGCCCCCCGTATGCCTTCTTCCACCGATAGAACGTCTGCTCGGAGATGCCGAGCTGGCGCGTGACGTCCGCGATCGGCATGCCCATCTCCACCTGCCGCAGCACCGCCACGATCTGCTCGACCGAGAACCGGCTCTTCCTCACGACAAACCCCCTTCCTCTCGCTTGGGTCAGTTTGCCGAAAAACTCTCACTTACAGCGGTCCGGTTTCCTCGACGCAGATCACGGTGCTTCGAGCATGACAGCCGGGGCCGCCATGTGACATGCCACACAGTCCGCGTCGACTCCAGCCAGCAGACCGTCCGTGGAATCGGGCGATTCGGCGCCCACCGGGCCGCCGAGCTTCGAGCCATGGTCGTGCTCGTGATGCCCGAAATGCGTCATTGCGGCATCGCGCTCGTGCTTGCAATACGGGGCCGCCAGCGTCCAGGAGGCCTGGAACGCCAGGACGAAAGCCAGCACGAGAAAGACGAGCTTGCGCATTGAGCCCCGAAAATATCACAGCCCCTGTGCCCGGACGCTCGACGAGGTCATCGCGTCGGACCGGAGGCGTGCTCCTCGGCGTGCGTCGGAAGCGCGGTGCGCTGACCCGTTCGGGCACGAATCGATTCCAGGTTGCGGTTCATCAGGTGCCGCACCAGATTCACGTACAGCCATCGCTTCGGCCCGCGCAGGTTCGTGCCGTGGCGCGCGTAGAAGTCGTCGGGCGTGTCGTAGAGGCCGAAGTCGTGATTGATGCCGTCGCGCTGGATGTAGGTGTCTTCGCCGACCCAGTCGACCGGAGGTTTCCGGAGGTCGGGCGTGGCCGCACCGAAGCCGCAGAACGGCCCGGATTGGTCGGCGAATCGCCGCTGCAGGGCCGACAGGTAGGGCTTGTCGAGTATGAAGCCTTCGAGGTTCACCCAGCGCCCATCGAAGCTCACCTCGACCCAGCTATGAATGATGCTGCGCGGCGCGAGGCGATACCACAGCCCGGTGACAGCACCCTTCTGGAGCGCCTTGTCGATGGTGAAGCCATGGAACCGGCAGGGCACGCCTACGGCGCGCAGCAAGGCCATCAGCAACGTGCTCTTCGTGTTGCACTGGCCGATGCCGTCGGCGAGCACGTCCGAGGCGGGCAGGTCGTCCGACGCGTTGTAGCCGAAGCGGATGTCGTCCCGGACGAAAGCGTAGACGGCGCCGATGCGCTCGAACAGCGGCAGTCGGGACCAGCCCCGCTCGGCGACGAGTCGGCCGATGTCGGGGTGCCCGAAGTCGAGAAGTCGGGACGAGGCGGTCAGGCGGGCGAAGTCTTCGGTGGTCATGGCGCAGGGCGCGGCGGTCCGCGGTCTGGAATTGCAGGAGCCATCATTGCAAACCCTGTAGCAGCTCCAGAGTCAAGCGGCTATCATGCATCGTGTCGGAGGCACCATGCACATCGGTGAACTGGCCCGTCGCACGGGCATCCAGGTCGAGACCATCCGCTACTACGAGCGGGAGGGACTGCTGCCCGAGCCGGCGCGGTCGGACGGCAACTACCGGGTCTACGGACCCGGGCACCTCGAGCAGCTGCAGTTCATCCGCCACTGCCGCAGCCTCGACATGTCGCTCGACGAGGTGCGTGCGCTGCTCAGGCTGAGGAACTCGCCCGGCGAGGATTGCGGGGACGTCAATGCGCTGCTCGACGAACATCTGGGCCACGTCACGCGGCGCATCAAGGAGCTCAAGGGACTCGAGCGCGAGCTGAAGGCGCTGCGTGCCCGGTGCGCGTCCGAGTCGGACGCCGCGCACTGCGGCATCCTGTCCGAACTGGCGACGGCATCTCGCCGCGACGCGGCGGGCGGCGCCGCTCGACGCGACAGCCATCCTGGCGACGTGCACGGGCGTCGAAGGCCCTGACGGAGCGTACCGCGTCGATGCGAGCCTAAGGCCGCGTCATGGTCGGGCCGTTACCGAACGAGTCAGCTTGCGACTCCGGGCCGGCTTCGGCCCTCAGACGCTCCGTCCGTGCCTCCAGCCGAGCAAGCTCGTCCCGCTTGGCATCGAGGAGTTGCTGCACCGTCAGCAGTTCGCCGCCCCCGGGCTGTCGCGCCACGAACTTGCGCGCAAGCGCAAGGTAGGGCCGCAGCGAGTCGACGTTGCGTTGTCCCGCCCGCTCTGCGACGCGCCGGAGCACGAGCTCGAAGTCGACGCGCAGCTTGGACTCCGGGTGGGCCGCGATGCGGGCTTGCTCGAGCATCAGTTCCGCCTCGAACAGGCGGGTTAGATAGGTCGCCCGCAGACGGTGCCCGTGCCCCTCCACCCCCGACTTCTCGAACAGGCTGGCGAGCAGGTTGCTGATGGCCTTGGGGTCCATGGGTCCGCCCGTCTTGTTCGACAGGAAGACCTCTTCGGGCTCCCTGTAAGCAGTTCCGTACTTGCGCCGGAAGCGCCGGACCAGCTCCGCGCGAGGTCCCTCGATGTATTCGCGAGTGCGTTCCAGCAGCTCGGGCAGGACACCCACGTGGCGCGCCCTGCCGCCCTTGGTCTCGGTCAGCAGCACTTCACTGACGTGGAGCGCTTCGCGCGCCGAGTCGATGGCTTCCCAGACCGGAATCTGGCCGACGGTCAGCGAGCGCCATTCCTTGCGCCGGACACCCGTCTGGACGTACCAGTCGAGCAGCAGATGGTTGCGGTCGGCGACATCGGGATTGCCGGCGGCATCGACCGCGGCATGCAGGCGCCCGATGTCGTCGGTGCCCGGGGTCGGGAGCGGACGCGTCGATGACGGGCGTGGGCGCAGCGCCGAGACGATGCCGAATCGGGACGCTGCGCGCCGGTATGGCCCGCCGCGCACCGGGCGGGACGACAGCCTCGGTCGAAACGGCTCCTCGTCGTTGAATCCGGGAATGCGTACGACCTGGCGCACATATCCCTCGCTCTCCAACCACAGGTACATCTCGAACACCGCATCGAGGCGCGCCGCCTGGGTCGAAACCTCGGCGGGCGACTGCGAGTTCAGCCATTCGAGCAGGAGCTCGTCGTCCACGTCCTCGAAGCCGCGGCGCCGTGACGCCAGGAAGTTCCAGAAGTGCAGCAGCCCTTCGGCATAGGTCTTCGCCGAGGTCGGCTTCAGTCGGCCGTAGACGACGCGCCATCGCAGGTAGTCGCAGACCGGCTCGACGAACCGATGTCGAGCGTCGACCAGCACCGGCACGTCGGGGTAGCTGCGCCCGGCGAAGACGAATCGCTCGTCCGTGAAGGCGAGCCTGCACGCCGATTCGGCCCTACTCATCGCCGTCGCTCCGCCCGGTCTCGCCATCGGGCCGGACTGCCTTGAGGCGAACGACATTGGGGGACCCTTCCGTGAACCGCTGCAGCTTCTGTCGCAGCCGCGTGTTCTCGGCACGAACGGCGAGCAGCTCTGCACGGACCATCGAGTATTGGTTCACGTAGCTCTGCGCCCGTTCCTCGGCTTCGGCGAGCCGCTGTCGGAGCGTCGCCTCGACGTTCGCACGGCGAGTGCCGCGTGCGCGTCGCTGGACGACCCGCTCCAGAAGGTGCTCCATCCGGCGACGCAGTTCGAGGTACTCGGCTTCGTCGGCGTAGAGCGCCGACCGCGACAGCGCATCGACCCCAAGCGCTTCGTCCCGCCAGGAAGCGAACGCGGAGACCGAGGCCCGTTCGGGAAAGCGGTCCAGCGTGTCGTCCGTCAGCAGTCGCTCCAGCACGTCGAGCTTCGTGCGGAACGTGCGCAGGGCCGCCTCGCGGCGGCGAAGCGCGATGGCCGGTGCCTTGGTGTTCATGCCGACACCTGCGGATGCGTCGAGTCGGGACCGAGAGAGTTCAGGTAATCGCCGAGCTCTCGGCACAGCGCTCGGCTGGCGCGCTTCATCAGTGGCGGCGCATGCGTCGATTCCGCAATCGCGCGATGGCGAGCGAGCGCGGCGGCAAGGTACGGCCGGAACTCGGGGGCACGCACGCTCCGGCTGCAGTCGCTGCATGTCGCGACCGAGGCGGCGTCCGGCGTCGCCGGCCCCGTGCCGCCCGCACAGACCGCAGGCAGCCCCGCGGCATCGGGCGACGCGCAGTAGCCCCACGGTATCGCGCGGAGCTCGAGATTCGAGCGCTCCACGAACCGCATGATGCGCTGATGCAGCTTGCGTTCGGGCACCACCTGGACCCGTTGTGCGAGCCGGACGTGGAGGGACTGCATGGATTCCGACAAGCGCTCGCCCGCGGGCCCTGCCAGACGGCGGTTGCCGAGCGCGACGCCCGACAGCACCTCGGCGGTCCGTTCTCGGTTCGCCTGGTTGAGGATGGCGCCCAGGTCCGCATCCGAGACATAGCGGCGCGTCATCTCGAGGTCGAAGTGGCGCAGGTGATGCGCCAGCGCACCCCAGTCCGCCAGGTCGTAGCACCAGACGTAGAGAACCGCGAAGAACCGCCGGAACTGATGCGGTCGGAACGTCCACCTCGAGCCGTCCGCCAGAGCCGGGACATCGACGAAGTAGCCGAACTCGCGCATCAGGCTACCCAGCTGGAACACCGGCACGCCGTCGCGACCCAGGCCGACCACGACGTCGCTGCCAGGCAGGTTGAACTGGAAGAGGTATTCGGTACCCGTGCGGTGCCGGGCCCGCGCGCTGAGTCGTTCGAGCACGGCGACCGCAGCGGCGACGGCCTCGGGCACTGGCACGGTTCCGTCGGACTGCACGGTCTTGTGGATGAACGACTGCAGCCATGGACTGCCCGTATCGTCGCGCTTGATGCAGCCGTGTCGCAGCCCGACGATTTCGGCTGCCCGCCGGGCCGAGAAGGCGGCGATGACGACGCCGCACGCGACGGCCAGATAGTTGAGGGCCGTGCGCAGCGCCATGCCGTCTCCGGGCGCTGCCGGCCATACCACACCGAACTCGGGGACACTCGCGCGTTCACTCTGATGACCGGGTCGAAGCGGGAAAGGCGTCGCCGGTCCCGTCGACGCGGGGCCTGTCGGCGCCAGTTGCGGGGCACGGCCTTCGTCCAGTGCTTCCTTCGCCTCGAGGATGGGCGGTGCGTAGTCGAGCACCCAGCGCATGGAGCGCTCGATGAGCGTGGCCGCCTGGGTGACCGGAACGGTCGGCGTGCGCCCGATGCCTGAACCCAGTCGCTTCGCCACGTCCTTGAGCGCCTGTCCCTGGAACGGCGGGGTTCGAAGCGCGTCGTCGAGGTAGCGTCGATGCTCGTGGAGCAGCACGAACGGCATCAGGAGGCGCCGAATCGTCTCCGAGGTGACCGGAGGCTCCTCGACGTCCTCGACCGAGGGCGGGGACGCGAGGCGCCTGCGGACGTGGCCCGGCAGGTCGAGACCGGTCGCCGCCTCGAACGCATCGAGCAGTCGGCAGAGCGGGTCACGTCTACCAGGTAGCCGGATGCCATCCAGGCCCGCGTCAGCCATCAGTCGTTCGCGGTCGAGAAAGGTCTGGTTGCCGTGATACCGGCGAACCGGAAGCAGCCGCCGGGACTTCGCTCGCCGCTCGTGGACGGTGTCGGCTTCGGAGAAGCCCAGCTGTTCTGCCAAGCACTGAAGGTGCCGGGAGAGCGTGCCCTCGGTGTTCAGGATGTCGTGGATGCCGCCCGCCGCGAGCTGCGCATACTCCCACTGGTCGGACGCATTCAGCTCCTCGAAACGCTCGATTCGATTGACGACCATCCACCGCACCAGTACCAGCAGGCTCGATGCCTTCTCCGCCTGCACCGACCCGCTCTCGACACGGAGCAGCGGGCCATGGCGAATGCCGAAGACGACGCGCTTGACGCTGTCGAGCAGGTTCGGATGGTCGCTCAACCGCCGACCGCCCGGGAGCGCGATGTCGAAGCGCAGGGTCCGTGACGGCTTGTGACCGGTGTCCGTGATTCGCCAGGTGTCCGATGCATACGTCGTAAGGAGCCAGCGGGGTCGACATCCATCGGTCGATGCCAGGCATGCGGGAATCGTCTCGTCGTGTAGCGCGAGTCCGGTGCGTGCGGTACGAATGCTCGGCATCGGTTAGCTCAACGGCAGTCGGACGTAGCTGGCTCGTCGCGCGGTCGCCTCTGCGAGCGCCGCATCGTGGATGCCCGCGCATTCACCTTCGCGGAGCTTGTGCAGTACGACTTCGGCGAAGGCGAGCCAGGGCGCCCATCGTTCCTCCCATCGCTCGGAGTGCGCGCCCGAGCCGGTGCTGCGGACGCTTTCGAGATGCTCCTTGAAAAGCATCAGGTCCGCGACGTTGTCGACGGTCGCGACGACCCAGCGCATGCGGCAGTCGCAGCATCGGTCGAACCGGGTGCAGGGTTCGCCCTGCCGGGTGCCGGGTTGAACGCCCGCCATCGGGTCGAGGCAGGCGACGCCGAGGCCCGTGCGGGCGGCATCGGAGAACAGCGTCGCGAACTGTTCCTCCGTCAGGCCGAGCCGTGCGGCTGCACCGTCAATCGAAACGATGACCACGCTCTGGAATCGGTTCTGGAACTCACGCATCGCCAATGCGTAACGCAGCTTGGTTGGCGTGCGGCCCGTGTAGTGCTGCAGCGTGGTCGTGGGCCGGACATGGTCGGCCAGCGCCTGTGCCGCATCGACGTGGTTCCCGCTCCGATGCTGGACGTCCATCAGCACCGAGGGCCGAATCATCGACGGTCGTGCGTCCAGCCTTTCGAGTTCGGCATGGCGAGCGAGAAAGGCAACGAACCAGTTCCGGGCGGTCCATTCCGTGAGGACGTTCGTACGACCCTTGCCTTCATGGAGGAACAGGCTCTCCGAAGCATCGGGGGCCGCCAGCGCGCGATAGCGAGTCGCCATCGTCCGATACATGTCGATGGCTCGGACCAGGCTGAGCGAACCGTCGGTCGTGTTCTCCGGCAACTCGTCGATGATGGTGGCGCCATCGGAGCGCCGCTTCGGACCGAGGACGAGGCTGCGCCAACCCGGCCGTCTCGACGGCTCGATGCAGTTCCAGGGGACGGTTCGCGTGACCTCGCAGTTGGCCCCGGTGTCCACCATCATCATCACCCACAGCGCCAGGGTCGCGTGCTCGTGGGGATGGAGGTAGGCGGTCAGTGCCGGTCGGCCTCCGAACGAAATCGAGAGGTGGTGGATGCGGCCGTGGATGCCGGACACGATGCCGTCGTACCGTGCTTCGACGTACCGGAGCGCATGCCCGAGCCGCGCATGCTCGTCGCCTTCGAAGAGCAGAAACGCGCTCCTGTGTCGGGTCTCGCTCACGCTGAGCGTCGGGTCCTCGATGAGTGCGGCGAGTTCCCGTCCGTCCAGCGCGCAATCGAGGTAGGCCGCCTGACCCTTGCGCCAGTGTTCGTACCACTTCAGGAAGTCTCGCTCGGCGCACTGTCGCAGCGTGGTCAGCCGCCTCGCGTTGAGCGCGTGTATCTCGTCGATGACCCCTTCGACGGGCAGCCCGCGCACGATGTCCGGGGCCAGCTCCTGGGAGAGGGACCGCAGATACTGGCGGGCCTCGGGCTGGTCCTGGACGTCGAAGAGCGATGCTATGCGCTCGGTCGCCGAGTGCACCGCCGCATCCGTCGTCGCGTCTCGTACGGTCAGTTGCGCCAGGGTGGCCCTCGATTCGCGCAGGAAGCGGCTCTTGGCGTTCTTGAAGCCCCTCACGCGAACCGCCGCCACCAGGCCTGCGTCGGCGAACAGCGCCCAGGTCTCGTTCAGCTTCGAGATGGTCCGGTGATGCGTCACGGGCTTGCGTTGGCCGAGCTCGACCTGGGTGGCGAGTTCCTGCCTCCAGTCGTAGAGCGCCTCTTCCCATTCCTCCGCAGCAATCGTCGTGAAACCGTCGGAAGCCAGTGTCCGGAAGAGCGCCGGGGACGCGCCGCCGTCCCGTCGCGACTGGAGATGCCTCAGCACGCCGGTCCAGGTTTCGTGCGTGTCCTTCGCCAGGTTCGCCGAACGCGCCTGGAACTGGGTCCGCAGTACCGCCGTCGTGTTCAGCACGAACAGCCGACCGAGGTCGCGGAACGGCATGTAGTCGTACTCGCGGCCGTGCGCTTCCACGAAGAAGGCGAATGGCGAGTCGCTTCGCACGGGCGGCGGCTTGTGCATCCATCCGCGTTGCGTGAAGCGCGACTGACCGACCCGGGCAATCCTGCGTGTGCGGTCCGATGCGAGTTCGATGCGCACGGGAATGACCGCGGCCCGGTGCAGGATGGCCAGGAGCTTGTTCATGGTGCCCACGGCCTTGCTTCGGGTGCGCCGGGCCAGCGGAAGCGCTTCGATGCGCGCGTGCAGCCATGACTCGAAGCGCTTCCAGTCTTCGGGCTGGAACCGGGACGGGTCCCGAGGCGGTGAGCCGCCGGTGAGCGGGAATGCCTGCAGCGCATCCAGGAGTTCGCCGAGACGGGCGACGTAATGGTCCAGCCAGGTGCGGAGAAGCACGCCGGCCTCGGACTTCTGGGCCCGGACAGCCTCGCATGCGGCGTACACGAACGCGTGTCCGAGCGATTCGGCTGCGGCGGTGTGGTCGTACGTCCTCAGCTTGCTCCTATGGAGAAGGTACGGTGCGGGGTCGGGGCGCGAAGAAAGAGCCCCGCGGTCGCGGGGCTCGGAATGACGTTCGATTGACGGGTGGCGAGTCCGGCTCACACCGCGATGGGGGCGGGAATGTGCGGATGCGGGTCGTACCCGATGACCTCGAAGTCCTCGAAGCGATAGTCGAGAATCGACTCGGGCTTGCGCTTCAGCTGCAGTCGGGGCAACGGACGCGGGTCGCGCGTCAGCTGCAGCTTCGCCTGCTCGACGTGGTTGAGGTACAGGTGCAGGTCACCGAACGAGTGGACGATGTCCCCGGGCTCGAGGTCGCATTGCTGGGCGACCATGTGCGTGAGGAACGCCACCGATGCACCGTTGTACGGAACCCCGAGCAGCACGTCTCCCGAACGCTGCGTGAGCATGCAGCTCAGGCGTCCGTCGGCCACGTAGAACTGGTACATCACGTGGCACGGCGGGAGCGCCATGCGTCCGGCCTTCGCATTGTCCTGCGGCTTCTGGCGCTCGTCGGGCAGGTAGGCGACGTTCCAGGCGTTGATGATGTGACGGCGGCTGTTCGGGTTACGGCGGATGCCGTCGACCAGCGCGAGCACCTGGTCGATGGGTTGCCCGTCGCGGCCCGGCCAGGCGCGCCACTGCGCCCCGTAGATGGGACCGAGGTCGCCGGTTTCGGTCGCCCACTCGTCCCAGATGGAGACGCCGTTCTCCTTCAGGTACTGCGTGTTCGTCCCGCCCTGCAGGAACCAGAGCAGTTCGTGCAGGATGGACTTGATGTGCAGCTTCTTGGTCGTCAGGAGCGGGAAGCCGTCACGGAGGTCGTGCCGGTACATGCGCCCGAAGACGGACAGCGTGCCGGTGCCGGTCCGGTCCCCGCGCTTGACGCCGTGCGCGAGGATGTCGCGCAGCATCCCGAGATATTGTTGGTCCATGGGTTCTTCCTTGACTGCGTGACAGCCTACCACAGTGGCAGGCAACTCACGCGTACTGTTCTTGTAGAGACTTGCGACCAAAGAATACGTTATTCGGCGCAATTATTCGATAAAATGCTTTTGACGACAGGTGTAGAATGTGCCAAAAGAACGGAACGCCGAGGAAGATGTCGGCGCTGCGCTGGTAGAGCTGGCACGACAGCTTCCCGTCGGCCACGTAGAACTGGAAGAGCGCGTGGCACGGCGCGAGCGCCATCTTCGGCAGCTCGGCCACGTTCCACGCCGAGACGATCAGCCGCCGCGAGTCGGGGTCGGCCTTCAGGCGCTTCATCAGGTCGGCGATCTGGTCGGCGTGCCCGCCGTCGGGCGTCGGCCAGGAGCGCCACTGATGGCCGTAGACCGGGCCGAGTTCGCCGTCCGCGTCGGCCCACTCGTCCCAGATCGACACGCCGTTCGCCTTCAGGTAGGCGACGTTGGTCGAGCCCGAGAGGAACCACAGCAGCTCGTGGACGATCGACTTCAGGTGCAGCTTCTTCGTCGTGACGAGCGGGAAGCCCTCGGCGAGCGGGAAGCGCATCTGCCAGCCGAACACCGACAGCGTGCCGGTGCCGGTGCGGTCGGACTTGCGCGTGCCGTGCTCGAGCACGTGGCGCATCAGGTCGTGGTACTGACGCATCGCGGAGGTCGGATCAGGCGGCCAGGCCGCGGAAGCAGGCCGACACCATCTGCTCGACGATCTCGGCGTCGGACATCGCACCGCCGGCCTTCAGGAACTCGAGGGTCGGGTCGCAGGTGCGGGCGTACAGCGTGTAGAGCACGAACTCGTCGCGCAGCGGCGCGCGGATCGAGCCTTCGGCGCGTGCGCGCTGGATCATCTCGCCGATCTCGTCGGACAGCGTCATCAGGCTGTCCATGTACTCGCGACTCGACATCAGCGAGGTCTGAAGCGCGGGGCTCGTCGAGGGCAGGTGCGGCACGCTGCCCGACAGCCGCTGCGACAGGGTCCAGCGCAGCAGCGCCTCCAGCCGCTCGATCGCGGGCCGATCGGACGGGATCGCGGCCAGCGCGGCGCGCGTCTGCTCGAGCAGGCGGACCATCACCGCGCCGGCCAGCGCTTCCTTCGACTCGAAGTGCTTGTAGAGGCTGCCCTTGGCGATCCCGACCTCGGCCGCGATGTCGTCCATCGACATCGCCTCGTAGCCCTTGTCGCCAAGGAGCCGGTTGGTCGCGTCGAGGATCGCCTCCTCGCGCAGCTCGAACTGCGTCTCGCGGAACGACTTGCGGGGGGGCGGGAGGTTCACTGGGATCAACCGTGGCGTACACGGCGTGACGCGTCGGTCACGCAATCCGCCATTGTACTCACTGCGAGCCGGTCGGGGGGGCGATGGCCGACGGCGCGACCGGCTGCATCGCGCCCTGCGGCATCGCGGGCGGCGGGCCGGGCGCGAAGTTGCCGGCGGGCGGCTGGCCCGGGGGCGGCTGCACGGGATCGGAGGCGGTGGCCGCGGCACCGGCCGGCGGCAGCGCGCGCGGCGGCAGCGGCGGCAGGCCGGGGGGCGGCGCGGACGGCACGGCGCTCGCTCCGGCACCGCCCGTCGTGCGCTGCGGACCGCTCGTCAGGACCGCGAGCGACGGGCGGGCGGGCGCGGCGAGGCGCATCGGCCGGCCGCCGCGCTCGAGCTCGACCGTGTCACCGGTCACCGAGCGCACCGTCATGCCGTCGGACACCGGCTCGCCGACGGCGAAGGGCTTCGCGGGGCGGCCGTCGATCACCAGCAGCGCGACGCCGCGCGGCCCGGCGGCGAGCACGCCGGCGACCTGGATGTTCGACGGCGCGTCGGCGACCGCGTCGGCCGGGCGCGGCACGCCGCCGAACAGCTGGCTCGCGGCCGACAGGTCGGCGGGCGCCTGGGCCTGCGCGACCGCGCCGCCGGGCGCGATCGGGGCACGCGGCGCGAGCAGCTGCAGCGCCCAGCCGGCGACGATCGCGCACAGCGCCGCGAACAGCAGCACCGAGACGATCGGGACGACGGGAAGGCGCAGGCGCATGCTCGGGTGGGGCCGATCGACGTGGGCTCCGGGCCGCTGCGCGGCCCGACGAAGGGAGGTCCGGACCGCGGGGCGGCTCGGGGGGCGCTGTTATCATAGCCTCAATGACCAAGCGGTCGACGAGGAGCTGACGGACGATGCGAACGGGATGGCGGAACGTCGGGGCGCGCCTCCGGCGGGCGCGGGGCTTCACGCTGATCGAGCTGATGGTCGTCATCATGATCCTCGGCGTGCTGGCGGCGCTCGTCGTGCCGCGCGTCATGAGCCGCCCGGACGAGGCACGCGTCGTCGCCGCGAGGCAGGACATCGCGCAGATCATGCAGGCGCTGAAGCTCTACCGCCTCGACAACTCGCGTTACCCGACGACCGAGCAGGGCCTGCAGGCGCTCGCGCGGCGCCCGACCAGCGGCCCCATTCCGAACAACTGGAAGTCGTACCTCGACAAGGTGCCGAACGATCCGTGGGGCAAGCCGTACCAGTACCTGAGCCCGGGCCTGCGCGGCGAGGTCGACGTGTTCAGCTTCGGCGCCGACGGGCAGTCGGGCGGCACCGGCGTCGAGGCCGACATCGGCTCGTGGGACCTCTGAGCGGCGGCCTGTCGCCGTTCCGCCGCGCGGCGCGCGGCGCGTCCCGCCCCGCCGCGCCGAGCGGGGTCCTCGCGAGTCCGGCCGCGCTCGGCCAGCGCGGCTTCACGCTGATCGAGCTGCTGGTCGCGCTGATGGTCGCCGCGGTGATCGTCGCGATGGTGACGATCTCCGGCGCGCCGAACCCGGAGCGCGCGCTGCGCTTCGACGCCGAGCGCCTCGCGCAGCTGCTCTCGCTCGCGCGCGAGGAGGCGCAGGTGCGCGGCGCGCCGATCCGCTTCGAGAGCGACGACACCGGCTTCCGGTTCCTGATCTTCCGCGACCGCCAGTGGCGGCCGATCACCGACGACGGCGACCTGCGTGCGCGGCCCTGGGAGGTCGAGACGCGGCTGGTCGTCGAGCGCGCCGACGGGCGGCGCACGCTCGACTTCGGGCGCGACCTCGTCGAGCCGCCGTACCGGGTGCGGATGCTGCGCCAGGGCGCGACGGTGACGATCGTCGCCAACGGCCTCGGCGCGTTCGAGGTGCTCGAGTGACGCGGCCCGGCGCCCGCGGCTTCACGCTGGTCGAGGTGCTGGTCGCGCTGACGATCGTCGCGGTCGCGCTGATGGCCTCGCTGCGCGCGGTCGGGGCGATGTCGAACAGCGCGTTCGAGCTGCGCCAGCGCACGCTCGCGCAGTGGAGCGCCGAGAACCGGCTCGCGCAGATCCGCGTGCAGGCCGAGTGGCCGGCGGTCGGCAAGCGCAGCTACGACTGCTCGCAGGCCGAGGTCGCGATGACCTGCGTCGAGGACGTGTTCGCGACGCCTAACGCCGCGTTCCGGCGCGTCGAGGTCAGCGTGTTCCCGACCGGCGGCGGGCAGGTGCGGCTGTCGCGTCTGGTCGGCTTCGCGACCGATCCGAGGGGGTCCTGACGATGCGCCGCCGCGCTTCGCGCTCGCGCGTCCGCACGGGGGGCTTCACGCTCGTCGAGCTGCTGGTCGCGGCCGCGCTGATGGCCGTGCTCGCGGTCCTGTCGTGGCGCGGGCTCGATGCCGTGCTCGACTCGCGGCGCCGCATCGTCGACGCGTCCGACGAGCTGCGCTCGCTGACGCTCGCCTTCTCGCAGCTCGACGAGGACCTGCGCCGCTCGTGGCCGGTGCGGCTGCTGAAGCTCCAGGTGCCGGCGATCGGCTTCACGGTGTCGGGCGAGCAGGCGGTGGCGACGCTCGAGCTGCTGCGGGAGGCGACCGGCGCGACCGAGGCGACGCAGCTGCAGCGGGTCGCGTGGCGGCTGCGCGACGGCGTGCTCGAGCGCGGCTTCGGGACCTGGGTCGCGCCGTCTACCGATCGGGCCTCGCTCGCGTCGGCGGGGGCGGCGGGCTCGTTCGCGCCGAGCGGCGCCGACGCGTCGGGCTCGGGCGGACTCGTCTGGCAGCCGATCCTCGGGCAGGTCGCGCAGCTGCAGATGCAGGGCTGGGTCGCGCAGCAGGGCTGGATCGCGGCGGAGGCGCTCGCGGGGCAGCTGGCCGGGGCGGGCGTCGGCACCGCGGGTCAGGCGCAGGGCACCGGCGCGGGCGGCGCAGGTGCAGGTGCAGGCACCGGCACCGGCACTGGTACTGGTACCGGCACCGGAGCGGGCGCGGGCGCCGGCTCGGGTACGGCGGGCGTGCCGGTCACCGGCGGCACCAACGCGGCGGTCACCGGCCTGCTGGTGCGCGTCGTGCGCACCGACGGCCGCGTGCTGCAGCGGATCCTGACGGTGAAGGACTGACCGAGATGGCCCGCAGCCTGCACGCCCAGCGGGGCGCCGCGATCGTCACCGCGCTGCTCGTCGTGACGCTCGCCTCGATCGTCGTCTCCGGCCTCTTCTGGCGCGAACACGTGTCGGTGCGCTCGGTCGAGAACCGGCTCGCGCTCGCGCAGAGCCGATGGATCGAGCGCGCCGCGCTCGACTGGGCGAAGGTGATCCTGCGCGCGGACCTGCGCAGCGGTCCGGTCGACCACCTCGGCGAGCCGTGGGCGGTGCCGGTGCTCGACACGCGGATGGACGAGACGGTGACCGCCGGCGCGAAGCTCGACGAAGGCGCGCGCAACGCGGTGCTGGCGGGCCAGATCCAGGACGCGCAGGCGCGCTTCAACCTCGCCTCGCTCGCCGGCGCGAACGGCGTCGCGTCCGAGGCGCACGTGAAGGCGCTGCGCAAGCTGCTGTCGCTGCTCGGGCGTCCGGAGTCGGCCGCCGACCTGATCCGGGATCGCGTGCTGCAGTCGACGCCGCGCACCGTCGAGGGCCGGGTCGTGCCCGCGGCGCGCCCGCCGATGACGCGGATCGCGGACCTGCTCGACATTCCGGGCATGGACCCGGCGATCGTCGCGGCGCTCGAGCCGCACGCGATCGTGCTGCCGCGCCCGACCGGCGTGAACGTCAACACCGCGTCGCCCGAGGTGCTCGCGGCGGTCATCGAGCCGATCGAGCTGTCGGCCGCGCGGCGCTTCGTCTCGCGGCGCGAGCGCACGTTCTACCGCACGCTCGACCAGGCGGGCAACGAGTTCGGCGGCACGTCGACGACGCTCAACCCCGCGCTGCTGACCGTCGGCTCGTCCTTCTTCCTCGTGACCGGGGTGATACGCTACGACCGTGTCGAATCGCAGACGGAAACGCTGCTTGAACGGATGAGCGATCGCGTGGAGGTGGTATGGCAGCTGCGCCTCTGAAGCGCGGCGAGGCGGTCGTCTGGCTGCCGCCGCGCAGCGAGGGCGAGCGGGCCTTCGGGACCGAGGCGCGCCTGCTCGCGATCCGCGGCGGTGACGCGGCGGCGAGCCGCATCGAGCGCGTGTCGCTCGACGGGCTCGAGGGTGCGTCGTCGGTGCGACTGGTGTTCGACCCGCGCGACGTGGTCCTGCTCACCCCGCAGGTCCCGGCGCTGACCGGCTCGCGCCTCGCGCAGGCGCTGCCCAACGTCGTCGAGGACGCGCTGCTGCAGGACGCGTCGGCCTGCGCGATCGTCGCCGGGCCGTCGCTCGGCGAAGGGCGCCGGCTGGTCGCGGTGATCGACCGCGAGTGGCTCGAGTTCACCGTCGGCGCGTTCGAGCGCCGGGGCATGCGCGTGCGCGCCGCGTGGCCCGCGCAGCTCGCGCTGCCGTGGTCCTCGACCACCTGGTCGATCGGCTGCGTGCACGGCGGGCTCGCGTTGCGCACGGGCGAGCACGAGGGCCTCGGCTGGACTGCGGGCGACGACCCGGACTTCCGCACCGAGGCGGTGGTCGCGGCGCTCGAGACCGTGCTCGCCGGCTCGGTGCGGCCCGAGGCGCTCGACGCCTGGGTCGACGACGCGTCGTGGCAGGGCCCGCTCGAGCGGGCGGCCGCGCGCCTCGGGCTGCCGGTCCGGGTGTCGGCGCTGCCGATCCCGACCGCCGGCGGCGTCGAGCTGCTGGCGGGGCGCGCAGCGGCCGGCAAGCGGATGCTCGCCGCCTTCGACGCGCGGGCGTGGCGGGTGCCGGCGGCGCTCGTCGCCGCCTGCGTGGTCGCCGCGCTCGCCGGGCTGAACCTGCACTGGGGGCAGATGGCGCGCGAGCGCGACGCGCTGCGTCGCTCGCTCGAGACGACTTTCCGCGGCGCGTTCCCGCAGGCGCAGGTCGTCGTCGATCCGCTGCTGCAGATGAACCGCAACGTGACCTCGCTGCGTGCGAGCAGCGGCCAGCAGGGCCCCGAGGACGTGGTGCCGCTGCTCGCGCGCTTCGGGCAGGCGCTCGGCAGCAGCGGCGTCGATGCGATCGCCGCGGTCGAGTACCGCGAGGGCCGGCTCAAGGTCCGCTTCCATCCGCAGCGCGTCGACGGGCGAGCGGCCCGCGAGCAGCTTCGCGAGGCCTGCGCGCGCGCGGGGCTGAAGCTGCAGTTCGACGGCGAGCGCGAGCCGACGGCGACGGTGGGGGTGCAGACGTGACCGGAAGGACGGCATGAGCGCGCGGGCGCCGGCGGCGATGCTGGAGAACGGCGTGCGCTGGTGGGCGTCGCTGCAGTCGCGCGAGCGCCGCGTGCTCGGCACGGGCGCGGTGCTGCTCGGCCTCGCGCTCGTCTGGCTGCTCGCGTTCGAGCCGGCCTGGGTCGGTCGCCAGAAGCTGCAGGCCGAGCTGCCGAAGCTGCGCGCGCAGGTCGCGCAGATGGAAGGGCTCGCGGCCGAGGCGCGACGCCTGTCGGGGCAGGCCTCGCAGGCCGCCGATTCGCCGCAGCAGCTCAAGGGGCTGCTCGAGCAGTCGATCGAGGCGGCGGGGCTCAAGGGCTCGCTGTCGCAGCTGACGGTGTCGGGCGAGCTGATCGACGTGCGCTTCAAGGGCGTGCCGTTCGCGGCCTGGCTCGGCTGGTTCGACGGGGCGCTGCGCGAGACGCGGCTGCGGGCGGTCGACGTCGCCATCGAGCGCGAGACGGCCCCCGGCGTGGTCAGCGCACGGCTGACGCTCGAGGCACCGAAGCGGGGGCCGTGATCGGGGCGGCCCGACGGACGGTGCTCGGGACGCGACGCGCGGCGGCACGCCGCGGGTCGGTCTTCGGCACGGGCTGGCGCGTCGCGATGGCGCTCGCCGGCGCGTTCGCCGCGCTCGCCGTGCTCGCGACGCAGGCGCCGGCCTCGTTCGCCGATGTCGCGCTCGAGCGCGTCACGCAGGGGCGCGTGCGGCTCGCCGAGGCGAGCGGCACCGTGTGGTCGGGGCGCGGGCGGATCGTGCTGGCCGACATCGCCGACCCGGGCGCGGAGCGCCGCGTCGGCGCGGTCGCCTCGGTGCCCGGTGTCGTGCTGCCCGGCCGCTTCGGCTGGACGCTGTCGCCGTGGCCGCTGCTGGTCGGGGTGCTCGACGCCCGGATCGAGCACGACAGCATGCGCCAGCCGGTGCTGCTGACCGGGCGCGCCGGCGAGCTGCGCGCGACGCCCGGATCGCTGCAGCTGCCGCCGGTGGCTCTCGATCGGATGGGGTCGCCGTGGAATACAATCCGGCCTACCGGCGCGCTGACGCTGTCGTGGGAGAACGTGACCCTGCGCAGCGGCCGGTTCGATGGCCGGGCCTCGATCGAGCTCCAGCAGGCGGCCTCGGCCCTCACCCCGGTGCGGCCGCTCGGCGCCTACCGGATCGACGTGGTCGGTTCGGGGGCGCAGGCGCAGGTCAGGATGACTACACTCTCGGGGCCGCTGCGGCTGGAGGGCGGCGGCACCTGGGACGCGAGGTCGGGATTGCGCTTCACCGCCGAGGCTTCCGCCGAGGAGCCGGAGCGGGCGAGGCTGCAGCCGCTGCTCGGGCTGCTGGGGCGCCGCGAAGGCGAGCGCACGATCATCAAGATAGGAGCCTGAGTTTGCCTCTCGTCCCGCAGCTGCGCCGCCTGCTCCTCCGGTGGCTACGCGTCGCCGCGCCGGTGGCGGCGATCGCCGGGATCGCGCTCGCGCAGCCGACGGGGCCGACCTCCGCGCAGACCTCGAACGGCGCGGCACCGGCCGCCGCGCCCGCGCGCGCCGCCTCGCCCGGCGCGCCGATCACGCTGAACTTCAAGGACGCCGACATCGACTCGGTGGTCGGCGCCTTCGGCCACCTGCTGAACCGCACCTTCGTGATCGACCCGCGGGTGCGCGGCAAGATCACGCTCGAGACGCCGCGGCCGGTGCCGCCGGCGGTCGCCTACGAGCTGCTGCAGTCGGCGCTGCGGCTGCAGGGCTTCGCGGTGGTGGAGACCGGCTCGATCGCGCGCGTCGTGCCCGAGGCCGACGCGAAGCTGCAGTCCGGGCCGGTCACGGCCGGGCGCGCCGGTGCGTCCGGCCCGTCCGCTGCGGCCGCGGGCGGCGACCGGGTGGTCACGCAGATCTTCCGTCTGACCTACGAG
>Ga0315899_10002851_pt1 | contig 18958 bp, 19 predicted proteins | sample LakEriMetagenome_2_FD_203518 | JGI IMG/M metagenome (GOLD analysis project Ga0315899, IMG submission 203518) | Freshwater fungal communities from buoy surface, Lake Erie, Ohio, United States - Buoy 4 MA112 | ecosystem: Environmental > Aquatic > Freshwater > Lake | place: USA: Lake Erie, Ohio... | reverse complement strand
TGCAGAAAAAGCTACTGCCACAGAGTTGGCAGATGCATCGTTGTTGAGCATGCGCTCCACATAGCGTGCAATCAAATCAATTTCTAAATTCACGGCGCTTCCTTTTTGCAAAGTGCCCAGCGCAGTGTTGTCTACAGTGTGGGGGATGAGGTTGATACTAAACTCGCACCCAGAAATTGAATCTGAAACTTTGTTGACGGTGAGACTGACGCCGTTGACAGTGATTGAGCCTTTGTAGGCCAAATATTTGCCCATGCCAACAGGTGCTTGAATGCGCAGTTCCCAACTCTCGCCAACCTGCGTAAAGTGAGTCACATGGCCAATGCCATCGACATGGCCCGACACAATGTGGCCACCCAATCGGTCGTGGGCGCGCAAGGCTTTTTCCAGATTCACTTTGCCAAGCTTGTCGAGGCCGCTGGTTTTATCGAGTGACTCGGCTGAGATGTCGATGGTGAACTGATGGGTTGCTAAGTCAAACGAAGTGACAGTCATGCAGGCGCCGTTGATGGCGATGCTGTCACCCAAGCCAACATCGTCCAGGTACCCAGCGGGCACCTCGAGAGTGAGTCGCTTGCCATGGCTTAAAGAGCTGCCCAGGTCGTGGAGGGCGGCGATACGCCCCACGCCGGTGATGATTCCGGTAAACATGGGACGTATTTTCGCAGGGATTAGGCCTGTTTAGGCCGTGACCCTGGCTAAAACCCGCAAATCTTTGCCGATTAACTGCGTTTCTGTGAATTCGAGTGATAAGCCTTGTGACAAGTCTTCCAGAGGTCCCCAACGTGCCATGCCTTGACCGATGCCCAATAATTTGGGGGCCAGGTAAACCAAGACTTCATCTACACAAGCTTCGCGAATGAGCGAGCCATTCAGTTTCTGGCCAGCTTCTACGTGCAATTCATTGACTTCGCGCTGGGCCAAATCGGTCATTAGGGCTGACAGGTCGACTTTGCCATGTTCATTGGGAAGGAGCGTAATGTGGGCACCTAGGGCGGCTAGAGCTGCTCTTTTTTCAGGATGGTCTTTGGCCGCGTAGATCCAAATTTGTCTGGGTGCGGGTGTGCCAGGTTGGCTGTGTTGAAACAGCTTCGCAGAAAGGGGTGTCTCCAGCTTGCTGTCCACAATGACCAGATGCGGCAAGCGAGGCTCAGTACCTAAGTTGGCGCAAAGCCGAAGATCTAAAAGGGGGTCATCTTCCAGCACTGTGCCAATGCCAGTGAGGATGGCGCAGGCTTGGGCGCGCCAAGCATGCCCATCAGCACGCGCTTCTGGGCCCGTGATCCATTGGCTTTGACCATTTTGAAGGGCAGTTTGTCCATCCAAAGACGCGGCCATTTTTAGGCGTACCCAAGGTTTTTGTCGTCTCATGCGGCTCAAAAACCCAGGATTTTGTTGTTCCGCTTGAAGCGCACCATCTCCGATTTCAACTTCAATGCCCGCAGCTTTCAAGCGATCAAATCCTTGGCCTGCGACCAACGGGTTGGGGTCGGCGATGGCGGACACCACTTTGCCAACTTTGGCGTGGATCAGTGCGTCGCAGCAGGGGCCAGTTCGGCCATGGTGTGAGCAGGGTTCTAGCGTGACGTAGACAGTAGCGCCTTCAACGCTGTGGCCTTGGTTGGCGGCATCTTGCAAGGCGACCATCTCGGCATGCAGTCCTCCCGCTTTTTGCGTATGTCCTTGACCTAAAACTTGCCCTTGGCAGTTCACAATGACACACCCCACCCTTGGATTTGGTGTTGTGATGCGCATGGCCTGTGAGGCGATGTTCAGTGCTTTCAGCATGAAGGGGCTGGCGGTCATGGGGTTGAATGATTTGGATCGATGGATGCCAAGGATACGACATGTTAAAGGCCCGCCCAATTGGGGGTGCTGGCGCGTCTCACTTTCCAAACCAATTCTTGTGTGCTGTTGAGCTTATCTTGACTTGGCCAGGTCACTGTCACTTGTAAGCTTTGAAGCAGGCTGGCATCTGTACCTCGCGTGGAAAGGGTGGTGGCGCTCCATTTTGTTTCAAATTGAATGCCGGATTCATTGGAAAAGGTACCTGCATTTTGTGAGTTGTGGAATTGCGAAATGCAAAAAGCGCTTGGCACTTGCCAGCATTCTGCAAGATCTTGCGCCCAGCCACTTGCAAAATCTAAATTTCTTTGAGATAGATTGGCCGCCATGCTGGCCGTGCTGAGTTGGAAGGACCCCAAGAGACCTAGCGCCAAGGTGCCACTGGCAAACAGGGCTTCCAGAACCGTGAAGGCAGCTTGAGAGCGGTTCTGACGGGGTTTAACTGCCATGCCTAAAAGCCTGCGTTTTTCCAAGAGCCAGAAACTCGCTGAACTTTTGATGCATCAATGCCAATGGGCCAGTCAAAGTGGTAAGCCTCGGGGTTGAGGGTGTGAAGTGCCACAGGGTTTTGGCATCCGTTGGTACTTTGAAAATAAACCATGCCAGTGATGGCGGCTTGACTTGCTATTTGGGGGCATTGAACCGCGCAAGCAATGTCTGAAAAAATCAAAACAACAGGTGCACTGTGCTTGCCTAAACTTTCTGTCCATGTGTTCGGGCTGTCGATCCAATACACTGATCGACTGGGTTGTGAAAGCGACGTTAAACCATTTTGCAACTGGGCTGTGGAAATGGCTTTGAGCTGGGCAGGTGTGATGTTGCCAAACTTTTGGCGCCATTCGACCGGTGTGCATTCAGCGGACGTTGACTTAGCTGCTGGCTCAGAAACTGGTGGCACCCAGGGTGCACTGAGAGGGATGTAAAGGCTTTGCTGTACCGTGGCGCGACTGCCCACGCCGGGTTGCTCGGAATTCAAGCTGATTTGTGCTGTGATTTTGATTTTGTGCGGTGAGACGCTGACATCGCGCACAAAAAGGACATAAGAGTTTGTGACGTCAATCGACTCTGGCCAAGCCAATGACGCGATGCGATGGTCAAAGGTAGCAGCCCCCGATGGGGTCCACTTTAAACATTGCCATCGAAGTGATGTCAGGATGCCAGGGCATTGGCTGCTGCTTGCGTTTTGCCAAAAAGCCGTATCTATGGCAATGTCTTGACCCGAATAAACGCTGTCTATTTGCGCGATGGCGGTCTCTAGGAGTGACTCACTTTGAGCCAGGGCTTGAGCCGCAAATAATTGCTGCTGACTTCGTCGGGTTTCTGACATGACAGACCGCAGCGTGATCCATCCGAGCATGCTGGTAATGAATATCAAGCAAGTAGCAGTCCATAGACTGGCCATGCCACTGTGTTGATTCATGTGGCAGTGTCTGTGCAATTTGATGCCACGTTTCGCGATCGCGCGTCGGAATTTCGCAGCCTGACCACGCGCTCCGAAATGAAAGGAATTTTTTCAGTAGGAATTTGACTTCTAATTTCAATCCGTAAAAGTTCGGCTGAGTTTTGCAAAGATAGATTGCATTGCAAACGCAAGTTAAGCGCCAATATTTCTAAATGCTTGGCTTGAGTGAGCGTAGTCCAGACCACGGGTTGGCATGAGGTTTTGGTTTGAATTTGATTGGCATTGAGTCGAAACCCACTGCACTCATTATTTTCTTTGAGCCCATTTTCATTGCGATCAATACTAAATAAGATTTGTTGAGGTGCGACATTGAAATCTTCCAAAGCTCCGCAAAACTGGCTGGGACAATAGGGGGATTGGGTCGATGTGGTTGTGATGGCGATGCTGTGAAAATTTGCCCGCCGAGTTTCGCTAACCAAAGTGTCCATCAAAGCTCGAACTTCTTGTTGGGCATGACTTCTTTCTAAAATTTGCCGATCGTGGATCCATTGCAAATGAACCCAAAAAACTGCGGCACTGAGGACACTCCAACCCATTGCCATACCCACCAAAAAATTTACCATTTCCAGCACCCTTCGGCATCTGACAAAAGGGAGGCATTGCTGGTTGTAAGAACCTTGGCATTTTCTGAAATGCGCAGGCTCATGCTGCTGCAATTTGTATCGCGGCTTTGCATGCCAACTGGCGTGGCGTGCAAGATGTAGCCTTGTGCGTCGCTGCTTTGGAGATTCAAGATGTAATGCTTAGAAGTAGAGTGCGTGCCAGTCCAATTGAGCTCGCTCAAAGTACTTGCATATTGAGCGTGTAAGCCGCGCCATTGCAATTGGCGCAAGTGCAATTGCAGGAGTGAATTTTGAGCATCTTGACGCCTTGTTTTTTGCCATTGCAATTCAAGCTGTGGCAAGGCAATGCTCATCAGTGTGCCAATAATCGCCATGCTGACAAGGGACTCGATGAGTGTAAAACCTGCGGTCCGGTAGCAGGTAGCTGAAAGAGAGGATGGTGAGTTCATGGACAGAGCATGCCCTGACAGTCAGATGCGCCATTGGCATTGACTTGCAGCGGCCCCAAAATGTCAGGTCATGCAAGTGCTTGAGTGCGTCATGCATGGATGCTCTGCGCATGAAGTTCACTTTAAAAGCTGATGGCTACAGTTTGATCGAAATGCTGTTCATGCTGTTTGTTTTGGGGGTGCTTTGCGGCACGGTTTCACTGTCTTTTCAGGCATTGCAAAACAGAGTTCACATTCAGGCTGCTGCTGAAGCCTTGTTGAGCGATGTTCTAAGTGCCAGGGTAGAAGCCCTGCGCCGAGAAAGACGCGTTACGTTGTGTGTCGCCGCACTCGATTCAAGCGCTCAAGCTTCATTGCCATCAGCCTGTGCTTTAAGTGGCAGTACAGCAGCCTGGCATCAGGGCTGGTTGGTGTTTGAAGACGCTAACAACAATGGCATGTGGGATCAAGGAGAGGCCTTGCTTCAACAACGTCCCCGCATCAACCACCAAGTTTCAGCCACGGGCAATACCACTTTAAGCCGGTATGTGTCTTTTGGTGCTAACGGCCGCAGCTTGTTATTGAATGGTGGTTTTCAAGCAGGAACTGTCACCTTCTGTGAGCGCGGCGCTACGGCCAAGGCGGGCTGGATGTTGGTGGTGAATGCGGTGGGCCGTGCCCGCTTAGACAAAGGGCAAATTACCAACTGCCCTTGAATTTACTTGCTCACTTCATCAACTAGCAATTTGAAGTCGTCAATGTCTTCAAAGCTTCGGTAGACGCTGGCAAATCTAACATAGGCCACTTTGTCGAGCTTCTTTAATTCACGCATGACCAGCTCACCAATTTTATTGGAGGCCACTTCGCGTTGTGCCAAGTTCAATAACTTTTCTTCAATGCGCTCAATGGCCGAATCAACTTGCTCGGTGCTGACGGGTCGCTTGCGCAGTGCCAAGTTCATGCTGGCGCGCAACTTCAGACGTTCGTACTCGATGCGTCTGCCATCTTTTTTCACGATGGCCGGAAAGTTGACTTCTGGCCGTTCGTAGGTGGTGAAGCGCTTTTCGCACGCCGCACACTGACGGCGGCGGCGAATCAGGTCGCCGTCTTCAGCCAGACGCGTCTCCACCACCTGGGTATCGTTGTGGCTGCAGAAGGGGCATTTCATTTGTAGACAGGGAACCGCGCGGTCAGTGCATTGACCTTGGTACGCACAGCTTCAATGTTGGCAGGATCACGTGGGTTGTCGAGGACATCGGCAATGAGGTTGGCCGTGAGGCGCGCCTCTTCGTCCTTGAAGCCACGAGTGGTCATGGCGGGTGTACCAATCCGCACACCGCTGGTGACCATGGGCTTTTCCGGATCGTTAGGAATGGTGTTTTTATTGATCGTCATGTGTGCTTGGCCTAAGACGGATTCAGCTTCTTTGCCGGTAATGCCTTTTGGCCGCAAATCAACCAACATGACGTGACTTTGCGTGCCGCCACTCACAATGCGCAGGCCGCGTTGTGTGAGTGTTTCAGCCACAATTTGGGCGTTTTTGATGACCTGTTGTTGGTAGGTCTTGAAATCAGGCGTCATGGCTTCTTTGAAAGCCACAGCCTTGGCTGCAATGACGTGCATCAACGGGCCGCCCTGGAGGCCCGGAAAGATGGCGCTGTTGATGGCTTTTTCGTGTACAGCTTTCATCAAAATGATGCCACCGCGAGGACCGCGCAAGCTTTTGTGAGTGGTCGATGTGACGACGTCGGCGTGAGGCACAGGATTGGGATAAACACCCGCAGCAATCAGGCCTGCGTAGTGCGCCATATCGACCAAGAAGATGGCGCCAACATCTTTGGCTACTTTGGCAAAGCGCGCAAAGTCAATGTGCAGGCTGTAGGCAGATGCGCCAGCAATGATGAGCTTAGGTTTGGTTTCGTGCGCCTTTTTCTCCATGGCATCGTAGTCAATGACTTCGTTGGCATCCAGACCATAACTGACCACGTTGAACCATTTGCCACTGATGTTCAGCGGCATGCCGTGTGTGAGGTGGCCACCTTCGGCCAAGCTCATGCCCATGATGGTGTCGCCAGGCTTTAAGAACGCCAGAAAAACAGCTTCATTGGCCGATGCACCGCAATGTGGTTGCACATTGGCTGCGTCAGCGCCAAAGATTTGTTTGACGCGGTCAATGGCCAACTGCTCTGCAATGTCAACATATTCGCACCCACCGTAGTAGCGCTTGCCAGGGTAACCCTCCGCGTATTTATTGGTGAGTTGTGAGCCTTGAGCTGCCATCACTGCAGGTGAGGCGTAGTTTTCGCTGGCGATCAGTTCAATGTGATGCTCTTGTCGAGCGTTCTCAGCTTGAATGGCTGCAAAAATCTCGGGATCGGTTTGTTCAATCAGAATATTTCTTGAATACATGGCAGGCCTCAAAGGATGGTTCCTTGCACAACCGAAGTGTTGCAAACCTCAAGTTGGCAAGGGCTGCCCAGGCGAACGGCTGAAACCTTGTGCCCCTCTACTCATTGGACAAGGTGCACGCTCCCCAGTGGTTCTAAGCGGGGCCAAGCCCACTAATTTCCACGTCAGAGGCTGGCCAGCTTTTGTCAGCGGCGACCAGGCTCCTATCGCCAGTTGCGTACAGCTTGAGTGTAGCCTAGGCGGTGCCCTGAATCATCATGCAAAGATAAATTTGGCTGTCAGGTTTTTTACTGGATGGCCTGTTTTAGCCGCTCTTGTTCAGCCATAACCCGTGAAATGTACTCAGTTTCTCGAGAAATAGACTCCTCGCCTCCCTTGTAGAGTCGAAGCCCTTCTTCAACGCTGCCCGACAAATTGATACACTCTTTGAGAATTTTGACGCCAATGCGGATGTTTGTTTTGGGGTCAAAAATGGCCATGACCCCGCCGTATGGGGTGAATTGTTCAGAATGGACCTGCGGAATCACCTGCATTAAGCCTTTTGCGCCTGAAGGGCTGTTGGCAAAGGGGTTGTAGTTGGATTCCACCCCAATGACCGCCAAAATGAGGGTGGCTTCAAGCGCTGAACGTTCTGCCAAGTCAAATACCTCCAACATCAAGGCGTTCAAAGGTTCTGGCGCAATTTTGTATTTGCTTCTGACGGCTTGAACCAACTTCATTTGGAGCGGGCTTAGATCCGTTGAGGGTGCTGCCAAACTTCGTAGCAAGACTTGTTGCTGTTCGTCAGAAGCTTCTGAAATGTGAAGTCGGGTAAACAGCCAGCCCTGCACGCTTTGTACAGTCAGGGTGCGAACCTCAGGCCGAGCCAAAGCCAGAATGCACAGGATCAAGGCAAGCAAGCCCAACACTGCAAAACTGTGGTGGGAAATGCTCACAAAGCCGCGCCCAATATCGCGACCGAAAGTCAGTAGCCCGCGCCAAAATCCAAGGATCCATTGTGCGGCGGTTTCGTGAAAAGCTGTTTGAGACACAAGTTGATTTGGAGTGGCGGAACTGCTAATTATAAAAAAAATCGAAAATAGATGCCTCAAGCATAACGAGGCCTGCCTTCCTCGGTGAAAATAGCCTCTTTATCTTTTTGTGTTGTGATTGTGACTTCTTCCCCTCCTAAGACCCCAGATTTGCAAGCCCTAGACAACTTAACTGGGGGTGCCTTTACCGCTCAAACATCCGGTGAGCGTGCCGCTAAGTTGCGTGAATGGCTTCTCACAGAGCCATCCCATGAAGTTTTGCAACACGTTTACAAAGAAGTTTCCACGCGTGACAAAGGCGCTGCCAAAGTACTTCGCGAAAAATTGGATGAGTTAAAGCGCTCACATGGCCAGGATGTCTTGGCTGCTGAATGGGCTGAACGTGCCAATGCCATGTTGACGTCCTTGCGTTTGAACATTGCCGATGCCATGGCATGGCAAAGAGATGCGGCCAAAGCAGGTGCGCCACTGTCGCGCGAACCACTGGCCAGCCTTAAGCTTCAGTTGAATGAAAAAATCAAAGCGGTTGAAGATTTGCAGCACCAAGTCATGGTTCAGCGCGAAACAGCCGTACTTTTGGCGCAACGCATTGAAGTACTTTCTACCAAAAGTTTGAAAGAAGCAGATGCTGCCAATGAACTCTTGCAATCAGATGTAGCTCAATGGCAACAACAAGCCCACGTCATCAAGGAAGATGCTTCGTGGCACAGTGTTGATTTGAAATTTCCGCCCCAACTCGATGCTTCTCGTCACCAATTAAGCAGTGTTTGGGAGGCCTTTGAAGCAGCGTTGTTCCAGGCGAAGTCGGCTCGTGATGATGCGAACGAAACTTTGCCACCAGTGCCAGTTTGGGCTGAAGAGATTCGCTTGGCACGAGGTGCTCAAGCTGGGCATGCCAACGTTCATGCTGTCAAAGAAGCTCCCAATTTCGAACACTCGGCTGTCTTCAATGTTGAGCAGCCTAGCGCTGAAGACTTAAAGTCTGAGGCCGCAGGTAAGCCGGTTAAAACTCCCAAAGTCAGTAATACCAAAATGGATCCTGCGCAAAGATTGGCTTTGCGCGAAGCCGCCAACCAAGCGGTCACTGGAGCCATGACGGTATTGGCAGCTGAAAACAATGAAGCCAACGTGTTGTTGTTCAAGCAAGCCCTCAAGGACCATGGACGCAATATGGACACCAACATGGACTTGAAAGTCCATGAAGCCTTAATCGCAGCGGGCGATGCCCAAGGATGGCAGCGCCATGTTGCCGATCAATTGCGTTTGGCATTGGTTTTGAAGGCGGAAGGCCTGTTCAAAAAAGTACCCGTTAAAACCCATGACGCCCCATTGGTGGTAGCTGAAGTCATTGTGGAAGCTAAAGATGAAGTCGTGACTCAGACTGAAACAGAAGCAGTCAAGGAAGAGTTTCACCTCGAACCTACCGTGGGCGGTCGAAAAATGCAAGACGCTTTGCGTCAGTTGCGAGAAGAATGGAAAAAAGCCGACCAAGGTGGTTTGCCAAATCATGCTTTGTGGAGGCGATTTGATGCAGCTTGTAACAACGCCTACAAAGTGGTGCAAGCTTGGTTGGACAAAATCAAACACGAAGCCAGTGAGCATCGCGCGCAACGCTTGGCATTGATTGAAGAGGTGAGAGTATGGGGTGAGGCCAATGCACAAAACGCAGATTGGCGTGCCCACTTACGGGCCTTGCATCAGTTTGGAGATCGTTGGCGCTCTGCGGGTCATTTGAGTGAGAAAGCCTTTGCAGAACTACAACCTCTTTGGAAGCAGGCGCTGCATGACGCAGCTGCACCTTTGGAAGCTGCACAAAGAGCCAGCACGGCAAGGCGACAAGCTTTGATTGCAGAGGCTGAACAACTGGGGGCCGCGCCTCTTTTGCGGGTCGATGCCGTCAAGGCCTTGCAGCAAAGCTGGCAAACCGAAGCGCAAAGCGTTCCCATGGATCGCCGCCTTGAGCAAAAAATGTGGGAGGCTTTTCGCAAGCCCATTGATGATGCGTTCAGTCGCAAGACCAGCTTCCGTGAGCATGCTTCAAATGCGCCCATGTCGGCCCACGACCGCATGGTGCTCGATGCATCCAATGCGTTGAAAGAAGCCAATGCCTCTGGCGATGTTCAAAAAATCAAAGCAGCCATGGCCGCTTTGGATGCAGCACTGAAAGGGCAAGCCAAGGCCAATGCCGAAGTGTTGGCTGCGCCAAAGGCTGCGGTGCCTACCAAGCCCGAGACGGCACAATCAGCTCATGATTCAGCTGCTGGTGAAACGGCTTCAGAAGAATTAAGGGAAGCGCAATCCAATGCCGTTGAAACTGATTCTGCCTCGGTTGAAGCCGCCCAGCCCATCAAGCCTGTTGGAGTCCCGAAACCCGCTCGCCCTTTGGTGGCCATGCGCGGCGATGATCGACCCGGCCAAAAGAAGTCGGTACCAGCTTCGGTAGGTCGCGGTGGGCCTAGCGATCGCAGAGATGGCAAAGGCGCACCGCGTTCTGACAAAGGTGGTTTTGGCGATAAGGGTGGAGGCCGCTTTGAGCGTGGTGATCGCCCAGAGCGTGAAGATCGCGGCCCTCGCCTTGGTGATGCTGCGTTCAGAGCTCAGCGGGACGCCATGGAGCACGCTGAAATGGCTTTGCGCAAGCTGGCTGCTCAGGCGCATGGCGAGTCATTAACTCACTTGCTCGCTGCGTGGGAAAAGCGCCAAGCCGACTTGGTGCCCGCGGCACAAGATTTGGGTCGCAATGTGAACGCTGCTGCAAGGTCTGCTTGGTCACAAGCCGTTAGCCAGGCTCCTACAGCCAATTCGGGCGAAGCCATTTTGCGCTTGGAGATGGCTGCAGAAGTGCCAACGCCTGCAGAGAATTTGAATGAGCGACGTGCATTGCAACTTCAGTTGCTCACTCGAAAAAATCAACCAGGCCCTGAGGAAACTTGGGCCTTGGATGTTACGGCAATTTTGTCTTCGGCGCATGACCCCAAGTTGGCGCGACGTTTTCAAAATGCCTTGAAGAATTTGTTGCGCAGCTAAAAGTAAAGAGGGCTTCAGCCATGGCTGGAAAGCCAAAGCTGAAACTCAGCTTAGCAATTTGATACGTTCAACTTTCCCCTCAACATGCCAGCGCAGTACTTCTGCGCGCGGCCTTATTGACGCAGCATCCCAGTCACTTAAAACGTAGCGCTGCATCAACGGCGCTTCACTCAAACTGTGAAGCGCAGGCCGATGGGTATGACCATGAACCAGGCATGTGGCGCCAGCTTCTTGAAGCATCTGTGTTGACCATTCATCGGCCACGTCGGCATAGACTGCGCTTGAATTTTTTTTAAGAATTTCGCTTTGCGATCGAAGCTGCCTGGCAATGCTCTCCCTCTCGGTCAATGTCTTGGCCAAGAAGTCCTCTTGCCAGTGTGCTTGCCTGACCACTTGTCGAAAGCTTTGGTAGTCTTTATCGCCTAAACAGCCCGCGTCACCGTGGGACAAGAGCCATTTTTGAGATGCAAAGTTGAGCACCGTGGGGTCTTGCAGATCAAGGACATGGCATTTATTGAGGAACGCGGAGCCGACCAAAAAATCACGGTTACCCCGCATAAAAGCCACCTGTCTCTTCGATGCGCAAGCCTTTAAGACTGCGGCGCATTTTTGAAGAAAGACGTGTTGATCGGCGGCATCGTCACCTACCCAAACCTCAAACAGATCGCCCAAAATAAAGACCGCATCAGCGGTCGTATTTTGCATATAGGCTTGCCAAACTTCAAATGTGGCAGTTTCATTTTCTTGCAAATGCAAATCAGAAATGAAATCAACCGTGCGCCAAGTTTCAGGTGCTTCAAATACCTGAAGTGGCAACACGGTTGCAATCATGGAAATGGCGTAGCGCGAAAATTAAAGCGCGACGGCCTTCTTAATGATGATGGGTTCTTTGGGTACGTCGTCATGAAAGCCATTTCGGCCAGTTTGGACACCTTCAATGCTGTCCACAATGTCGGTGCCAGACACGACATGTGCAAACACGGCATAGCCCCAGCCTTGCAGTGAAGGTGCAGTGTGGTTCAAAAATTCATTATCGGCGGTGTTAATGAAGAACTGTGCGGTGGCGGAGTGGGGTGCTTGCGTGCGAGCCATGGCCAATGTGTACTTCGTATTTTTCAAACCATTATTGCCTTCGTTTTGAATGGCTGCATCGGAATGTTTTTGTTCCATGTTGGGTTCAAAGCCACCGCCTTGAATCATGAAGCCAGGAATGACGCGGTGAAAAATCGTGTTGTCATAATGTCCCTTGTTCACGTAGTTCAGGAAGTTTTCAACACTCAAGGGCGCTTTTTCAGCGTTGAGTTCAATGAGGATGACGCCTTTGCCGGCGATGTGGAGTTCGACTTGAGGATTGCTCATGGTGATTGCACTAAAGTGATTGAAAGAATGACTACGGGCGTTTTCGGAACATCTGTTCTAAAAGGGCCGCCCATGCCTGTTGGCGTGAGTCTGATTTTATCCACGACATCCATACCAGAGGTGACTTTGCCAAAAACCGTATAACCGAAAAGTTGAAGGGCATTGAGCAAGTTCTCTCGCGGCACGTTTTCGTAGATCTGCCCGCGGTATTCAAAGCGTTTGACGGGATCGCCATCTGGGATGAGGGTGGGGTCTAGAAAAGCATTGTCAGCGGTGTTGATGAAAAACTGCGCTGTAGCGGATTGGGGGTCGTTGGTTCTGGCCATGGCCAAAAAACCGGGCTGATTTTTCAAGCCCGCGACCATTGCCTGCCTGCCCTCGTGCTGAACGGGCGCTCTGGTTGGGCGTTCTTTGTATTGGGCATCATAGCCCCCACCCTGAACCATGAAATTGGCGATGACCCTGTGAAAAATGGTGCCGTTGTAGTGTTTGTCTTTGACATACTGAAGAAAGTTGGCCACTGTTTTAGGCGCTTTGTCGGGATAGAGCTCCACCATGATATCGCCCATGTTGGTGGCAATTTTGACTTTCGGTGCTTCTTGAGCCTGGCTCTGCAAAGGCGACATGCCCATACCCAAGGTCAGCGCCCATGCGCTGCAAAGGGCCAGTATGTTTTGGCGAAAAAGGTTGGAAGTCATGGCAATTAACGCAAGCTTTGTGTTTTGGTTGTGGGGGTCGTGACCGCCGAGGGTGCTGGCAAAGGCAACAGGCCAGAGCCTTCTTTGACGTCTTTGGCTCGTGAAAAGGCTTGTTGGGCCATGGCCGTGTACAAGTCTCCTAAATTTTGATGTGCAATTTTGTAGTTGGGCCGAGCTTGAATGGCCGAAGTGAATGCTGTCAAGGCTGCATCATATTGCCCCTGCGCAGCATAAAGCACGCCCAAATTGTTGTAAGGCTCGGGGAGTTCAGGGAACTCCTGAATCAAGGCTTGAAGTTCTTGGATGGCTTGGGTAAGCTGCCCTTGACCCGCCAAAATTTGACTTCTCATGAAGCGAAACTGTGGCGAAACGGTAGTAGCTGGCGTTTGGGTAGTTTGCTTGATGGCCAATTGCAGCTTTTGCTCAGCCAAGGCCCATTGCTTGTTTCTGATGAGTTCTTCAATTTCCGCGCTGCCATTGGCCCAAGTCAGGCCACTGCCGAAGCAGAGCAAGATGGTTAAAAAACTAGAAAGAACCCTATGGGGAGACATGTGGATTAATTTTGAGATGTGAAATGCTGGCTAAATGGCTTGGTCAGGGCTAGATTAGATCTCAAGTTGGATTTTGTCAGCGACTTATTTGGGCCTTATACTGAGCCAAATTGTAACGGAGGCCTCTGCCAAGGCTGCACTTTGCAACATCAATGGGGCTGCGGCCCCTTTTTGCACCCGTCAAAGAAAAATACTGTATTCCATGAGCTTGCGCATTTACAACACGCTGTCCAGAGCGGTTGAAAAATTCACCCCATTAGATGCGGGTCACGTTCGGATGTACGTCTGCGGCATGACGGTATTTGATTATTGTCATGTTGGGCATGCCAGATCTAACGTGGCTTTTGATGTGGTTCAGCGGTGGCTCAAAGTCAGTGGTTACAAGGTCACTCACATACGAAACATCACCGACATTGACGACAAAATAATCAAGCGTGCTGTTGAAAATGGAGAATCCATTCGAGCCCTTACGAATCGCATGGTTGATGCCATGCATGAAGACTTTGATGCGTTGGGCATCGCCCGACCTACTTCCGAACCTCGTGCCACAGAGTTTGTGCCGCAAATGCTTCACATGATTGGTGTCTTAGAAGAGAAGGGCCTGGCCTATCGAACCTCCCATGGCGATGTGAATTATGCGGTACGCAAGTTTCCAGGTTATGGCAAGTTGTCTGGCAAATCACTTGACGAATTGCACGCAGGAGAACGCGTCGCAGTCTTGGATGGCAAGGAAGACCCGCTTGATTTTGTGTTGTGGAAGGGTGCTAAAGCCTCAGAGCCTGCTGACGTCAAATGGGACAGTGCATTTGGCCCTGGCCGCCCGGGATGGCACATTGAGTGCTCGGCCATGGCTTGCCAAATGCTCGGCGACAGTTTTGACATTCATGCAGGTGGTGCTGACCTGCAATTCCCGCACCATGAAAACGAAATTGCCCAGAGCGAAGGCGCGACCGGTCAAAAGTTTGCGCAGTTCTGGATGCACAACGGGTTCATCAACATTGACAATGAAAAAATGTCCAAAAGTTTGGGCAATTTTTTCACAATCCGAGATGTTCTGAAGTCTTTCGATGCTGAAACGGTGCGTTTCTATTTAGTCAGAAGCCATTACAGAACATCTTTGAATTACTCCGACCAAAATTTGAACGATGCGCGAAGTGGCCTGAAGCGGCTCTACACAGCCTTGCAAGCGGCTACGCCCACCAATGTGCAAATTGATTGGGCCAACTCGCATGCGGCCCGTTTCAAAGCAGCCATGGACGAAGACTTTGGTACGCCCGAAGCAGTGGCCGTTTTGTTTGATTTGGCAGGCGAAGTCAATCGCAGCAAGTCTGCTGAACAAGCTGGCTTGTTGAAAGCGCTGGGCGGCATTTTGGGTATCTTGCAAAATGACCCTGTTGCTTACCTACAAGCCGGTGCGGGACTGGACGAAGTAGCTATTCAGGCTCACATCCAGGCTCGAGCAAATGCCAAGGCAGCCAAGAATTTTGCCGAAGCCGATCGCATTCGCAAGTTCTTGCTAGAGCAGGGCATCGAGCTCAAAGATTCGGCTTCAGGCACCACTTGGGAGGCTGCTCAATGAACCCTAGCGATGATCTGATGACACCAGAGTATTGGGCTGCAGCTTGCGCGCATCTTTCAAAAAAAGACAGGGTGATGAAGCGTTTGATTCCTCAGTTTGGCGATGCCTGTTTGGTCTCGCGCGGAGATGCTTTTGTTACTTTGGCGCGCAGCATTGTGGGACAGCAAATTTCAGTCAAAGCTGCTCAATCGGTATGGAATAAATTTGCTGCTTTGAACAAAAAAATCACGCCTGCAGGTGTGTTGAAATTGAAAGTAGATGACATGCGGGCGGCAGGTTTGTCTGCTCGCAAAGTTGAATATTTGGTTGATTTGGCGCTTAATTTCCATGGCAAAAATGTCAGCGTCAAAGAATGGCAGCAGATGGATGATGACGCCATCATCGATGAATTGGTGGCTATTCGGGGCATTGGTCGTTGGACGGCCGAGATGTTTTTGATCTTTCACCTGATGCGTCCCAATGTCTTGCCCCTCGACGATGTGGGCTTGATCAATGGTATCAGCAAGAACTATTTTTCTGGCGAACCCGTGAGCCGCAGCGATGCTCGCGAGGTCGCACAAGCGTGGCAACCCTACAGCACGGTTGCAACTTGGTATATTTGGCGTTCTCTTGATCCCTTACCGGTTGAGTATTGAGCTAGACAAAGGAGGCCCATTTTGGCCAAGCGCACATTCCTAGACTTTGAGCAGCCAGTGGCAGAGCTTGAAGGAAAAATTGAAGAACTTCGCTATGTGCAAAGCGAATCAGCCGTTGATATTTCCGAAGAAATTGACCAGCTCAGTAAAAAGAGCCAACAGCTGACCAAAGACATTTACTCAGACTTGACGGCTTGGCAAATTACCAAAATAGCCCGTCATCCTGAGCGCCCCTACACACTGGATTACATTCGCGAAATTTTCACAGATTTTGTGGAAATGCACGGCGACCGCCACTTCGCAGACGACTTGTCTATTGTGGGTGGATTGGCCCGCTTCAATGGATCACCCTGTATGGTGCTCGGTCATCAAAAGGGCCGTGATACCAAAGAACGTACGCAGCGCAACTTTGGCATGAGCAAGCCAGAGGGCTATCGCAAAGCGCTGCGTCTCATGAAGACTGCAGAAAAATTCAAGCTGCCCGTGTTCACCTTTGTCGACACGCCTGGCGCTTATCCAGGCATTGATGCCGAAGAACGCAGCCAGTCAGAAGCCATCGGTCGCAACATTTTTGAAATGGCGCAACTTGAGGTACCCATCATCACCACCATCATCGGTGAAGGGGGCTCGGGCGGCGCATTGGCTATCTCTGTGGCTGATTCAGTGCTCATGCTTCAGTACTCTGTTTATTCCGTCATCAGTCCAGAAGGTTGTGCCTCCATTTTGTGGAAAACCTCTGACAAAGCTGAGGAAGCGGCTGAGGCGCTTGGCATTACCGCCCACCGTTTAAAAGCTTTGAATTTGGTCGACAAAATTGTGAACGAACCGGTCGGGGGTGCGCATCGCGACCCAGCTCAAATGGCTGCATTTTTGAAGCGTGCTTTGGGAGATGCGTGGCGTCAGGTGACCGATTTGAAACCCAAAGAATTGGTCGACCGTCGCTACGAGCGATTGCAAAGCTATGGCCGTTTCACAGACACCAAAGCCGGCAAATAATTCTGCGAATCTGGGTGCGGGTTTGCTTGCGCTCAGTTTTCAGCCCGAGCTCCCTATGGCCGTTGCCTTCAGCGGTGGTGCAGATTCCACCGCTTTGCTAGTGGCTTGTGTCAGGCAATGGCCAGGGCAGGTTAGGGCCATCCACATTCACCATGGTTTGCAAACTGATGCTGATAAGTTTGCAAGCCACTGCCAAGCTTTGTGTGAAAAATTGCAAGTGCCCCTGGTGCTTTGCAAAGTCAATGCCAAACACGAAACGGGTCAGAGTCCTGAAGACGCTGCCAGAAAAGCGCGGTATTTCGCGCTGAGTGAAACAATTCGCGCGCATCCTTTATTGCAGGGTGTGAAAGACATTGCTGTGGGGCAACATGCCGATGATCAAGTAGAAACCTTGTTGCTGGCGCTGTCACGTGGTGCTGGATTGCCTGGCTTGGCCAGCATGCCTTCGGAATGGGTGCGAGATGGTTTGCGTTGGCATCGACCTTTGTTAAGTGTGCCTGGTGCAAACTTGCGTGAATACCTCAAGCATGCTGAAGTAATGTGGGTAGAAGACCTCACAAATCAAGACGAGCAATTTACCCGCAACCGAATTCGTGCGCAATTGTTGCCAGCTTTGGAGCGTGCTTTTCCCCAGTTCAGGGACACCTTTTCTAGAAGTGCGGCTCATGCTGCAGAAGCACAAGAAATTTTGAACGAGGTGGCTGCTGCTGATTTGTCTATCCTGATGGCTTCAGGTGGGCTCAACATCAAGTCCTTGCAGCAACTCAGTTCAGCCAGGCAGTCTTTGGTGCTTCGGCATTGGCTGAAGGTGCACCACCAAACCACGCCGAGCACCGTCCAAATGAGCGAATTGTTGTCGCAAATTGCGGCTTGTATCACTCGCGGCCATCAATTGCGATTGAAGGTGGGGCGAGGCTATGCTTTAAGAGATGGGCAGGTCTTGGCTTGGTCCGATCAGCTTTAGCCTCTTAAATCCCTTCAAATCTAGGGTTCTCCCGAGTACAATTGACGGGTTTTGCTGGAATTTCCTTTTTATAAATTTAAAAATGGCACTGATCGTTCACAAATACGGTGGCACTTCAATGGGCTCTACGGAGCGCATCCGAAATGTGGCCAAACGCGTCGCCAAATGGGCTAAGGCTGGCCACCAAATGGTGGTGGTGCCAAGCGCAATGAGCGGCGAAACCAATCGCCTGTTGGGCTTGGCCAAAGAATTGGCGCCCGCCAAAACAGACACGGCCTATGACCGCGAACTTGACATGTTGGCCTCAACCGGCGAGCAAGCATCCTCCGCCTTGCTGGCCATCGCTTTGCAGTCTGAGGGTATGGAATCGGTCAGCTATGCTGGCTGGCAAGTGCCCATCAAGACCAACAGTGCTTTCACCAAGGCGCGCATTGAGTCGATTGACGATGTGCGCGTCCGCAAAGACTTAGCGGCTGGCCGTGTGGTCATCGTGACGGGCTTCCAAGGCGTAGACCCAGATGGCAACATCACCACCTTGGGCCGAGGTGGTTCAGACACCTCTGCAGTCGCTGTTGCTGCCGCCATGAAAGCCGACGAGTGCCTCATTTATACCGACGTGGATGGCGTGTACACCACCGACCCCCGCGTGGTGCCTGAGGCCCGTCGCTTGAAAACAGTCAGCTTTGAAGAGATGCTGGAAATGGCATCCCTTGGCTCCAAAGTTTTACAAATTCGCTCTGTTGAATTTGCCGGTAAATACAAAGTGCCTATGCGTGTGCTGTCTAGCTTCACACCTTGGGACATCGATATTCATGAAGAAGCCAAATCTGGCACGCTGATCACTTTTGAGGAAGACGAAAAAATGGAACAAGCCGTAGTCTCCGGCATTGCGTTCAATCGCGATGAAGCCAAAATTTCTGTGTTGGGTGTGCCCGACAAACCTGGCATTGCTTACCAAATTTTGGGCGCAGTGGCTGACGCCAACATTGAAGTTGACGTGATCATTCAGAACCTGAGTAAAGATGGCAAAACGGACTTCAGCTTCACAGTGCACCGCAATGATTTTGCGCGCACCATGGACTTGCTCAAGGAAAAGGTATTACCGTCTTTGGGCGCTAGCGAAGTCATTGGCGATGCCAAAATTTGCAAAGTGTCGATCGTGGGCATCGGCATGCGAAGCCACGTGGGAATTGCCAGCAAAATGTTCCGCTCTTTGAGCGAAGAAGGCATCAACATTCAGATGATTTCTACGTCCGAAATTAAAACCTCTGTGGTAATTGACGAGAAATACATGGAATTGGCGGTGCGGGCCTTGCACAAAGCTTTTGATTTAGACCAAGCCTGATATAATTTTTCAGTGCTGGAATCGTGACCGAGTGGCCGAAGGTGCTCCCCTGCTAAGGGAGTATAG
>Ga0315899_10002849_pt1 | contig 18968 bp, 18 predicted proteins | sample LakEriMetagenome_2_FD_203518 | JGI IMG/M metagenome (GOLD analysis project Ga0315899, IMG submission 203518) | Freshwater fungal communities from buoy surface, Lake Erie, Ohio, United States - Buoy 4 MA112 | ecosystem: Environmental > Aquatic > Freshwater > Lake | place: USA: Lake Erie, Ohio... | reverse complement strand
GACGCGGCCCTGGCGGCGCTGCCGCCGGCTCCCTGAAGGATCAGCCGCAGGCTGGAGCGGGTCTGCTCGGGCAGCTGCTCCAGTTCGTTGTGCATCAGCGACTGCATCAGCAGCCCCTGGATGGCGGACAGCAGCAGGCAGGCCAGCTCCTGGGGGGGCAGGGCCGGATCGAGTTGGCCCTGCCGCTGGGCGGTGCTGATCAGGCCGGTCAGGCGATCGCGGAACTGGGCCATGAACTGCTTGCCCCGCTCACGGGCCTGGCTGGTTTCGGGGCGCTGCAGCTCGGCGAAGAACATCCTCAGCAGCCCTGGGCGGCTCTGGTGGAAGCGCACATGGCACTCCAGCAGGGCCTCGATCGCCGCCAGGGGATCGCCCTCGCTGGGGCAGGCCTCGGCGAAGCCCTGCTCCAGGCTGTGGATGGCCCAGGCCACGGTTTCGGCCCAGAGGGCATCCCGGCTGGGGAAATGGCGGAACAGGGCCCCATGGCTGACGCCCATGCGCTCGGCGATGGCGGCGGTGCTGATCTGATCGGGGGCGGTGCTGGCGGCCAGCTCCACGAGGGCCTGCACGGCATGGGCGCGGCGCTCGGCGGCGGGGATGGCGGCGGCCCGGGGCACAGATCAAGTGAGTTGATGCTCACTCTAGGTGGTTGTAGGCCGGGGATGGCTACGGTCGGGCCAGGGATGGATGCCGCGATGCAGGAGCTGGTGCAGGCCTACTACGGCCAGGAGCTCACGGGCACGGCCGATCTGAAAACCAGCGCCTGCTGCGATGCCGATGCGGTGCCGGCCTGGCTCAGGCCGCTGCTGGCCCGCGTGCACCCGGAGGTGAGCGGCCGCTATTACGGCTGCGGCCTGGTGTGCCCGCCCCTGCTGGAGGGTTGTCGCGTTCTTGATCTCGGTTGCGGCAGCGGCCGCGATGTTTATCTGCTCTCCCAGTTGGTGGGGGAAACCGGGGAGGTGGTGGGGGTGGACATGACCCCCGAGCAGCTGGCGGTGGCGCGCCACCACCAGGCCTTCCACGCCGAGGCCTTCGGCTTTGCCAACACCACGTTTCTCGAGGGCACGATCGAGCGGCTCGACGCGCTCGATCTGGAGCCCGGCAGCTTCGATGTGATCGTGAGCAACTGCGTGCTCAACCTCTCCACCGACAAGCCGGCGGTGCTGCGGGGCGTGCAGCGGCTGCTCAAGCAGGGCGGCGAGTTCTACTTCTCCGATGTGTACGCCGATCGGCGTCTGCCCGAGGCGGTGCGCCGCCATCCGGTGCTCTATGGCGAGTGCCTGGGCGGTGCCCTCTACTGGAACGACTTCCTGCGCATCGCCCGCGGCGCCGGCTTCGCCGATCCGCGCCTGGTGAGTGATCGGCCCCTGGCCATCACCGAGCCCGAGCTGGCGCCCCTGGTGGGCGAGGCCCGCTTCTATTCCGCCACCTACCGCCTGTTTGCGATCCCCGAGCTGGAGGATGCCTGCGAAGACCATGGCCAGGCCGTGATCTACCGCGGCACCATCCCCGAGTTCCCCACCCTGCTGCCCTTCGACAAGCACCACGCCATCGAGGCGGGCCGGGTGTTCCCCGTGTGCGGCAACAGCTTCCGCATGCTGCAGGCCAGCCGCCTTGCGCCCCATTTCAGCTTCATCGGCGATTTCAGCCGCCACTACGGCCTGTTCGAGGGCTGCGGCAGCAGCCTTCCCTTTGATGCCGCTGATGCCGCTGACGCCGCTGCTGCCGCGAGCTGCTGCTGAATCAACTCATGCCTGGTGCAGCACCCGCTGCGGGTAGGGAATCTCGATCCCATGCTCGGCGAAGGCCTTCCAGATCGCCTGGTTCACCTCGCTGCAGATGCTCACGTTGTCCATCGGGTTCTCGATCCAGAAGCGCAGGGCGTACTGAACCGAAGATTCGCCATAGCTAAGCACCAGCCCCTTCGGCGCCGGATGGTGCAACACCCGCGGCGTCGCCAGGGCCGTCTGCTCCAGCAGGGCCACCACCGCATCGGGGCTGTGGCGATAGGCCGCTCCCACCAGCACCTGGCTGCGCCGCATGCGGTCGCTGCCGGTGTAGGTGGTGGTGGTCATGGTGAAGAAGGTCTGGTTGGGGATCACCAGCTCGGCGTTGTCGCGGTCGCGCCAGAGCACCGCCGCCCGCAGGCCGAGGCTGCGCACTTCGCAGGGATCGCCATCGATGAACAGCACTTCGCCGGGCCGCACCGATCCCTCAAACAGCAGCCAGAGGCCGCTGATGAAGTTGGAGAACACTTCCTTGATGCCAAAGCCCAGGCCCACCGAGAGGCCGCCGGCGATGGCCAGGATGGCGGTGGGGTTGAAGCCCACGTGGTCGAGGGCCCAGAGGATGCCGAGCCCCACCACCACGTAGCGGATCATCAGGGCCAGGGCGCGCCGACTGCCATCGTCGATGCCCACCGTTTCCTGCACCAGCCAGGCCAGCCCGTCTGCCGGTGGACCGGAGCCGATCACCAGCAGGTACACCGACAGGCAGGCCACTGTCAGATCGCCCAGATTCACCGGGGTGCCAAACCACTCCACCACCGGGATCACCGCCAGGTCCTGGAGGTTGGCCACCAGGCCAATCAGCACCACCACGCTGAACACCACGTAGGCCGGCCGCACCAGCCGCGTTTCAAGCCGCTCCAGGGAGCGCGGGGCGATCACGGGCTGCAGCAGCACGTGCAACAGGTTGATGCCCCACCAGCCCAGGCCCAGGCCTGTGAGCACCAGGGACAGGCCGATCGGCTCGCCGTTCAGCGCCATCAGGGCCATGCCCAGCCCGATCGGACCCAGCACCAGCAGCGGCAGCCATCGCCGCTGCCGGCGCCGGCCCAGGAGCCAGGCCGCCAGGAGTGGCAGGGTCACCACCAACAGCTGCAGCACCACGTTGGGACGCTCCAGATAGGTGGTCCAGCTCCAGATGGTCTGCAGTAGCTCGTTCATGGCTGGCCGGGGCGGCGAATGGCGCGGATCACCTGATCGGTGGCCTGGTCGGGGGTGATGTCACCGAACACCAGCCGCATCAGCGATCGCACCAGCTCCTTGCGGCGCGGGTCTCCCGATGGGATCGATTGCGACAGGCGCTCCGTGAGGCGGCCCTCTTGCTCAGCGGTCACCAGGGCCTGCAGCACGCTGGAGCTTGCCACCGGTGGCGGCACGAAGCGATTCACCGGCAGCATCTGCTCGGTACGCAGGGTGAGGTTGCGCTGGATCAGCGGGTTCACCGTGAACGTGGCGAAGCTCTCGCTGATCTGGCGCTGGTTGGGACTGGAGTTCACGCCGAAGGCCCACACCCGCTGGCGGGTGGTTGGCGTGGCGGGCCCACCAAAGTCGCCGGGCAGGGCAGAGACTCCAAGGCGTTTGCCCAGTTTCTTGCGCAGTCGCAGCATGTTGGTGCTGTGGCAGGGAATCCAGTCGAGCCGCTGGTGGATCAGCCCCTGCACCAGCTGTTCCTCATTGGCGAAATAGTTCACCCGCTGCAGCTCGTTGGCGCTCTGCAACCAGGTCATCCAGAAGCGGATCTGCTGGCGGTGGGCGGCCGTGATCGGCTGGCCGGCCAGGATCGCCCCGAAGGCCTGGTTGGCGCCAAGGGGACCCGCGGTCCAGTAGATGTCCACCGGATCCAGGGCCAGCCCGATCTCCGTGCCGGTCTCGCTGCTCTCGAGCAGGCCCTGCAGCGTGTCCGGCGGACTGGACAACCGCCTGCGATCGAAGCAGGCCACCTGTGGCTCCTGGAGCACCGGCAGGCCCGCCAGCCGCCCGTCAGGCAGCTTCGCGGTGGCGAGGCTCGATTCATCCAGTTGCTGGCTCACCGCCTGCGGGAGCCGCACCGATCTGGCCTGGTGCCGTTGCACCAGGTTGTGGGCCACGGTGCCGGTCACGAACAGCAGGTCGGGGCCCAGGCCGGTGCTGTTGCGCCGGCGCACCTCGTTCACCACGTCCTGCTCGCGGAACACGGTCACGTTCACCTTCACCCGGGGGTGCAGCTCTTCAAAATCGCGCACCAGCTGGTTCACCTGGTCGGTGCGCTCTTCGATCAGCTCGTAACTCAGCTGATCGATGCCGGACACGCCCACGGCCAGTTGGATGCGACCACTCAGCCCGTCCGATCGGCCGCTGCAGCCCACCAGGGCCAGCAGCAAGGCCGCGACCAGTCCCGAGCGCAGCGCGGGGCTCAACCGAAGAAGCCCTTGGACTGCAGCCACAGGCCCAGGGCGAGGATCGGCACAAACACGCCCGCGGCGATCTGCAACTTCACGGTGAGAGCACTGTTGCGGGAAGCCATGGCGATCCGCTCAGCGGTGCTCAATCAGGTCGGTGTGGTTGTAGCGCACCTTGGCCAGGCTGGCGTACTTGTCGTCGGCGCTGCGGTAGCCGCAGGCGCACACCACACAGGTTTGGTAGTCGCTGCTGTCCAGCCCCAGGATGCGGTCGTAATCCGGCGGACTGAAGCCCTCGATGGCGCAGGTGTCCACCCCCAGCAGGGCCGCGCTGGTGAGCAGGTTGCCCAGGGCGATGTACACCTGGTTGGCGGCCCACTGGCCGATGCGCTGGCTGCGGGGACCCTCGATCAGGTCCACCTGGATCATCTGGCGATAGCCACTCAGGGCGCTCGCGTCGAGGCCTCGGGCGGCCGCGGTGGCGTCGATCAGGCGGTCAGCGTCGGCGGCCGTGATCTGCCGCTTGCTCAGGAACACCACCAGGTGTGAGCTGTCGGTGATCTGCGCTTGATTCCAGGAGTGGGGCCTCAGTTCGGCTCGGATGGCTGGATCGGTGATCACCAGAAACTTCCAGGGCTGCAGGCCGTAGGAGGAAGCCGTGAGCACCAGGCTCTGTTCCAGGGCTGTCCAGGTGGCGCTGGGGATGGAACGGGCCGGGTCGAAGACCTTGGTGGCGTATCGCCAGTTCAGGGCTTGCAGCAGGACTTCGGGGCTGAGCGTCATCCGGGCGGGCTGAGGCGGTCCGCCAAGTTTCTCATCGCAGCAACTCCCATCGCGCCGGCTGCCGGCGCGATGGGAGTTGCTGGAGATTGCCCGCCAGGATCCCGGGGGCGATGGTCATTCCAGGGCCGAGCTTCGCCAAGGGCTATTCCAGTGCTCAGCAGTCTCGCTCCAACCCCGGATTCGGCTGTGCGCAGGCGACCTGCTGTTCGTTGGCTCAGGCTCAGCTGCAATCGGCAGATTGAGGCTCGAGCGGCAGATTTGAAGCTGATCCGAATCCATCGCCTTGATGAACTGCAGTTCACTGCATTGATGCTTCATCATTCAGCAAACCTCCTGCTGCTGGTCTGCTCTACTGCACTTGCAGTGCAGCGCGATTGCATCCCCCGACGGCTTGGCTGCTGCTTTAGGGTGTTGATTAGGGAATGCGCGATCAAGCTGTCGTCGTAGGGAGGATGCATGAAAAGGTTGACCGTGCAGGTCAAAGATGAAGTCCATCGGGCTTTGAAGATGCTGAGCCTGATGGAAGACAAACCCTTGGGCAGGGTGGTGGTGGAGGCGATTGATGTCTATCTGAAGCAGCATGGCGCCTACGACTTCGATATCGTTCGCAAACCTGATCCCTGAGTTGCCCACAAAAAACCCGGCCGCGAGGGCCGGGTTGGTGGGTGTGAGGAATGGTGCAACCTGTGCGGGTGCCCATTGCCGCCGGCATGGGGCAGTCAGGCGCTGGTGGCCGCGCCCTGACCTCGGCGGTCTTTCAGATCTAGCAAGGTCTGCCCACTTTGGCTACGGTTCTTCACCATCCTGTTCCACCTCGGCGTGCATGGCCCAGATCGCCGCGTAGAGCGGCTGGATCTCGCGCTCGAGTAGATCGAGAAATTCCGGCGTGCAGCTCTCCTGGCGCGATTGATTCAGCATGCGCTTGAGCTGCCTTTGCAGGGTGGCGATGCGCTTTGCGTAACAGCTGGTGGTGGTGGGCAGGGTGTTCATCCCGGCTGTGAGGCTGCGACTCGCGCCATCCCAGCATCCATTCGCCGGTCGTGGTGAAGCTGGCTGCGGATCTGCGCTGATGCTGCGGGAGTTCTGCTCAGCTGTTGCTGGCGTAGAGCCCTGTGAGTTCCGCTCTGGCCAGCACATGGCCCTCCAGGGCGTTCTGCAGGCTGAACACCGAACTGCCCGGCTCCAGTTCCAGCGGCTGATCGAGCGCAAACAACTGGAAGCTGTAGCGGTGGGTTTCACCCGTGGGCGGTTGGGGTCCCTGATAGCCGATGCGATGGAAGTCCCGCACGCCCCAGCAGCTGCCATGGCGCGCCCCGTTGGGTAACAGGGGCGCGCGCTCCAGCCCCGCTGGCAGGCCATGAATCTCCGCGGGGATGTTGAACAGCACCCAGTGCACCCAGGTGCCAGCCGGAGCATCGGGGTCGTCGAGCACCAGGGCGAAGCTGCGCGTGTGCTCAGGGGCGCCACCCCAGCGCAGGGGCGGTGAGAGGTTCAGCCCCTCGGCCGTGTGGATGGCCGGAATCAGATCGCCGTCGCCGAAGGCGGGCGATTCGAGATGGAAGGAGCCGTTGCTGCGCGCCATCCGCGTCTGGGTGTGGCTGGTGTGGCTTCCAGGCTGACGACGAAGCCGTGCTGCCGGCCGGGCTTCGGCGTCAAGGTGGCACTTGCGCGGCGGATCCTCGCGACCAGCCGCGGGCCCGGATCATCGCGGTAGACAGGGGATGTCCCTGCGCTGTCTGTCTCTTCCATGGGGCAGCCAACGGGGATCTGGGGGAGAGGGGAAACCCTCTCCCCCTTGCCTTGGCTCGGCTCTGGATGGAGGTCCGTGAACCGTGGCAACACCCGGATTGAAGCTGCTCCTGGCCGGCGATCTGATGCTCGGCCGCGGGATGGATCAGGTGTTGCCCCAGCACTGCACTCCCGAGCTGGTGGAACCCTGCGTGCACGATGCCCGCACCTACGTGCGTCTGGCGGAAGCCCGCCATGGCCCGATACCGGCTCCCGTGCCCCATGTCTATCCCTGGGGGATGGCGCTGGCACTGATGCGGGAGCTTGCCCCAGATCTTTTCCTGGTGAATCTGGAAACCGCCATCACCACCGCGGATCACCCCTGGCCCGGCAAGGCGGTGCACTACCGCCTGCATCCCGGCAACGTCGCCTGCCTCACCGCGGCGGGCATCCATGGCTGCTGCCTGGCCAACAACCACGTTCTCGACTGGGGTTTCAATGGTCTGGCGGAAACCCTGCGCTGTCTTCAGCAGGTGGGCATCGCCAGCACGGGGGCCGGGCTGAGCCTGCACCAGGCCCAGGGACCGCTGGCGCTGCCGTTGGCCGGTGGCGGGCGGCTGCTGGTGTTCGCCCGCGCCCTGGCGAGCAGTGGGGTGCCCGATGCCTGGCAGGCCCAGCTGCACCGCCCCGGTGTGGCCCTGCTGCCCCAGCTCAACGCCGGCACCGCCAGGGCCCTGGCCCGCAGCGTCTGCAAGCACCGTCGCCCTGGTGATCGGGTGCTGCTCTCCCTGCACTGGGGCGCGAACTGGGTGGAGCAGATTCCGGAGCTGCACCGCTGGTTTGCCCACCAGATGATCGATCTGGCCGGGGTGGATGTGGTGTTCGGCCACTCCTCCCATCACCCGCTGCCGCTGGAGGTGTACGGGGGCAAGCTGATCCTCTACGGCTGCGGCGACCTGCTCAACGACTACGAGGGCATCGGCGCTGAGCGCCGCTGGCGATCCGATTGCCCTTGCCTCTACAGCCTTGAGCTGGATCGGCTGAATGGGGAACTGGAGTGTCTCGAGATCGTGCCGCTGCGGCTGCGACGTTTCCAGTTGCAGTGGCCCGAGCCTGCCGACCGGCTGTGGCTGCAGGGCCAGTTGGGGCTGGAGGCCGCTGCGGCCGGGCGATTCGGTGGCTGGAGGCTGCAGCGGGATCGGCTGCCCTGAGCAAACTGAGGGTCCCCGGATCCGCCGATGCGCTCACCCCTTCCGCTTGTGCCGGTGATGCCGGCTGTGCTGGCTGCCGTTCTGTTGGCTCCGCCGGCAGCGTTGGCCCAGGCCTGCAGCTGCGGCTGTGCCCAGCCAGCGGTTGGATATCTCGATGCCACGGGCCGATGCCAGTGCCCTTGCCTGCCCCAGGCGGCTCCGGCCATGGATGCGGAAACCCTGGCGGGCCCGCCCAAGCCCCCCAAGGCCGGTGGTGGAGCGGATCAACCCCAGTGGACGTTCGAGCCCCTGGACGATGCCGGTTTCGGCTGGCCCTGGTGGGGCGGCTGGTAGCGCGCATCCAGCTGTGCCTTCTGGGGAGTTGCACGTGGCAGCCAGTGCCAATGCCTCAGACCTGCCGCCTGAGTTTCTCCATGCAGGTGAAGAGGTTGAGCAGCGATTGCAGATCAATGCCCGTGTGATCGCGTTGCTCGATATCGCCTGGATCGTGGTGGATCTCAGCACCTCGCACATCATGGCTTGCAACGAGTGGGCCCACACTCGGCTCGGTTACAGCCGCAGTGAGTTCCTGGCGCTCACTCCTGCCCACTATCAGGCCGATCCCAATCATGATGCTGCCTGGGTGGCCGAGCAGCATCGCACCATGCGGCAGCACGGAGTATCTCGGGCGCCCCGTGGCGATCATCTCCTACCGCGATCAGACCCAGCTGACAGTCGCCCGCACCAAGCTGGAGCGGGCCAATGTCATGCTCAACCGCGCTGATGGAAGCCAAGCGCCGTGGCAGGCCCCAGCTGGAGCTCTACACCACCTCCCTGAGCCAGCGGGTGAGTGAGCGACTGCGTTTGGAGCATGAGCTGGCCCGTGCGATTGATCGCCAGGAGCTGGGGCTGGAACTCCAGCCCCAGCTCCTGGCGGAGCAAACGGGCCAGATCCATGCCATTGGCGCCTTGGTGATGCAAGCGGCGTTTGCCACCCTGGCCCAGTGGCGAACGCAGACCACCGTTCTGCCGCGGCTGGTGATTCCTCGGCTGGCCATGAATCTCTCGGCGCTACAGGTGCAGTCGCGCCAGTACTCCGTTTCCACCCAGATCCTGGAGGCGATGCAGCACTATCGGCTCGATCCCGGCTGGGTGGAGTTCGAGATCACTGAAACGGCGGTTCAGGATGATCCTGAGGCCATCACCAAGCAGTTTGATGTGCTGGCAGCGGCCGGCTGCCGGCTCGCGATTGATGATTTTGGTACGGGTTACTCCTCTCTGGAAGTTTTGCATCGGCTGCCGCTTCACACCATGAAGATCGATCGCTGCTTTGTGGAGCGGTTGTCCCACAGCAAGCAGGATCGCGCCATTATCAGCACCATTATTGCCATGGCCCGGCAACTCAATCTCACAACCCTGGCCGAGGGGGTGGAAACTGAAGCACAGTGGGCCATCCTGAAGCAGATGGGCTGCGAGCTGTTCCAGGGGTATCTGTTCAGCCGGCCACTCTCCGCTGAGGCCTTTCTCACCTACCTTGGCCATCGGGCATCGGGCATCGGTGCAACAAGCCGGTGCAGCAACAGAGGGAACGCACTAGATTTGGTGTTGGAGAAGCCGGCTGAACTTGTGGGTTTTCTGAGCGGGTTCAATACCAGAAAAACGGTATTGGTTGCCCTGCTCACCGCCCTTGGTCTGGCTGCCAATGCCATGCCGGTGCCCTTGTTTTTTGGGGTGCAGGTGATCTTCGGCAGCCTGCCGGCGGTGTTCGCCCTGCTCCTCTGGCGCGACTGGACTGGGCTGGCCATCGGCGGCGTCGCCAGCCTCTACACCTGGAAGCTGTGGGGGCATCCATGGGCCGTTCTGATCTTTATTGCCGAATTGGTCTGCCTCACGCTGGCCCTCAGGCGGCCCCCTGATCAGGCCAAGGCCTATCCCGGGCAGGTTGTGCTGTGGGATATCGGCTACTGGGCGCTGCTGGGTTCGCCGCTGGTGTTCGTGTTCTATCGCTTCTTTCTGCGCATCGACATTGCCAATGTGATGGTGGTGGCTCTCAAGCAGAGCCTCAACGGCTGTTTGAACACGGCTGCGGCCTTGATTCTCTATCTGCTCGTGCAACTGCTGGGCCATCGCCAGCCTGAGCTGGATTCCATGCACGTTGCTCGGCCATCGTCTTGCGACGAGGTCACCCTGCGCAGCCTGGTGTTCGCCCTGGTGCTTGCCGCCATTGCCATACCCACCCTGCTGATGACGCTGCTCACCAGTCATCAGTTGGAGCTGGCGACTCAGCGTGGTGAACTGGAAACCCTGAGGTTGGCGGCTGCCGTGGTGGCCCGCACCCCAGTTGCGGAGCTGCGGCAGCAGGGGCTCGATGGTGACGAGCGTTTTGGTCAACTCGGCTTCTACCGCCGCGATGCCGATGGCTCGGAGTTCATCTCCAATCCCGCTTTCTACGGCCGGCTGCAGCGTGATTACATCAATGGTGGTCGTGATTACGTTCATCCCCCGGAACTTCAGATCTGGATCCCTCGAGCCCAGCTGCCACTGCTGAAGAAATGGGTGAACGGCTACTGGCACATCCGCCAGGGATTCTCCGTGGAGGGTGAACCGGTGGCCGGTGCTGCCCCACCGATTGAAGTGGCGCTCTGGCAGCCTGCTCGGCCGCTGGTGGTGCGCCTCCAGCAGGATTCAAGCTCGATGCTCACGGTGTTCACAATCGTGTTCGTGTTGGGGGCCTTTTTGAGCGACTGGGTGGGTCGCCTGTTTGATCACGAATTCAATAAGGTGCTGGCTCCGCTGCAGGGTTCCCATCTGGCCTGCAGTCTTTCGGTGCACGATGAGCCCCTGATCCCCACCCTGAGCCTGTCGCGGGTTGGGGAGCTGCGGCGCATGGCCAGCCAGATCAACCAGCGGATCCTGCGTGTGAACCTGCTCACTGCCCAGTTGGCCAAGCTGAGTATCACGGATCAGCTCACGGGGTGTCTCAATCGCCGTGCTCTGGATCAGGAATTGCCCATGGCCCTCGAGCGCAGTCGTCGCAATGGCTCACCGCTCTCACTGATCGTGTTCGATATTGATCATTTCAAGCGGGTCAATGACCGCTTTGGGCACCCGGTAGGCGATCAGGTGCTGGTGAGGGTGGCCCAATGTGTGCAGGAGCGGCTGCGATACAGTGATGTGATCTACCGGATTGGTGGTGAGGAGTTTCTGGTGCTGTTGTTCGGTTGTTCAAAACGGGATGCCTGCCAGCTGGCGGAGAAGCTCACCAGCAGCGTGGCGGCACTGGCTTTAGACCATGAAGTGGGCCAGCCTTTGCTGGTCACCATCAGTGCCGGCATCACGCAGTTTTTGCCGGATCAGGATGCTGCCGATTCCCTGATCCGCAGGGCTGATCAGGGGTTGTACGCAGCCAAGCAGGCTGGACGCAACTGTGTGCAGTTGGTTTGATCCGGCCTTTGTTGTGGCTCAGGAGGATAAGAGCTCGGGATGGGCGAGGAGAATGACGCAACGGTAAAACAGATCGTCGATGCCGAGATGATCTGGCAGGCTTTTGTTCTTGATCGGAGCGAGATCGATCAGACCAATGGTTCTGCGGATCACAGAAAGCAGATGCTTTTGCATGGGAACTGCCTCGCTGAATTCCCACGGACGCTCGAAGCTGGCAAGAAAGTGTTCGCTGGTCTTCGCCTTGCCAGTCATGGCTTCGGCTTGAGCGGCCAGGCGCTCGCGAGAGAGCTTGATCAGGGTTCCGCCCGCCAACTGGGTTTCGCAGTGCCTTGCTTGTCCGGGCATGAACAGGGCTGTTTCGCCTGCAATAAAGCGATAGCGGCGCCGTTCAAGCGTGAAAGTGGCCTGGCCGAGGAAGGGAAGCAGAAAGGTGGCGAAGGGTTCGTCGCGGCTTGAGGTGTAGATGAGGCTGGTGTGGACAGCGGTGAAGATGCCGGTTGTACCGGCCTGCACGAAGGCCGATCGGGCCAGGAACTTGGAGATTTTACTGGTGGATTGGATATCAAAGGATCTGTCAACCTGGCTGAAGATCCTGGCGTAATCCTCCAGCTTGCTCACGAAGGTTGACTGCTGTGAGTGGAACGGCATCGCTGCCTGGCGTGCCTGATCGTCTTCGTTGAGAGGCATCTCGGCTCAGCTCCATCGTGGGCAGGATAATTCGAAGATGGTTTGTTCGTTTGTGCATCTGTTGACCAGTTGATCAACGGCCGCGTAGGCCTGCATGTGCACATCGCGCGGCTGTAGCACAGGCTCTTGTTGTGTTTCGTGCGTCCACATCGAGCCTTTTCGCTGCATTGATGACAGGGGCCGAGGCGTTTGTGTTTTAGGCCGCTGCGCTTCAATGCGCAGCCAGAGGAGCAGCTCGAACGCCGCTGACGCGTTGCCCAGCTGGGATCAGCGCACCAGCTCCAGCTCCGGATGCTGCTCCTGAAGCCGGCGGGCCCGCTGCTGCAACGCCTGCAGGCAGTTGAGGATCGGGCCGTGGTGGGCCACGTCGCGCCTCACCACCAGGGCCTCTCCGCTCACCAGTTCCAGATCCCAGTCGATCGCCACCAGCTCTGGCGAGAGCTGGTGGTTGAGGCAATTGCCGAAGCCGAGGGTGAGTTGATCCGCTGTGCGCCCCTCCCAGAATTCCGGGGCATAGCGCGTGAACGCCACGGGAGTGTTCCACAAGCCCTGCTGCCTGAGATGGGCCTCCGTTCGCGGAAACAGGCCCTCGGGCAGGGCAAGGCTCGGGAAGCGGTGCAGGTCCACCATGGCCAGCCCGCGCTCCTGGGCCAGGGGGTGAGCGCGATCGGCCATCACCCGCACCGGCATCCGGCACAGATCGAACACCACCCATTCAGGATCGTTGGCATCCGGCAGATCAGGCTGGTAACTGCCGATCCAGGCATCGATCACCCGATCACGCAGCAGCTGCAGGGGCCGCTCCATGCCCACATGGTCGAACACTCCCGGCATCCATCCCGCCGGCAGGGGTTGCAGGAAGGCCTCAGCCGCCCAATAGGTGGCCTCGATCCGGAGTGGTCCACCACCCAGGAGCCGATGCAGCTGGTGCACCTCGCGCTCCAGCTCCACCAGCAGCCCGTTGCCCTGGAGCTCCCACTCCCCCTGCAGCCGCACCAGATCGAGCTGCAGGGTCTGCAGGCAGTGGCGAACACGGCGGGAAATCGTGCTCTGGTGACAGAACAACAGGTTCGCCGCCCGCTCCCCGGTTCGCTGCCAGATCAGGAGATCGAGGGCATCGAGGTCATCGGGGTGCAGCACAACCCAGCTCGCCTGTCTCTGCTTGGACCATTGTGTCGCGCACTGCCGCGCCTTGGCGGGTGCAGCGGCTCGGCTGCATCGCCTACCGTCTTTTAGGCAGATAACGCAAACGTATGCGGATCACGCACTCCCGGGGTGAGCACCTGGTGGTTCTGAACGATGACGAGGCGTCGCTGGTGGTGGATGCCTGCGCCCTGCTGGTGATCGCGTCCCAGTCGGTTCCCAGCGCCACGCTGCCTGCGGAGATGGCCTCGGTACTGGGACAGCTGTTTGCAGGGCTCAAGCCGCCGGCTCCCGTTGGCAGCGGTTCCGATCAAGACGTCTGAACGACCTGCCATGAAAGTTTCGTCTGTGGGTGACAACCACCTGCTCTGCCTGAGCGACGAGGAGGTTGGTCTGCTGGTTGACCTCTGCCACGCCGGTGCTTTTTCGGATCACATCGCACGCTCGGCGGGTCGCCGTGAGCGGCTGGACGCCTTTCTGTGGCAGGTGCAGCAGTCGTTGTTGCCTTCGGTTCAAAAGCGTTATGGCGCAACCGCTCTGAAGCAAGCAGCCCAGCCCTAGGTGCCCTGGTTGCCAGCGTTGGCTGCGGCCGAGCCGGAAGAGGGGTACCGCGTGGCTGGCGCAGGACTCCGTCGTGGAGTGGCTTCAACGGGTGGACAACCTGCTGGATGCGGCCAGGGATGCCGGCCGGAACTCCGTTGTTGTGGGCTGAGGCGTGAGCCTCAGAAGCAGAACGGCAGGAACTGGGTGCGGCAGGCGGCGTAGCCGTCCACCAGGGCGCCGAGGCCGATCTGGTGGGCGATGCCGGAGCCGGTGATCGCTTCGGTGACCACGCCGATCACGATGCCGAGCATGGCGGCACGGCCATTGAAGAGCTCAACCCGCTTGAGCTGCTCCATGTGGATCAGCTGTTCGGCACGGTTCTGAAACCACTGGTCGTTGGTCGGGGTGTTGGCCATGGGTATTGCGGTCTGTTAAGAAAACTGTAACGGAGTGTGAAGTGCTTGTCCTGGGCGGGTTTCCGTACGGGCGGTGCCCGACTCGGATCAGGATGGGAGGGCTCCCCTCACGTGGCCCATGAAAGAGATCAGTGCACTGGAGCTCGTGGGGCGATTCGTGGCCCGCTTTGCGGCCGTTTCGGGTGTGATGGCCCTGTTGATCTGGGTCACCTGGGTGATGCTCGACGTCAAGAACCTGCAGTCGGGCTTCACGCTGCCGTAGCCCGAGCAGGGCGGGCGGTTGCGAGGCGTCAGTGCAGCGGCACTGCGCCGAAACAGGGAGAAGTGCCACTGGTCGGCGCTGGGATGCCGACGCTTCTGTCAGCAAGGTCCAGTCGCCACCTGTGGTCAATTCCACTTCGCCTGCTGTGCGCTCCGCTGCCAGGGGGGTCGCCCAGTCGTATGCGCCACCCGCGCCGCTGGAGTCTCTCCACATCCTCGATTTCCTCGAGCTGGCCGGCTCCCAGTCGCAGGCCGGCATGGCCCTGGCCATGCAACAGAGCAGCGTGTCTCTGAATGTGCAGTTGATGCAGCACCAGTTCCGGCTGGTGCCCAGCTCGGGCTCGCCGGTGTGCCGGCACGGGCACAACGCGTGCCTTCATCATCTGCGGCTGGCCTACCGGGCCCATCGACTGATGGAGGGCCTGATGCGGATCGGCACCGACGCACTGCACCAGAGCCTGTTGCTGGGCATGGCGGGGGTTCAGCTGGTTCCGCCTCGGTTCCGCGGGGCTCTGCACTGGGCCGAACTGGTGCTCCATGGCCTGCTGGATGGGGCGATCGTGAGCTCCTTCTGCCTGGAGAACCTCCTGCACTCCGGCCAGGTGCCGAAATGGGATGGCCTGGCCACCCTGCCGTTGGGCCAGCTGGGGCTGGATCTGGTGGGGGTCACGCCACACCTCCGGCGCGTGCTGCTACCCCACAAGAGCGCCACGCCCCTCTTGCGCCAGGCGGTGGGTTGGCATGGCTTTGGGGTGGAGCAGCAGCCGTCGGCCTGCCAGGAGCCCGACGCCTGGATTCAGCTGGCACGGGAACAGCGCTTGGCGATGCCGGCCTGCGTCGACCTGCTGGGCACCAACTGGCTGGCGGCCAACGGCCTGGTGCGTCTGGCCCAGCAACCGCCCTTGATCGAGCAGCTCTGGCTGCTCCTGCCGCAGGGGGCGGTGGACACCAAGGCCGCGCGGCAATGCCTGCGGCTGCTGCGCGCCCAGATCAGCAGGGCCCCAGGCATCCAGGCTCTGCCTCAGGGTGTTTGAAGCGTCCCGCCCCAGGCCTGACTGATCGCCATCTGGGCCGCTGCGCCATGGAAGCAGGCCAGCGGACTTTCCTCCATCCAGTTGCACACCGCCAGCGGCCAGGCAGGTCTGGTCTTCTCGGGCGTCGGGATGAGTCTGTTGGCAGATCCAATCGGCGGTCGAGGGGGCTTCAGTTGGGCCAGGGCCTTGATGGTGGCGCGGTGCTGGTGCGGCGGGTGGCTCAGCTTTCGCTGTCGCAGGCGCCTCGGTGTCCAAGGCAGACTGAGGCCATGACGAACCTGGTGAGACTTAACACCCGGCGATCGCTGCCGTGATGGCTGAACAGGTTGATTTTGTGGTGATACGCAATCCGTTGGCAGATAGCTCTATTCGCGCAATTATCCTCAGAGATTATGCGAATCGCGCAAGGTTCTGGCTAGCGTGAGGGATGGACAGGGCAGCGCCTCACCGTCCACTCAACCGGGGCAGGCCATGAATCCGCTTTCGAGCATTCACGATCCTGATGCAAGGCGTCTGTTCCAATTGGTGCTCCGCCCACGCTCCGCTGAACCCGAGGGCTGCGCGGGGTAATCGTTGGAAGCAAGCTGCAATCCAGTATTCGCATATAGCTGTTTGCATCTCGCGTTGAGGTGTATAGCTTCTCCCCATCCAGTTCCCTGGTCCTCGTTCTGAACCGCTTGATCCGTGGTAGGACCATCAGTGCGATTCTTCAGGTTTTTGGAACGGGTCGGATTCCACTGTGGACTACTACCTGTCGCGTCCGATCGCCATCCTTGTGGGTAAAGCTCTGGGCAACGAAGCAGCACAGCGGACAAGCCCACAACCAGACCCGTTGCAGGCACCATGATCATGTCCCAGCATCTCTACGCGCAGAGCTTCTCCGAGAATCCCCTGGCAGACCCGATCATTCATGGGTCGCTCAGCGGTGACAGTGCTGCTGCAGCCTGGCAGAGCGCTGCATACGATTTGCTGCTTGAGCCTGGTACGAGCTGGCGATCTCCAGCTTTTGATGTTGAGCCGCTCAGCTATGTGAGATTGAGCTTTCGCGCCAGGCTGAAAGCAGACGAGATTTTGGCGGCGCCGACAGCGTCCAGATACAACAGAAATCATCTGAGTATCAAATCCATCAATCCTGACGCTACGTGGAATCTGGATCCCTTGTATGCTGGCCCTTCAGGAGGTGATCTGATTGCCGACGACAATACCTCTCTCGTTAACCTGAGTGATCAATGGACTGAGCAGGTCTTTTATAGCCGTGTCCAGGCTAATGCCAGGCAGGCTTCTGTTTCCCTGGCTGCAATAGACGCCGCTTATTTCATTGATGATATCAAGATTGAGAGCGTGGCTGACCAGCTTGATGTGTCAGCCTGGATCGATGGGATCTGGAGCCAGCGCTTTTATTCTTCAGCCCTTGTGCAAGCTCCTGAAATCAACACCCCCATCTCATCTGAACAGCAATTCCGCTTAGCCAGAACCCTGGCCAAGCTGCAGGCAGGTCAGTCTGTGCGAATCGTGCTGTGCGGCGACAGCATTGTAAACGACCTCTCGAATTCAGGTTTCGATGTTCTGCTGGAACGGGCATTTCCTGGGGCAAGTGTGAGCATGATCACCGCCGTTGGTGGCGGCACTGGAATGGATCAATGGAATCCTTCAAACTCCACGTATCCATTCATCAGTAGTAGCAGCTATCGAGGTGCTCTCAACTTTAACCAAGCCATCGCTGAGCAAGAGCCTGATCTTGTGATTCTGGGTGGAATTAGCACGCCGGCAAATCAATCTGGTTATGCGGCATTTCAAGACATTATCAGCAAGCTCCGATCTGGCGCTTTGATCAGTCGGTTGGGGTATCAACCCGACATTCTGATTGCTACGGGGGCGTTCGGCTCCGTGGCAACCTCATGGAATCCCAGCTTGCAGCTGACCGCTACCCAGGGCAACTACCGAGGCAGCCTGCTCCAAATTGCAAATACAAACAACGTTGGCTTCTGGGATCTCACCCAGGCTTGGGGGGAGTATCTGCTGGCCTCTCTGAACAGCACTGATCCGCAGGCAATCCATTCTCCGTTGTCGAGGCAGCACTACTGGCGTGACAACGTTCATGCCAACACCTTTGGCAAGCAGATTCTTGGTCGTGCTCTCACGGATTATCTGGCAACGGCAGAGCCGGCAAGCCTTGATAGCCCTGTGGTAAGTCTGAGTGTTTCCCCCGACTTGGTAACAGAGGATGGTGCAGCCGGGCTGAGTTTTACGTTCTCGCGAACAGGAAGCACTGCTGAGTCGCTGGACGTCTTTTTTACGGTGGATGGAACTGCAGTCTCTGGCTCTGATTATTCGGGTCTTGAAGGCACAGGAGGACGCTTCAGTATTGTCATCCCATCAGGATCGGCGTCGGCGACACTCACGATCAAGCCAATCGTAGACAACTTGGCTGAGTCTGATGAGTCGGTTGTGCTTGTGCTGGACTCCTTGGCTGGCAGGGGCTACACGATTGCCACCGATACTCCTGTAACAGGAATCATCAAGAATGTTGATGCGCAGGTTGGTTTGAGTGTATCGCCGGCCATGGTTGAAGAAGATGGCGGCGAAACCCTGATTTTTATCTTCAGGCGTGTTGGGGATCTCTCGAAGGCATTGGCCGTCCACTATGCAATGAGTGGCAGTGCCTCGGCTGATAGCGATTACATCGGCGTCGATTCCTCATCTGCCACCCATACGGTGTTGTTTGATCCTGGCTCAGATACTGCCAGCCTGGTGATCAAGCCAATCGCTGACACGGTTTTTGAGTCCAACGAGACAGTCGTTCTAACGGTCTTGTCGGGCTCGGGATACAGTTTTGGCTCCTCGGCCTCAGCCACTGGAGTGATCAAGAACGACGATCCCAAGGCGGTTGCGATCAGCTCCATCACCGACAACGTGGGCAGCATCCAGGGCCCGATCGCGGAGGGAGCATTCAGTAACGACACCACGCCGACGCTGTCGGGTTCCCTCTCTGCGGCCCTGGCCGCTGGCGAGAGCCTCTCCATCTTCCGCAACGGCTCCCTGGCCGGTTCCGCCCGGGTTTCCGGCACGTCGTGGTCGTTCACCCCCACCACGGCTATAGCCGGCAGCGGGTTGCAGAGCTTCAGCGCGGCGGTTGTGGATGGGGCCGGCAACACCGGACCGCTCTCCCCTGCTCGCTCGTTCCTGCTTGACAGCAGCGCGCCAACCCAGACCGTTTCGATCAGTGCGGTGATCGATAACACCGATCCCCAGCAGGGATCCGTTGCCGCCGGGGGCAGTACCAACGACAGCACGCCCACGCTGAGTGGAACCCTTTCGGCTCCGCTCGCTGCGGGGGAAAGTGTGTGGATCTACAACGGCTTCTCCTTTCTGAGTGAGGCGGTCGTGGCTCCCGGTTCTCTCAGCTGGAGCGCCACGGTCAATCTCACCCAGAACGGCTCCTATGCGCTCAACGCCAGGGTGGTTGATGCCGCCGGCAACCTCGGGCGGGCGAGCGCCAACCGCGCGCTGATCCTCGACACCATCGCGCCCCAGCAGAGCGCCACGATCAGCTCCATCAGCGACAACGTGGGCA